>Ga0073932_1001211_pt1 | contig 50933 bp, 40 predicted proteins | sample DewCreD2012metaG_FD_76967 | JGI IMG/M metagenome (GOLD analysis project Ga0073932, IMG submission 76967) | Hot spring sediment bacterial and archeal communities from British Columbia, Canada, to study Microbial Dark Matter (Phase II) - Dewar... ...
CCGATGGATGGGCATGGACTCGCCGCAGAGCATCCTGGTTTACGGCCGGGCCCCGGGCCGGCCCGCCGTGATCTACGACGGCAACGGGCACGTGGTGGATGAACTGCCCATGCAATTCACGCCGGAGCGGACCGAGGCCGACCGCTGCGCCGAGTTCTACGCCTTGGTGGCCGACGTCTGGGGCGACAGCCGTGAAGAGGTGCTCCTGTTCGGCTCGCGCGGCGCGTGCATCTACGCCAACGCGCGCCTCGCCCCGGTTGAGACCCAGTACAACGAGACGCTGTACCCGGGCATGTGAACGAGGGCCGGCGCGACCTCCGTCCACGCCAAGACGCCCGCCAAGAAAACGCGAAGACCGGACAGGCGGCGTCGCGGATCGCAACCGTTCACAGGCCGGGGACTGGCGCGTTTTTCGGGCCGTTTCGCGCCGAAAAATGTGGCTGCGCCCTGACCGGCCAAGGGGGACAGTCCCATTTTCGCGGACTTCGCCGCGAAAATCGGGACAGTCCCCCTGAACGGTTACCGCGGATCACGCCGCGAGCGAATTCCCAGCGACTGCGACCGGTCCCGTTTTCGTTCCCGTAGTCTCCGTCCCCGCGCCTGCCACCCGACCCGCGCGAGCAACCATGCATCCGTCGCCGCTGTTTTATCTTTTGGGGTCTGGCCCCTCCACGGGGCGCAGCACGAAGACCACGCGGCGTTTGACCTCCGGCGGACTGGCGGCAAGAAACTCGCGCGTCAGCTTGTCTTCCATGGCCTGTTGCGTCGCTTGCGGCGCCAAGGCGGCCCCCGCCGGCATGGACCGGAACGCTGCCCGGGCGCCAACGGCGGGCTCCGTCTCCACTGCCTTTTGGGGCGCGGGGCTCGCGGAGTTCCGGGCTTGCTGCTCGGCTCGAGCCGCCGCGCCCGACTGCGACTGCACCGTCGGCTCGCGGTTCGCCGCCGATGGCTTCGGCGCGACGGTGGTCGTCGCTTCGGGAGGCGGCGCGTCCCGCGGCGGCGACATGGCCCCTTTGCCGCCGGCCGACTGGGCTTGGGCGGGCCTATCTTGCAAGGCTGCCGGGAATGCCTTCCTGGAGACTTCGGCGGGGGATGCCGCGGCCTTGGTGGCTCGCCGCGCCACGGAACTTTCCGGCGATTCGGCGGCTGGAGAATCACCCTTTTGCTTCAAGGCGGGCATGACCGCGAACCGAAGCACCGAGTCCCAATCCTTGTCAGCAACCGGCCCGGCGACCTGGGTTTGGGCAAGGGACCGAACCAGTTCCGGCTGCGAGCGCAGGTCGGCCAGCACCGCTTCGAGCTGTTGCGGCGTGGCCTCGGCTTGGAGACAAACGACGCCTCGGGCATCGATGGCCAGGGCCCTTCCCGACGGCTTGTCGGACGGTCGGGACCGAACGCCCTTGCCTTCGCCTTCCGGCCTCGTCGCCGGTTCCGCCCGCGCGCGCTGGTCCTTGGCATCCGCCATGGCGATCCGGCGCTTGGCCAACACTTGCTCAACGAACGGGATGGCCTCGGGAGCCACGTCGCAATAAACGATCGTCACCTCGTCCGGGGCTTTCTCCTTGCTCTCGGCCATGGCCGCCGGGGCGGGAAGAGATTGCCCCGTCGCCTCGGTGCGGGCTTTGCGGGAAAGCCCGGCGGCGTCCGGGGCGGCGGCGGGGGCAGAAAGCGCCGCGGAGTCCGCGATGGCCGACGACGCGGCGGCTGGGGATTTAGCCATCGGCGCCTTGGCGACCTCGCCGCGGCCCTCGGAGGCGGGGCCCGGCTTGTCCTCCCCCGCCTCCGCCGCCGCCCGCTCGATCCCCGCCTTCTCGACCAGGCGACGATCCGAGTCCGCCTCGACCAAGGCGCCAATCGCCGGAGGTTCCGATGGTTCCCTTGCGGCCGGGGCCAGGGCGACGATTTTCTCGCCGGGCGCTGGGGCCTCCCGCCGCCCTTGTTCAGGCTGGAGCACCACCAGCAGCAAGCTGACGGCCACGGCCACGGCGGGCCAGACCCAGATTCGGGGCCGAGTCCAGCGCCGGACGAACGCCCGCCACCTTCCGGACTCCGGCAAAGGCTCGCCAAGATCCGCGTCGGAATCGCCTCGCCCGGACAACATGCGATGCTCCGCCAACCGCAGGACCTCGCGGCTCAAGTCCACGTCGAGCTTCCGCACCGGCAGACTCTGGAGCGTGGAACTCAGCGCGCGGAGGTCGTCGACGAGTTGCCGGGCGGCGGGGCTGGCGGCCAGCAACCGTTCCACCTCCGCTTGTTCGGCGGCGGTCAACTCGCCGTCGACGTACGCGCTGAACAGTTCATTTTCCGGCACGTTTTTCATCGAATCCGCCATCCACGCTCAACACGTCCTTGAGCTGTTCGCGCAATTGCAAGCGCGCGCGATGCAGTCGGCTCCGCACCGTCCCCACCGGCAAATCGAGGATCTCGGCAATGGTCTCGTAACAGCAGCCGTCGATTTCCCGAAGGATCACCACGGCCCGGTGCTCCTCGGACAGCGCCGCGATCGCCTCGCGCACCTGACGGCAGCGCTCCTCTTGTTCCACCTGTTCGCTCGGTCCGGCCCGCTGGTCGGCCGGCTCGCGTCCGCCCGCCTCCCGGCAGCGCTCCACCGAAACGGTTGGCCGCTTTCTTCGGCCGCGGCTGATCGCCACGTTGAAGGCGATCCGGTACAGCCAGGTGTAAAAGGCGCTCGTCTGTTGGAACGTCTCCAATTTGACAAACGCCTGGACAAAGGCCTCTTGGACCACGTCGCGGGCGTCTTCCGCGGAACCGACGACATGAACCACGGTATTGTACAGCCGGTCCTGGTACTTTTGGACAAGCTGCCCAAACGCCGCCGGCTTGCCGTCCAGGGTTTCGGCGATCAATTGAGCGTCGTCGTTCACGGTCGCTTCACGGCTGCAAGTTGGACGCCGCCAGCCTGGGAGAAGTTCCACCCGGGAGCATCCAAGAGGGGACCCTGCCCCATGTACCGGTCATCTTCCCCCGACCAGGCCCAGATGTCAAACCCTGGGCCGGGCGCAATGGGCGTCATCAACCCTTTCGGGCGGGCCGTTCACGGGGACCGTCCCGTTCGCCGGCAATCCCCCGCCAGCAAGGGGACCGTGAACGGCTGCCGCCTTTGGGCACGGCCAGCGTCGAACGCTCGCTCGGCCCCTTGCCAACCCGTCCGGCCGGGGACCAGAATACCGGTAACCGTTCACAGGCCGGAGACTGGCCCGTTTTTCGGGCCGTTTCGCGCCGAAAGATGGGCTTGTCTCCTTACTGGCCAGGGGGACAGTCCCATTTTCGCGGACTTCGCCGCGAAAATCGGGACAGTCCCCGTGAACGGTTACGAATACCGAGGTCGTGCCGGCGAGGTTTCGCCGGGGGGGCCGGGATTCCTGTCTGCGAGGGCGCTGCGATGCACATCACGAGTGTTCTGTTGACGTTCGCGCTGATCTTGCCCGCCGCCGAGCCCGAAAAGGCCAAGCCGTCGAAGGCAGGCGGGACGAAGGTTGTGGGCTACGCGGCCAGCCGGGTCCGCGAGACGATCGACCGCGGGGTGGTGGCCATCCGGACCAGCCCCACCACGGTCTACGTGGGATGGCGGCTTCTGGACAGCGATCCGCCGAGCGCCGCTTTCCACGTCTATCGACGCATCGGCGACGGGAAGCCCGAGAAGATCCATGCCGAGCCGATCCGGAAGACGACCGATTTCGTCGATTCGGCCGCCCCGGCCGGCCATTGCGTGGCCTATTCGGTCCGGCTGGTCGACGGCGGGAAGGAGGGCCCGCTTGCCCCGGAATCCGTGGCCGCGATAGCCCCCGGCAAGGCGTCCTGCCTGAAGATTCCTTTGGAAAACAAGGCCGCCACGGTGCAGAAGGTGGGCATCGCCGACCTCGACGGCGACGGGCGCTACGACTTCGTCGTCAAGACGCCCCAGGACAACATCGACCCCTACGAGATGTACTGGAGCCGCAGCCCGGACACGTACAAGCTCGAGGCCTACCGGCACGACGGCAAGTTCCTGTGGCGCTACGACCTGGGGTGGGCGATCGAACGCGGCATCTGGTATTCGCCGTTCCTGGTCTACGATTTCGACGGCGACGGCCGGGCCGAGGTGGCCGTGAAGACCGGCGAGGGAGATCCCCGCGACCCCGATGGACGCGTCCAGAAAGGACCGGAATACTTGACCATTCTCGACGGGCGCACGGGCAAGCCGCTGGCGCGAACGGATTGGCCACCCCGCGAGCCGTTCGGCTCGTACAACTACGCCTCGCGCAATCAACTGTGCGTGGCCTATCTGGACGGCAAGACGCCGTGTCTGTTGGTCGAGCGCGGGACGTACACGACGATCATCCTCGTCGCCTACGAGTTCCACGGCGGCCGACTCCGCGAGTTGTGGCGGTGGGACAACCGCAACGAGCCTCGCGCCTATCGCGGGCAGGGGGCCCATTGGATGCACGCCGCCGACGTCGACGGCGACGGCCGCGACGAAGTGGCCATCGGCTCGGCGATGATCGACGACGATGGAACGGCCCTCTGGTGCACCGGCCTGGGCCATCCCGACCATTTCTATCTCGGCAAGATCGACCCGGATCGCCCCGGCTTGCAGATCTATTACGGAATCGAGCCCCGCAGCCGGCGCAACGCCATGTGCCTGGTGGACGCGCGGACGGGCAAGATCCTCTGGGGACACGAGGAACCGACGCAGCATATCCATGCGTCCGGGCTTTGCTCGGACATCGACCCGGCCCATCCCGGCAGCGAGTGCTACAGCGGCGAACGCGATTTCAAGGACAAGCGATGGCTCCGCACCGCGCAAGGCAAGCTGATCGGCACGAAGGACATCGGCGGCCTGTCGCCGCGGTCGGCCTATTGGGACGCGGATCCCCAACGCGAGCTGGTCCTCGGCTCGCGGATCACGAAATACGGCGCGGCCGAGCCCATCGCGCGGATCGAGGGCGCTCTGGTCGCCGTGGCCGACATCCTGGGCGACTGGCGCGAAGAGATCATCACCAGCGTCCCGGGCGAACTGAGGATCTACACCACGACCCTTCCGGCCAAGGATCGCCGAGTCTGTCTGATGCAGGACCCCATCTACCGCATCGACGTGGCCGCGGCGGCGATGGGCTATTACCAGGTGCCGATGACCAGCTACGACATGGCCAGCGGCAAACGTTAAACGGCTGCCCGAAAGCGCCCAAGCCCTTTTTCTCGCCAAGACGCAATCCCATACACGCCCGCTGGACAGGCGACCGTTCCCAGGCCGCGGAGGGGCGCGTTTTTCGGGCCGTTTTGGACCGACAAAGGCGCGAAGGGAACCAGGCCGTTTTCGGGGACTCCACCGCGCCATTCGGGACGGTTCCCGTCAACGCGACGCGGTCGCCGAGGCGCCACGACCCATCGGTTGCCCGGTTACGGCCCCTTGCCGGCCTGCCCTTTCAGCAACCGCTGCGCCAGGGGCCACGTGGCCTCCAGATAGGCCAGGTATTCGTGCGGCGCAAGGAGGCCGTCCGGCTGGCCGGCGATCGTCAGCAGCCAACCGTCGTCGTAGGGGAATGCGTTGAGGAGGGATGGGTCCGCGGGCACGCGGGAATTGATGTCGACAATCCGCCCGGAAAACGGGGCGTACAGATCGCTGGTCGCCTTGGACGCCTCGACGTAGCCGATCGCCCGGCCCTGCTCCACGGCGGCGCCAGGCAGGATCGACCACTCCACGCGATTCACCACGCCGAGCAGCTTCACCGCGTAGGCCGAAAAGCCGATCCGAAGACCATCGCCGGCGGCGGCGACCCAATAATGGCTCCGCGCGTACTGGCGGTCGACCGGCAGGAAGGCCGGCGAACGGCCCATCATGAACACCAGGGGTTTGGGCATGGCGGGTCGCCGCGTTGGTCCGCCGCGCGGCGGCCTTTGTCGGCCCCGTGCGACGCCAGCGGGTCAGGTTCGCTCGTTGGGTCCTGGAAAGTCCGCTGCCTCACTTCTGCCCGAAGCAATACAAGTCGCCCGCGTCCGTGCCGACGACCAGGCGGCCGGCGGCGACGGCGGGCGAGGCGACGACGGCGCCGCCGGCCTCGAATCGCCACCGCTCCTTGCCGGTCTTGGCGTCGAGGGCATACAGCCGCCCGTCGGCCGAGCCCACAAACACCCGGTCGCCGACGATGACCGGCGAACCATCCACCCGGCCACGGGTGGCGAACGTCCAGAGTCTCGCGCCGGTCTTGGGATCCAAGGCGTGAACGAGCCGGTCCTGGGAACCGACGACGAGCAGATCGGGCGTCACCGCGGCCGAAGAACGGAACGACGCCGCCCGCTCCTCGTTGGCGTATTTCCACACCACCTTCGCCTGTTGCCAGTCGATCCCGAAAAACGTCTTCCCTTCCGTGCCCACGAACAGCAGGGATCCGAGGGCGGCGGGCGTGGAACCGGTCGGGCCCTCCAGGTCCACGCCGGCGACTTCCTTTCCCTCGGCCAGGTCGATCACGTGCAGGCGGCCGTCGCAGCCGGCGACCAGGGTGCGGTTCTCGACGATGGTCGGGAAGCAGCGGATCTGATTGGGGCTTTGATATTTCCAGACCAGCTTGCCGCTGTCCAGTTCAAGGCAATACAAGTAGCCGTCTTGCGAGCCGAAAACCACGCGTTCGCCGTACAGGTTGGCGCCGGAGTTGATTTCGCCCTCGGTGTCGAAATGCCATCGCTCCTTGCCGGTCTGGGCGTCGAGGCAGTGGAACCGGCCGTTCGTGTCGCCGACAAGAACCCTCCCCTTGGCCAGGGCCGCCGAGGCGTTGAAGCCGGAATCGGTGGAGAACTCCCAGACCGGCCGCCCGGTCTTCAGGTCGATCGCGGAGAATTTGCCGTCGAGGCTGCCGACGTAGACCGTTCCCTCGCCAATCACGGCGGCGGCCTCATAGCCGCCCTTCTGCCCGGAATAGGTCCAAAGCAAGTCCGGTTTTTCGGGGAGGGGGCAGCGGGCCACGCCCGTGGCCTGGCGGTCGCCCCGAAACAGCGGCCATTGCAGGCCGTCCGCCGCGGTCCCGGCCGGGGACCCTTGCGGCCCCGCCTCGGCCGCCAGCGAACCCTGCGCCGCGCAGGCGGCCAGGGCCGCCAACACCGCCGCCAGCAAGGCGCGAATCCAACCGCCGTTGGAACGGCGGGAAAAGCGGACGGATTCGGATCCTGGGCGAGGGAATCCCCCCCGCGATCGGCCTGAAGCTGCTTGCGTGCTCATCGAATTGCCCCTCATGGCTCGGCCGCTTGAGCCCCGGCAATACAGTATAGGCGGGATTCGGTGCGGAGAAACAGATCGCCGCCGGCGATGGCCGGCGTGGCCAGCACCCGCTCCTCCATGTCGTTCTGGGCGAGCAATTCAAAACGGTCGGCGGCGGCGAACACGGAGACCGTGCCCCGTTCGTCCACGGCGTAGATGCGGTCGTCGGCGGCCACGAGGCTGGCGGTGAACGTGCCGCGGAGCCGGCCCCTCCAGAGTTCCTCGCCGCTGGCCGCGTCGTAGCAGGTGGCGACCCCCGCGTCGTTGAGGATAAACAAGCGGTTGCGGTAGCAAAGCCCGGTCGGAATGTAGGGGCCGCCGCGGTCGCGGCGCCATGCCACGTGGGTGCGGGTGACATCGCCGTCGCCGCCGGGCCGAATGGCCAAGATCGGCCCGTTGCGTCCGCTCGTGCTATACACCAGTCCGTCGCCCACAAGGAGGGTGGGCGTGACGAGTTCCGTGGTCCCGCGCACGCGCCATAATTCGCGGCCGTCGGCGGGATCGTAGGCGATGACCATCCGGCCGTCGGGATCCTCGCTGCTCGTGCCGTTGATTACGAGTTCCTTGCGTTTGCCTTGGCCGGTCGGGGCTTCGACCAGCACGGGAGTGGTCCAACACCCGTAGCTGGGCCGCGGCGTGCGCCATACGCGTTTTCCCGACGCCTTCTCGAACCCCGCCACGTAGGAATCCTGCTCCGCGTCGCACAACTGGACCACCAGATCGCCGCAGAGGACGGGACTGGCGGCGGTGCCCCATTGGTGGTCGAGATTGCCCAATTCGGCCCGCCACACCTGCTTGCCCGCCAGGTCATGGCAAAACAGGCCCGTCGAGCCAAAGAACGAATAGACCCGCTCGCCATCCGTGGCCACGGTCGCCGAGGCGTAGCCGTTCTTGGCGTGGGTGCGTCCGGCCGCGCGGCCAACCTCCGTTTGCCACAGGAGTTGGCCATCGGCGCGCCGGTAGCAGAGGACCGCCAGCCGCGGAGGCTCGTCGCCCGGCAAGGCGGTGGTGAGAAAGACGTAATCGTCCCACACGACGGGCGAGGAGCTTCCACGCCCCGGGACGTCGACGCGCCAGCGCACTCCCGCCTCCGGGCTGAACCGCATCGCGCGGCAACCGCCGGCCGCGATTCCCGCGGCGTTCGGCCCCCGCCAATTCGGCCAGCCCACCGCGTCCGGCAACGGCGGCGGCAACGAGGCCGGCTGCTGGAGGCGCTCCGCGCCGGGACGACAGCCGCAAGCCAACGCCGCCAAGAGCAGCCAACCGCCGCAGCCGCGAACCGACAGCCCCCGCATGAATCGACTCACGGCGAGTTCTGCGTGCTGGCCGGATTGGGCGTGCTGCTCAGTTGCGAGAGCACCTGGAGCAGGCCGTTGAGGTGGGCCAGGCGCGGACCGAAGCGGTCGATGAACTCGTTGAGCATGAACTCGCCGTCCCGCAGGTTCTCGAAGTTCTCGCTGATCTCCTGCGTCAGGCTCAACAGGTATTCGGTCTGGACTTTGCCCAGCGCTTCGGCGGCGATCCGGCACTTGCGCGCCAGGTGGGGATTGGCCTGCTTCCAGTTGCCCAGCTCGCTGGCCCGCTGGCGTTGGGCCGAGCAGAGGTGGGCGACCAGCTCCTCGAGCAATTCGTTCTGCCGATCCTGCGCGGCCAGCATTTCCCGCAGCAGCGAGACGATCTCGCCCGCCTCCCCTCCCGGCGAACCACTCGCCCCCAAAGCACCGTGAGCAACATCCACCTGGGAGTAGAGGGAAGGGTGGGAGCGGCGATCTTGACTCATGGGCGGAGTTCCTTTCTGCCAGTTCCCATCCAGTATAAACAGGAACGCGCCAAAAAGTCGAGTCTTTCGGTGTAATTCCTACGCGTCGCCGGGCTAAAGTCACCCGCTCCCAACGCCCGAAATTGGTCCAGGCCCTTGCCCCGCGCACCCTAAATCTGGAATAACCAGAGAGACGGCGCAAACCAGGAAGAACAATCGGTCTCCATGCACGTCAGCGACGCTAAGTCTAATCTCGCCATAGGGTTTCTCACGGTAATCGACTACCCTGAGCATGGCCTATTCGGGGGATATCTGATCCTCAACCAGCTTAGCCGCCCGTTGGAGTTCCATTGCACCACGCCGATCAAGCCGACGCGGGCCCAGCAGATTCTCTACGGTCCGACGTTGCAGCCGTACCTGTACGGCGAGCAGATCGGCCGGACGCTGGCAGCCAGCGCGAAGACCCGGCCCGTTGCCGTCCTCACCGACCGCGAGCCCGCCTTGGCCCTCCGCGAGTTTGTCGACGTACCCGTCGTCCTGGTGCCTGAGCAAGGCGGTTCGTCGGCGGACGCCAACGATGCCGTTTATCGGATCGACGCGGCGCATCCGACGCCCGCGCGCCTGACGGCGTTTTCCTTGGGACCTCATCGGCTGATAGTTCCCTCGTCGTCGGCCGCGGACCGCGAGGCGGTGGCCGCGGCCTTAGGCGGGATCGCCGATTCGTTCGATTTCCGCGAGCCTTTCGAGCGGATACGCGAAGCCATCGAAGAGGCCCGACGGGGCGGGTAGGGGCCAGGCCGATGGAAGAACCCAAGTCCCGGGCATCCATGGGCGACCTCGGTTTGGCGGGAATCGGCGGGCTTTGCGCGCCAGACTCCGGTGCGGCGTCCATCGCCGTGCGGAGTTGGCGCCCCCCCCAGGCCCCCAACGTGGTCGCCGAGAACCTCGCGCTTGGCGCGGCGGTGTTTCCCACCGGGTGGAATCGGGCCGTGGCGCGGCAGCCGGAGATCAAGGCGATCCGGCAAGAGACGAAGGGCGAAACGCCTCGCGTGGTCAGCGTGCCCATCCGCCATCCCGTCATCCGCGCTCGAAGCTTCCTGTTTCCCGATCCCGTCGCTCAGCTCGGCGCGCCGCCGGCCCACGCTTCGCCCGCCCCGGCGCCGCAGGCGCCAATCAAGCCGGCCAGCCGGACGCGGCTCAAACCGCCGGCCGACGTGATCAAATTGGCGGATCGGCTCCGCTACGTGTTGCAACCGTCGCTCGAGACGCTGCTGGAAAGCCGGTCGCTGACGTTTCCCTTCGCGCCGTTTGCCTATCAGTGGGAGGGAGTGGCGTTCTTGTATCCCCGGCAGACGGCCATCCTGGCCGACGAGATGGGGCTGGGCAAGACGATGCAGGCCATCACCGCCTTGCGCCTGCTGCTCCATGCCGGCGAGGCGAACCGCGTGCTGTTGGTTTGCCCCAAGCCGCTGGTGACCAATTGGCAGCGTGAATTCCACGTCTGGGCACCCGAAATCCCTTTGCTGGTCATCGAGGGCGATCAGGCCCGGCGCCGTTGGCAATGGGAATTGCCCGACGTGCCCGTCAAACTCGCCAACTACGAACTGCTGCATCGCGATCGGGAAATCCTGGAAGGCTCGCAAGGGTCGGGAACGGACTTCGACCTGGTCATCCTCGACGAATCGCAGCGGATCAAGAATCGTCTCAGCGCGACCAGCCAGGCGGCCCGGGCGATCCGCCGCCGCCGCGTCTGGGCGATGACCGGCACGCCGATTGAAAACAGCCCCGACGACCTGGTCGGGATCTTCGATTTTCTGATGCCGGGCTACCTCGCGCCGTCGATGGCGCCGCGGCGGATGGCGCGGGCCGTGGGCGACTACGTGCTGCGGCGCACCAAGGACCAGGTGCTTGCCGACCTCCCGCCCAAGCTGTTTCGAGACGCCGAACTCGAGCTGACGCCCTCGCAGCGGGAGACCTACACGTTGGCCGAGGAGGAGGGCGTGCTCCGCCTGACGGAGTTGGGCGATTCGGTGACCATCCAGCACGTCTTCGAGTTAGTCTTGCGCCTGAAGCAAATCTGCAACTTCGATCCCGCCACTGGCGACAGCTCCAAGCTGGAGCGGCTGGAGGCCGATCTGGAGGAACTGGCCGCCAGCGGGCGCAAGGCCCTGGTGTTCAGCCAATGGGTGGACACCCTCCAGCGGCTTCGGGACCGCCTCCAGCGGTTCGGCCCCCTGGAGTTCCACGGCCGCGTTTCGCCTCGCCAACGCGAGGCCGTGCTCCGCCAATTCCGCGAAGACCCCGACCGCCGCGTGCTGTTGATCAGCTACGGGGCGGGCGGAGTAGGGTTGAACCTTCAGTTCGCCAGCTACGTGTTTCTCTTCGACCGCTGGTGGAATCCGGCGATCGAGGACCAGGCGATCAACCGCGCCCACCGCATCGGAAGCAGCGGCCCGGTGACGGTAACCCGATTCCTGGTCGTCGACACGATCGAGGAACGGATCGACCGGATCCTTCAGGAAAAGCGGGAACTGTTCGACACGGTGTTCGCATCCGCAGCGGGTCCGCGCCCGAAGATCGGCTTGACCCAGCAGCAAATCTTCAGCCTGTTTGAACTGAAATGCCCCGCCTCCGCCGTCCCGTCGGCCGATCCCCGCGGCGCGGCCGCGTAGCAAGACGGTCCCCAAGGCGGCGGCAGCCTTTCCTGAAGCCGTTCGTGCAGGCTGTCCGCTTTGCCGGGAAAGGGCCAGTCGCTTCTATCAATCCGAAACGGCGCGAACAATCCGCCCGTCCCCGGCCTGCAAACGGCTGCCCTCGCCCTATGCCGAAGGCCCGGCCGATTCCTCGCTCGAGGCCGGCTTTGGGTCGAAAAAGCACATCACCACGCCCGCCAACAAAAGGCCGATGGACCAGAACGCCTCGTAGCTCCGGTTGAACGGCTGCATGGCGTAATCGACGCTGGTGAAGACCATGTAAAGGCTGGACAGGCACAGGAGGATGGGCGGGATCGGATAGAGGGGCACGCGGTAGGGACGCGGCGTGTGGGGTTCGTGGCGCCGCAGCACGAACAGGCTCTGACCGACCATCACCAGGAAGATCCAGAACACCGGCGTCGTGAAAATGACCATGCGCTGGAATCCTTTGTCCGCTCCCATCCAGCCAAACCCGACGATGACCGCCAGCGTGATGACCCCCTGGACGACCAGCGACCAGACCGGCGTGCCGAGCCGGGCGTTCCAGCGGCCGAGCACCGAGAACAGCGGGTGTTCCTTGCCCATCGCGTAGTAGATGCGGGCGCCGGTGAAGATCTGGCCGTTGATCGCGCCCAGGGCCGAGATGCTGATCAACAAGCTGATCAGGCGGTCGCCCCACCCGCCCAGCCCCAGGTCGAGCACTTCGGCGGCCACGGCCTTGCTGTTCCGCGTCCCCTCCAGTCCCAAGGCGTGCAGGAAGGCGAGCGTCACGAGGATGTAAATCGCGGCCACGGCCACGGTCCCCAGGGTCAGGGCGCGGAGGATGTTTTTCTTGGGATCGCGGACCTCGGCGCCCACGTAGGCCATCTCGTTCCAGCCCCCGAACGCAAACAAGACAAAAATCATCGCCAGGCCGAAGTTGGGTGAGGAAGGCTCGGCGGCGGCCGCCGCGGGCGGCGCGGGGGGCGCGGAAAACAATAGCCCAACCCCCGCCACGAGCAGCAAGCCCAACACCTTCGCCGTGGTGAGGATGTTCTGCGTCCATTTCCCCTGTTGGACGCCCAGCAAATTGATGAACGACAGCACGAGCACCGAGGCGACCGCATAGATCAGCAATCCGCTGGATTCCGCCTCCCCGATGCGAAGCGGCACGAGATGGTTCGCGTAGCGGGCGAAAATGAACGCCATGGCGCCGATCGACCCCGGCCGCACCACCCAGAGCTGGGCCCAGGCAAACAAAAACCCGATCGGCCGATCGAACGAGCGGGTCAAATACACGAAATCCCCGCCCGCTCGCGGATAGGCCGTGGCCAGCTCCGCGTAACACAATGCCCCGACGAACGACAAGAAACCACCCAACAGCCACGCCCCAAGCAGCCCGGCCACGCCCGGCACGTTCTGGGCAATCAGCGGCGTCGATTCGTAAATGCCCGCCCCAATGATGATTCCCACGATGATCGACGTCGAGTCGAACAGGGTCAGGTGCCGTTGGGGCGCGGCGGCGGATGAGGTCTCGGATGGGGAATGGGAACTCTCGGCCATGGCAGGGTTCACCCTCGGGGTTAAAGGGTTCAGCATCGAATCGCGCGAAAACGCGGGACTCGCAGCCCAGCCTGACTTGGGCAGGGCCCGCAAGTCCCCCTTCGCCGGCCGCTCCAGGATACGCGGCCCGCCGCCCCCGCGAAAGCCGGGCGTAAAAGTTCACGCGAAATTGCCATTTCCCATAGCCTGACAAGAAGGGGGAATCGGTCCACGTTACCCCCATATCGAGCGGGCTACGGGGCAACCATTCAGGGTCGTCCAGCCGCCCACGTGACCCTCTTGAGGCAGGGCAGGCGTTGCTTGACCTTTCTCGACGCCGGCGGATTTGCTACGATCGGGCCCTCAATTGAGCCAAAACGCGAGACGTGGGGTGTTTGGGGTGGACAAGGCGGCTTCCATCGCGTGCCTCGCCGTTTTGTTGCTGGCGGGGTGTGTCGCCGACTGGCCCGAGCGGGCGAGTCTTCCGCAACAGAATACGCTGGTTCGCGGGCAATTGGTGTTTCACAGCGATTTCCCCCTGCCGGCCAATCACCGCCTGTTGGAAGAGCTGACGGCGCGGAGGGCGGATCTGGAAGAAAAACTCGGTCTGCCGCCTTCGGACGAACCGATCGAGGTGTATCTGTTCGACAGCGCCGAGCCGTTCCGGGAATTCATGCGCCAAAGGCATCCGGATTTCCCCTCGCGCAGGGCGTTCTTTCTCGAGACCGACACCCGTCTTCTGGTTTATGCCCAGTGGGGCGATCGGGTGGCCGAGGACTTGCGGCACGAGGTGACGCACGGGTATCTCCATTCGATGATCGCCAATATCCCGTTGTGGCTGGATGAAGGCCTGGCCGAATACGCCGAGGCGCCCCGCGGCCAGCACGGCGTGAATCGGGACCATCTCCGGCACCTCGGCGAACAAATCCGCCTGGACGCATGGCGGCCGGATCTGTGCAAGCTCGAACGGCTGGCGACCTCGGCCGATCTGACGCAGGCCCAGTATGCGGAGGCGTGGGCCTGGGTCCATTATCTTTTGGAGACGCGGCCGGAGCGGGCGGCGGCCTTGCGCGAGTACCTTGCCGAGCTGCGGCGGCTCGGCGCGGCGGAACCGCTCTCCGCCCGCCTGGCGCGACTCGAGCCAGCCCCCCCGCGGTCGCTGGTGGAGCATGTGGCCGGGCTTTATAATGCCGAATAATGCTTCGCTATCGAGGGTTTCGCAACACGGATCCGCCAGTCGTCGCCGAGATTTGGCGAAGCCGGGCCGACGAGTTGGCCTTGGTGCAGCCGGTGTCGGCCGATTTGTTTGAACAGTTCGTCTTCGGCAGGCTTCATTTCGACTACGCGGGCCTGATCCTGGCCCTGGACGACGACCGGCCGGTGGGGTTCGCGCACGCCTCCTTCGGACCCGACGCCGCCGAACGCCGACTTTCGACCGAGACCGGGGTGACATGCCTCATCTTGGTCCGGCCGGATTGCGATCAAGCGGCCGTCGCGGCCGGGCTGCTCGATCGCTGCGAGGCGTACCTTATCGAGAGGGGGGCTAAATGCCTCTACGGTGGAGGCGTGTGGCCGCTCAGTCCCTTTTATTCGGGGATGTGCGGCGGCTGCGAGACGCCGGGCGTGTTGGAGTCGGACCTCGCGTCCCGCCAACTCTACTCCGCACGCGGCTACCAGGCCGTGGACCACACCCTCCTGTTCCGCCAAGACCTCGGCGGCTTCCGCCCGCCCATGGATCATCGGTTGCAGGCCCAGTGCCGCCGTCGCTTGCTGGTGCAGGTGATTGTGGACGCCCCCGCGCGGAGCCGCTGGGAGGCGTTGACCGTCGGCGAGTTCGAGGCTACGCGGTTCGAGCTGATGCCGCGCGGGGGCGGGTCGCCGGTGGGCTATGCTTTGGTGCGGGCGATGGAATGGGGCCGGGCGGGACGGCCGGGCCGAGTGGCCGGCCTCGCCGATTTGTTCGTCGAGCCCGCCTGTCGCCGCCAAGGAATCGCCACCTTCCTGATCGGCGAATTGGCGCGCAGCCTCGCCAACCAGGGCGTGACGTTGCTCGAAGCCCAAGCCCGGCTCAGCAACGCCCCGCTCGTGCAACTCTATCGAAAGCTCGGATTCCAGCAGGTCGCCGAAGGAATCGTCTACCGCAAGGGCGCGCCTTCCTCGGAATCGACCTGAGGGGTTAAACTGGCGTCTTCCCGCGCGGGGCAAAGGCCCCGCGCCTTCGCTCCACGCAACAGGAGTCCGGAGATGAGCCATCCATTGAATCGACGCACGTTCGCCAAGGCCGGGGCCGCGATGGCGCTGGCCGCGGCCGGTTCCCGAGTCCTCGGCGCCAACGAGCGCGTCCGGCTGGGATGCATTGGCGTGGGCAGCCGCGGCGGCCAACTCCTGGAAGTCTTCGTCAAGCACGCCGACGTCGAGGTCGCCGCCCTGTGCGACGTGTCGCGATCGACGGTCGAGCAGGCCAATCAGCGGTGGGCCGCCGGCAAGGCCGCCGTCTACGGCGACTTCCGCAAGGTGATCGACCGCAAGGACATCGACGCCGTGGTGATCGCCTCGCCCGACCATTGGCACGCGATCCAGACGATCGCGGCGTGCAACGCGGGCAAGGACGTCTATTGCGAGAAGCCGCTGTCGAAGACGATCTACGAAGGCCGCCGCATGGTGGAAGCGGCGCGGCGGAACCGCCGCGTGGTGCAGGTGGGCACGCACCGGCGTTCCGGGCACGCCTACGCCGAGGCGGCCGCGCTGATCGCGTCGGGCAAGCTCGGCAAGGTGACGGTGGCCCGGGCCTTCGACACCACGAACATGTTTCCCGACGGCATCGGCCGCGCCAAGCCGACCGATCCGCCCAAGGATCTCGATTGGGACATGTGGCTCGGCCCCCGGCCCCTGCGCCCCTATCAAGAGAACATCACCCCTTTCAAGTTCCGCTGGTGGCAAGAGTACTCCACGCGCTACGCCGACAACGGCGTGCACTTTCTGGACATCATGCGTTGGCTCACCGGCGACGAGCTGGGGCCGACCACGGTGTGCGCGATGGGCGGGAAGTTCGCCGTCAACGACGATCGCAACATCCCCGACGTCATGGAAGGGATGTTTCGCTTCGCGTCCGGCCGGCTGATCGTTTTCGGGCAATACGAAACGAGCGGGAACCGGGCCCTGCCGCGCCAGGCCTTCGCGGAGTTCCGCGGCACGCAGGGGGCCCTCTACGTGAGCGACACCGGCTTCGAGGTCCTGCCCGAACACGGCGGCCGGTACCAGGCCGACCGCTTCACCACCAGCCCGCCGCGCATGGAACCCATCCGCCGCGATTTCCCCGGCGGCTACGTCCAGCACGTCACGGACCATACGCGCAATTTCCTCGATTGCATCAAGTCGCGGGAAAAGCCGCGGGCCGACGTGGAAATCGGACACCGCTCGACGACCATGAGCCTCCTGGCGAACATCTCTCAGGCCGCCGACGCCCTCATCCAATGGGACGCCAACCGGGAGCTGATCACCAACGACGCGAAGCTCAACGAGTTCCTGCACTACGAGTATCGCAAGCCGTGGAAGCTGGAGTGACCGGGGGCAGCCACCGCTGGGATCGCCGGGCGAGGATCAGGGGTTCGGCGGCGCCGCAGGGGCTTCGGGCGGAGGAGAACCGGGCGAGGACGGCGCGGCCGATCGCTCCGCGCGCCGGGCAAGGATGGCCAGCAGCGCCGGCACGAGGATCGTGCGGATCACGCACGTGTCGAGCATCACGCCGAACGCCAGGGCGAATCCGAGTTCCGAGGTGGCGCGGAGCGTTCCCGTGGTCATCGAGGCGAAGGTGCCCGCCATGATCACGCCGCAACTGGTGATGATTCCGCCCGTGCGGATCAACGCCACGCGCAACCCCTCGACCGGCCCAAGCCGCGCTTGCTCCTCGAACGCCCGCGTGACCAGATAGATGTTGTAATCCTGCCCGACGGCGATCAAGATCACGAACAGGAACATCGGCACTTTCCAGTCGAGGCCGACGAAGGTGTCGCCGTAGAGCCACGTGAAGAACAGCTCGGTGCAGCCGATCGAGACGAAGTATCCCCAAAGGACGGTCAGGATCAAGTAGATGGAGATCCAGGTCCTCCGCAGCAGCACGACCAGCACTGCCAGCACGGCGATCGGCACGAGCTGCTGGATCAAAATCAAGTCGCTTTCCGTGACGCGTTTCAAGTCGCGGATGCCGGCCGTGGTGCCGACGAAATGGAACTCGGTCCCGCGCCACTCCGAGCTGGGGTCTTCGCTCAATCGCCACAGATCCTCTTCCAGGCGGTCGAGCAAGCGGATGCTGTCGGCCGAGAAGGGATCGTAACGGGCGACCACGTCGAGCCGAGCGAGCTTGCCCGCGTACTCCGGCGACTGGGCCAGATACAAGCTCTTGGTCCGGTGATGTCCGCGCACCAGCCCTTTGCGCAACCCGCTGAAAAAGCCGAACCGTTCGGGCGGATCGCCGAGCGGCTCCACCAGACTGCGGACGCTGGTGACCGGCCGCGTCGCGCGGCCCTCGGCGTCGACGCACGAGAATTCGTAAAGGCGCTGGGCGAGGCGGCGAATTTTGTCGCGGGCGGAGGGCGAATCGTCGAGCCCTCCGGCCTGGCGATAGGCGAGGATCGTGATCGGCCCCGTCTCGCCCGCCGGGAAATAGCGGCGCAGCAGGCGCGTCCCCTCCACGCTGCGCCGCTGGGGCTGCAATTCGCTGAGCAAGTCGTAGGTGACCTCGATCCGCAGCCCTCGATGCGCCAAGGGAAGCATCGCCGCCAGACTTGCCGCCAGGATCGCCCCCGGATAGCGGACCACCAGCCCGCTCATCCAGGCCCAAAAGTTGAACGACCGCTGCGTGGGCTGTCCCGCCTGTCCCGCGCGGTCCGAAAGGGCCCAGGCGGTGAACGGCCAGAACACGACAGCCCCCGTCCCGCGCAACAGCGCCGGCGCCAGCGTCAGACTGGCCGCCAGGGCCACGGCCAGGCAGAAGGCGATCGTCGGGCCGCTGTTGCGGAACTTGCCGAAGTCGGCGAAGGCCATCGCCGCAAGCCCCAGGATCGTCGTCAACGCGCTGGCCGCCAGGGCCACGCCCACGCGTCCCAGCGCGCGGGCGAGGGCCTCGGCGGGGGCCAGGCCCGCCTGGAGTTCCTCCTTGTAGCGGGCGATCAGGAACAGACAGAAGTCGGTCCCCGCCCCGAAGAGGATCACCACGATGAAGATCCGCGTGGTCTTGAAGATCTGGTAGGGGATCCATCCCGCCGCGTCGCTGGCCGCGGCGATCCAGGCCACCAATCCGCTGGCCACGGACAGCGAGGCGAAGATCGTGGCCAACGGCACCGCGACCAGGCCCGGCGCCCGATACACCGCCAGCAAGATCAACAGCACCAGAACGATCGTCGTCCGCTCAGTGCTGCGGATGCTTTCCTCGGCCGAGAAGAGCATGTCGGCGCCGACGGCGGCCGAGCCGCTCAGCCCCAGTTCCAGGCCCGGCGGAAAGTCCGCCGCCTGGCGCGCCGAATCCAATTCCCGGCCGATCCGCGCCAAAAGCTCCATGTTGCCGATGGCCATGAACTCGGTCCGCAACTGGAGCACGATCAGGAGAGCCTGGCCATCCTTTCCGACCGGGCTGGTGAGCTTTTTGCCCACGACCTCGGTCTGGTGGCTCAACACGCCGAGGATCGGCCCCTCGCCGTTGGCCGCCGGAGTGAACGTCTCCACGAGCCGGTCTGCCAAGGCGTAGTCGGCCTGCTGGAGCGGACCGTCGCGACGGCATACCACGACAATGGCCTGGCTTCGCGACAGGGCGTCGGGAAACGCGGCCTCCAGGAGGCGCTCGCCCTGGACGCTGGTCATGGCCGCCGGCAGGTAGGCGAAGTCGCCGTCGCGGGTCACGTCGTCCCACCGCGGCGCAAAGCGGGCACACAGCGCCGCCGCCGTCGCCCAGCCGAGCAGCACCGCAAGCCAATGTCGCGCAACGAACGTGCCCAGGCGGTCAAACATGCCGCGATCATCGTACCGCGAGGAGCGCGGCGGCAATAGAGGGGAGGTCGGGGCCGGGCCGGCCTTGGCCGGCTCACCGCAGCGGCGCCACGCCCGCGCGAAGGAACCACCGATCGAGGACCACGTTGCGGACAAACCACCGGCGGGCCAGAAGCCAGGCCGCCATCGCCCGACGGAATCGCGAGGGGCCAGGTCGAGCGGCCCCACGGCCCCGCGGCCCGAATCTGCGTTCCAGCAAGACTCGATAGCGTTCCAGCCGCTCGCGCCGGTACCGTCCGCGGCCGTCGAAACCGGCGGCGCCGCCCCGCGCGAGGCCTTCTGGCCGCCCCTCCCCCCGCCCAAGGACGACATCGCCGGCCAGGAGCCCGGACTCGATCGCCGGGCGGATCCCCTCGCCGCTTTCGGCGTAGGCGATTCCGGCCGCGTCGCCCACCAGCAGCACGCCGTCGCCGAGCACCTCGCGGCGCGCGTGCGCGAAAAGCAGATAGGCATGGCCGCGGAACCTGCCCGTCGGCCCCGCCGGAATCCGGCCTTCGCTTCGAAGACGCTGGTGGAACGCGGCCACATGCTCGGGGAGGCGGCGGGCGTCTTCCCGCCCCAAACCCACGTTCAAGTAGTCGCCCTTGCGGAAGCACCATCCGTAGCCCGCCAGGTCGCGGCAGAAGTACAACTCGGGCCGGTGGGCTTCCACGCGGCATTCGGCCCGTTGACGCTCATCGAGCAGGAACTCCGCCTCTTGGGCCGCGACCCGCGGTTCTTCGGCCCTTTGCCCGACGGTCTGTTGCAGCCATTGGGCCACGGGGCAAAAATGACCGCCCGCCCCGATCAGCATCGGCGCCCGGTACCGCTCGTTGACCACCCAACCGTCCGCTTCCCGAACAAGCGACTCCAACGCCTCGCCCAGGCGCAGCCGGGCGCCGCAGCGGGCGAGCAGGTAGTGGTCGAATTCGCATCGGCGGATGCCGTAGCTGACCGGCTGGGGATATTCGATTTCCAGGGCCGGACCGCTCTCCAAGCCGACGCGAAACGCCGAGATGGGCTGCAAGACCCGGCCCTGGGCGTAGTCGGCCGCGTCGAGTTCGAGTTCGTCGAGCACGGCGGGCGTGATCCAGCCGGCGCAGACCTTGTCTCGTGGAAAAACCGCCTTGTCGAGCACCACGACGTCCAGGCCAGCGCTAGCCAGCCGCCGCGCGCAGGAGGAACCCGCCGGGCCGCCGCCGACAATGAGGACGTCACAGCGTTCCATGGAAGTCGCGGTAGATTCCCGCCCGGGTCCAAGGAACGGCATCCGCCTCCGGCCGGGCGAAGACGACCTGGAACAATTCCAGCGCCCCTGCCCGAAACGCGGCCATCGACCCGGTCAAATAAAGCCTCCACATCCGCACGAATCGGTCGTCGAACATGGTCCGCACGCGGTCCTCGGCGGCGTCGAATCGGGCGAGCCAGTGCCGCAGCGTCTCGGCGTAATGCATCCGGAGGTTTTCGACGTCGAGCACCGCGAACCGCCACGGTTCGAGCATGGCGGCGATCTGCTTCAACGACGGGGGATAAGCGCCGGGAAAGATCCGCCGGCGAATCCACGGATTGACCACCCCGCCCGAACAGCTCTGGCCGATCGTGTGGATCAATCCGCGGCCGCGCGGCTTCAGTACGCGGTGGATCGTTTGGCCGAATTCGTCGTAGTGGTTCGGCCCGACGTGCTCCATCATGCCCACCGAAACGAACACGTCGCACGGGCCCCTCATGTTCCGGTAGTCGTCCTCGATGAACTCCACCTGCGAGGCGAGTCCTTCGGCCTGGGCGCGGCGCCGGGCGTAGGCGACCTGTTCCCGCGAAATGTTGAACGCCCGGACCGCGACGCCGTAGCGCCGCGCCATGTACAGGGCCAAGGCCCCCCAACCGCAACCGGCCTCCAGGACCGTCTCGCCCGGCCGCAGCCACAGCTTGCGGCAGACGTACTCCATCTTGGCCCGCTGCGCCTCCTCCAAACCCATGCTGGGGTCTGGGAAATAGGCGCAGGTGTAAACGAGGTCCCGGTCGAGCCAAAGCTCGTAGAAGTCGTTGCCGATGTCGTAATGGTGGTGGATGTGGCGCTTCGAACCGGCGATCGTGTTCGATTGCAACGCATCGGCCCAACGCGACTTCCACGAAGCGGGACGCTTGCCGGCCGGGCTCGCGGCGGCCGCGGCGCGGTACGCCGCCATCAAGAGTTCGGCCAGGCTGCCCTCCACCTCCAAGCGCCCGTCGCTGTACGCCTCGCCAAACTCCAGCCGGGGTCGCGCGGCCAGCTTCCAGAGCGTGGCGCGATCGCGGAGCACGACCCGGGCGACGGGGGCAGCGTCCGACACCGCGACTTCCTCTCCGCTGGGGAGCACGATCCGCACGGGCGGGCAGCCCAAACCTCGCAGCAAGCGCTGCGCGACCCACCGCTCGACCCGGCTCGACCGGGTCCGCGGCCGGGACGATGTAGGCCAACGCGGCGGCCGTTTCGGCCGTCCTTCGTCCCGACTCGCCTCCCGCGGCCCTTGCCACGCGTCGCCACGGACGGCGACGCGATCCGCCTCGACTTCCGCCGTTGACGAAGTGCGAACCATGACTTTGCGCTCCGACCGGTCTCCAGGGGATGTCCGAACGACGCACAGTGCCGCATGGCACGCTACGCTGTATTGTACGCAAACGGGCAAGAAAGGCACCAGAAGGGGGCTGTCGCGAAGCCGATGGCGGCTCTGCCCTTCACTCGGCCTGGCCCGCCCGAGCTACGAAGTTGCCTGATCCCGACTCTGTCCGATGTCGCTCGTGGCCGGCTCCTCTTCGGCGGCTTCCGGCCAGCGGCGGGTTTCCAAGGCCGCCGACAAGAGGGTTGCCAGCCGCGCGTTCATCCGCTCCAGGTTGAATTCGGTCTCCACGCGTTGGCGATTCTGGCTCCCGAGTTCCGCTCGCACGTCGGGATGATCGGCGAGTTGCAGGACCAGGCGGGCGAGGGCGTCGGCGTCGCCAGGGGGCGCGAGCCAGGCAAGGCCCGGATCGCCGACCGCCTCGCGGACGCCGGGACAGTCGGTGGCGACCACGGCCAGCCCCGCGGCCATCGACTCCAGAACGCCGTTGGGGCATCCCTCGGATCGGGAACAGAAGACCGCTAGATCGGCGGCCGACAACAATCCGGAAACGTCCTCGACCTCGCCGAGGAGGCGCACCGATTCGGCCAGGCGCCAGGCGTCGACCAAAGACTGCAAATCCTCCGCCGCGTCCGGCCTGCCCGCCAGCGCAAGCACCGCCTTGCGGCCCCGGGCCTCGAGCCGGTCGGAGACCGCGCGCCAGGCGCGGAGCAGGGTGGCGTGGTCCTTGTGCTTCTGAAGGTTGGCGACCATGCAGGCCACGAGGCACCCAGGGTCGGCCCCGAGCCGGGCCCGCCATGCCCCCCGGTCTTCCCCTGGCGGCTCCAGCGCCACCGCATTGCGCACCACGCGGACCCGGCGCGGCGCCACGCCGAGGCGTTCGACCAAGAACGCCCTACCGACGCCGGAATTACTGAGGAACAACGGCGTGTTCCGCACGGCCCAGGGCACTGCCGGCGAGCCCAGGCCCAGGCCCGCGTCGCGCTGATTCCAAACGCACGTCCGCGCCCCCGTGAAACGCCAGGAGAGCCCGCAGATCACATTGGGAAACGCCGTGTAGGGCAGGAGGAGGTCGGGGCGGGCGCGGCGGAGGATGCGGGCGAAGCGGGCGATCATCAGGGGCCACCGCAGCGGTCCCCATCCCCACGGCTCCGGCACAAAGCGCCACGGGATGCCCATCCGATCGCACAGCGTGGCGGCCCTGCCCGCCGGTCGAAACGCCCAGACCTGCACCTCGGCCCCCAGGCGGCGCAGGCCGCTCGCCGCATGAAGGGCCTGGCGCTCCGCCCCGCCCAAGTCGAAGCAACCCAGCACCACCAGCACGCGCCGGCCGGATAGCGACCCGGCGGATGGGACTTCGGCAGCGCGATCGCCCTGCACGCGATCAGGCGACACGGTGCGTCTCCCAAGCGATGGCGGGTTGGAGCTTGCCGCGGATGGGCTCGTGGGGATAGGCCCGATTGAGCGGCCCGGTCGGTTGCACGCTCAACGCCAGCGCGATCCCGTCGGCAGGCAGGCATTCCCGCACGTTGTGGATCGTCGCCCGAACCACCAGCCGGTAATCGCGCGGAGCAAGCAGGCGCGCGGGAATCGTCGCCCGCGAACGATACCGCCCAGGCTGCAAGACCGGCGCGGCGTCGCAATCCTCGTCGTGGAACGTGCGGAACAGCAGGTTTTCCATCTCGTCGCAAAGATCGAAGTAGACCCGAAGGCCGCGGATCGCCTCGCGCACCTCGTAGGCGATCTCGACCTCGACGGGATCTCCGTTGCCGACGAACAGTGTTTCGCGGCCGTGCTGCCCAACGCGGACGTCCAGAAAGCGAAACACGGGATCGGCGGGCAGCGTCGCCAGCCTGGCCCGCACCGCGTCGAGCGATTCGGAAGGCTCGGTGTCGCGGAGGTACGCCGCGACCACCTCTTCCGTGTCGCCGATCTGGCGGAGCCGGCCGGCATGGAGCCACGCCGTTCGCGCACAGAGCCGGCGCACGGCCCCCATGTTGTGGCTGACGAAAAGGATCGTGCGGCCCGAATGGACCACTTCGCCCATCTTGCCCAGGCATTTCTTTTGAAACGCGGCGTCGCCCACCGCAAGCACCTCGTCGACGAGGAGGATCTCCGGATCGAGGTGGGCGGCCACGGCGAACGCCAGGCGGGTGTACATGCCGCTGGAATAGTGCTTCACGGGGGTGTCGAGGAACGGCTCCATCTCGGCGAAGGCGACGATTTCGTCGAACTTGCGCCGCGTGTCGGCCGCGCGCATCCCCAGGATCGCGCCGCTCAGAAAGATGTTTTCCCGGCCCGTCAACTCGGGATGAAACCCCGTCCCCACCTCGAGCAAGCTGCCCACCCGGCCGCGAATCTCCGCGGTCCCTTCGGTCGGGTCAGTGATTCTCGCCAGGATCTTCAAGAGCGTGCTCTTGCCCGCGCCGTTGCGGCCGATGATGCCGACCACCTCGCCGGGCATGATTTCGAGCGAGACGTCCTTGAGGGCCCAAATCGTCTCGGCCTCCCTCGACCTCCCCGACAGATGCGACCAGCGGCGCCACGGCGCGGTCAGGACGCCCATGATCGCCTCGCGGAGCGTGCGGTAGGCGGCGGTGCGGGCGCCCAGCCGATACTGCTTGCCGAGACGGTCGATCCGAATGGCGGGGCGCGTCATACGATGTCGGCAAAACGGCGTTCGAAGCGGCGGAAGCACGCGGCGCCCGCCACCAACAGGACCGCGGCGGAGCACGTGGAAACCGCCAGACACCCGGCGTGAAGCGGCTCGCCCAAAAGGCACCAGCGCAACCCGTCGATGATCCCCGCCAGGGGGTTCAGGCAATAGGCGGCCCGCCACTGCTCCGGCACCAGGGCCAGCGGATAGGCGACGGGACTGGCGAACATCCAAATCTGGAGCAAAAACGGCACGATGTAGCGGAAATCGCGGTAGGCGACCGTCAAGGCCGCCAGCAGCGTACCGGCCCCCATCGCGGCCGCGACGGTTGCGAGCATCAGCGCCGGGGCCCACAACGCCGAGAAGGTGGGAGCCACGCCGTATGCTCCCATCAGGCACGCCATCACGGCCAGCGAGATCGCGAAATCCACGATCAACCCGGCCACGGCGGCGGCAGGAACGATGAGGCGCGGGAAATAGACCTTGGTCAACAGATTGGCGCTGGCGATCAGGCTTTGGCTGGCTTGACTGACCGCCTCGGCGAAAAAGCCCCAAGCCAACATGCCCGCGTAAACGAACACCGCGTACGGCAGGGCCGTGTGCCGCTCCAAGCCGCCGAGCCTTCCAAAAAACACGGCGAACACGATCGTGGCGAGGACCGGTTGGAGGACCGCCCAAGCCACGCCAAGGATCGTCTGCTTGTACCGCACCTTGATGTCGCGCCAGGCCAGGAAGAAGAGCAGTTCGCGGCAGCGCCAAAGCTCGCCGAGGCCCAGCGCCTGCCATCCGCGCCGGGGACGAATGATCGTCAGGGGCAGTTCCTCGCCGGGCAGCGGAGCGGATGAAGCGGCCATTCTCACACCGGCAGGCGGACGCCTTGAAGAAAACTCTGCGTTGCCCGATCCACGATCGCCATGGCCCGGCACGCGTCGTCCAAGTCGCGGCTCTTGCGGACCAGGCTGGTCACGGCGCGGTGGAACTGGGTGAGGAGCTGCTCGGTCGTGGGGCGCTCGCTGTCCAGCGATTCTTGATGGCGGCCCGCGTCGTCGAACCAGATCACCGTGGTGGGCAGGTCGACGAACGCAATCCCGCGCTCGCAGCACACCTGAAGCGAGGCGAGTGGCCGATAGCTGATCGCCTCGCGCCATCCGGCGGGGAAATACCGCCCGCAACTGATCTGCGCCACGGCCCCCGTCCCAGGCTCCGATCCCGACGAAAAGTCCAGACTCATCATTTGATACTCCGGCCCCGCGCTGCCCGAGGCGGCGTATCGAATCCCCGTCACCCAACGGGGCTCCGCTCCGACCACATAGCGGCACCAATCGACCAGCTCCACCAATTCCTGGCGAAGCGATCGCTGGGCCCGGCACGAAGAAGCCGGCTCGCCGGCCTCGGCGATGGGAAGGCGATGATGGCAAAACAACAGGCGCGGCGGACCGAGGCGGGTGGCGATCAACTCCTTGAGCCGAAGGCTCGCCGGCGACTGGCGGCGGAGGAACTCCGCCATGAACGCAATGCCCGACTCCTCCACCCGACGCCGAACCGCCTCGCTCCATTCCGGTTCCAACGCGACGCCGTGACCCAGGTAGACCGCCTTGCCGGCGCTGCACGCCGCCAGGATGGGCAACGGGCCGTACCACTGCGGCCCCAACAACAGCACCGCGTCCACATCCCGGCGTTCGGCCAAGGCCCGAAATCCGTCGATCGCCTTCGCGCCGAACTCGGCCGCCGCCCACTGCGCACGATGCTTCACCTGATCGCAGACCGCGCGAACCTCGAACCGGTCCGCCAGGGTCCGCAGTGCCGGCCGATGCCGGTGCTCCCAAGCCTCTCCCAAGCCTACGACGCCAACACGAAGTTTCATGGATGGGCAATTATACCACCCCAGAGGGCAAAGTCTCAATCAGCATTCAAGTTCTTGAGGCGCCGGGATTTGGGAATCCCTGAGGCCATTCTGGCAATAAATCCAACAGAAAACCCCCAAACCCCGTAATCGGTAAAATCCGTTCCGGCGGCTTGATCTGAGCCGAAGGCCCGCTACACTGAAACGTCCGCGATGGGCAGAAACCGGCCCAGGCCGAGCTAGCGCTCTTGCGATCGCTGGCAATCGCGGCCGGCTCGGCTTTTGCCGTAGGCGTTGAGGGGGACGATCCCGATTTTCGCGGCGAAGTCCGCGAAGATAGGACGGTCCCCTTTGCCGTCGCGCCCCCAGGGGGCGACGTGCCTCCCGGGTCGTGATGCGAAGCGAAGGCTGGCCGGGCCCTGTCCATGGCGACGGATCCGCGCGATTTCCGCGGGCCGTGGGTTCGTAACCGTTCACAGGCCGGGGACAGTCGCATTTTTCGGGCCGTTTCGGACCGAAACATTGCGTCCGTCCCCTGGTTGGCAAACGGGCCAGCCCCGTGAACGGCTACGTTGGTTCTAGCGGTCGCGCCGGCTTCTGGCCGCGCGAACCCTAGCTGGTTTCAGTTCAAGGAGGTGACTCGCGATGAGTCTGGGGCTTGTTGTTGTCTTGCAGGCGGCTTTTTTGGCGGGCAGCGGGGAGACCTACTCCGAGGCCCACAAAGCGACGACCGAAAAAGGCTATCCGCTCGTGGTGGTCGTCGGGGCAAGCTGGTGTCCGGCCTGTCAAGAGATGAAGGCCAAGGTGATTCCCGAACTCAAGCGGCATGGCGTCCTCCAAGACGTCGCCTTCGCCCAGGTCGATTTGGACGAAGAGACGGAACTGGGGTCGAAATTGACCGAAGGGGGTCCCATCCCGCAGATCGTCGTGTATCGCAAAACCCCCGTCGGCTGGCGGCTCCGGCGCCTCATCGGAGGCCACGATGTCCGCACGGTCGAGCAATTCATCCAGCAAGGCGTCATGGGCGAGGAGCAGGATCGACCGACCGCGGCCAAACCAACCCACTCGGCCGCGAAATAGCGGCTCGACCAACCACCCCGCTCAAGCGCGCCGGCCGACGCTCTGTAGCCGTCGGACGGGGAAAGGCCCGATTTTCGCGGCGAAGTCGGCGAAAACGCGCCTGTCCGCCGACGGCAATCGGTGCATGGCAGAACCGCCAACCTCACACGCACCCCCCGTGTTGGGAATGCGCCTTGCGTTCCAGAATGGGATCCTCCGGCTGCCCTAGGCATCCCTCCAGCCTGGAATATAATGGTGGGGTCCAAGGCGGGAGTCGCGTCCAGCCTTTCGCGTCGGGCGTCGAGTTTTTCCTCGCTTTCAGGACATGGAAGTCGCCATGGGAAACAAGACCCAAAAACAAAGCAAACGTTTCTCTTGCGGCGAATTGCGGGAACGGGCCGAACGGAGCTTGAAAAAGCTGGATTTCAAGCAGGCCTACAAAGACGCCAAGCTCTGCTATCAGCAAGACCCCGCCCCGGCACACCGCGACTTGCTGGAGCGGGCGTGGTTTCAACGGGCGATGGCCTTGCATCGCGCGGGGCTGGGGGCCGAGAGTCGGGATTTGGCTCAGGGGTTGCTCGATTTCGGCGTGACCCAACCCGAGGTGCTTCAAGGATTGCCGGATTTGCTGACCGCGGTCGGATTGCTCGATCGCGCGTTGGGGGGCAAGGTCGGGCCGACGGTCGAAGTCCGGCCCGAACTGCTCGCCGCGGCGGCGGATCGGGCCGTGCTCTCGCCCTCCACGGCGCCGAAGTCGTTGCCGGAGATCGCGCCGGGGGCGGCCCAGGTTCGGGCGGCGCTGGAGGCGCTGTACGCCGGGGACGAGGCCGCCGCCTTCGAGCCGATGAAGGCCGTCCCCCGAAGTTCCCCGTTCGCCGACTGGCGGTTGTTCGTGCGCGGCTTGGCGGCCTTCTACCGCGACGACCCGACCGAGGCCCAAGCCCATTGGGATCGACTGGAACCCGGCCGGGCGGCAGCCAAGATCGCGGCGTCGCTTCGGGCCTTGTCCAGCGGCGGCAACGGCGCGAAGGACGCGGGCGAGGCCCGCCGATCGGTCGACCTGGAGATCACGATCTTGGGGGGCTCCTTGACCACGTATCTCCAGCAGATCCAAGCGAGTCTGGCCGAGGAGGACGGCAGCGGCGCGGTCAAGGTCCTCAAGCGTTGCCGGGCCGCGCTTCAGCGCGTGGCGCCGGAGATTGTGGGCCGGATCGAACGTCTGCTGGTCGCGGCGTTCGTCAACTCGGGGGACGAGGAGTCCCTGGAAGACCTCTGCCGGGTTGCGGCCCCGCTCCCCATCGATCCGCGTTGGAACCGAACCTGGGCCCTGCTGTTGGAGCACCCAGAGATCAGGGAGTTGGACGAGGCCGAGCAGCGGTGGCGGCAGTATCTGGAGGATCTCGCCAACTTGCCGGGATGGACGGCCGAGGAACGTTCCATGGCCCAGGCCATGGTTTGGGAGCGGATCGGCTCCATGAGGGCCTCCGAGGCGCAGAAGTCCTATGGGCCGTGGGACGACGAGGACTCGCGGAACCAGGACCGCGAGGAATCGCTGCGCTGCTTCCGCGAGGCGATCCGTTTGTTTCCTGGATTCCGTCCCGCCTATCGGTCGTTGTCCCGCCACTGCCTCGCTTGGGGGCGCGGCGCGGAGGCGGCCGACGCCATGCGCGGCCTGCTGGAGCACTATCCCGACGACCTCGATGCGTTGCAATCGCTCTACCACCACCATGCTCGGCGCCAGGAGCCCATGGCCGCCCGCGACTACGCCCTCCGCGCCTGGCGTCTGAAGCCGGCCAATCCCGAATTGATGGCCATGGCGCGCAAGGCTCGTCTCGCCGCCGCCCGGCAGTTCGCCTTGGACGGCCAATGGGAACAGGGCCGGGCGGAGTTCGCGGCCGCCGAGCGTTTGGGAACCGACTCCGGCGAATCCTATCAACTCCTGGCCGCCAAGGCGATTTTCGAGATCAAGGCCGGTGACGAGGCCTCGGGCAAACGCCTGATGGGCGAGACCCTCGCGGCCCTCGACAATCCTCTGCCTGCATACCTCCTGCTCTTGATCGAGGCCATCCGCTATGACTTGCCCTACCGGCTGGACGGAATCCTGGGCGATCTGGAGTGTCAGTTCCAGCGCGGCCTGTCGCGAAAACCGGACGGGAAGTCCGCCGGTCGGCTTTGCCGCATCCTCACGGACTTTCTCTGCGGCGAGGTCGACTACCACGACCGCGCCACGCACCTGAAACAAGTCCTGGCCTATGTGAAGCGCTGCGGCAGGATCCGCTGGGAAGTCGGGGATTTGCGCGATGTCTGCGGCTTTCTTCAGGCCCTGCCCAAGTCCATGCGCACCCCCGAATGGCACGCTGTGTACAATAAACTCCTCCGCCGGGGAATGAAGTTGTTTCCCGAGAGTCCCGACTTCCCCATCATGGCGGCGACCCATGAGATCGAAAAGGGCCCTCGACGATGCAACCGCATGGCGGCGCGCCGCTTTCTTGAGTTGGGGAGGGATTTGGCCCGCAAGGCTGGGCCGGAGTTCGCGGCGTGGCTGGAAACCGCGGAAAGCCAATTGGCGTTTCTCGATGAATTCAGCGGCCCGTTGTGGAGATTCGGGCGGATCCTGGACGGCCTTGGCGAGGAAGACGACGGAGAGGATGATGACGAGGACGAAGGCGAGGCCTTCGACGCTCGCGACGTCCTTCCCCCTGCCCCGCTCCTCGCCGAGTTTTTCGAGATCTGTCGCAAGCTCGGCTTGAATCCCGTGGAATTGCTGGACATGATGGCCAATGGGGAGCCTTGCCCGTTCCCGGTCCCGGACAAAAAGGGCGGCCCCTCGCGAGGTCGAGGGAAAGCCAATCGATGACCGTCCAACCGGGAGCGAAGCGAGGGGGGAGGCTGCCCCGGCGATGGGGAGCCTGGGCAAACCTGCGCGTGCAATTCCCGTAAAGCAGCGAAGGAAAGCGGATGAGCGATCCGTATGAGGTCCTGGGGCTGGCGCCCGGCAGCAGCGACGCCGAGATTCGCCGCCGGTACTTGGAGTTGGTGCGGCAGTTTCCGCCGGAACGCGACGCGGAGCGGTTCGCCGCGATCCGCGGCGCCTACGACCAGATTCGCGATCCCGTGGAACGCATGAGAAAACGGCTGTTCGACGTCGACGACGGCGATTCGTGGGAGGCGATTCAAGCGGACTGGAATCGCCGGCTCCGCAACGCCCGCATCCCGGTCGACGTCCTCCTGGGGCTGGCGGAGCGGCAATGAGCGTCACCACGCATTGGCCCGACGTGGAGGAGATCCTCGCTCGGCTTCGCGACTGGCTGCTTCAGGTCCGCGACGAAGTCGAGGCCTTGCCGCTCGACGAAGCGCGGGGCTCGGAGTCGCCGTCCAGCCCGGTGGGCCTGGTGCAACTGATCGAGCAATTCACCGCGCTGCGGCACGAACTGAAACTCTCGACCAAGAGCGCCCGCGCGCTGGAGGAACGCAGCGCGGCGGCGCTAGGCGGCCTGGAGCAGGCGATCGCGGCGATGCGGTCGGTGGAGCCGCGGGAAGCGGAGGCGGCCCAGCGGGCCGCGCAACCGCTGGTCCAGACGCTCGCCGAACTCGACGAGGCCCTCCGCCGCGGCCGCGCCGTGGTGGAAAACGCCCGGCGGCGGATCGTCGAGGAGTCGGCCGCCGAATTGCTCGCCCAGCTCGACCAGCATTTTCGAGGCCAGCCCTGGGGATTTCGCTGGCTGGCGGCCGCGTGGTATCGGCGGCTCCGGCGGCTGGTCGAGCAACAATCCGGCGAAGTCCACGCGGCGATTTTCGATTCGCTGCTGGCCGGATACGATCTGGTGCAACATCGGCTCCGCCGGGCGATGGCTCGCGAGGAACTCGTCCGCATGGCCTGCGTCGGCAAGCCGGTCGATCCCCACACGATGACCGTGATCGAGGCGGTGGACGATCCGAGCCAGGCGCCGGGCACGGTGATCGAGGAAGTCCGTCCGGGATACCTTTGGAAAGGGAAAGTCCTTCAATACGCCGAGGTGCGCGCGGTCCGGCAGCCTGCCGGTCCGCGCGGCCCCTGACGGCGCCGCCCGCCAAGGCTCGCCCGAGTTTTGCGCAAGATTCTGGCCCCCCATTCTTGAACCCTGAACGTGCAGGATGCATCCATGGAACCCATTATTGGCATCGACTTGGGAACGACCAACAGCGAAGTCGCGGTGGTCCGCGACGGCCAGCCCGTGGTCTTGCGCGAGGACGGCGAGGCGATTCTTCCCTCGGTGGTCGGACTCGACGCCGACGGGCAACTGATCGTCGGCACTCCCGCCCGCAATCAATGGATCCTCGCCCCCGAGCGGACGATCCGTTCCATCAAGCGGAAGATGGGCGAGGAGACGACGGTCCGGCTGGACAATCGCGACTACACCCCGCAGGAGATCTCGGCGATGATCCTCCGCCGGCTCAAGGCTCGGGCGGAGAAAGAGCTGGGCCATCCGGTGCGCAAGGCGGTGATCACCGTGCCGGCGTTCTTCAACGAGATCCAGCGCGAGGCGACGCGCGAGGCGGGCGAGTTGGCCGGACTCGAAGTCGTGCGGATCCTCAACGAACCCACCGCCGCCGCGCTGACCTACGACCCTCGACCCGACCGCATGGAACGGCTGTTGGTCTACGACCTCGGCGGCGGCACGTTCGACGTCTCGATCGTCCAGATCGAGCAGGGCGTGGTCGAGGTCCTTTCCAGCCACGGCGACACGCATTTGGGCGGCGACGATTTCGATCAACTGCTCTTCGACGACGTGTGCAAGAGCTTCCAGGACGAACACGGCGTCGACCTGCGCAAGTCGCTGGTGGCCAAATCGCGCGTCCTCCGCGCGGTCGAGGAGGCCAAGAAGCGGCTGTCTTTCGAGCCGGCCACGCGGATCCAGGAGGAGTTCATCGCCGAGAAAAAGGGCTTGCCGCTGCACCTGGACCTCGAAATCCGCCGCGAACAATACGAGGACCTCATCGAGCCCTGGATCGCCAAGACGCTCACCTGCGTCGACGAGGCGCTCTCCGACGCCAAGCTCCACGTGGGACAGATCGACAAAGTGATCCTGGTGGGCGGGTCGAGCCGGACCCCCATGGTCCACCGCCTGCTTGAGGAACGGCTCGGCCAAGAGGCCCACGCCGAGGTGGATCCCGACCTTTGCGTCGCCCTGGGCGCGGCGATCCAAGGCGCGTTGATCGCCGGCGTCGACGTGGGGCCCGTCCTCGTCGACATCACGCCGCATACCCTCGGCATCCAGGCCCTCGGTGTCATGCACGGTTACACGTCCCCGCATTGCTTCGTGCCGATCATCCAGCGCAACACGCCGCTGCCCGCCAGTCGTTCGGAAATCTTCCAAACCGTGTACGACCGGCAGGAGATCGTCGAGGTCCGTGTGTTCCAGGGCGAGCACCGCGACGTGCGGAACAACGAATTCATCGGCGAGTTTCGCCTTGAGGGGTTGGCCGAGGTCAGCCGCGGCAACGAGATCCTCGTCCGCTTCGACCTCGACTTGGACGGCATCCTCAAGGCGACCGCGCGCGAACGACTGACGGGCCTGGAGAAACAGTTGACCATCGACAACGCCGTTTCCCGGTTCCGCGCGCGAACCCGGCAAGACGCCCCCTCGTCCCAGCGGGCGCCGGCCGCGGCGGGGGTCGCGCCGTCGGGCGAGGTCCTGACGTCGGGCGCTTCGGAAGCAGGCTGGGAGACGGAGGGCGAATCCCCCGAGTGGACCGAGAAGGCCCGCCGAAGCGAGTCGCTCGTGGCCAAGGCCCGGAAACTCGCCCAGCACGCCCCGCCGGAGGATCAGAAGGAAATCGAACGGCTGATCGACGCGGTGGGCGAGCAATTGGCTTCCCAGTCCTCCGAGCAGTTGGCCAACACCCTGGCCGAGCTGGAAGACCTGTTGTTCTACCTGGAGGGCGCGTGATGGCCGGGGGCCTGCCGGGCGGATCCACGGATCGCGAAATGCAATGCCCCGCGTGCCGCGCGGTCCAACCCTGGTCCGACGCCTGCCGGCGCTGCAAATGCGATCTGGGCCTGTTGCGATCCGCCGTGGCCGCCGCGAACGAGCGCCGGACCCAGTGCCTTGAAGCCCTGCGCGACGGCCGATGGCCCGAGGCCGTCCACCTTGCCCAGCAAGCCTACGACCTTGCGCCCACCCAAGACGCCGCCCGAACGCTGGCCGTCTGCCACCTCGTCAACGGAGAATGGCGGTTGGCGCTCGAGCTGGCCCGGCGGGCGGCGGACTGACGGCGGTTCAGGTTGGCGACTCGCCCCGCGGCGCGGAGCGCACGAAGACGATCAGGGTTCCTGGCCCCGATCCTGGCCGCCTCGCGGCTCGCCCCGCGATCGCCGCCCCCTCTTGGAGAAGGTTCCCTCCGGACCGGGCATCTTAGGGCCATCGCCGGGCGGTCCTCGCATGGTCGGCGCGTCGCCCTTGGGATCCACGAACCTCATCCCGCCGCCGTTGCCCCTTTCGCGTTCTCCCGGCCTCCCCGGCTCCCGTTCGCCTCGCCGCGGGTCCATCCCTTGTTTCGCGCCGTTGCCGCCGGGGGAGGGAGGTTCGGTCTTCTCGCTGCTGGCGGGAACGCCGCGGACATTGCTTCCCAAGGGGACCGTATGGCGCTTGCCATCGACCTCGATTTCGACGTTGCGGGAGTCGATTCGGGCGACGACGGCGCTGAAGGGGCCCAATTGGAACTTGTCGCCCTGGCGAAGCTGGAACTTCTCGTCCGTCGTCCGCGCCTTCACCCAGACCTGCGGCTCGCCATTCACCTCGACGATCCCCGTCACGTAGGCGAAGCGGCTGGGATCGAAGGGCTCGGGCTTGGGTTCGAAGGCGACGGCCGGTTCGGGAGGTCGGGCGGGGGGAGGTGGACGGTAAGGGGCCAAGACGTTGCGGCCCCCGATGGCCTTGCGGTATTCGGCCAGGCTGCCCAGCTTCAGACGCTGGCTCTTCTCTTGCGAAAGCTGGTCCTTGCGATCGGCCGTCGGCAGCGACAGGGCTTCAATCGCGATCACCAGGTCCAAGTCCTTGGATTTTTCGACCGGGCGGATGGTAATCCGCCGAATCTGGTGCAAATGGCCCGCCGAGTAAAAGTCGAACAGAAATCCGACGAGTTCGTCCAGCGAGGCCTGGCCCCGCACCGTGAACGGCAGCACCCGATACGCGGTGGTTTGGCTGCGGATTTCGCCGGGGTCGACCTTCTTCTGGCGGAAGCCGGCCTTGCCGGCCAGCTCCAAGAGCCAGCTCTGGTACAAGGCGCCCGCCCGGGCCGCGTCGGAAGGGAGCGCCTGCCGGTTCCATTGGGCCATCCGGTCCTGGGCCTTCTTCGCCCGCACCACCTGATCCTGCAACGTGTTGAGCTTGTCGTGATAGGCGGCGACTTGGGCGCGGAGAAAGACCAGCGGCCCGCTGAACACGCGGAAGCCCAGCCACAAGACGAGCCCGGCCGCCAGCGCGCCGACGATGGACGCCAGGAGCTTTTCGCGTTTCGTCAGGGTCATTTGCGGGGCTCCGCTCCGATGTACACCGACGAACTGAATCGCAAAGGATATTCCTTTTGCGATCCGCCCTCCCCCGCCTCCTTGCCCACCAGGCGATGCTCGCTGTCGCGGAGCCTTTCCTGCATCGCCTTGATGCTTTCGACGGAGCGGGCGAGCCCCTCGATTTTCATTTCGCCGCCGCGCGGGGTGCTGCTGGCTTGGATTTGGGTGAGCATCACCTCTTGAGGCGGGGGAAGCCGCTCCGAGAGCCAGACGAACTCGTCAAGCCAAACCTGGTCGCCGCCCAGCCATGCCTGGATTTCGGCGGCCGTCTTTTGGAGCCTGGCGGCGTCGGCGGCCCGGCTCTCCCACTCCTTGACCTTGGCCTCCAGCGCGACCGCCTCGTCGCTCAGCCTGCCGTGCTCGACGACGCCGTAGACCACCATCGCGATCACGGCCGCCGCCACGCCCGCTGCGGCCAGCGCGTATTGCTTGATCCGGCTGGGCGGTTCCGGCTTGCGCCGCGGATGGAGGAAATCGACGGCGTGGGGAGCGTGCTGAAGCTCATCGACCAGCATCCCGAGGAGCGGGGCGAATCGGGCGGGATGTTCGGGCAGGCTTCGCGCCAGCTCCCCTTCCAGCGCCAATCCGGCGAACGGATCGAACAACTCGACCGGCGCGCCGAGCCGTTCGGCAAGCCGCTCGCTCAAGGCCGCGTGCTCCGGTCCCCGGCCGCACAAGGCGATCGACTCCACGCGCCGCCCGCCCAATTGGTTGTGCACCGCCGCCATCGTGCGACGGATCTCACCCAACAGGGCCTGGCCCGACTCGGCGTCGCTGAGCGGTTCGCCCGGCAACCGCGCGGTGCGGAGGAAGATCACCTTGCGGTCGATCATGACGGTCAGGTCGGCCTCGTCGGCCAGCAGGTCGACCAGCAGGCGCGCCTTGGGCAGTCCCTCGGCCTGGCGACGGCAGAACAGCGAGGCCGCCCCGCACGGCCGCAGGATCAAGCGCCGCAGCCTCAGGCCCGACGCCTGGCACGTCCGCTGGATCTGTTCGACCAGGTCCGGGGCAATCGCCGCCGCCAACACGTTGCGAGGGCCACCCGAGTCCTCGTCAATGGGAATGAAGTCCAGCGGCCAGTCTTCCTGCAAGGCGTTGAACTCGCGCAGGGCCTGGAACCGGACCATCTCGGGCAGTTCGTCGTCCGGGGCCGGCGGCAGCGTGAGCTGGCGCAGCTCAATGCTTGCCCGCCCGATCGCCACCAACGTGTCGATCTTGCGAATCCCTCGAGCGGCCAGCGCCGCCGCGATCCGACGGCCCACCTCGGTTGGCCCCTGCGTCGCGCCGCTCTCGCTGGGGGCCTTGTCCCCTTGGTCCTGCCGGGCCCGGTCCGAATGCTCCAGCCCCCCCCCGCCGTCCGGCCGCAAGGCGACCGTGAAGGCGTGCTCGATCACGACCTCGTCGCCGCGCCGCGAGGCCACCGCCAGGCGGGCTTCCGTTTCGCTCCACTCGAGGGCTAGAAGTCGGATGGTTTTCATTGAGGGCGATACGGTCTTGGTCCTTGGGGCTTACGGCGCGACGCCCACCAAAGCCCCGCCGCGACGATCGGCTTCACGGCGACTCGGTGAACTCGATGCCGAGCGTTTCCAACGGATAACCGCGGCCGAGATGGGTCATATCTCTCCAGAATACCATGCGAGGGGGGCTGTTGGTAGCATCAATCACCACTTCGATCCGAGCCGACGGCCCCCCCTTGTCGAAGTATCCGATCACCTGGGCTCGGTAAACGCCCCCCCGGGCGCATACGTAGGGAAACAGCTTCTTCATCTGATCCAAGTCCACGATCGCCCTGGAATACAGCCACGTCTCGTAGTTGAACGACTCGTCGGCCTGGTTCGGATCTTGAGGGCGTTCGGAGACGATGCTGTTGACCATTTCGGCGGGATCGATCGGCTGTTGCTCGGATCCCAAGATCCCGGAGAGCACCGCGGCCAGCGCGACCCGGGAAGCCATGTTGATGTTCAGCCGGCCGGTGACGGCCGAGGTCGAGCCCACGGTGCAATGGTCCAACAGCTTCGGCAAGAACAGGCCCGACAGCAGCGGCTGATCGGGAAAGGGGGTCTCGATCACCACCGCCGAATTCTGTCCCACGATCCGGCTCCGCACGGGCTTGCCGACCAGATCGAGCACCGTCTGGGGTTTGCGCTGGAACGCCTGGCTGAAGTCCGGTTCGCACTCGGCCAAGGAGCGAGGCGGCGTCGTGGCGTTGTCCGCATCGTCGCCCTGGCGCCAGAAGACGATGAACTTTGCCCACTCGGGTTCGAGGACCGCCTCGAGTTCCTCGTAGAACTTTTTCCTGTCTTCCTCGGTGGAGGCCTCCTTGGCAAGGTCGATCTTCGCCTGGCCATCGGCGCCAAGGTTGGCCTCCTGGCTGTGAATGGTCAGGTAGGCGGCCCAGCCGCAGTCCAGCGTGCCCTCGGAGTTGCCCGCGTCGACGAGCATCGTGCCGACGGATTCGGCCTGATCGACCAGGTGGTTGCGATTCGTGTCGATGCCGAACAGGGACGAGGGGGTCACGCCGCGGACGAGCAACAGCTCCTCCAGGGTGTCCAGCGGGCCGTTCTTCGTCGCGTAGGCCGGCGAAAGCGCGGCGTAGCTTTCGATCTCGGCGCCGTAATCGCGAGGCTCGTCATCCAGATCGATCCAATCGAGGATCGCGTCGGCGACGTCTTCGGTCATGCCGGGCAAGGCCATGAGCATCCTCCGGCCCGCGCCGCCGCCCAGCTTCTTGTCGACCGCCGCGACCATGTTGAGATTCAATTTGGTCGACTCGTCCTCCAGGCCGTATCGAATGCCGGCCAGACGGCCGTCCGTGTCCATGGCCGGGGCGATGACCGTGAAGCGGCCCACGCCGTGGGTCCCTCCCTCATAGATCACGCCCACCCCGCGGAATTGCGACGGATTGTCGTACCATCCGCCCGACTGCTGCTGCACCTGGGCGTCCTGGGCGAGGAACATCCGGATCATCTCGACGCCGGAGTCGGCCAAGGCCCGCGTCTGCGACTGGAGCACCGCCACTTCGGCCCCCTCGCGTTCGGCCATCATCAGTTCGGAAAACGTCAGTGCCCCGAGGGCCAAGAGGGTGATGACCACCAGGACCACGACGAGCACCATGCCGCGCGGACCTGCGGAGCGAGGCCGTCGCGGGCCTTGCCCAGAAAACCGCGGGCGCGCGGCAAGGGGCCTCGAGCCCTGGGAATCTGCTTTGGCCGGGGTGCGATTGTCGCGCCGGTGGATCATGATCGCCCCTTTCCTGCGCCGCCGCCGCCTGCACCACCGCCTCCTGCACCCGAGCCCGCTGGGCCAGGGGTGTTCCTCGTCCCTCCCGCGCCGCTCGATCCCGTGTTCCCGCCGCCCGTGTTCCCGCCGCCCGTGTTGCCGGTGTTCGCCGAGCCGCTGAGCGTCGAGGCGTCGGAACTCCAACCCGACGCGCCGCTGGTTGACGTGGCCTGAGCGGCCGGGATGTTGACCAGCAAGCTGTACGCCAGCGTGTCGCCGGTGGAAGCCGATTCGCCGGCCGGAATAGCGGCTTCCTGCGATTGCGGGCCGCGGCGCTGCTTGGTTTGTTTCGGCGTGATGTAGAGAGTGACTCGGACGGCGACGGGCAGGCCGCCGTTCTGGCTGGTGTCCCAGAAATCGACCCATTGCGAGCCGTCGAAATAGAGGAACTCCACGCCCGCGACCTCGGGCGCCAGGAGCACGGCACTGGTGTCCACTGGCGACAGTCCACCCTGCTCGGCCTGATAGGCGGCCACGGCGCGGTCCATCTCGCAGCGCATCAGGCCCTGCTCGGGCGTGGAGGTCAACGGGAGTTGGGCGATCGCCGCGCTTTGCGAGCTGGCGGCGAAATAGGTCACTGTCTTCACGTCGCTCAGGGTGTTTGCGTCCAGGCTGTCGGCCGCGCTGGTGATCATTTCTTGAAGCTGATAGGGCCGCGGCAAGCGGCTCACGTCGATCTGGATCAGCGAGCTGTCGCCGTAGATCCCCGGCCTGGCGTGGACCACGGTCGGCTCGGAGGACTCGCTCTCTTGGGAATCGCCGCTGGCGGCAGCCGCGTCGCTCGCCGCGCCGTGGACGGCGGCGCGGAGGTCGTCGGCGATGCGCCGCAACAGGACGCGGGCGAGCTGGCCTTCCTCGACGTGGGCCCGGCCCGCGTCGAGCACGCGAAAATGAAAGTCGATCGCCATGCCCAGGGCGACGAGGATCAGCCCGGTCAGCCCCAAGGCCAGGATGACTTCCAACAGCGTGAACCCTTGTGCTCGACGCCCGCGCATCGTGTTCTCCGCGTCTGCCTTTGGCCGTTGCCTCGCCTACTGCGTGGTGGTGGTGGTGGTGGTGGTGGTAGTGGTGGTGGTGGTGAGCATCACATCGGGATCCTGCATCCACCGCACGAGGGAGCATTGGACGGGGCGCTTTTCCGGGGGCAGGGCCTGCGACACCGTGATGCGCACGGCCACCAGCCCGTCGATCTCCGTGCTCTCCACGTCCATCGAGTAGACCCAGCCCATCTGGGCGGGGTCGCAGATTTCGTCCACGGGCGCCTGGTCCACGACCTCCGGATAGATCAGGCCCGAGGCGAGTTCCGCCATCAAGCTCTCGCAAATGCATTGCGCGTACGTCAAGTCCCGCGCGATGCGAGCCGATTCCATTCCCTGGCGCGCGACCTCGCCCAGCACGGCCATGACCCCGGCGAGAATCGTCAGGGCCAAAATGACCTCGAGGAGCGAAAAGCCCTGTTTCGTTCCCATCACCCCGCGGGGGCAGCGCCCTTGGGCACTGCGCCAATCCGCCGGAGATTCATCGCGGTCAAGGGGACGGTCGGCGTTGGGGGATGCGCCGAGGCGGGGAACGGACATGGCGCACCGTTTCCGCCTGGGCGGAAAACGATCGCGGCCCCCTTGCGCGATGCGGTTGGCCTTGAACGGGATCATGGTGCGGCAGCCTCCGTCGAAACGGACTCGCGGACCGTGACCACGCCTGTCAAACCTCGCAGCGAAAGAGTGATCGTGCTGCCATACTCGTTGGCCAGTTGGACTTGGGCGTCGGAGCACGTGCCGTCGGAATAGAAGAAGATCCGCTGGTCGGCGTCGGCCGAAGCCCTCGCCTCGCCGATCGCCAGGCTTCCGGCGGCCGCCCCGCTGACGGCCTCGCCCGCGACGAACCGGATCTTGTCGGCCAGGCGGCGTTGGCGGGATTTTGCGTCGGGCGGCGGCTCGCCCTCCATGCTGGCGAAGGGGACGTCCCAACCCGCTTCATCCTCGCTCGCATAGGTTTGGATCGTGTAGGTGTCGCTGTCGGGCGTGAATCGGAACACAACCGTCCGGTTGGACGCCATGGCGTCCACTCTCGCCCGAACCCACTCCGCCCGCACCTGGTCGGCCGATTCGCGGAGCCGCTGCCGGGCCATGGGCCGGCCCAGCGCGGGCCAGGTCACGGCGGCGAGGACGACCAACAGGCTGAGCGTCAGCAGGATTTCCAGCAAGGTCATCGCGCCGCGCCGCGCGGCCGCGGCGCGCCGTGAAGAGCCAGGCCGACCAACCCGACGGTCAGACGCCATTAGTCCGGACCCCAACTGGTCACATCGTCCTGGGTGCCGTCGACGCCGTCGGGACCGGCCGACCAGATGTCGGGCATGTCGGGATCGTACTGGCCGGGGTAGCGGTACTGGTAGGGCCGGTGCCAGGGATCGAGCGGAACCTCGCGATCCAGATAGGGACCGGCCCAGCGCTCGGCGGCCATCGCGTCGGCGGGCGGGGCGCGGAGGGCGTCCAGCGAGGGCGGGTAATCGCCGACGTCCAGCCGGTAGGCCGCCAGCGGTCCCTTGAAGGCCCGAATCTGCGTCTTGGCCGCGTTGATGTTGGCCTTGCGCTGCATGGGCACCAAATTGGTCACGGCCAGCGAGGCGACGATCACCAGGATGACCAACACCAAAAGCACTTCGACCAACGTGAAGCCGCCCTGGCGGCGGCTGCGCTCTTTTCGCTTTCTCATAAAACTCGTCCCTCTGTTGAATTATGCGGCGCCGCGGCCGCCAACGATTCCCCTTGCCTCCCCGCTCCCGCCCAACGGGAGAAAGGAAGTTTCGTAACCGTTCACGGGGACGGTCCCGATTTTCGCGGCGAAGTCCGCGAAAACGGGACTGTCCCCCTTGGCCGGTCAGGGGGCAGACGCATTTTTCGGCGCGAAACGGCCCGAAAAACGCGCCCGTCCCCGGCCTGCGAACGGCTACGAAGTTTCTGACCTCTGACCTCCGACCTCTACACCGTCATGCTCATCTTGATCACCGGGAGCAACAGCGCGACGACCAGCACCAAGACCACCATGGCCAACAGGAGGAGCATGATCGGCTCGATCAGGCGGACCACCAGGTCGAGCTGGCGCCAGGTGCGCCGCTCCAACGACTCGGCGATCTCGACGAGCACCTTCTCCAGGGTGCTGGATTCCTCGGCGACGGAGATCATTTCCACGACGGTGGGCGGGAAATGCCCGCTGGCCGCCAGGGGGCCGGCCAGGCGCTGGCCGGCCGAGATGTCCTTGGCCGCCGCCACGATGGCCGCGCCGAGCACCCGGTTGCCTGCCGCGTCCGCGGCGATCTCCAGCGCGCGGAGGATCGGCACGCCGTTGCGCAGCAGCGTTCCCAGCACGCGGCAAAACCGGGCCACCGCCAGATTCAAGAATACCCTGCCCGCCAACGGCACGCGGATCTTCACGCGGTCGCGCCACACGCGGCCCGGCTCCGTCCGCATCCACTGCCGCAACGCCACGGCGGCCGCCGCCGCCGCGGCGAGCACCAGCACGATCCACCGCTGAAGGAATTGGCTCGTGCCCAGCACCAATTCGGTCATCACCGGCAACTCGCCCCGCTCCCGAAGGTTCTGAAACAACCCGTCGAACTTGGGCACGAAGAACACCATGAGCACGATCACCACGATCGTGCCGACGGCGGCGAGGAAGGCGGGATAGGCCAGCGCGCCCATGGTGCGCTTCCGGATGTCGTCCTGGGTCTCGGTGAACTCGGCGACCCGGGCGAGCGCGTCTTCCAGGAATCCGCCCTCGCTGCCGGCGCGGACCATGCTGATCGCCATTTCGCCGAAAATGGTGGGGAAACGCTGCATGGCCTCGCCCAGCGAGGCCCCCTGCTCCACGTCGTGGTGGACCTCGGCCAACACGTTGGTCAAGGCGGGCCGGGTGCTCTGTTTCCGCAAGACGTCCAACGCCCGCAACAGCGGCACGCCGCTGCGGAGCAAGTCGGAAAGCTGACCGTAGAGCACCGCCAGCGTTTGTCCCGAAAGCCGGCGCAGACGCCTGGCCGCCTGCGGCGGGCTTTTGCTGGCCACCTCGACCGGGAACAAAGCCCGGCCGGCGATCATCTCCAGCGCCTCCCGCCGCGTGGCCGCGGCGATCGTGCCGGTCACGCGCTGGCCGGAGGCGTCTCGGGCGATGAAGGCGAATTCGTCCATACGCGGAAAAACCCGGATGAGGGACCCATCAGCAATGCTCAGGCGCGCCCTGGCAAGCGGCGGCGGGAAGTCGATGGCCCCCAGGATTCATCGCGCATCACTGCCCCAGTCGGAGATCGTTTCCCTTGGTGGCCTTGACCACCTCCTCGACGCTGGTCCGGCCGCTAAGCACTTTCACCCAGCCGTCCTGGCGAAGCGTCCGCATTCCCTCGCGGATGGCCGCCTGCATGATGTTCCACGTGCTCTTGCGTTCGTGGGCCAACTGGCGGATGGTCTCGGTGGTGACGAGGAGTTCGAAAATCCCCAAACGGCCCTTGTAGCCCACGTTGCGGCACGCGCGGCAGCCCGTCGCCCGATAAATCACCGCGCCGTCCTTCAACTCCTGGATGGGGAAGTCGTCGGGCAGGTCCTCGCGTTTGGGGCGGTAGGGCTCCTTGCAGGCCGGGCACAATTGGCGAACCAGCCGTTGGGCCATGACCCCTTCCACCGTGCTGGAGACGAGGAACGGCTCCACGCCCATGTCGGCCAATCGCGTGTACGCCCCGGCCGCGTCGTTAGTGTGCAGCGTGCTGAACACCAGATGCCCGGTCAGCGACGCCTGGATGGCGTTCTCGGCCGTTTCCAAATCGCGGATTTCGCCGACGAGAATAATGTCTGGGTCGTGGCGCAAAATGCTGCGGAGCGAGTTGGCGAAGGTCAGGCCGATCTTCGGGTGGACCTGAATCTGGTTGATGCCCTCGAGTTGGTACTCGACCGGGTCCTCGGTGGTGATGATCTTCAGCTCGGGGCTGCGGATCTCCAACAGCGCGCTGTAGAGCGTCGTCGACTTGCCGGACCCCGTCGGGCCGGTCACCAAGATGATCCCGTGCGGCAGGTCGATCAGTTGGCGGAACTTGGCGTACAGGTCGGGCTCCATGCCCAACTTGTCCAGGGTGTACTCCATGCCGCCCTTGTCCAACAGACGCATCACGATCCCCTCGCCGTGGATCATGGGGATCACCGACACGCGGACGTCGACCTCGCGACCCGCCACCTTCAACTGGATGCGCCCGTCCTGCGGCAGGCGGCGCTCGGCGATGTTGAGCCGGGCCATGATCTTCAGGCGGCTGATGATCGCGGCCTGGAAGCGGTTGATTTCGGGGGGGACGGGCTGCGGGTGCAGCACCCCGTCGATCCGGTAGCGGATCCTCAGGCCCGACGCCTCCGACTCGATGTGCACGTCGCTCGCCCTCAGCTCGATCGCCTCGCGGAGGATCTCGTTGACCAGCTTGATGACCGACGGCTCTTGGGCCATTTCCGAGAGTTCGGAGCCGTCGCTCTCGATTTGATCGAGCAGTTGAACCTGGTCGTCGGAGGCCTGGGCCATCAGGCCGTCGATCGTCTCGCTGCCCACGCCCAGATGGGTCTTGATCAGCCGGGCGATCTCGCTTCGGCTGGCCAGCACGGGAATGACGGTCTTGCCGGTGGCGGCGCCCAACTCGTCGAGCGGATAGAGATTGAACGGGTCGCTGGTGGCCACGACCAACGTGCCGTTGTGCTGGCGGATCGGGAAGAGGCCCTCGCGGTGGATGAACTTGGGCGGAAACGTGTGCAGCAAGGCCACGTCGATCGGCGTCTCCGCCAGGTCCACGAACTCCAGCCCGACCTCCTCGCCCAACGCCCGAAGGGCCGCCTCCTCCGTCACCAGTCCCAGATTGACCGCCGCCTGATCCAAGCGAACTCCCTCCGATTGCGCAGCGCGGACCATCTCCAACTGGCGTTGGTCCAATAGTCCCTTCTTGAGGAGGATTTCGCTCACCTCCATCGTGCACCTCTCCCGATCCCTGGAATGATTAACGGTCCAGCCGATCCGGTTTCTACGGTTTGGGCGGGCCACCCCCTCGTGCCCGCACATCGCTCAGGTCGAACTTGGCTCCTTTCATCTCCTCGAACTGGGCCTTCTGCGCGGCGGTGAGGATGGCCATCGCCTTGGCTTCGCCCTCTTTGAGCAACGCCCGAAACTTCTCCCGCCGCGCCTCCGGCTTCATCGGGACTCCCGGCCGCCACCATTCTCGCATTTGTTGGACCGCGCTTTCGCGCAGCATTTTCAATTGCCTTTTCTGTTCCTCCGTGAGCTTCAGTTCTTCCTGGATTTCCTTGTCCTCCAGGGCCGCCACTCCACGGAGCTGCAAGGCGAGTTGCTTGAGTCGGGCCAACTGGTTCGGGCGAAGCACGCGCTCGATTTGCCCGCGAGTCTCCTCGGCCTCGGACCTGGCTCGCGCGGCGATTTCCGCGAACTTGCGGCTTCGCACCTCCGGAGCGGCGTCGCGCAACTCCTGCATCTCCTCGAAGTTCCGTCGCACGGCCTCGGTGGCCTTGTGGGAGATCTTCCGCAAGGCGTCCAACTGCTCAGGGCAAATGCCCAACTCCTTGCGGACCGCCTCGGACCGCAAAAGATCCCCCCATACGTCCTGGAGGGCCCCTGGGCCCGCCATGCCCTTGAGGGCGAAAATCCCAATCTGCGGCGGAGGCCCGTCCTTACCGGCTTCGGCCCCGGCCAGCCAGCCAACACCCAACACCAGCCCCGCCCACGCCCACGCGATGCAACGAGACATCCGTCTTTCACTCCCTTCGTGTTGACAAGCCCGGGGAATCTCCGTTTTCTATCCGTGGTAACGTGCGCACGGGGCATCCCAGGTGCGAAGGCAGGCTTCTCAAACCCTTAAACCCCGGTTGGCGCAAACAGTTCCGCCCCCCGAAAAGGCATTACCCCAAGACACCGGCAATCTGGGGATCTGGCGTCCAGCCGTCCTTTGATGCTAACATAAAGGACGTAAGGTTTTCCATTGTCCGGACCGGCCATGTCCCGCCGAATCCATTTCGGGTCAGAAGCCATGCTTCGAGCCAAGCAAATCTCTGGCGTGGGAATCCTCGTGGTTGTGTTGGTCGCTTCTGCCGCAGGTCAGCGGCCAGAAGGCGGGCCGGGAATGTTCCCTGGGGGGCCACCGGGAATGTTTCCGGGCGGGCCCGGCATGTTCCCAGGCGGGCCACCTGGGATGTTTCCCGGTGGGCCGGGCATGTTTCCCGGCGGGCCAGGCGGCCCTCCACCAGATTGGGAGAGATTTCGTGGGATGCGCCGGGGGGGTGGTGGTCCCGACGGGCCGCCTTCCGGACGATCCGAGGATCGCGCGCAACGCTTTGAAGCCTTCATCCGCCAGTTCGACGCCAACGGGGACGGAATGATTTCCCCTAACGAGGTAAGCGGTTCGCGACGGCCTTTTTACGAAGGGTTGGTGCGTCGGGCGGGCATGGATCCCAACACGACGATCTCGGTCCAGGCCCTCCGCGATGCCCTGGTGCAACGTCGTTCCGGCGGTCCGGGGGCTCCGGGATCGCCCGAGGGCGCGAACAAACCTGGCGGCGATGGCAGCAAGCCCGCCCCGAGCCTCGTGCCTGGCTTTGGGTCCAGCGCTCCGGGGGCGACGGTCCCGGGCTTCGGTCCGCCGTCGGCTGCCAAAGCCGGGGTGTCCTCGAGTTCCGCTCCGGGCGCGTCGCCGGGCCCAGCCGTGGCGAGCAACGCGATGGGGTCGAGTTCCGCGTCCTCGCCGCCGCCCTCGCCCTCGTCCCCGCCTGCTTCGGCTCCCCCCTCGTCGCCGGCCCCGTCGCCGGCCCCCTCGTCGGATAACCGCGTGGACGAGCGGGTGCGAAGGTACGCGGAGGCAATGTTGCGCCAATACGACAAAAACAAGAACAACGTCCTCGAAAAGGACGAGTGGTCGCAGATGCGGAGCACTTGGCACGAGGCGGACGCCAACCGCGACGGCGTGATCACGCTGGACGAGTTGGCCGCCAGGATGGCCAATTTCAGCCGCTCGCGTTCAGGACCCTCCAGCGCCCCGTCGGGCACTATGGTCGCGGCGGCCCCCAGTGGCAGCGGCCCCTCCGCGCCGCGGAAATCCATCCGGTTCCTGTCGCCGCACGAGCGCCTGCCCGCCGGACTGCCCGACTGGTTCCTCCGCAAGGACGCGGATGCGGACGGGCAGGTGTCGATGGCCGAATACGCGCGGAGCGGCTGGTCGGACTCGCTGGCCGAGGAGTTCATGAAGTACGACCTCAACGGCGACGGGATCGTCACGCCGGAGGAGTGTCTGAAGGCGACGAACGGGAAGTGACGGTCGCTATGCCGTTGGACCGCGAGGAGTACGTCGAGCAGGCCTATTTCTTCCGCACGCTCCGCGAACGGATTCAGCAGGGCATGTCGACCCAGGAGCTGATCGTCGCCATCCGCGAGGAACTCCTTTCGACCACCAAGCTTCCCCTGGCCCTCGACTATCTCGCCGCGGATCTGCGGTTGACCGGGCGGTTCCATCGGGCGATGGCGAGGCTGAGCCACTATTTCACGCCCTTCCAGACGTTCGTCATGCAGGAAGCCGAACGCGACGAGGGCAAGTTCGACATGCGGATCGCCCTGGAGGTGCTGGAGCGCGAGGCCGAATACCGCGCCAAGGGCGGCTCGGTGCAAGGGTTCTTTCTGTATCAATTCGAGACGCTGTGCCGGAACCGGCTCGGATACGACCGGGGCCTGGAGGCGGTCGCGGCCGATCCCGCCTACGACGACGCCTGGCGCGAATGGATCGACACCGTGAGGCGCCAGGTGGGAATCATCGACATCGCCGACCTGATCTTCGTGCGGAGCGAACACTACCGCAAGTTGAAGGGCGAGACTGGCAAGCCGGTCCTCTTCGGCGAGAAGGAAGGCAAGATCGCCCTGGCGAACCGCCAAAAGGACCCGCTCTTCCTGTTTTCGGCCCTGGCCCGGCATTTGGGCTATCCCTCGGTCCCCCGGCCTAAGCAGCAGGAAGCCGAAGGGCAAATGCTGCAAGTCCTGCAACGCCGGATCGAACGCTTGGAGCAGCGGCTCAAACTGCTGGAAGAGGAGGTCCGCGGGGGGATCAATTTGGCGCGGTTCTACGTGGATTCCAAGTCGGCGTCGGGGCGTCGCGAGAAAGGGTGAGTCGTATGATCGATCTGGGACGCTACGAGGCGTGGTTGGCGACCGGCAGTCAAGAGCTTTATGGCGAGGCGACGCTCCGCCAGGTGGCGGCCCACTCGCAGCAGATCGCCGCGGCGCTGGCCAGCGCCGCCGCGGTTCCGGTGAAGATCGTGTTCAAGCCGGTGCTCACGTCGCCCGACGCCATCGCCCGGCTTTGCCGCGAAGCCAACAGCGCGGCCGATTGCGTCGGTTTGATTTGCTGGATGCACACCTTTTCGCCGGCCAAGATGTGGATCGCCGGCCTCTCCAGCCTGAAAAAACCCTTCCTCCACCTCCACACGCAGTTCAATCGCGAAATCCCCTGGGACGCGATCGACATGGACTTCATGAACCTGAACCAGGCCGCCCACGGCGACCGCGAGTTCGGGTTCCTTTGCTCGCGTCTGGGGAAGGAGCGGGCCGTGGTGGTCGGCCACTGGCTGGACGCCGACGTGCAAGACGAGGTGGGGCAATGGGCCCGCGTCGCGGCGGCCTGGGCCGACGCCCAGGGCGCCCGCGTCGCCCGCTTCGGCGACAACATGCGCGAGGTGGCCGTCACCGAAGGCGACAAGGTCGAGGCCCAACTCCGCTTCGGATATGCGGTCAGCGGCTACGGCGTCGGCGACCTCGTGGAGTGCGTCCAGCAGGTTGCCGACGCCCAGGCCGACCAGCTCGTGCAAGAATACCGCGAGGCGTACGCCGCGGGTCCGGGAACGCAAGGCGAGTCGGGCAGGAAGGGCCTTCAGGCCGCGGCGAAAATCGAATTAGGGCTGAGGGCCTTCCTCAGCGGCGGAGGGTTCAAGGCGTTCACCACCTCCTTCGAGCAGCTCCACGGTCTGGAACAACTCCCCGGCCTGGCCGTGCAACGGCTGATGGCCGACGGCTACGGCTTCGGCGCCGAAGGCGACTGGAAGACGGCGGCGCTGGTGCGGGCGATGAAGGTCATGGCCGCGGGGCGCCCCGGCGGCACTTCGTTCATGGAGGACTACACGTACCATCTTGTGCCGGGCGGCATGAAGGTGCTCGGCGCGCACATGCTGGAGATTTGCCCCTCGACGACGCGGGAAAGGCCCTCGCTGGAAATCCACCCGCTGGGCATCGGCGGCAAGGCCGACCCGGCAAGGCTGGTGTTCAACGTGGCCCCCGGTCCCGCGCTGAACGCCTCGATCATCGACTTGGGCCATCGCTTCCGTCTGGTCGTCAACGAGGTCGACGTCGCGCCGCCCGACAGGCCGCTGCCCCGCCTGCCCGTCGCCCGCGCCCTCTGGACCCCGCGCCCCAACCTCAAGACGGCGGCGGCGGCGTGGATTTACGCGGGCGGGGCCCACCATGCCGGTTTTTCGCAGGCCGTCAGCGCAAAACAATTGGAGATGTTCGCCGACATGGCCGGAATCGAGTATATTCGCATTGGCGCCGACGCCACGGTCGAACAAGTCAGGAAGGAACTCCGCTGGAACGAGGCGTATTACGCCCGATGAACCACGGATCGCGTCGGCTCGACGCCGCTTGCCCCGCCGAGACGGGGCCGTTCCACGCACCAGAACGCGGCGGCAGGCCGCCGGTTGTCCATCAACAGTCCACCCCCCACGCTTCCCGAAGGAGCCCTCCCATGCACGCGCGACATGACACGAGCGATTCCTGCTTGTCCCAGTGGGCAGAATGGCCCTGCAAAGGCCGGTTGGATCGTCGCGAGTTTCTCCTCCGCGCCGCGGCCGGGGGCGCGGCGGCGGGGTTGGCGGCGGCGGGTTCGTCGCACGCCGCCGAGGCCGAGGCCCTGCGGCCCATCGGCGAGGCCAAGGGCTTGCATCCCGGCCGGGTCGTTTGGGTCCGCGATCCCCTCGTCACCCGCTGGAAAGGGCCCGGCGACGGCCGATGGTACGAGGGCAATCGGACTTCGCAAGACCGCGTTGACGCGATGATGGAACGAGCCGTCGGCGAACTGACCGGCCAATCCACCGTCGTCAAGGCCTGGGACAAGCTCTTCCGCCACCTGAACCAGGCCCGAGGCAAAGGCGACGTCGGCTACAAGCCGGGCGAGAAGGTGGTCATCAAGCCGAACTGGGTGGGAATGATCTGGCGCGAGGGCACCGTCGATCCCAAGTCGTACACCCTCGTCAAGCGCGAGGTCTACATGAACACCGCCCCGCAGATGATCATCGCCCTGGCCCGCCAGCTCCTCAAGGCCGGAGTCCGCGAGCCGGACATCTCGATCTGCGATTCCCTGGCCTACCTCGTGCAGGAATACTACGACATCTTGAACAAGGAGCTGCCCAAGGCGCGGTACATCGATTACGCGGGCAAGTTCGGGCGGATCCAGGTGAAGACGTCGGAGGTTCCGCTCTATTGGAGCTGCCGGCCGCAAGGCAAGTTGCCGGACTTCGTGCCGCTTCCGTTCGCCGAGGCGGAGTACCAGGTCAACTTCGCCACGCTCAAGGCCCACGCCGGCACCGGCGTGACGCTTTGCGGCAAGAACCACTTCGGCTCGTTCGTGCGCTGGCCGGTGCAGGAGGGCTATTACGACACCCACACCGGCTCCTTCGCCAAGAAGAGCGGCGCCTACCGCGAGCAGGTCGATTTGCTCGGCCACGCCCACCTGGGCGGCAAGACGGTCCTGTACTTGATCGACGGCCTGTTCTCGGGCGTTCATCCGATCGATCCGGCGCCGCAGAAATGCAAGTCGCCGGGCTTCGAGGGGGACTGGGCCAAGAGCCTCCTTGCCTCGCAGGATCCCGTGGCGATCGACTCGGTCGCCGTGGATTTCCTCCGCGAGGAATTCAGCACCTACCCGCACTGGCCCAACGCCGACGACTACCTGCACGAAGCGGCGCTGGCCGACCATCCGCCCTCCGGCACGTTCTACGATCCCGATCACGCCGCGCCGACCCGACGCCTGGCCAGCCTCGGCGTCCACGAACACTGGAACAACGCCAAGGAAAAGAAGTATTCCCGAAACCTCGGCGTCGGCAAGGGAATCGAATTGGTCATGACGTGAAGCTTCGGGCAGCCGTCCGCGGGGACTGTCCCGATTTCCGCGGCGAAATCCGCGTAAATGGGATTTTCCCCTTTGCCGGCGCCCCGATGGGAGGCAAGACCATGCGCATTGCGTCACGCACCGTGATCGCATTGGTGCTCGCGTGCGGATTGGCGCACGCGAAGACCAAGGACTTGGGCGGCGGGTTCCTCGACCACGGCGTGGCCGCGCCCAACAGTTGCCACCGCGGGACGGTGGCCACGGTCGACGGCGACGGAAAGCCGATCGTCCTGGTCTGGTTGATGGATCACCGGGGCACCTACGCCCTCCTGTGGATCGAGGCGGAGACGGGCAACGCGCGGGAGTTCCCCGTGCCGTTCCCCCTGGGCGACAATCCCTTTGCCTCGATCCTTTCCCGCGCGAACAAGTTCTACAGCCACTTCGGCAGCCATTTCGTCGAATTCGATCCGGCGCGGCGCGCTTTCACCTTTTGGCGCAAGACCGCTCCGCAGATGGCCATGAGCATGACCGAGGACGA
>Ga0073932_1001212_pt1 | contig 50925 bp, 50 predicted proteins | sample DewCreD2012metaG_FD_76967 | JGI IMG/M metagenome (GOLD analysis project Ga0073932, IMG submission 76967) | Hot spring sediment bacterial and archeal communities from British Columbia, Canada, to study Microbial Dark Matter (Phase II) - Dewar... ...
CCGCCACGCCGCACCCTCGCGGCGCCCTCATAGTGCGGTCGTGGCGGAATTGGTAGACGCGCCAGCTTGAGGGGCTGGTGGCCTTCGGGCCGTGGAAGTTCGAGTCTTCTCGACCGCACCATCCCGCCTCTCTCCCCACGAGGGTGATCAGCCGGCCGGACGACGAGCATGAGCGAGGATCGGCTGCGCCTGGACGCCCTCGACTATCACCGCCACCCCGTGCCCGGGAAACTCGCGGTCGTCGCGAGCAAGCCCTTGGCCACCCAACGCGACCTTTCGCTCGCCTATTCGCCCGGTGTGGCGGCGGCGTGCACCGCGATCGCCGCCGATCCCTCGGCCGCCGCCGAGCTCACGACCCGCTCGAACCTCGTGGCGGTGGTGACCAACGGAAGCGCGGTCCTGGGCCTGGGTGCCATCGGACCCTTGGCCGCCAAGCCGGTGATGGAAGGCAAAGCGGTCCTCTTCAAGAAGTTCGCCGGGATCGACGCCTTCGACATCGAAGTCGCGGCGACCGACGTCGACCGGTTCGTCGAGATCGTCGCGGCGCTCGAGCCGACCTTCGGGGCGATCAACCTCGAGGACATCAAAGCCCCGGAATGTTTCGAGATCGAGCGCCGGCTCCAGGAGCGGATGCGCATCCCGGTCTTCCACGACGACCAGCACGGCACGGCGATCATCGTGGCGGCCGCGCTCTCGAACGCGCTCGCGCTCGTGGGCAAGCGGCTCGACCGGATCAAGCTCGTGACAAGCGGTGCGGGGGCTGCGGCCCTGGCTTGCCTCGACCTCTTGGCCCGGCTCGGCCTGCGCCCCGAGAACGTGCTCGCCACCGACATCGAGGGCGTGGTCTACGAGGGCCGCACCCGGCTCATGGATCCGTGGAAGGCGCGCTGGGCGCGGCCGACCCCGGCGCGCATGCTCGCCGAGGCGATCGAGGGGGCGGACGTGTTCCTCGGGCTCTCCGCACCGAACGTCCTGCGGCCCGAATGGCTCGCCAAGATGGCCGAGCGGCCGATCGTCTTCGCGCTCGCCAACCCGGTGCCCGAGATCCTGCCCGAGCTCGCCAAGGCCGCGCGGCCGGACGTCATCGTCGCCACCGGCCGCAGCGACTATCCGAACCAGGTCAACAACGTCCTCTGCTTCCCGTTCATCTTCCGCGGCGCGCTGGATGTCGGCGCCACCACGATCAACGAGGCGATGCGGGTGGCCTGCGTCGAGGCGTTGGCCCGGCTCGCCCGCGAGCCGGCACCGGAGACCGTGAGCGCGGTCTACGGCCAGGAGGCGCTCCGCTTCGGGCCCGACTACCTCATTCCCAAGCCCTTCGACCCGCGGCTCGTCGTCGAGCTGCCGGCGGCCGTCGCGAAGGCCGCGATCGAGAGCGGGGTGGCCACCCGGCCGATCGCCGACCTCGCCGCCTATCGGGCCCGGCTCGGCCAGCGCGTGTGGAAATCCGGATTCCTCGTCCGGCCGCTCTTCGAGCGGGCGCGTGCCCTGCCGCAGCGGCTCGTCTACACCGACGGCGAGGAGGAGCGGGTGCTGCGCGCCGTCCAGGTGGTGGTCGAAGAAGGGCTCGCCCGGCCGATCCTGATCGGCCGGCCCGAGGTCGTGGCGAGCCGGATCCAAAGGCTCGGCCTGCCGCTCGAGCCGGGTCGCGACTTCGCGCTCTGCAACCCGGACAGCGATCCGCGCTACAACGAGTACGTCGCCTTCTACCAGGAGCGGCTCGGCCGCGACGGCGTCACCCCCGAGCTCGCCCGCGAGATCGTGCGGACCCGCCGCACGGTGATCGCCGCCATCATGGTGGCGCGCGGCGAGGCCGATGCGCTCCTCGCCGGCCCGGTCGGCCGGTTCCTCTCGCATCTGCGGCACATCCTGGACGTGCTCGGCCTGCGGCCCGAGATGCGCGAGGCCTCGGCCGTGCACGGCATCGTGCTCGACCGGGGCGGCCTGTTCATCGCCGACACCTCGGTGGCCGAGGACCCCTCGGCCGAGCAGATCGCCTCGACCACGATCCACGCCGCCGCGATCGTCCGCGGCTTCGGCCTCGAGCCCAAGGTGGCACTCGTCTCGCACAGCAATTTCGGCTCGCGCGACACGGCCTCGGCCCGCAAGATGCGGGCGGCACTCGCTCTCTTGCGCGAGCGTGCCCCTGAGCTCGAGGTCGACGGCGAGATGCAGGCGGACACCGCACTCTCCGAAACGATCCGGCGCCGGCTCTTGCCGACCTCGACCCTCTCGGGCGAAGCCAATCTCTTGATCATGCCGAACCTCGAGGCGGCCTCGGCGGCCTACAACCTGGTCAAGGCGGTGAGCGAGGCGGTCACCATCGGCCCGATCCTGATCGGCCCGCGTCGGCCCGCGCACATCTTGAACGCCTCGGTGACCGCCCGCGGCATCGTCAACATGAGCGCGGTGGCCTGCGTGGACGCGCTCGCCCGGGGCGCGGTCGAGGCCCCGTGAGCGGGTCCACGGCGGCCGAGCGGCGGGCCGAGGAGCGGGCGGCCGGGCACGCCCCGGGGCTCTCCGAGGCGCTCCTCGCGGAGGTGGCCGAGGCGCTCGCCGGCGACGCCCTCGAGCGGGCGGCCGGGCTCGCCGCCCCCCTGCATCCGGCCGACCTCGCCGATCTCTTGGAACAATTGCCGGCGGGCGAACGTACGCGGCTCGTCCGCGCGCTCGGCGAACAGCTGCCGGCCGACACCTTGGGCTATCTCGATTCCGAGGTCCGCGCCCGGCTTGTCGAGGATCTCGGGCCCGAGGCCGCGGCGCGGATCGTCGCGCGGCTCGAGACCGACGATGCGGTCGACCTCCTTTCCGACCTCGAGCCCGCGCTGCAGCGGGCGATCCTCCAGGCCCTGCCGCTTTCCGAGCGCGCCTTCCTCGAGCAGGGGCTGGCCTTCCCGGAATATTCCGCGGGCCGGCTCATGGCGCGCGAGTTCGTGGCCTTGCCGGATTATTGGACGGTCGGTCAGGCGATCGACTTCCTGCGCGCCCACGACGACCTTCCGGACGACTTCTACGAGCTCTTCATCGTCGACGTGCGCTTCCGCCCGGTCGGTGCCGTGCCGCTCTCGCGCGTGGTCCGCAGCCGCCGCGAGGTTCCGCTCCGCTCGCTCAGCATGAAGGAGCTCCATCTGATCCCGGCCGACACCGACCAGGAGCAGGTGGCGTTCCTGTTCAAACAGTACGGCCTCGTCTCCGCCCCCGTGGTGAGCCCCGAAGGACGGCTTTTGGGCACGATCACGGTCGACGACGTCGTGGACGTGATCGACGAGGAGGCCGAGGACGATCTCTTGAAGCTCGGCGGTGTCGCCGAGACCGACGTCTTCGCGAGCCCGCTCGAGACCGCCCGGCGACGGGTCCCCTGGTTGCTCGTGAGTATGGTCTCGGCCACGCTCGGTGCCACCGTGATCGACGCGTTCGGCGCCTCGATCGAGCAGCTCGTGGCCTTGGCCGTGCTGATGCCGATCAGCGCGGCCCTCGGCGGCAATGCCGGGGTGCAGACCCTCGCGGTCGTGGTGCGCGGCCTCGCGGTGAAGGAACTCACCCGCGCCAACGCGCCCAAAATGCTCTTGAAGGAGCTCGCGGTCGGGGCGCTCAACGGCACCGCGATCATGACCGTGGCCTTCGCCTTGACCCTCGTCTGGTTCGGTATGCTCGACCTCGCCCTCGTCTTCGCCGCCTCGATCTTCGGGACGATCACGGTGGCGGCCTTGATCGGCGTGACGGTGCCGCTGTTGCTCGAGCGCTTCGGCTTCGATCCGGCGATCGCCTCTTCGGTGTTCGTCACCCCCACGATCGACGCGATCGGCTTCTTCACCTTCCTCTCGCTCGCGACCTTCTGGCTGCTCTGAGCCGGGCCGCCGGACCCGTCGCGGCTGCGCGGGGACTCGACCGGGGCGGCCGCCCGCGGCATCCCCGGAGCAGGCGCCACGGCGATGCGGATCGTCTTCTCGCGCAAGGGCTTCGACAGCGTGGCGGGCGGCTGCCCGAGCCCGATCCGGGACGGTCGGCCGATCGGCCTGCCGATCCCCGCCCGCGGCCGGTCCGCGACCCGGTTCGCCGATCTGGGCATGGGCGAACTCGTCGAGGCGCTCACCGCCGGTGCCGTGACCGGCTCCACCCTCTGCCACCGCGACCCCGACCTCGAGCGGGGCGCCTTCGGCCAGACCGGCGCCGCCCAGAGCCACCTCGCCAACGAGGGGGTGCGGGAAGGCGACGTCTTCCTCTTCTTCGGCCTCTTTCGCGAGCTCGACCCGAAGGCGCGGCCGCCGCGCTTCGACCGCCGCGCCCGACCCCACCACCGGCTCTTCGGCTGGCTCCGGATCGGCCGCATCCTCCGGCTCGGCGCGGACGGGAGCTGGGCACGAACGCGCTTTCCCGCACTCGCCCGTCACCCCCACCTCGGCCCGGGCTGGAACGCCAACAACACCCTCTACCTCGCGAGCGCCGAGCTCGGCCTTCCGGGCACGGCCCTGCCCGGGTTCGGCCTCGCCCGCCGGGCCTCGCCGCGTCTCCGCTTGAGCGTCGAAGGCGGGCCGCCTTCGCTCTGGTCGGTGCCGGCCTGGCTCGACCCGAGCCGCGGCGGGGTCGGCCTGAGCTACCACCGCTCGGCCGAGCGCTGGTCGGACGGCCACTGTCGGGTGGTCGCCCGCGGGCAGGAGTTCGTGGCCGAGGTGGGCGATCGCGCGGATGCGCGCGATTGGCTCCTGTCGACGATCGCGGCGATGGCGGAGGGCTGAGGCCGCGCCCGTCGGCCGCACGCCGCGCGCCGGGAACCCCCGGGGCGGACCGCCTGCGGCCGCCCCCGCCGGCCGGACGGATCCGGCGCCCGACACGGGCGGGCGAGGCCGGAGGGCGGTGTTCGCCGCTCGAGCCAGGCCAGGAGATCGTTCCAGGCGAGCAGCCGGTCGCGGTCGCGCAGGAGGAGGTGCCGCCCCGCGGGGTAGAGGACGAGCCGGCAGTCGGCGGTGGCGATGGTCGGCGCGAAGGAGAGCTGGACCGCGGTCGGGACGATGTCGTCGCGGCCGGGGACGAGGAGGAGGGTGGGCACGTGCACGAGCGGGCCGGCCGCCCGGGCGGCGTCCATGAGCTCGAGCAGGCCGGCTACCGCATCGGCGCGCGGCTCGCCCAGGTGGAGCGGGTCGCGGGCGAGGGCGCGCACGACCTCGAGGTCCTCGGCCGGCCGGACCGGCAGGCCACGGCCCGAGAGCCGGAGCCAGGGGAGGAGGGTCGCGAGCGCGCGCATCGTGGCCCGGTAGAAGCGCGGCATCGTCTCGCCGCCCCAGACCGCCGGCGCCACGAGGATCAGCCCCTCGACCGGGACCGCTTCGGGGCCGCTCGCGGCGAGCAGGGCCACGGCCGCCCCCATGCTGTCGCCCAAGAGCCAGAGCGGGAGGTCGGGGTGGCGCGCCCGCTCGCCCGCGACGACCCGGCGGGCCTGGGCGACGAGCGCCTCGGTACCCGGCCAGAACGGCCGGTCGCGCTGCTCGCCGAAGCCGCGCTGGTCGTAGGCGAGGAGGCCGAAGCCCCGCTCGGCGAGCCAGCGGCCGAGCCCCTCGAACGCACCCTTGTGGTCGCCGAAGCCGTGCAGTGCCACGATCCGGCCCCGCGGGGCGCCGGTCGGCTCGAACACGCGGGTCGGGGGCTCGGCCGCGGGCTCGGACGGAACGGCCGAGCAGCCGGCGAGCGGTCCCGCGGCGCCGGCGAGGAGCAGCGCCGCGCTCAGGAGCCGGCGGAGGCGGCACACGCCGGGGTCGCAGCGGTGGCGGCCTCGAGCATCCGCCAGAGCGCGGCGGGCGTGGTGCCGCGGGCGCGCAGGTGCCGCAGCGTCAGGGCCCCGGTCCGCTTGGCCATCCGCCGCCCGTCGCGGTCGCCGATCAGATTGTGGTGGTACCAGCGCGGCACCGGCAGGCCCAGGAGCGCCTGGAGGAGGCGGTGGACGTGGGTGGCGTGGAACAGATCCTCGCCGCGGGTGACGAGGGTGACGCCTTGGGCCGCGTCGTCGACGACGACCGCGAGGTGATAGCTCGCCGGCACGTCCTTGCGGGCGAGCACCACGTCGCCGAGGGCCGCGGGGTCGGCCTCGACCCAGCCGGCGCGCACGTCGTACCAGGCGAGCGGCCCGGTGCGCTCGAGCGCCCGGGCGACGTCGAGCCGCCAGGCATAGAGCTCACCCCGGGCGATGCGGGCCGCCCGCTCGGCCGCGCCGAGCCCGCGGCAAGTGCCGGGGTAGAGCCGCTCGCCCGAGGGGCCGTGCGGTGCGGCGGCGGCGTCGGTGATCTCCTCGCGCACCTGCTTGCGGGTGCAGAAGCAGGGGTAGAGCACGCCCGCCGCGCGCAGTCGGTCGAGGGCCTGGCGGTAGAGCGCCATGCGTTCGGACTGGCGAACGACGGTGCCGTCGAAGCGCAGGCCGAGCCAGCGCAGGTCCTCGAGGATCGCGGTTGCGAATTCCGGCCGGCAGCGTTGCGGGTCGAGGTCCTCGAGGCGCAAGAGGAAGCGCCCACCGGTGAGCCGCGCCGCGTCGTGGGCGAAGCGGGCGGCATAAGCGTGCCCCAGATGCAGATAGCCCGTGGGGCTCGGGGCGAACCGGGTGACGTGCGCGGCACCGTCGAGGACGGGAACGAAATCGGGCCCCCGCAGGGCGATGGTCCGCGCCTCGCCCGCCGTCACGCCGCGATGTCCGAGCCGTCCGGCGCCATGGCGGAATGATGACGGGGCCGCCGCGGCCGGGCAAGCGGCGGATCGTGCCCGGCCGGTCACAGAGCGTACCCGGCGCACCGGCCGCGCGACCGCCCGGGCGGTCGGCGGACCCACGTGCGCGAGGCCGGCTCCGGCCGCTTCTGCTGGGCGGCGCCGAAGAGCTCGACCGCCTCACGGTGGCTCGGCCGGGCCCGGCGCCTGCGCCCGCTCCGGCGGTCCCGGGCGGATCACGAGGGTGCAGCAGCCCTCCTGCCCGGGTCGCCAGGTGCGGCCGGCGAAGGTGAAGCCCGCCCCCTCGAAGGTGCCGTCGTCGACGTGCCCGGCGATCCGGCAGAGGGTCGCCACGCGTTCCTCCGGCAGCCCGGCCGCGAGCCAGGCTTCCTTCAAGGGGCAGCGGTGCATGTGGATGACGAGCTCCGAGCCGTCGCAGCGCCGGACCTCGGGGTCGAACAGGCGACCACGGTCGGGCACGAAGTCGAGGAAGGCCCGGCAGAGGCCTTCGAGATCGGCCGGCGCGAAGGAAGCGAAGCGTCGCCCGACCTCGGCACCGCGGCGATAGATCGCGGCCTTCATGATCGCCTCGGCCTCGGCCTCGCCGAAGCGGCGGGCGAGCTCGTCGAACAGGGCGGCGTAGACGAGGCCGCGGCCCTGGTGCGCGGCCAGGAGCTGTTCCTCGAGGAAGCGCACCCGTTCGCGCAACGCTTCGACTTCGCTCACCGCACTTCTCCCCGTCGCCACGGCGCCGCCATCATCGCCGCGGTTCGAGGCACGGCCAAGGAGGTGAAGATGCGGGTCGGCATGATGGGGCTCGGGGCGATCGGCGGGGCGGTGCTGGCCCGCGCCCGGGCGGGCGGGCTCGGCCCGGGGCTCGAGCTCGTGGCGGTGCTGACGCGCCGGCCGCGGCCGGAGGAGCCGCTCGCCACCACCGACCGCGCGGCCTTCCTGGCGGCGCGGCCCGAGGCGGTCCTCGAGGTGGCGGGCCACGAAGCGCTGCGCTCGCACGGCCCGGCCTGCCTCGAGGCGGGGGCCGATCTGCTCGTCACCTCGGCCGGGGCGCTGGTCGACGACCCGTTCCGCGAGCGGCTCGAAGCGGCGGCGCGGGCCGCCGGGCGGCGGCTGCGGGTGCTCGCGGCCGGCATCGGCGCGCTCGACATCCTGGCCGCCGCGGCGGTGGGCGGGCTCGACCGGGTCCGGGTTACGGTGCGCAAGGATCCCTCGGCCTGGTGGGGCACGCCGGCTGAACAGCTGGTCGATCTCGAGGCCCTGGCCGAGCCCGCCATTCTCTATGCCGGCCCGGTGCGCGAGGGGGCCCGGCTCTACCCGCGGAACGTCAACATCGCGGCAGCCGCGGCCTTGGCCGGCGCCGGGCTCGACCGGACCGAGCTCGTGATCGTGGCCGATCCGACGATCGACCGGCACCTGGTCGAGATCGAGGCCGAGGGCGCGTTCGGCTCGTTCGGCTTCCGCGAGGCGATCCGGCCGACCGCGGCCAACCCCAAGACCGGCGAGCTGGTCGCCCTGGCGGTGGTCGAGAGCCTGCGCCGGCTCGTTGCGCCCGTGCTCGTCGGGGTCTGAGGGGAATCCGGCGGCTCGCGGCCTTGACAGGCCGCGGAGCGGCCCGGACAGTCCCGCGCGCAGGCGAAGGGGAGGTGGGTCATGCGGACGGCGCGGCGGGCGTGGCTCTCGGGTGCGGCGGCGATCGCCCTGGCTCTGTTCGGCGGGGGCGCGGCGGCGCAACCCAAAGAAATCAAGATCGGCGTGATCTACGACGTCACCGGGCCGTTCGCCGCGGGCGGGTCGGAAGCGGCGCAGATCGGCACCCGGACCCTGATCGACTTCTACAACGAGCGGGGCGGCGTCAAAGGCTACAGGATCAACGCGATCTACGCGGATGCCCAATCCAAGGCCGAAGTCGCGATCGCCGAGGCCGAACGGCTCCTCAACCAGGAGAAGGTCGATCTGATCTTGGGCGTCTATTCGAGTGCCCACTGCGTGCCCATGGCGCAGCGGGTCAACGCCGCCAAGAAGTTCATGTGGGCGACGGTCTGCACCTCCTCGGCCGTGTTCAAGGACAAGGGCCTCGAATACGTCTTCCGCCCGCAGGTCCACACCGACCAGTTCGGTGCCGCCTCCTGCAGCTTCCTGGCCGAGCGCAGCGAGCAGAAGCTCGGCCTGAAGCCCAAAGACCTCAAGGTCGCGATCATCTACGAAGACGGACCCTACGGCGCCGGTGTGGCCGCCGGCAACGAGACGACCTGCAAAGAGCTCGGCATGCAGATCGTCTTGAAGGAGGGCTACGCCGCGACCGCGCCCGATCTCTCCTCGCTCGTGACCAAGCTGCGCCGGGCACGGCCGGACGTGATCCTGCACACGGGCTACAACCCCGACATCACGCTCTTCCTGCGCCAAGCCAAGGAGCAGGGGCTCAAGTTCAAGGCCCTGATCGGCCACGGCGCCGGCTACGGCCAGATCGACAAGCTGCGCGAGGCCTTCAAGGACGACGTCAACTACTTCTTCAACGTCGATCCGGTGGCGGCCCAGCTGCTCGACCCCAAGACCCTGGCACCGGGGCTGGGCGAGCTGATCCAGGAGATGGTCAAGCGTTATCAGGCGGTCAAAGGGCCGGGTGAGCTGCCGCCGCACACCAGCATGGGCTGGAACAACACCTGGATCTTCCTGGAGCACGTGCTGCCGCGGGCGATCGAGAAGCACGGCGGCTTCGACCCCGAGGCGCTCAGGAAGGCGGCGCTCGAGGTCGACATCCCGGAGGGCGGCACGATGCAGGGCTACGGGGTCAAGTTCGCCCCGCCGGGTCATCCGATGTCCGGGCAGAATTTGCGGAGCTCCCCGGTCGTGATGCAATACGTCGACGGCAAGACCAAGATCGCTTGGCCCACGGCGATCGCCACGATCGACCCGGTGCTGCCGCTGCCCAAGGGCCACGCCTACGCGCCTTGAGGCCGGAGTGCTCGAGGTCGAAGGGCTCACCAAGCGGTTCGGCGGCTTCACCGCGGTCAAGGACGTCTCGTTCCGGGTCGAGGCGGGCGAGATCCTGGGCCTGATCGGGCCGAACGGCTCGGGCAAGAGCACGACCTTCAACTGCATCGCCGGGATGCTCACCCCCACCGCCGGCTCGATCCGCTTTCTGGGCGAGGAGATCGCGGGGCTTTCGCCGGTTGCGATCTGCCACAAGGGGATCGCCCGGACCTTCCAGATCCCCCGGCCGTTCAAGAAGCTCTCGATCTTCGACAACGTGCTCGTCGCGGCCGTCTTCGGCCACGCCGATCGGCCGGATCGACGCACCGCCGAGGCCCGGGCGCGCGAGGCGCTCGAGCTCGTCCGGCTGCCGACCGAGCGCGACGCCACGGTCGACCAATTGGGCGCGGCGGGCTTGAAGAAGCTCGAGCTCGCCCGGGCGCTCGCCACGCGGCCCAAGCTCCTGCTCGCCGACGAATCGCTGGGCGGGCTCGACGAGGCCGAGATCGAGCAGGCGGCCGCCACGCTCGAGCGGATCCGCCGCGAGAAGGGGATCACGATCGTCTGGGTCGAGCACATCATGGGGGTGCTCATGCGCGTGGTCGACCGCTGCATCGTCCTCGACCACGGCGAGAAGATCGCCGAGGGGTTGCCGCGCGAGGTCGCCCACGATCCCAAGGTGATCGAGGTCTATCTCGGCAGCGAGGCCGAGGCGGTCCAGGAGCGGGTGGCCCGGCGTGGCTGAGCCGCTGCTCGAGCTCGAGGGCGTGGTGGCGGGCTACGGCTCGTTCACCGCGCTCTTCGGCGTGTCGCTGCGGGTGGAGCCGGGCGAGGCGGTGGCGGTGATCGGCCCCAACGGCGCCGGCAAGACGACCTTGTTGCGGGTGATCTCGAAGCTCGTGCCGGCGCGCGAGGGGCGGATCCGGCTCGACGGGCGCGATCTCGCTGCGGTCGAGCCGCACCGGATCGTCGAGCTCGGCGTGGCGCACGTGCCCGAGAACCGGCGGCTCTTCCCCCGACTGACGGTGGAAGAGAACCTCGTGATGGGCGCCTTCACGCCCAAGGCGCGGGCCCGTTTCGCCGAGCGGCTCGAGGAGGTCTACGCGCTCTTCCCGCGCCTGAAGGAGCGGCGTCGCCAACTCGCCGGCACCCTCTCGGGCGGCGAGCAGCAGATGTGCGCGATCGGCCGCGGGCTCATGTCCGCACCGCGGCTCTTGCTGCTCGACGAGCCCTCGGCCGGGCTCGCGCCGGTCGTGGTCCAACAAGTCTTCGAGCTCGTCCGGCAGATCGCCCGCTCCGGCCTCACCGTGTTGATCGTCGAGCAGAACGTCCAGCAGGTGCTCAAGATCGTCGACCGCGCCTACCTGCTCGAAGCGGGCCGGATCCGCGGCGAGGGCCCGGCCGCCGAGATGCTCGCCTCCGAGGACATCAAGAAGGCCTATATCGGGCTTTGAGCGCCCCTCACGCGGCCGCCCGGGCGGCGCGCGCCGGCTCCGGCGGGGCCCCGCCGTGGCCACCCGCCCGCTCCGGTCGATCGCCGGTCCAAGACCTCGCACGGCGTCCAAGCTTAACTATAGATCAACCTGAAGTTGTTGGTGCCGCGGATTCTGGACGGGGACTTGACGCAGCCGCGTTCGTGAAGTAACCATTTAAAACTGGTTGGCGGAGTGGTCTCCATGGCCGACGTGGACCATGCGCCGCTTCTTCTGGATTGCGGGTCCTGTCCGGGGATACCGATAGATCGTGCGACGGCCCGCCTGTATCCGGAAATCTACGCCGGCGGATTCTGCCATGAAGACGAGCGCGTGATCTTTTATCTTCGTGTCAATGCCATCCTGAGACCCAACTATCGAGTGCTGGACTTCGGAGCGGGACGCGGCCGCTATGCGGAATTGGACCGCGGCACCCTGGTCGACCGAGTGGCGACACTGCGCGGACGTTGCCGGGAGCTCGTCGGGTTCGATGTCGACCCGATCGTCTTCGAAAACCCCATGCTCGACCGCGCCACTTGTGCTCCCGTTGGAGCGCCGCTGCCGTTCGCGGACGGCGAATTCGACATGATCGTCTCGTGGGCGGTTCTGGAGCACATCGAGAGCCCGGAATTTTATGCCCGGGAGCTCGATCGGATCTTGCGTCCCGGGGGCTGGTTTTGCGCGTGGACCCCGAACAGGTGGGGGCTCGTGGGTATCGCGGCGCGCACGGTGCCCAACAGCCTGCACCCGTTGGTCCTGAGGTGGCTCGGTAGCGACCGCACGGAACGGGATCAGTTTCCGACCTTCTATCGAATGAACACGCGGCCCAAGCTGCGCACGTTGTTCCCCGGATATCGCGACTACAGTTACTTCCACAACGGACCACCTGGTTATCATGGCGGCCGATTGTGGTTGGCGCGGCTCATCGTCCTGTACAATCGGCTGGTGCCGGCGCAGGGTAAACAACACCTTCACGTCTTTCTCCAAAAAGACGAGCACTCTCCGCGTTGAAGGAGGCACTCGCCGCCTCGCAGCGTGGATCGTCCCCGCGGAGGCCCGGGTCGTGTCGTGCCCGAACGATGCAACCCGGAACGGCGGCGCCAATGGCGGTCGCTTGGGCCGACCCGCCCGTACTCGGCAACCAGGCCTTCGCCGGCGATCCGAGACCCCGGGTCCCTGCGTGTCGACCTGGACGTGCCAGGTTTGCGGGTGTTCCAGCCCCGTCGGTGCGCGGCGCATGCTCGCGAGGGTCTCGCGACGAGGCCTGTCGGCCGGCGCGAGCGACCGGCTACTCGGAGGGCGGGAGGTCCCCGCTCTGCTCACGCGGCGCGCGCCGGCTCCGGCGGGGCCCCGCCGTGGCCACCCGCCCGCTCCATCTCGGCCAGGAGGTGCTGATGGGCGTACCATTCGCCCCAGGGCAGGTGCGGCACCCGGCGATAGGGGGCGAGCCCCGGCGCATCCGGCACGGCGTGCTGCTGGGCGATCGGCCAGGCCTCCGGGCGCAGCCCCGGCACCGGCAGGACGAGGTCCGGATCGCGGCCGAGGGCCCGCAGAAGCCGGGTGTCGAGCGGGTTCCGTTCGCGGCGGACCGCCTCGCGCAGTTCGAGCCGGACGGGCGCCGCCTCGCTCGCCGGCAGCGGGTCGGCCACCAGGGGCTCGGCTGCCGGTTCGTTCGTGCAGGCCGGGTCGCGCGCTTCGGCGGAGGCAATGGCCGTCTCCGCTGCTTCCGCTGGCGGTCTCGCGCCGAGTTCGTTCGTGCACGGGAGCGGCGGTGCCGCCCGGACCTCGGCGGCGAGCTCGGCCGTGAGGGCGGCGGCCCCGGCCGACAGCCGGCGGTGCCGGGCGAGGGCGTCCTGGGCGCGGCGGACGCCGGCTTCCGCCTGGGCGCGGTAGCGCAGCACGAGGGCGAGGCTCGCGCGATGGCGCTCCTCGAGGAAGTCGCTGCCGCAGCTGCGGGAATCGTCGGCCGGCGGGATGTCGGCCAGGGCCTCGGCCTCGATCCGGTCGACGCGGATCGCGCGCCAGAGCGCGACGGCGATCGCCTCGACGAGCTCCCGTTCGACCGGGCAGCGTGGTCGGTAGGCCTCGCGGGTGGCCTGCGCGAGAGCCTCGAACTCGGCCGGGTCCTCGTGCGGCAGGAGGCGGAAATGGCGGGCGCGCAGGCCGTGGCGGGTGGCGTTGAGCGCCGTGCGGGCCTTGCCTTCGGGGGTCCTGGGCCCGCCGCGGCGGGGGAGGGGCGGGGGATCGGCCATGGGCGGCGCTCCTCGAGGTCACGGCCGAGATCCTAGACCTACGATAGGATCGTAGTCAATAAGCCCGAAATCCCGACCCCCGCCAGCGACCCCTCCGGCCCAACCGGCCCCCCGATCGTCAGCGCAACAGGCCGAGCTTCTCGAGGAAGGCCTTGTGGGCGGCGAAGGCCTTTTGCGCCATCGGGCTGCCCTGGGCGTACTCGGCCCAGACCTCGGCGGCGAGCTTGCGCATCTTGGCGAGCTCTTCGGCCGGCCAGACGATCGGCTCGACCCCGGCCGCGCGATCGGCGGCGAGTGCCGTGCGCTCGGCGATCATGTCCTCGAGGTTGATCCGCACCGCCAGATCGCGCACCGACATCTCGAGGATCGCCTTGATGTCGTCCGGCTGCTTCTCCCACTTGGCCTTGTTGACGGTGATCTCATAGACCGGCAGGGAATGGAAGTGGAGGATCGGATATTTGGCGATCTTGTGGAAGCCCAGGCTGTGGTTCATGGCGTAGGAGGAGTAGTCGGCGCCGTCCACGACCTTCTTGTCGATCGCGGTGAAGACCTCGGTCGGCGGCAGGGCCACGGGCGAGGCGCCCATCTTGCGGAACAGGCTGGCTGCCATGCCCTCGGGGGCGCGGATCTTCACACCCTTGAAATCGTCGACGCCGCGCACCGGCCGCGAGGAGACGAGCGATTCCACCCCGCTGTTCGGGCAGCCGATCGTGAACGCGCCATAGGCGGCGTAGAGCTCGCGGTAGAGCTCCTTGCCGCCGCCATACTCGCAGAAGGCCAAGGCGGTGGCCCAGTCCGGATAGCCGCCGATGAGGTCACCCAGGAGCGCGAAGGCGCGGTCGCGGCCGGTGAAGTAGACCGAGGACGTGGCCATCCCGTCGAGGATGCCCTGGCTCACCGCGTCGATCATCTCGGCCGGCGAGACGACCGCGCCGCCGGGCAGGATCTCGATGGTGAGCCTCCCGGCGGTCATCCGGCCGACATCGGCGGCCCAGCGCTCGGTCGCCCGGTGCACCGGATGGGCGGTCGGCAGGGCGGTCTGGATCCGCCAGGTCTCGGCCGCGGCCGGGCCGGCGAGGGCCGCGGCGAGCAGCGCCGCGGCGAGCACGGTTCGGGTCATGTCGTCCTCCCTCGATCCTCGGCCCACGCGAGCGACCGCGCAGGCCCCTCGAGCATGGTCCGACGCGCGCATGGTAACGTCAACGACGCCGCCCGCAGGGCGGGGCTGCGTCGCCCCCCGGCCAGCCCCGACTCAGCCGCGGAAGGCGTCCTTGGCGCGGCGGAGTGCCGCGAAGACCGCGGCGTCGCTCGCCCGCTCGAGGCCGAGGCGCCGGCGGATCGAGGGATCGGCCGCGCGCAAGAACGGGTTGGTCGCCCGCTCGGCGCCGATCGTCGAAGGCACGGTCGGCCGGCCCTCCGCCCGCAGCCGGTCGACCTCGGCGGCGCGGGCCCGCAGCGCCGCATTGTCGGGGTCGACCGAGAGCGCGAAGCGGGCGTTGGCTTGCGTGTATTCGTGGCCGCACCAGACCCGGGTCGCCTCGGGGAGTGCGGCGAGCTTCTGCAGAGAAGCCCACATGGTCGGCGCGTCGCCCTCGATCAGCCGGCCGCAGCCCATGACGAAGAGCGTATCCGCGCAGAAGAGGTCACCGCTTTCTTCGAACAGGAACGAGAGGTGGCCCGTGGTGTGCCCCGGGGTCGCGAGCACCCGCGCGGTCGACCGGCCGAGCTCGAACCGGTCGCCCTCGGCGAGGGCCCGGTCGAGCGGCGGCAGGCGGTGCGCGTCGGCTCCGGCACCCGCGACCCGGGCACCGGTCGCGGCAACGAGCTCGGCCGTGCCGGCCACGTGGTCACCGTGATGGTGGGTCAAGAGGATCCAGTCGAGCCGGCCGCCGCGTTCCCGAAGCCGAGCGAGGACCGGCCCGGCCTCGGCCGGGTCGACGACGGCGGTCGCGCCGGTCTCCGAATCGGTCAGGAGATAGCCGTAATTGTCCGACAGAAGCGGCACGATCTCGACGGCGAGGCTCAAGGGGCGGGGCTCCCGGGCTGCGGTTGCACGGGGTGCATCTAGGGCCGTGTCGCGCTATGCTCCAGCCGGGAAGCTCGTGGAGGCGGCATGCGACCCGAGGTCGACGAGCTCGTGGCGTTCTATCAGGGGCGGGAGGGGCAGCTCGCCCGGCGGCTGATCGCCGCGCGGCTGCGCGCCTTGTGGCCCGACGTGCGCGGCCAGCGCCTGGTGGGGCTCGGCTACGCCGCACCCTACCTCGCTCTGTTCGAGGAGGCGGAGCGCTGCGTGGCCTTCATGCCGGCTTCGCAAGGCGCGCGGGCCTGGCCCGCCGACGGTCCCTCGCGGACCGCGCTCGTCCGCGAGGAGGATCTGCCTTTGGCCGACGGCAGCGTCGACCGGGTCCTCTTGGTCCACGCCCTCGAGCACAGCGAGCGGGTCGAGGGGCTGTTGCGCGAGATCTGGCGGGTGCTCGCGGACGGCGGCCGACTGATCGCGGTCGTGCCCAACCGGCACGGCGCCTGGTGCCTCTCCGAGCGCACACCCTTCGGCCACGGCCAGCCCTATTCCGGGGCCCGGCTCGCCAAGCTCCTGGCGCGGCGGCTCCTCCAGCCGGTCGGCGAGGAACGCGCCCTCTATCTCTGGCCGACGCGTTCGAACCTGCTCTTGCGCGTGGCGATCCCGATCGAGCGGTTGGGGCTGCGTTTGGCCAAGGAACTCTCGGGCGTGGTGATCGTCGAGGCCGAGAAGCGGATCTGGCAAGGTGCGGTCGTGTTCGAGCGGCGGCGCGAGGCCCGCCGCTACGTCGCCACGGCCCCGGCCATCGGTGCCGCGCGCGACGCGGCGGCCCGCGGCAAGGTCGTGCCGTTGCCGCTCGACCCGGCCCGGCCGCGCCCGGAGCAGGGCTGAGCGGGCGCGCGGGGACGTCGCGTGGTCGCCCTCACCGGCCGGGAGACCGGCGTCCTCGTGATCGCCGCGACCCCCTTCGATGCGACGGGCGCGCTCGATCTTCCGGCCACCGACCGGCTCGTCGAGTGGTACCTCGAGAAGGGCGTGAGCGGGCTCACGATCCTGGGCCAGATGGGCGAGGCGGCGAAGCTCACGGTCGACGAGCAGCTCGCCTTCGCCCGAAGGGTGCTGACCCGGGTCGCCGGACGGGTGCCGGTCGTGGGGGGGCCACCGCCCCGGGCTTCGCCGCGATCACCGCCCTCGCTCGCGCCGTCGCCGAGGCCGGTGCGGCGGGGGTCATGGTGGCCCCGCCGGGCAATTTGCGCGGCGACGAAGCGGTGCTCGCTTGGTGCGCCGAGCTCGACCGCGGCCTCGGCGAGATTCCCTGGGTCCTGCAGGACTTCCCGTTGGCCGGCGGGCCGCCCCTGAGCGCCACCCTGATCCGCCGGATCGCCGAGGCCTGCCCGGCCATGGTCACCTTGAAGCACGAGGACTGGCCGGGGCTCGACAAGATCACGGCACTCCGCGCGCAGGAGGCGGCGGGTGCCCGCCGGCTCGGCATCCTCGTGGGCAATGGCGGGCTCTTCTTGCCGCACGAGCTCGTGCGCGGCGCGGACGGGGCGATGACCGGCTTCGCCTTTCCCGAGATGCTGGTCGACGTCTGCCGGCTCGTGGCCGAGGGGCGGAACGAGGCGGCGCTCGACCTGTTCGACCTCTATTTGCCGCTCTTGCGCTACGAGCAGCAGCCGGGGATCGGCCTCGTCGTGCGCAAATGGATCCTCCACCGCCGCGGCGCGCTCGCCGACCCGTTCGTCCGCCCGCCCGCACCGCGCCTCACGGCCGAGACCCGGGCCGAGGTCGAGCTCCTCCTCGCCCGGCTCGAGCGGCGGCTCGCTGCCGCCCACGGCTGAGTGCCACGACCGCTCGACGGCCGGCACGGGCTCGGGCAGGAGGAGCGCACCGCACCCGCCGCCCGGGAGGAACCCCTTGCAGCTCCGGCTCGCCGACCTCGACCGCGTCCAGCGCTACAAGCTCTTGACCGCCCTCGTGGTCCCCCGGCCGATCGCGCTCGTGACGAGCGTCGGTCCCGAGGGGGTGGTGAACGCCGCGCCCTACAGCTTCTTCAATCTCTTCAGCCAGGACCCGGCGCTCGTCGTGCTCGGCATCGAGCGGCGCGAGGGTCCCGTGCAGAAGGACACGGGCCGCAACATCGAGGCCACCGGCGAGTTCGTCGTCAACCTCGTCGACGAGGAGTTGGCCGAGCGGATGAACCTCTGCGCGGTCGACTTCCCGCCCGAGATCTCCGAGGTCGAAATGGCCGGGCTCACGCTCGCGCCGAGCGCCACGGTGCGGCCCGGCCGGCTCGCCGAGGCCCCGGCCGCCCTCGAATGCAAGAAGCTCGTGACCCTCCTGCCCGGCGGCGGGCGCGAGCTCGTCGTGGGCGAGATCCTGGCCGTGTGGGTGCGCGACGCGTTGATCGACCCGACGACGCTGCGGCTCGACCTCGAGCGCTGGCGGCCGATCGGCCGGCTGTTCGGCAATCTCTACTGTCGGACCCGCGACCGCTTCGAGCTCGTGCGCAAGAGCTACCGCACCTGGCTCGCCGAACGCGGCGGCTCAGTCCCGGCTGGCGAGTAGCGTCGCCAGGGCGAGGCCGACCGCCGCGCGGGTCGGGTCGATCACTGGCACCCCGAGCTCGGCCTCGAGGCGGCCGCGGTAGCGGGCCATCCCGGCGCAGCCCAGGATCACCGCGCCTGCGCCGTCCTCGGCCACGAGTGCGCGGCCGACCGTAACGAGGCGGGCCCAGGTTCGGGCTTCATCTGCAAGCTCGTGGACGCGGAGCCCGAGCGCCCGCTCGCCCCCGAGCCGGTCCAGGACCCCCATCTGCCGGAGCGCCCGGCGATGCCGCTCGATCGAACGGGCGAGGATCGCCACGACGCCGAACCGGTCGGCCCGCGAAAGCGCGGTGAGGACGGCACTCTCCTGGATGCCGAACACCGGGGCCGAGGTCGCCTCGCGGCAGGCGGCGAGCCCGGGATCGCTGTAGCAGGCGATCACGTAGGCCGCGGCCGGCTCGCTCCGCACCCGCTCGACGAGCAGGGGAGCGACGGCCGCGATGTCGGCCTCGCTCTCGATCCCGAAGGGACCCTCCTCGAGCTGGACGCAACGGATCACGGGGCCGCCCGGCAGGCGGAAGGGGTCGAGCGCGCCGTCGAGGCCGGCCGTGACCTCGGGGTTGCTGTTCGGGTTGATCACGAGGATGGTGGCCATGCGGCGGCGGCTCCCCGGGGGCGCGCCCCACGGGCTTGCCGGGGCCGCGCCGGGGCCGCAAGCCCTCCTCACCCGAGGGGAGGCGGGCGATGCTCGACGAGCGGCACCGCGCGGTCGAGGCGATGGTCCGGCGCTTCGCCGAGGAGCGGATCCGGCCGATCGCGGGCGAGCTCGACCGGACGGCGCGGTTCCCGGCCGAGCTCTACCGCGAGATGGCCGGGTTCGGGCTCTTGGGCCTGACCGTCCCGGCCGAGGCGGGCGGGGCCGGGCTCGATGTGCTCGGCTTTGCGGTCGTGATGGAGGAGCTCGCCCGCGGCTACGCTTCGGTCGCCGACCAGGTGGGGCTCGTCGAGCTCGTGGCGACCCTCCTGGTCGAACAGGGAACGGAAGCGCAGCGTGCCCGGTTCTTGCGCCCGCTGCTCGCGGCCGAACTCCGCCCGGCCTACGCGATCACCGAGGCCGAAGCCGGCTCGGACGTGGCCGGGATCAGGACGACGGCAGCGCGCACCGGCCGCGGCTGGCGACTCGAGGGATCCAAGCTCTGGATCCACAACGCGCCGATCTGCGATCTGGCCGTCGTGCTGGCCCGCACCGACCCGGCGGCCGGCAAGCGCGGGATGAGCATCTTCCTCGTCGAGGCCGACCGGCCGGGCGTCGTGCGCGGCCGCCCCGAACACAAGATGGGCCAGCGGGCGAGCCCCTTGGGCGAGCTCCGCTTCGAAGGCGTGGAGCTCGGCGAGGACGCGCTTCTGGGCCCCGAGGGGCGCGGCTTTCATCTGATGATGAGCGTGCTCGACAAGGGCCGGGTCGGGATCGCGGCCCTCTCGGTCGGGATCGCCCGGGCGGCGCTCGAGGCGGCCCTCGCGCATGCCCGGCAGCGCCGCCAGTTCGGCCGGCCGATCGGCGAGAACCAGGGTCTCCGCTGGATGCTCGCCGACATGGCCAAGGACATCCAGGCGGCGCGGCTCTTGGTCCACGACGCGGCGATGCGGCTCGACCGGGGTGAGCGGGCCACGCTCGCCTGCTCGATGGCCAAATGCTTCGCTTCCGACGTGGCGGTCGCCGCGACCCGCGATGCCGTGCAGATCTTCGGCGGCTCGGGCTACATCGAGGGCTTCGAGGTCGAACGGCTCTACCGCGACGCCAAGATCACCCAGATCTACGAGGGCACCAACCAGATCCAGCGCGAGATCATCGCGCGTGAGCTGTTCGCCGCGGCCGAGGGCGGCCGCTGAGCCGAGCGGAGGACCGATGCCGACCGCCCCCTTCATGGTCCAGAACGGCCGGATCGTCCGCTACGAGGAGTGCCGGCTGCACGGCTTCAGTGGTGCGGTCAAATATGGCTGCGGCGTCTTCGAGGGCCTGCGCGCCTATTGGAACGCGGACCAGCGGCAGCTCTGGGTCTTCCGGCTGAGGGGGCACCTCGACCGGCTCGCCTTCGGCATCCGGGTGCTGCGGCTCGAGGGGGCGCCGCCGGTCGAGGAGATCGGCCGCGGCGTGATCGAGATGCTGCGCGCCAACGACCTCCGCGAGACCTGCCACGTGCGGGTGATCGTCCATCTCGACGGCGACGACGAGCTCTCGGCCAAAGGCCCGGTCGGCTGGATGGCCGGGGCCGTGCCGCGCGGCTCCTCGCGCTTCGTCGAGACCGGCATGCACATGAAGGTGAGCTCCTGGGCGCGGATCGCCGATGCGGCGCTGCCGGCGCGGGTCAAGGCGACCGGCAACTATCTCAACAACCGGGCAGCCGAGCTCGAAGCCAAGCGCGACGGATACGACGGGGCCCTCCTGCTCACGGCCGAAGGCAAGCTCAGCGAGGCCTCGGGGCGTGCGTGATGCTGGTGCGCGACGGCCGGCTCGTGACCCCGTCGGTGACCAGCGACATCCTCGAGAGCATCACCCGCGCCACCTTGATCGAGCTCGCCCGCGAGCAGGGGATCGAGGTGATCGAGCGGCCGGTGGACCGGAGCGAGCTCTGGGCGGCCGAGGAGGTGCTCGCCTGCGGCTCGGGCTGGGAGGTCGTGCCGATCGTCTCGGTCGACCGGCTGCCGGTCGGCACGGGCGAACCCGGGCCGATCACCCGCGCGCTGCAACGGGCCTATTTCGCGACCGTGCGCGGCGAGCGGCCGGAGCGCATGGCTTGGCTCACCCCGGTCCGACCGCGATGAGGGCCGGGCAAGGCCGACCGGCGGCGATGGCGGTTGCCAAGGCCGGCGCTGGCATTAGGCTTGCAAAGCGAAAAAGGAGGGCGGGTCGCGGACCCGCCGAGACGAGGGAGGGTGCGATGCGGGGGATCGGACGGTTCGGGGCGGTCTCGGCCGTGGCGCTTCTGGTCGGGCTCGCGAGCGGGTCGGCGCAGGCCCGGTTCAGTTGCCCGGTCCGGGGCGGCGATCTCGTCTTCGGCCAGGAGGCCAAGGTCAATTCCTTGGACCAGCACGCTTCCTCGACGATCAGCACGCGCAACATCGCGATGCACATCTACGAATCGCTGATGACGCGCAGCGAGGAGAACGAGCCGATCCTGGAGCTCGCCGAATCGCTCGCGACGAGCGACGACGGCAAGGTGCACACCTTCAAGCTTCGCCAGGGGATCAGCTTCCACAACGGCAAGCCCTTGACCTCGAAGGACGTGGCGGCGTCCTTCGACCGCTACAAGAAGGTCGGCATCGAGAAGGTGATCTTGAACAACGTCGAATCCTGGGAGGCGCCCGATCCGCACACCTTCGTGATCAAGATGAAGGTGGCGCAGCCGACCTTCCTCGAGGACCTTTCGTCCTTCAGCGTGCCGATCGTCATCACGCCGGCCGAGAACACCGAGGCCGCACCCTTGAAGATGGAGCCGATCGGCACCGGGCCGTTCCGGTTCGTCGAGTTCGTCCCCGACAGCCACGTCAAGCTCGCGCGCTTCGAGGGCTACAAGCCGAACACGGCGTTCCAGGACCGGACCGGGTTCGGCGGCTACAAGCTCGCTTGCCTCGATACGGTGACGTTCCGGATCGTGACCGAACCCGGGGCGCGGGTGGCCGGGCTCGAGACGGGCGAGCTCCACGGCGTGGAGGACGTCCCACAAGCGAGCGTGGAGCGGCTCGAGAAGAACCCGGCGATCCGTATCGTGCCGTACGAATATTTTTGGATCCACATCGCCACCCCCAACTTCGCCAAGTCGCCGACCGACAATCCGCTCGTCCGGAGGGCCATCCAGATCGCGCTCGACATGGACGAGATCATGGAGGCGGCGACCGACGGCGCCTACAAGATGGGCTTCGGTTTCCAACCACCGAATCGCCGAGCCTACACCGACAAGGGCAAGGAGTTCTTCAACCTCAAGGATCCGGCCAAGGCCAAGGAACTGTTGAAGCAGGCCGGCTACAAGGGCGAGGAGCTCGTCCTCCTCACCAACAAGGACTACACGTCCATGTACAACGCGGCGCTGGTCATGGCCGAGCAGCTCAAGGCGATCGGCATGAACGTGCGTCTCGAGGTGCAGGACTGGCCGGCGACGATCGCTACGCGTGACAAGAGCCACGACGCCTGGAACTACCACTTCACCGGCTGGGGCACCAACCAGGCACTCGGCTATCTCGCGGTGTTCAAGTTCCTGGCGCGGCCGACGCCGATCTACAACTTCAAGAACCCGAACGACACCGACCCGGTGTTCGATGCCGCCTACAACGACATGATCTCGAAACCGACCGTCGAGGAGCGCTACGCGGCCTTCGCCCGGGTGCAGTATCGGGTCATGGAGCACGGCATGGCGCTACCGTTCGGCTGGCTCACCAAGAACCAGGCGGTCCGCGCCAACGTGAAGAACTTCGTCCCGTTCCGCATCCCGCGTATGTACAACGTCTGGATGGAGAAGTGATCCTCCGAGCGGCCGGCTGAGCACCGGGACGGGGAGAGGGGCGCGTGCTGCGCTACGTCGCGCACCGGCTCTTGGCCTCGATCCCGGTGCTGTTCCTCGTCACGCTCATTTCTTTTTCGCTTATGCAGCTCGTGCCCGGCGATCCGGCGATCCTGATCGCCGGGCTGCAGGCCACCCCGGAGGAGGTCGAGCGGGTCCGCCGCCAGCTCGGCCTCGACCAGCCGTTCCACGTCCAGCTCATCTCCTGGTACGCGCATCTCTTGCGCGGTGACCTCGGCAGCTCTTTGCTGTTGGGCCGCGACGTGCTCGAGGTCATCCTCGAGCGGCTGCCGGTCTCCTTTTCGATCGCGCTCTACGCGCTCGCCCTCACCGTCGGGGTCGGGCTCCTGGCCGGGATCCTCGCGGCTTTGCGGCAGAACAGCTGGGTCGACCAGCTGGTCATGACGGTGGCGTTGTTGGGCGTGAGCCTGCCCAATTTCTGGCTCGCGCTCATGTTCATCGTGCTCTTCGCGGTGCAGCTGGGGTGGCTGCCCTCGGGCGGCTATGTCGACTTCCGCGAGGATTTCTGGGGTTGGCTGCGGGCGACCACTTTGCCCGCGGTCTCGCTCGCCATGTTGCAGATGGGGCTCTTGGCGCGGATCACCCGCTCGACCATGCTCGAAGTCCTGCGCCAGGATTATATCCGCACAGCTCGCGCCAAGGGCCTGCCGAACCACCTCGTGGTCGGCAAACACGCCTTGAAGAACGTCATGATCCCGGTCGTGACCGTCCTCGGGATCGTCTTGAGCCTTTTGCTGTCGGGCTCGGTCGTGATCGAGACGATCTTCTCGATCCCCGGGATCGGCTCGCTCTTGGGCTCCTCGATCCTCAGGCGCGACTATCCGGTGATCCAGGGCGGGCTCCTGTTCGTCGCAACCATGCTCCTGCTGCTCAATCTCGTGGTCGATCTGGTCTACGCCTGGCTCGATCCGCGGATCCGCTACGGCCATGGCGAGTGAGGCGCTCGCGACCCCGCTCGAGGCCGTGGCGGCACCGCCCAAGCGGCGCTTCCCGACGCTCCGGCGGTTGTTGCGGCACAAGCTGTTCCTCGTGGGCGCGCTCCTTTTCGGGATCGTGCTCACGGCCGCCCTGTTCGCGGATTTTTTGATCCAGGTCGACCCGAACCGGATCTCGATCCGCAACAAGTTCCGCCCGCCTGGCTCGGAGTGGATCTTCGGTACCGACAATTTCGGCCGCAGCCAATGGAGCCGGGTCGTCAAGGGGGCGCAATTGTCGCTCGCCATCGGCTTCGGCGTGGTGCTCTTGAACGCCCTCTTCGGCACGCTCCTGGGCGCGCTCGCAGGATATTTCCGCGCCCTCGACAACGTCTTGATGCGGATCATGGACGCCTTCATGGCCTTCCCGGTGATCCTCCTGGCGATCGGGATCACGGCAGCCCTCGGGCCCGGCTCGATCAACGCGGTGATCGCCTTGGCCGCGGTCTACACGCCACGGACCGCACGGATCGTGCGCGCTTCGGTCCTGGTCGTCCGCGAGCAGGCCTACATCGAGGCGGCCCGCGCCATGGGCGCCTCGCACGCTCGGATCCTCTTGCGCCACGTGCTGCCCAACTGCATGGCGCCCTTGATCGTCCAGCTCACCTTCATCTTCGCCTATTCGGTGCTCTCCGAAGCGGTGTTGAGCTTCTTGGGGCTCGGCGCCGAGCCACCCACCCCCACCTGGGGCAACATCATCGCCGAGGGCCGGCTCTACATCCGCGAGGCCCCCTGGATCACGCTGATCCCGGGCCTGGCCCTCGCCATGACCGTGCTCGGCTTGAACCTTTTGGGCGACGGGCTCCGCGACGTCCTCGACCCGCGGCTCAAGGTCCAGCAGTGAGCGCGGGTGAGCGGACCCCGATCCTCTCGGTGCGCGCGCTCACGACCGAGCTGCGCACCGAAGGCGGCCGCTTCCACGCGGTGGATTCGGTCTCCTTCGACCTCTTTCCGGGCGAGGTCTTGGGCATCGTCGGCGAATCGGGCTGCGGCAAGAGCATGACCGCCCTTTCGATCCTCGGCCTCGTGCCGCGCCCGCCCGGGCGGATCGTGGCGGGCGAGGTCCGGTTCGAGGGGCGCGATCTCGTCCGGCTGCCCGAGCGCGAGCTGCAGCGGGTGCGCGGGGCGAAGATCGCGATGATCTTCCAGGAGCCGATGAGCTCCTTGAACCCGGTCTTCACGATCGGCGAGCAGATCGCCGAGACCTTGCGCCACCACGAGCGGCTCGGGCGGCGGGCGGCGCGCGAGCGGGCGGTCGAGCTCTTGGCCAAGGTCGGGATCCCTTCGCCCGCCGAGCGGCTCGATTCCTACCCGCACGAGCTCTCGGGCGGCATGCGGCAGCGGGTGATGATCGCCATCGCCTTGGCCTGCAACCCCAAGGTGCTGTTGGCCGACGAGCCCACGACCGCACTCGACGTCACGATCCAGGCGCAGATCCTCGATCTCCTGCAACGGCTGCAGGCCGAGCTCGGCATGGCGGTCGTGCTCATCACCCACGATCTCGGGATCGTCGCCGAGTTCGCCCATCGGGTGCTCGTCATGTATGCCGGGCGGGTGATCGAGGAGGGCCCGGTCGAGGCGATCTTCGAGAGCCCGGCGCACCCCTACACGCAGGGGCTCTTGGCGAGCCTGCCCGACCTCGAGGGCGAGATCGGCCGCCTCTCCGCCATCCCCGGCAGCGTCCCGCAGATGGGCGAGCTCGGCCCGGGCTGCCGCTTCGCGCCGCGCTGCGGCCTCGTGGAGCCCGCCTGCCTCGCGGCCGACCCGCCGCTCGCCCGGACCGGTGCCCGGGCGGTCGCCTGCCGGCGGGCCGACCTCGCCGCCGCGCCGCGGGAGCGGGTGGCGTGAGCGCGGCCGCCCCGCTCGTCGAGGTCGAGGGGCTCACCAAGAGCTTCGTCTTGCGCCGGGGCTCGGGGCTCGGCCGCCCGCGGCTCGAGCTCCAGGCGGTGGCCGGGGTCTCGTTCACGATCGACCGCGGCGAGACGCTCGGGCTCGTGGGCGAATCGGGCTGCGGCAAGACCACGACCGGCCGGCTGCTGTTGCGCCTGCTCGAGCCCACGGCCGGCACGATCCGCTTCGCGGGCCGGGAGATCCAGCGGCTCGCCGAGGCCGAGCTGCGACCCTTGCGGCGCAAGATGCAGATCGTCTTCCAGGACCCCTACGGCTCCTTGGACCCGCGCATGACGGTCGAGGAGATCGTGGCCGAGCCGCTCGTCGTGCACGGGATCGGCGACCGGGCGGAGCGGGCGCGGAAGGTGCGGCTCTTGCTCGACCGGGTGGGGCTGCCGGCCGCCTGGGCGGACCGCCATCCGCACGAATTCTCGGGCGGCCAGCGCCAGCGGATCGGCATCGCCCGGGCCCTCGCCCTCGAGCCCGAGCTCTTGGTCCTGGACGAGCCGGTCTCCGCACTCGACGTCTCGATCCGCGCGCAGGTGGTCAACCTTTTGGTCGACCTCGCCCGCGATCTCGGCCTCACCTACCTCTTCATCAGCCACGACCTGGCGCTGGTCCGGCACCTCTGCGATCGGGTCGCGGTCATGTATCTCGGCAAGATCGTCGAACTCGCGCCCAAGGACGCGCTCTACCGGGAGCCCCTGCACCCCTACACGCGCGCCCTCCTTTCGGCGATCCCGGTGCCGCGGCCGGGGCGCAAGCGCGAGCGGATCGTGCTGCCGGGCGACGTGCCGAGCCCGCTGCGGCCGCCCCCGGGCTGCCGCTTCCACACCCGCTGCCCGCGGGCCATGGAGGTCTGCCGCGCCGTCGAGCCGCCGCTCCTCGAGGTCCGCCCCGGGCATCGCGTCGCTTGCCACCTCCACCCCGGACCCACTTCCGAGGGAGCCCGCGCATGACCCGCCCGTCGCGCGTCAGTTGCCCGATCGACCTCGAGGCCCCGGGCAAGCGGTTCGGCCATCTCCGCGTGCCCCATTCTTCGAACCGCTCGGCCTATGGCTGGATCGGCGTGCCGATCGGGGTGATCGGAGGCGGGGAGGGGCCCACGGTCTATCTGGGCGGCGGCAATCACGGCGACGAATACGAGGGGCCGATCACGCTCCTGCGCCTCTGGCAAGAGCTCGAGCCCGAGCGGGTGCGCGGCCGGCTGATCGTTCTGCCGATGACCAACCTCCCGGCGGTGCTCGCCTATCAGCGCTGCTCGCCGATCGACGGCGCCAACCTCAACCGGATGTTCGTGGGCGACCCGGGGCTCGACCACGAGCCGACCAAGGCGATCGCCCATTTCGTCGAGGAGGTGCTCCTCCCCCTCTGCGACGCGGCGATCGACCTCCATTCGGGCGGCCGCACGCTCGACTACGTGCCGAGCGCGCTCGCCCGCACCGGCCCCGACGATCCCTTGCGCGAGCGCAAGCTCGCGGCACTGCGGGCCTTCGGCGCGCCCGTGAGCTATCTCGTGCCGCCGGTCGGCAACGACACCGGGATTCTCGGCGCGGCCGACCGCAAGGGCGTGCTCGCCCTCGGCACCGAGCTCGGTGGCGCCGGGACGGTCACGCCCACGACCCTCGCGGTCGCCCGTCGCGGGGTGCTGGGCTTCCTCGCGCATCTGGGTGTGCTCGACGGCGTGCCGGCGCCGGGTCCGACCCGGCTCCTCGAGGTCCGCCCGGAGCATTACGTGTGGGCGCCGCGCGCCGGGCTGTTCGAGCCGGCGGTCGTGCAGGGGGCCGAGGTCGAAGCCGGGGCGGTTGCGGGCTGGCTGTTCGACCCGGACGAGCCCGAGCGCCCCCCGCTCGAGGTTCGTTTCGAGGCGGCCGGCCTCGTCCTGTGCCGCCGGCCGATCCCGATGGTCGAGCGCGGCGACTGCCTCTTCCATCTGGGTGCCGACGTGGCGGCCTGAGCCGGGGCGCTCGGCGAGCGGCGGAAACCGCGACCTCGGCGCGGCCCGGGCCGGCCGCGGGGGTCAGCGCATGCGCGTCGCCTGGTCGATCGCGAGGTGCAGGGCGTGCTCGCTCGAGCGGGGGACCTCGCGCAGCGCGCAGACGATGACGACGCTCTCGGAGAGCTCGCGGGCATGCTCGAAGTCCAGCCCCTGGGTCTCCAGCCAGGCGGTGAGCCGCTCCAGGGTTTCGCGCCAGAGCCGGCCCGGCGCCGTGGCGGGCGGAGGGTCGCGATCGGCGGGCGGTGGGGCGGCTTCGCGATCGTCCATGCCCGGGATCCCACGCAGGTCGCTGTCGTGGTTGACGTTTCGTAATCTACGATCGCGGCGGGCCGCTTGTCGAGGCGGTGGGCCGGGGTGACGCACCCTGCTGCAGTCGGCCTCGACCATGCTTCGGGTCGGCGCGCCGTGCTTCGGCCCTGGACAGGCCGGCCGCGGCTTCTTATAGGGAGCGGGCCGCCCAGGTAGCTCAGTCGGTAGAGCACGTGACTGAAAATCACGGTGTCGGTGGTTCGATTCCGCCCCTGGGCACCATCCTCTCCGCGGGTCGGCTCGACGGATGGGCTCCGCACCGGCCGGGCCGGTAGCTCCGCAGTAGAAGTGTCCGGGCGGATTTTCGCGATTTCGCTGGCTTGCCGCGCTCTCGGGATGTGCTAGGGGTCTCTCGTCGAGTCGGGTGGCGGGAGAAAAACCATGGCACGGGTCGATGCGACCATATTCGCTGCGGTGATCTTGGGCTCGATGGTGGTGACGACCGACGCGCTGGCGGCGCGGCGCACCAACGGCCTGGGTGCGGTCGGCTTGGCCAACCGGTCTCTCCCGGCGAGCCCGGTCGACATCAAGGTGAACAAGAACTGGGCGAAATCGGACTGCGGGTTCCTGGCGAGCGGCGGGAAGTCCGCTTCCGGTTCCTGCTCGACCAGTGCGAGCACCAAGGTCTCGACCTTGAGCACGACGACGCCCACTTCCTCGACCTCCAGCTTCAGCCGGAACAACAGCGCGAGTTCGGAGACGACGGCGTCGGCGACCGGGCCGGGTTCGACCGCGGCCGGCGGTGGCTCCTCGAGCGCCGGGACGCTGTCGGCGCGCATTCGGATCAACTGAGGATCGGGAACGTCAGGGCCGGGGGTCGGTCGGTTCCGACCGACCCTCTTCCTTTGCGCGCAGGAGAGCCGCGCGTAACGCGTAGCCGTCTCCGTCTCCCTCGAATGCCGTGAGCGCGCGGTCTCCGGCGCCGAGCTCGACGATCATTTGCACGAAGCGATCCCGATCGTGAGCGAACGCGGCGCGCAGATCGCGAACGTCGGATGGCCCCAGGGGGACGTCCTCGGGCTGGGTCGTCAACGCGACCCAGGCGCGGAGGAGGGCGGTTTCGGGACTGTAAGGAGCGATCCGCTGCGCCCTTTCCAGCCAAAGACGGGCGTCCTGGTCACGCTCGAGCGCCATGTAGGTCGAGGCCAGCACGGCCAGGGCGGCGGGATCGGCCGGGCTCCTCGACAGCGCCGCCAGGAGCTCGCGTTCGGCCCGACCGAGAAGCTCCTGCCGCCGCTCCTCGGTGTCGCCGAGCTCGTCCACGAGGGCGAGATAGAAATGGCCGAGATCGCGGTGCGGCGCGGCCCGCTCCGCCCGACGCAACGCCGCCTCGCGGCTGTCGATCAGGCGAACATAGCCCGCGTCGGTCGGCCGCTCGCCGGCGTAGAGGAGTTGCACCGCAGCGTTTCCCGGGACTTCCGCGAGCCGCGACAGGCCGAACGGTCCGCCGAGCGCGAGGGCGACCGCGGCGGTCAGCGACAGCAACGCGCCGACCGGCTGCGGCGGAACACCGCGCCCCAGAGCCTCGGCACGGCGCTCGGGGCGCCGACGCCGCCCGTCGGGTGGAGCGGCGTGCTCCGGCCGCTCTCTCGCCGCCTCGCTCATCCTTCGCTCCTCCGACGTCGGGCGCGCTCCGGTTAGGGCCGGATCGGTCCATGGTCGCACGGCCGATCCCTTCCACCACCGCGCCCTCTACGCCGAGGACCACCGAGAGGCTAGCCCGGGTCCTTTCGGCGCTCGCGACCACCGGGCTCGCCGTCCTGATCGTCGCGACGCCCTGGCCGTTGGGGGCGGTGCGGCCGGCGGCCGTTTGGCTCGTGGTCCTGACGAGCTGGATCTTGTTGGCGGTGCGGGGGCTCGCCCTCCTGGTCGGCGGGCCCGTCCGCGTCGCGCTTCCCCCGAGCGCGGGCGCGGCGGGGCTGTTGCTGGTCACCGTGCTGGGTTGGAGCTTCGTCCAGGCGCTGGCGGTGGTGCCCGGGGATTGGGCCCATCCGATCTGGGCCGCGCTCGCGGACGGCTCGGCGCCAGCTTCGGCCGCGCTGAGCCTGGACCCCGACCGCACCATCGAGGCGGCGGCCCGGCTGTCGGCTTGGATCGCGATCGGCGCTCTGGCTTACCTGGCCGCCCGTAGCCTTCGCCGCGCGACACGGTTGCTGTGGATCTTCTTGGGAACCGCCTTGCTCCAAGCGCTCCTCGGGCTCGCTCGCGAGGTGGCGCGGATCGACGAGCTTTTCGGCGTGCCCTTGGGGCTCGGCCGGGCGAGCGGAAGCTTCGTCAACCCGAACCATTTCGCCGCCTACGTCAACATCGCCTGGGTCGCGGCCACGGTTCTCCTGCTCGATGCGGTTCGCAGCCGAGCCGAAGCGCCGAGCGCGAGGGTCGCCTTCGCCCGTGCCGCCCGTCTTCTCCTCGAGCGCCACGCGGCGCTGACCGCGGTCTGGGCGGTGTTGGCGATGGCCAGCCTCGCGAGCGGGTCCCGCGGCGGTTTCCTGAGCCTCGTCCTGGCGATCGCCGTCGTGGCCCTGATCCGCCTCGGCCGCGGCAAGCTCCTCGCGGTGCTGCTCGGGACCCTGGTCGGGCTCGGCGGGATCCTCCTGCTCACGGCGGGGATCCCGACCCTCGACCGGCTCGACGCGCTGTTCCCGGCGAGCGAGCTGGAGCCCGGGGCGGGCGGGCGGATCGCGGTCGCCCAACTGGCGCTCGCCGCCTGGCTCGACCGGCCCTGGCTCGGCCACGGGCTCGGCACCTGGCCCGCCCTCTTCCACACCGTGCGGGACGAGCGCTTCCCGACCGTGATCTTCGACTATGTCCACAACAGCTGGGTCGAACTCTTGGTCGAGCTCGGCGCACCGGCATTCGGCGCCCTCGTGCTCGCTCTTCTGCTGCTCGCGAGCCTGTGTATGCGGGCGGCGCGACACGCCTCCGATCCTCTGCCGGCGATCGGCTTCGGCGCCGCGGTCCTCTCGGCCTCGCACAGTTTCGTCGACTTCGCCGCGCAGATTCCGGCGGTCGCGACGGCCCTGGCCCTGGTTCTCGGCCTCGCCGCGGGACGGGGGGCGGAGCTGGATCGCCGCTCCGGCGGTGCGGTCGCCCCCGGGGCTCGTACCGTCGAACACGACTCTCCCGGATAGAACGGGAGGCAGGGCCGGTTCCGCTTTACACCGCGCGCCGCCCCGGCCTTGTCGTGGACGATCGAGGGGAAACGCGCCGTCGCACCGGCGACGGATGAAAGCCGCTTCGCCGTTCCCCCGGCGATCGGCGCGTCGCGGTCGGTCATGGGGTCCCGCGAGCGGCTCTCTCCCGCCCGACACTTCCGAACACTTTCGCTTCGCCTTCCCGCCACGTCGCGGCCAGGAACGCCATCATCGTCCCGGCCGGATTCATGGCCGGCTCGGCGTCTCGAGGCTTCGACTCGCCGGGTCGGTGTCCCTTGCCGTGCGAGTCGTGCATCGTGTTACGGAGCGTAGCGAGACAATTCGCGATGTGTTGGCAGCTACCCACGATCACTCCGACGCTCTCTTCGTTCTGCCGAATCGAAGAAAGGCAGAGCTTGTCCGCCGTCGGGCTCCACAGCTTTGGGAGGTCGGCTTCTTCCGGGTAGGCTTGGTCCGTCTCGTCGAGGATATGCCTGTACACCGTTTCGAGAAGCGCACGCGCTGCGGTGATCGCGCCTTTCGGATCGCTCGTGCGGCGGTCGGGCGCCCTTTGCAGCGCAGCCTGGACGTGTTCGAGGTCGAAAGCTCCGAGGACCTCGCCGATCGACGAGGCCGCCGGGGTTCGGCCGGATCCTTCGAGATGGGCGATCAGGGGGCGGAAGGCTTCCCGGACGAGAGACCGGCGCTCGACCTGTCCTCCTTGCTCTTCGATCCGATACCAGAAGCGAGACGGGTCTCGGGAGTGCCCGACGAGCTCCTGCGGACATTGATCCGACGGTGTCGGTGCGAGCCGCCTCCACGCGCCGATCGCCGCCGCGGCGGGCGAGCGAGCCGCCGCCTCGGAGTGCGGATCTCGGGGTTCGGCAGAGGATGCGGACCGGGGAGATTGGTGGAGCCGAGCGGAGTCGAACCGCCGACCTCCTGAATGCCATTCAGGCGCTCTCCCAACTGAGCTACGGCCCCACACGGTCGGCGCACGCAGAGGTAAGCCCTCCCTCCCGCGCGCGCAAGGGAAATGTCAGCGCCGCTCGTCGTCCGACTCGATCCCCTCGTCGAGCACCTCGCCCACCGCCTCGTCCTCGCCGAGATCGCCCGCATCCTCGAGGATGACCTCCTCCTCGGCGGTCTCCTCGATGACCTCCTCGGCCTCCTCGAGCTCGGTCTCCGCCTCGAGCTCGTCGAGCTCGACCACCCCCTCCTCGACCAACTCCTCGCCCTCGACCGGGGCCACGATCACGGGCTCGGCCGGGCCGACCCGGCCGGCCGGCCGCGCCCGCCGCGCCCGACCCGCCGCCTCGACGTCGAACTCCGCGCCGCAGGCCGGGCAGAGGATCGGCGAGCGCAGCAGATCGTAGAACTTGGCGCCGCACGACAAGCAGGTCCGCTTGGTGCCCCATTCGGGCTTGGCCACGGCCGCGTCTCCGCAAGGTGAGGGGGTCGCGAGAGCGCCGCGGCAATTGCCATGCCGCCCGGGGCCTGTCAAAAGCAATTTCCGTCGCGCGCCGGGCCCGACCCGCCGCCCGCGCGACCCGTCCCCCGCCCGGAGCCTTCGCGCGCATGGAGATGCAAGCCTGTCCGCACGGCCCGCTCTCGGGCGAGGCCCGCCCGCCGGGCGACAAGTCGATCTCGCACCGCGCCCTCATGCTCGCGGCACTCGCCGTGGGCGAGAGTCGGATCGAGGGCCTGCTCGAGGGCGAGGACGTCATGGCCACCGCCCGGGCGCTCGGCGCGCTCGGCGTCGAGCTCGTCCGCCGCGGGCCGGGTGCCTGGACCGTGCACGGGGTCGGCGTCTCCGGCCTCGCCGAGCCCGAGGAGGTGCTGGATCTGGGCAATGCCGGCACGGGGGCGCGGCTCTTGATGGGCATCCTGGCCGGCCATCCCTTCACGAGCTTCCTTTCGGGCGACGCTTCGCTGCGCCGCCGGCCGATGGCCCGGGTGGCCGAGCCGTTGCGCGCCATGGGGGCGGAGATCCTGGCCCGCAGCGGCTGTCGGCTGCCCTTGGCGATCACCGGCACGAACCGGCTCGTGCCGATCGTCTGGCGCTCGCCCGTGGCCTCGGCCCAGGTCAAGTCCGCGATCCTGCTCTGCGGCCTGCACGCCCCGGGCGAGACCACGGTGATCGAGCCCTTGCCCTCGCGCGACCACACCGAACGGATGCTCGCCGGCATGGGGGCCGAGCTGCGCACCGCCCCGGCCGAGGGCGGCGGGGTGGCGGTAACCGTGGTGGGCCAGCCCGAACTCGTCCCGCAGAGCTTCACCGTGCCGGCCGATCCGTCCTCGGCCGCCTTCCCGGCGGTGGCCGCGGCCGCCCGTGCGGGCTCGCGGATCCGCCTCGCGGGCGTCGGGCTCAACCCCTCGCGGACCGGCGCCTACACGACGCTCGCCGAGATGGGCGCCCGGATCGCGATCCTCGACCGGCACCGCGAGGGTGGCGAGGAGGTCGGCACGCTCGAGGTCGAAGGGGGCGAGCTCGCCGCGGTCGACGTGCCGGCCGAGCGGGCGCCCGCGATGATCGACGAATATCCGATCCTGTTCGTGGCCGCGGCGCTGGCCCGCGGGCGCTCGCGCTTCCGCGGCCTGGCCGAGCTCCGGGTCAAGGAGAGCGACCGGCTCGCGGCGATGGCCGAGGGCCTCCGGGCCTGCGGGGTGCGCTGCGGCATCGAGGGCGACGATCTCTGGGTCGAGGGGGACGGCGGGCCGCCCGCCGGCGGGGCGCGGATCGACGCCCGGCTCGACCACCGGATCGCCATGAGCTTCTTGGTGCTGGGCGGGCTCGCCCGGGAAGGCGTGCGGGTCGAAGGTGCCGAGACCATCGCCACGAGCTTCCCCGGTTTCGCCGAGCTCATGAACGGGCTCGGCGCGCGCATCGCCACCCTCGCCCCCGGCGGCGCCGGATGAGCGGGCCCTTGGTCGTCGCGGTCGACGGGCCGGCCGCCTCGGGCAAGAGCACGCTCGCCAAGAAGCTCGCCGCGGCACTCGGGCTCGCCTTCCTCGACACGGGTCTGCTCTACCGGGCGGTCGGCAAGCGGCTGCTCGACGCGGGTGCCGATCCGAGCGACGAGCGGGCGGCGCTCGAGGCGGTGGCCTCCCTGCGCCCCGAGGAGGTCGACGCCGAGCGCCTCGCCGGCGAGCGGATCGGCGAGGCCGCCTCCAAGGTCGCGGCGATCCCGGCGGTGCGCGCGGCCCTGCTCCCCTGGCAGCGGCGTTTCGCCCACACCCCACCCGGCGCGGTGTTGGCCGGGCGCGACGTCGGCACGGTGGTCTGCCCCGACGCCCGGCTCAAGATCTACGTCACGGCCTCCCTCGAGGAGCGCGCCCGGCGGCGCTTCGAGGAGTTGCGGCGGCGCGGCGAGGCGCCTATGCTCGAAGCCGTCCTCGACGAGCTGCGCGAGCGTGATCGGCGCGACACCGAGCGTGCGGTCGCGCCGCTTCGCGTTGCCGACGACGCCCGGGTGCTCGATACCACCGAGCTCGACGCCGAGGCCGCCTTCCGGGCCGCCTTGCGGTGGGCCGAGGCGGTGGTGGCCCGGTGTTCGGCGGCCGGCCCGGCAGGACTCGACCGCAACCCCTGACCCCGGCGGCCGCGCGGCCGACCGGGCCTTCGGAGCCTCGATGATCGAAGCCTCGGCCCTACGACAGCACGAGCCCGCGCGCGACGAGTTCGCGGCCCTCCTCGACGAGCAGTTCGGCAGGTCCTCGCGCCTCGAAGGGACCGTGCTGCGCGGCACGGTGGTCGCGATCGACGGCGAGGAAGCGATCGTCGACGTGGGCCTCAAGTCCGAGGGCCGGATCCCCTTGAAGGAGTTCGCTCCGCCCGGCCAGACCCCGGAGGTCAAGGTCGGCGACGTGGTCGAGGTCTATGTCGAGCGCTACGAGAACCGCAGCGGCGAGATCGTGCTGTCGCGCGAGAAGGCCCGCCGCGAGGAGAGCTGGAACCGGCTGGAGCGGGCCTTCCAGGAGGGCACCAAGGTCGAGGGCCACATTTTCGGCCGGGTCAAGGGCGGCTTCGCCGTCGACCTCGGCGGCGCGGTGGCCTTCCTGCCGGGTAGCCAGGTCGACATCCGGCCGGTGCGCGACGTGGGCCACCTGCTCAACAAGCCCGAGCCCTTCATGATCCTCAAGATGGACCGGCGGCGCGGCAACATCGTCGTCTCCCGCCGGGCGGTCCTCGAGGAGAGCCGCGCCGAGCAGCGCAACGAACTTTTGGCCAACCTCAAGGAGGGCCAGATCCTCGAGGGCGTGGTCAAGAACATCACCGACTACGGTGCCTTCGTCGACCTCGGCGGGCTCGACGGTCTGTTGCACGTCACCGACATCTCCTGGCGGCGGGTCAACCATCCGGCCGACGTCCTGCAGGTCGGCCAGACCGTCAAGGTCCAGGTGATCCGCTTCAACCGGGAGACCCAGCGGATCAGCCTCGGCATGAAGCAGCTCGAGGCCGATCCTTGGGAGGGCATCGAGCTCAAATACCCGGTCAACACCAAGTTCAAGGGCCGGGTCACCAACATCACCGACTACGGCGCCTTCGTCGAGCTCGAGCCGGGGGTGGAGGGGCTGGTCCACGTCTCCGAGATGAGCTGGACCAAGAAGAACGTCCATCCCGGCAAGATCGTCTCGACCTCGCAAGAGGTCGAGGTCATGGTCCTCGAGGTCGACCCGGAGAAGCGCCGGATCTCGCTCGGCCTCAAGCAGTGCCAGCCCAATCCCTGGCAGAAGTTCCTGGAAGACCATCCGCTGGGCTCGGTGGTCGAGGGCGAGATCAAGAACATCACCGAATTCGGCCTGTTCATCGGCCTCGAAAACGACATCGACGGCATGGTCCACCTGTCCGACCTTTCCTGGGACCAGCCGGGCGAGGAGGCGATCAAGGCTTACAAGAAGGGCGACGTGGTCAAAGCCGTGGTCCTCGACGTCGACGTCGAGAAGGAGCGGGTCGCCCTCGGCATCAAGCAGCTCACCGGCGATCCGTTCAAGGAGGCGATCGCCGGCCTCAAGAAGGGCGATCGGGTGACCTGCACGGTCCGCGAGGTCACGCCCACGGGCATCGAGGTCGAGACCACGACGGGTGCGCGCGGCTTCATCCGCAAGGCCGATCTCTCGCGCGACCGCGAGGAGCAGCGGCCGGACCGGTTCGCCGTGGGCGAGAAGGTCGACGCCAAGGTAATGAACGTCGACGCCCTCAACCGGCGCCTCACGCTCTCGATCAAGGCCCTCGAGATCGAGGACGAGAAGCAAGCGATGGCCGAGTACGGCTCGACCGACAGCGGCGCCTCCCTGGGCGACATCCTGGGTGCCGCCTTCCGCCAGAAGCAGGCCGAGGAGCAGGGCCGCAAGGAGTGAGGGCGGCCCGGGACGGGCGGCGTCGGCGCGCTCCGAGGCCGCCGCACCGCTCGCCTTGACGGCGGCGAGCCGCCTCTGGCACGGTCATGAAGGGAGATTCGCCGCCTGCCGCCCGAGGGCTCCCCGCACCGGCGGTCGCAGGGGAAGAAGCGATGACCAAGTCGGATCTCGTCAAGCGCTTGGCCGCCGCGAACCCACACCTTCTCCAACGCGACGTCGACCGGATCGTGACGACCGTGTTCGAGGAGATCGCCGCCGCGCTGGCGCGGCGCGACCGGGTCGAGCTCCGCGGTTTCGGGGCCTTCTCGGTGCGCAGCCGCGAGCCGCGGATCGGCCGCAACCCGCGCACCGGCCGGGAAGTCGCCGTGCCGGCCAAGCTCACCCCCTACTTCAAGACCGGCAAGGAGCTGCGCGAGCGGCTGAACGGCCCCTGAGGGGCGGGCCGGAGCCCGCGGTGGCGAGAACTCTCGAGGCGGCCGCGGGCCGCCGGTAGAGACCGTAGAGGAGGTCGAGGAGCCGATGTTCAAGCTCGTCCGCACGCTCTTCGGGATCGTGGGCGTCGTGCTCGTGACCATGTTCGCGCTGGCCAATCGGGGTCCGATCGAGGTCGATCTTCTGTTGCTGCCGCAGAAGGTGAGCGTGCCGGCCTACAGCCTGTTCCTCGCGGGGCTGTTGGGCGGCGCCTTGCTCGGCGGGATCGCGGCGTGGATCGGCGGCTGGCGCAGCCGTCGGGAGGGCCGGCTCGCCCGCCGCCGGCTCGCCATGCTCGAGGCGCGCGAGCGCGAGCGGCTGGATGCCGAGGCGGCCGAGCGGGCCGAGCCGCGTCGCGCCGAGAGCGGCCAGCGCGCCCTCGCACCAGCCGCCTGAGCGGTCCGGAGCGGGACGACACCGCGTGCGGGTGGCGATCGTCGGTGCGGGGATCTTGGGCCTCGCCACGGGGTGGGCGCTCGTGCGGGGCGGCCACGAGCCGGTGCTTTTCGATCGGGGACCGATCCCGAACCCGCATGCTTCCTCCCTCGACCGTCACCGGGCGATCCGCGTCACCTACGGCGCCGAGCACGGCTACGCGGCCATGGCCCTCGAGGCCTTCGCGGCCTGGGAGCGGCTCTGGGCCGATCTCGGCACCCGCCACCTGGTCGAGACCGGCCAGCTCGTGCTGGGTCCGCCGGACGAACCCTGGATCGAGGCGTCGCTCGCCTCGCTCGACCGGCTGGGCCTCACCTACGAGCCGCTCGATCGGCCGACGCTCGCCCGCCGCTTCCCGCACGTCCGCATCCCGGCCGAGCACGCCGCCTGGTTCGTGCCGAAGGCCGGGGCGCTCTTGGCCGATCGGATCTGCACCGACCTCGCCCGCTGGCTGCGCGGCCGAGGCGTCGAACTCCACGAGCACACGGCGGTCGCGGAGCTGCTCCCCGAACGGCCGGCCGTTCGGCTCGCCGACGGTCGGACCGTCGAGGCCGACGCGCTCCTCCTGGCCGCCGGGGCTTGGACGACCCGGCTCGTCCCGGCGCTCGCCCCTCGGCTCCAGCCCTCGCGCCAGACGGTGGTCTATGTCCGCCCGCCGGGGGAGTTCGAAGCGGCTTGGCGCGACGGCCCGGTCCTGACCCACAAGGATTCCCGGACGGGCCTGTTGTTCTACGCGCTTCCCGCGGTGGCCGGGGTCGCGGCCAAGCTCGGCGACCACAAGTTCAGCAAGGGCGGCGATCCCGACGCCGACCGGACGCCGCGGCCGGAGGAGGTCGAGGCGATCGTCGCCCTCGCCCGCCACGCCCTGGCCGAGGCGGACCGCTACGCGGTCCTGGAGCCGCGGACCTGCTTCTACACGGTGACCGAGGACGAGCGCTTCCTGGCCGAGCGGGTCGGCCGGGCGCTGGTCGTGAGCGCCTGCTCGGGCCACGGTTTTAAGTTCGGTGCGCTCTTGGGCGAGCGGACCGGCGCGGCCTCGACCGGCGGGCTCGCCTTCGAGGCCTACCGTCGCTGGCTCGAGGGTCGCGCGGGCGCTTGAGCCTCCCCGCTCAGCCGCCGGGGCGCGGGTCGACCTCGAGGTAGGGCGAGATGTCGCCGGCCCGCCAAGGCTCGCGGTCGGCGATCAGGGCCAACAGGTAGCGGCCGTAGGCGGTCTTGGCGAGCGGCGCCGCCAGCTTTTCGACCTGCGCGGCGTCGATCCAGCCCTGGAGGAAGGCGATCTCCTCCGGGCAGGCGATCTGGAAGCCCTGCCGCTCTTGCAGGGTGCGGACGAACTCGCTCGCCTGGAGGAGGCTGTCGTGGGTCCCGGCGTCGAACCAGGCGTAGCCGCGGCCGAGCCGTTCGACCGTCAAGGTCCCGGCCTCGAGATAGGCGCGGTTGAGGTCGGTGATCTCGAGCTCGCCCCTCTCCGAAGGCCGCAGCGTCCGGGCGATCGCGGGCGCCTCCGGGTCGTAGAAGTAGAGCCCGGTCACGGCGTAGTTGGAGCGCGGCCGGGCCGGCTTCTCCTCGATCGCGAGCGGCCGGCCCTCGGCATCGAGGACCACGACCCCGTAGCGCTCCGGATCGGCCACCCGGTAGCCGAACACGGTCGCACCCACCGCGCGCTTGACCGCGAGGGCGAGGGCGACGCGCAAGTAATGACCGAAGAAGATGTTGTCGCCGAGGATCAGGCAGCAATGGGCGCCGTCGAGGAACCGCTCGCCGATGAGGAGTGCTTGGGCGAGCCCCTCGGGCTTCGGCTGGACGGCGTAAGAGAGGGCGAGCCCCCATTGCGAGCCGTCGCCCAACAGTCGCACGAACTGCCCGCGGTCTTCGGGCGTGGTGATCACCAGGATTTCGCGGATCCCGGCGAGCATGAGCGTGCTCAACGGATAATAGACGAGCGGCTTGTCGTAGACCGGCAGGAGCTGCTTGCACACCGCCCGCGTCACCGGATAGAGCCGCGTGCCGCTGCCGCCGGCCAACAGGATCCCCTTCCAGCGCAGGCTCATCGCTCGGTCCCCTCGGGCTCGGTTCTCCCGGTCCCGGCTGCTGCGGGCTCGGCGCCGGCGGCCGCCGGCCGGACGAGGCCGAGCCGCCTGCCGTCGTAGCGCGCGCGCATCTCGGCGAGCCAGTCGCGGTGCGCGAGGTACCAGGCGACCGTCGCGCGCAGGCCCTCCTCGAGGCTGCGGCTCGGCCGCCAGCCGAGCTCGGCTTCGAGCCTGGTGGGATCGATCGCGTAGCGGCGATCGTGGCCCGGCCGGTCGGCCACGAAGCGGATCAATCGGGCGTGCGGCCGGTGCGGCGAATTGGGCACGAGCTCGTCGAGGATCGCGCAGAGCGTGCGCACGAGCTCGAGGTTGGTCCGCTCGGCCCGCGCCCCCACGAGGTAGGTCCGGCCGACCCGGCCGCGGCCGAGGATCGCGAGGAGGGCTGCCGCGTGGTCGTCGACGAAGAGCCAATCGCGGACCTGCTCGCCCCGCCCGTAGACCGGGATCGGCTCGCCCGCGAGCGCTTTCGTGAGGGCGAGCGGGATCAGCTTCTCCGGGAACTGCCAGGGCCCGTAATTGTTCGAGGCGTTGGAGATCAGCACGGGCAATCCGTAGGTGTGCCACCAGGCGCGCACGAGATGGTCGGCCGCGGCCTTGCTCGCGGCGTAGGGCGAGCGCGGATCGTAAGCGCTCGTCTCGCGGAACGGCGCATCCTCGGGATCGAGCGCGCCGAACACCTCGTCGGTCGAGACGTGGTGGAAGCGGAAGCACGACCGGTCGGGCTCGGGCAGCGTCCGCCAATGGGCGAGGGCCGCCTCGAGCAGGCGGAAGGTGCCGACCACGTTGGTCGAAAGGAACGCCTCGGGCCCGTCGATCGACCGGTCGACGTGGCTCTCGGCGGCCAAGTGGAGGACCGCATCCGGCCGGTACTCGGCGAAGAGGCGCGCCAAGAGCTCGGCATCGGCCACGTCGCCCACGACGAGCCGGTAGCGCGGATCGGCGGCGGTCTCCTCGAGCGCTCGTGGCTCGGCCGCGTAAGTGAGCTTGTCGAGGACGACGACCGACCAGTCGGTGGTGCGCAGCACCCGGCGGACCACGGCCGAGCCGATGAAGCCGCAGCCGCCGGTGACGAGGAGCCTCACGGCACGTCCCCCCGACCGGCGAAGGGTGGCGGATCGAGCGCCGAAAGTCGCGGCAGGGCGCGGTCCTTCGCCGAGATGATGGGCCCGCCGGGCGGCAGGGGCCAGGGGATCGCGAGGTCGGGGTCGTCGAAGGCGATCCCGGCATCGAGGCGCGGCTCGTAAAACGCGTCGACCTTGTAGAGCACGAGGGTCTCGGGCTCGAGCGTCAGATAGCCGTGGGCGAAGCCCTTGGGCACCAGAAGCCAGGCCCCGTCCTCGGCCGAAAGCTCGACCGCCACGTGCCGCCGGTAGCTCGCCGAGCCCGGCCGCAGGTCGACCGCCACGTCGAAGATCCGCCCGGCGAGGACCCGCACGAGCTTGCTCTGGGCCGCGGGCGGGCGCTGGAAATGGAGCCCGCGCAAGGTCCCCGCCGCGGCGGAGCGGGCGAGATTGTCCTGGACGAAGTCGAGGGCGAGCCCGGCCCGGGCGAAGCGCTCGCGGTTCCAGATCTCCGAGAACCAGCCGCGCGCGTCGCCGTGCCGTTCGGGGCGGACGAGCTTCACCTCGGGGATCGCGGTCGGGATCACCTGCACGGTACCACCTGCCCGGCTGCCGCGGCGAGCGCCCGCGCCCGGATCTCGCCCCAGAGCTCGAGGGCGCGCGAGGGCGGCAGCTCGACGTCCTCGAAGTGCAGCACTTCGCCCCGCTCGACGCGACGGCGGATCACGAGGTCGCGGCAAAGGCCGATCGGCAGATGGTCCGGCCGGTCGGCGATCCGCACGCAGATCCCGCGCAGATCGAAGCTCCCGATCCCCTGCGCGATCCGCGTCCCGGGCTCGAGCCGCCGCTTGGCCACCGCGGCCACCGACAGCCGCGGGCGGGGCGAATTGTCGAGCAGCGGGCCCTTGCCGCTCTTGATCCGCTCGAGCGTCTTGAAGGCTTCGAGATGGACCAGGACCTGCGGCTTCAGGAGCGTGTAGAAGGGCCCGTCGCCCATCTTCAGGTAACGCAGGGCCGCCCGCTGCTCCTCGCGGTGCCGGGCGACGAGGAAGACCCCGTGCGGGAAGCCTCGCCCCAAGAGATAATCGGTGATCGGCCGCCCGAGCCGCTCGGCCGTCTCGGCGAGGATGCGGGCGCCGCGGGCGAGGTCCTCCTCGGCCGGGCCCAGTAGCTCCTCGCGGGCGATGTCGGCCCCGAGCCCGTTGCCCACGAGGCACTGCTCGACCTGCAGTTTGGTGCCGTCGGTGAAGGCCGTGACCATCGGCAAGGAGAGGCCCTGCCGCTCGGCCCAGTAGCGCATCGAATCGGGGCTCGGCTCGCGGTCGAGGAAGCCCTTGAGGTTGCCGTAAACGACGGGCTCGAAGCCCATCGAGCGGGCCTCTGCGGCGAGGGCCGCCAAGGAGCCCGGCTGGTCGCCCTCGGCCTCGCTCACGAGCCCGCGGCCCGCGAAGGCCGAGCCCGTCGTCACGTGCAGCTCGGCCGCGTAGGTGACGACCGGGCGGCCGGCTTCGAGTGCCCGCTCGACGAGCTCGGTGCCGCGCAACACGTCGCCCGTGCACTCGACCAGGATCTCGGCGCGGTCGATCAAGCCGTCGACCGAATCGACCAGGACGCTGTCGGGAAACCCGGTGACCGTGGCCCGCGGCCTGCGGGTGAGCACCGCGCAAAGGCGCCAGTCGGGCCGATGGGCGAGCTCGAGGGCCAGATGGCGGGCCACGAAGCCCGTGCCGGCGATCCCGATCCGCGTCGGCTCCAGCCCTGCCCCGACCATGCGTTCCCGCCCGCGCGGCGGGCCCGTGACCGCCGCGTCCGGCAGTTTGCCATAGCGTGGGCGGGGAGGCGAGGGGAGCCGGTTCGGCCACCGGCTCCCGGGTACGTCAAGCTTTCAGCTTCTTGGCGATCTCGGCCACGTGGCGGCCCTGGAAGCGGGCCATCGCGAGCTCCCTCTCGGAGGGCCGGCGCTGCCCCTGGCCACCCGCGATCGTGCTCGCCCCGTAGGGTGTGCCGCCCGCGATCTCCTCGAGCGTCATCTGCTCGGCGCAAGAATAGGGCAGACCCACATAGACCATGCCGTGGTGCAGGAAGAGCGGCAGGGCCGTCACGATCGTGGTCTCGTTGCCGCCGTGCTGGGTGGCGCTCGAGGTGAACATCGAGGCCACCTTGCCGATCAGCGCCCCCTTGGCCCAGAGGCTGCCGGTCTGGTCCCAGAAGGCCCGCATCTGCGAGGCCATGCCGCCGTAGCGGGTCGGGCAGCCGACGATGATCGCGTCGTACTCGGCGAGCTCTTGTGGGCTCGCGACCGGCGCCTTCTGGTCGAGCTTGAAGTGGAACTGGCGGGCGATCTCCTCGGGCACGGTCTCGGGGACCCGCTTGACCGTGACCTCCACACCCTCGACCGCGGCCGCACCCTCGGCCACAGCGTATGCCATGGTTTCGACGTGGCCGTAGCTGCTGTAATAGAGGACCAGGACCCTGGTCGCCATGCTGCCCTCCTTCGATCCGTGCGCCGAGCAGTTGGGGGTGCCGCGGGCGGGCTCCCAGGTCACGGATCGGCACCGGATCGGTAACGAGGAGGAAACGATGGGTTCGAGCCCGGCCAAGGTCGGCGGCGGCCGCGCGGTCTACGGTGCGGCGGTCGGCATCCTCATGCTCGAGGCCCGCTTCCCGCGCATCCCGGGCGATCTCGGCAACGCGCTCACTTGGCCCTTCCCGGTCCACTACCGGGTGGTGCGCGGTGCCTCGCCCGACCGGGTGGTCCGCCGGCGCGCCGAAGGTCTTTTGCCGGCCTTCGTCGAGGCTGCCCGCGAGCTCGTCGCGATGGGCTGCGACGGGATCACGACGAATTGCGGCTTTTTGGCCCTCTTCCAGCGCGAGCTCGCAGCCGCGGTCGGCGTGCCGGTCGCAACCTCCTCGCTCCTGCAGGCAGGGGCGATCCAGGCGCTCCTCCCGCCCGGCCGCAAGGTCGGAATCCTCACCGTCTCGGCCGAGAGCCTGACGCGCGAGCATCTGCGCGCGGCCGCGGTGCCCGAGGGCACCCCGGTCATGGGGACCGAGGGCGGGCGCGAGTTCACCCGCGTGATCCTGGGCGATCTGCCCGAACTCGACCCGGTGGCGGCCGAGGCCGATCTGCTCGAAGCCGCCGAGCGGCTCCTGGCGCTCCACCCCGAGGTCGGCGCCATCCTGCTCGAATGCACCAACATGTGCCCCTATGCCCGGGCGATCGCCGAGCGGACGGGCCTCCCGGTGTTCGACATGGCGGGCTTCGTCGCCTGGTTCCACAACGGGCTCAGGCCGCGCCGCTTCGCCGACCCGCGCGAGACCGATCCGCGGCGCGGCTCGGCTTGACCGCCCCGGGCGATCGCCTAGGCTCGCCGTTCGACCGAGCGTGCAGCCGGCGCGGTTCTGCCCGCCGCGTCGGACGAGAGGAAGGACCCGCCGCCATGCCCGCGCCCTCCCGACGTCGCCTGCTCCTGGCCACGGCACTCGGCGTGCTGGCCGCGGCACCGGCCCGTGCCGAGGGCGAGCAGCAGCGGCTCGTCGACCGGGCGCGGATCGTGGTCGAGGAGTTCCAGGCCGACCCGAACTTCCAGCGGATGCGGGTCTACGTGCAGAACGCGTTCGCCGTGATCGTCGTGCCCGACCTCTTGAAGGGCGGCTTCTTCTTGGGCGCGGAGTACGGCCAGGGCGTGCTCTTGGCCCGCGACGTCCGAACCGGTGCCTGGAGCGATCCGGTCTTCCTCGACCTCTACGGCGGCTCGATCGGCCTGCAGTTCGGCGGCAAGGCCTCGGATGTCGTGATCACCGTGATGAACCAGGGAGCCCTCGACAAGATCTTGACCTCGAATTTCAAGATCGGGACCGATGCGAGCGTGGCCGCGGGGCCGGTCGGCGCCGGGGTCGGTGCCGCCACCACCGTCCAGTTCGGCGAGGACCTCTACGTCTTCAGCCGTGGCAAGGGGCTCTATGGTGGCCTCTCGGTCGAGGGCACCGCGATCCTGATCAAGAGCGACTGGAACGAGCGCTATTACGGGCAAAAAGTGACGGCGGCTGCGATCTTGAAGGAGCGCAGCGTCTCCAACACCGGCAGCGCCGGCTTGCGCGAAGCCCTCGCCCGCTTCTGAGGGCGCCGAGCGGGCCGCTCAGGCGGCGAGCTCGAGCGGTCGCGGCGACTCGCGGCGCCGCACCTCGCGCGCGCCCGGCAGGGGCCGCAGCTCCTGGCGCGCCCAGCGCAGCAAGGTCGCCTCGATCCGTGCCGGGTCGGCAGCCCCCACCTCGAGCCCGCGCCGGTAGAGCTCGACGAACATCGCGACCGTGTCCTCGGCGTTCCACGGCCGCGCCCCGCGCCGGGCCGCGTGCGCGATCACCGCGGCCACGAGATTGTCGCGGAACTGCTCGCCGACCCGGACCGGCGCGCCGGCCGCGTCCAAGAGGCGCGCGATGATCCGAAGGGCCCGCCCGGTCTCGAACGCCGCCTTGGGCTCGAGCAGTCCCGGCAGGCGCTGCATCGCGAGCACCAAAGCCTCGTTGGGTCCGAGCCCCCACGGTGCCGCCCCCTCGGCGAGGCCCGGGCCCGCCGTGCCCCCGGCCAGCTCGGGTGCGCCGAGCCCGGCCCGGAAGGCGCGCTGCGGATCGGCTCTCGGCTCGCCCATGTTCGCCCCCTCGGCTGGCGATCCTCACGCTCGAGACGATAAGCCGAAACCGAGCGCAACGTTAAGGTGAAACGACGCCCGAGCTGATGCAGCCGTGCAACTTTTCCGCGCCGACCGACGGTCCGCGCTCAGCTTTCGAGGCGGAACCCGAATTCCCGGCCCGCCAGCGCGAGGTGCCCGGCGAGGTGCAGCGCGAGCGAGCGGTCGACCTGCAGCTCGACCCGAAGCCGCCCGGCCCGGGCTTCGACCGCCTCGAGCCAGACCGGGACCTTGCCGTAGAGCGAGGCGGCGCAGCGGCCGGCCGGGAAGGCGCGGGCGTGCAGGTCGAGCGGGCAGCCCTCGGCCAGGGTGGCGCGGACCGCGGGCTCGGGGCCGTCGAGGGCGAGCGTGGTCATCGCCTCGGAGAGGTCGACGAGCCCCCCGCCGCGCTCGGCGAGGAGCGGGGCGAGGCGGGCCTCGAGCCCCACCTCCTCGCCCGGCCGGTCGAGCAGCACGAGCCGGTCGGGGCCGAGCCGGAGCGCCCGGCGCTCGCCCGCCCGCGCGACCGCGCCGACCCGCTCGGCCGGCCCGAGCCCCACCGTTTCGAGCGCGAGCGCGAGCAGCGCCTCGTCGCCGCGCAGCAAGAGCCGGGTAAGGAACGGCACCTCGCGGAGGACGAGCGGGTCGGTTCCGGCCGAGGCGAGGGCCGCCGGGTCGAGCCGGGCGAGGGCGGAGATCCTAGCCACGCAGCCGCGTTCCCTCGGGGTCGAGGAAGCAGGGGGCGCCGAGCTCGACCTCGACCGGCGGCCGGTCGGCCGCGAAGACGGTGAGCCGCTCCCCGGGCCGTGCCCGGTCGCCGCGCACGAGGCCGAGCGCGATCGTCCGGCCGAGGGTCGGCGAGCGGCCGGCCGAGCTCACCCGGCCGAGCGACGGCGCACCCGGCTCGGCGCGCTCGACGAGCTGGCCGCCGACCGCCGGCAAGGCCGTCGGATCGAGCGGCAGGAGGCCCACGAGCCGCGGCCGGTCGGGCCGGCGGTGCTCGGGCAGATCGAGCGAGCGTTTCCCGAGGAAGTCCTTCCCCGGAGCGAGGAGCCGCTCGAGCCCCAGATCGCGCGGGGTAACCGTGCCGTCGGTCTCGTGGCCCACGAGGATGTAGCCCTTCTCGAGCCGCAACAGGTGCATCGCTTCGAGGCCGTAGGGCGTGGGCTCGAGGTCGGGCCCGAGCCGCAGGAGCGTGTCGATCACCTCCTCGGCCCGGCTCGCCGGCAGGTGCAGCTCGAAGCCCGGCTCACCCGTGAAGCTCACCCGCAAGATCCGCGCCGGAACGCCGCCGATCTTACCTTCGCGCCAGGCCATGTGCGGGAAGGCCTTGGCCGAGAGGTCGACCCCGCTCGCGGCCCGCCGCAGGAGGAGCCGGGCCTTCGGGCCCTGGACCGCGATCACCGCCCGACCCTCGGCCACGGGTGTGGTCCAGACCCGCAAGTTCGGCCATTCGGTCTGCGCCCAGCGCTCGAGCCAAGCGTAAAGGCGGGCCGCCCCGCCGGTCGTGGTCGAAAGGAGGAACCGGTTCGGCGCGAGCCGGCAGACCACCCCGTCGTCGAGCACCGTGCCGTCGTCCTTCAGCACGAGCCCGTAGCGGCAGCGGCCGACCGGCAGGCCCGCCACGTCGATCGTCCAGATCCGGTCGAGGAAGGTGGCGGCATCCGGCCCCTGCACGTCGAAGGCGCCGAGCGTGCTCGCATCGAACAGCCCCACACCTTCGCGCACCGCGCGGGCCTCGCGCGCCGCCGCCGCCTCGAGGCTCTCGCCCGGCCGCGGGAAGGCGGTCGGCCGCTTCCAATGGCCGACGTCCTCGAAGACCGCACCTCGCGCCGCCGCCCAGGCGTGCAGCGGGGTCGTGCGGATCGGCCGGAAGAGATCGCCGCGGTGCACCCCGGCGAGGGCTCCGAAGCTCACGGGCGTCCAAGGCGGCCGCATGGTCGTGGGCGCCAGCGCTTCGGTCGGCCGGCCGGCCGCCTCCGCGAGGAGCGCGAGGGTGGAGGGTGCCGAGGTCTTGCCCTGGTCGGTGGCCATCCCGGCCGTGGTCCAGCGCTTGGCGTGCTCGGGCGCGGCGAACCCCTCGCGCACCGCGAGCTCGAGGTCGGCCACGGTGACGTCGTTCTGGAAGTCGACGAAGGTCGCCTTCGGATCGCGCCGCCAAGTGCCGGGCAGCGCCCAGGGTGGTGTGGAGGGGGCCGGGACGGGCTCCTCGATCGCCGGCAGGGTGTCGCTGGGCGGCGGTACGATCCCGAGCCCGTCGAGCAGCTCGGCGGTCGCCCGATCGGCCTGGGCGAGCGCCTCGGCGAGCGTGCGCGCCCCGGCCGCGGCCCCGGCGATCCGCAGCCAGCTCGGGCCCCGGCTCGGCAGGAAGGCGGCCGCCGCGGCATCCCAGGCGAGGCCGCCGCCCGCCTGCGCCCAGAGCTGGACGGCCGGGGTCCAGCCGCCGGCCACGAGCAGCGCGTCGCAGGGCACCGTCCGCTCGCCCCGACCGTCCGGCCGGCCCGTGCGGTCGAGCGGGGCGAGCCGCACCGCGCGCAGCCCCGGCCCGCCCTCGCTGCCGACCGGCGCCCAGCCCGCGAGGAGCCGAAGGCCTGCCGCCTCGGCGGCCGCGGCGAGCGGGCCCGGCGTATCGCGCGGATCGACGATCGCGTGCACCCTGGCACCGGCTGCGGCGAGTTCGAGCGCCGCGGCGTAGCCGGAATCGTCGAACGCCGCCACGACCACATCGCGACCCACGAGCACCGCCTGGCCCCAGAGGAAGGCCCGCGCCGCCCCGGCCGAGAGGATCCCCGGCCGGTCGTTGTCGGGGAAGAGGAGCGGCCGTTCGATCCGCCCGGTCGTGAGCAGGACCGCCCGCGGCCGGACCTGCCAGAGCCGCTCGCGCGGCAGCCGCGGATCGGGCTCCTGGAGGTGGTCGGCGACCCGCTCGAGCAGGAGGGCGTGGCCGCTCGGGTGGAGCGCCTGGACGGTGGTCCGCGAAAGCCGCACGAGCTCGCCCGCGCCGTCGAGCTCGCCCAGGAGGCGCTCGAGCCAGGCGCTCGCCGGGCCGCCCCCGATCCGCGGCCCCGCGGTCCCCGTGTCGAGCAGCCCACCGCCCGGCGCCGGCCGCTCGTCGGCGAGGATCACCCGCGCCCCGGCGCGGGCCGCGAGGCGTGCCGCCCACAGACCCGCCGGCCCGCCGCCCACGACCAAGAGGTCGCAATGGACGTGGCGGTGGAGATAGCGGTCGGGGTCGGCGCTCTCGGGGGCCCGGCCGAGCCCGGCGAGCCGGCGGATCGCCGGTTCGAAGAGCCGCTCCCAGGCCCCCGCCGGCCGGAAGAAGGTCTTGTAATAGAACCCGGCGGGCAGGAACGCGGCGGCGCGGTCGAAAAGGCCCGCGAGGTCGTGGCGTAGCGACGGCCAGGCGTTCTGCGTCGCGGCGGAGAGGCCCGGGACGAGCTCGACGAGCGTCGCCCGAGCGTTGGGGTCGACCCGCCCGGGCCCGCGCTCGACGCGCAGAAGCGCGTTCGGCTCCTCGGGCCCGGCCGTGAGGATCCCGCGCGGCCGGTGCCGCTTGAAGCTCCGCCCGACGAGCCGGATGCCGCGGGCGAGGATCGCGGAGGCGAGCGTGTCGCCGGGAAAGCCCTGCAGCCGCTCGCCGTCGAGGCGGACCTCGATCGGTCGGCTGCGGTCGATCCGCCCGCCGGTCGCGAGCCGGAAGGGCTGCCTCACGGACCCGGCTCCTCGAGCCCGAGGCCCGTCGGCGTGGGCGCGCCGATCGGCCAGGCGGCCAGCACCCGATCGTCGCGGCTGTCGCGCGCCACGAGGAACCAGCGGCCGCAGCCCGCCTGATGCCACCAGGTCTCGACCTGCGGCCCCTTGCGGTTCACCCGGCCCCAGAGCCAGGCGGTCCAGGCGGCATCGTCGAGCGCACCGGGGTCGGCCGGCCGGGGCGGCCCGGCCTCGCCGCCGCAGGCGAACTCGACCTCCTCGCGCGGCCCGCAAAAGGGGCAGGGGATCACCAGCATCGCTCAGCTCCCGGGCCCGGCCGCACGGGCGCAGCGGCTCGTGCCGTCGCTCCAGCGCAGACAAAGCCAGCGCTCGCCCGGGCCTTCGAGCAGCAGCTCCTCGCGGCGGATCCCGGCATAGGGGTTCACGACCTCGCGCCGCTCGACCGGCACGAGCCCGCGGGCGAGCAGCGCCTCGAGCTCGCCCACGGGCTCGGCCGCCCGGGCGAGCAGCAAGAGCCCGAGGGCACCCGGCATCAATGCTCGACCGCCGCGGCTGCCGCCTCGTCGACCAGCCGACCGGTCGCGAACCGCTCGAGGCCGAAGGGGGCGAGGATCGGGTGCGGTTTCCCGTGTGCGAGTGACCAGGCCATGAGATGGCCCGAGCCCGGGGTCGCCTTGAAGCCGCCCGTACCCCAGCCGCAATTGAGCCAGAGGCCGCGGATCGGGCTCTCGCCCAGGATCGGCGAGCGGTCCGGGGTGACGTCGACGATCCCCGCCCATTGGCGCAGCAGGCGGACCCGGCGGAAGATCGGGAAGAGCTCGCAGATCGCCTCGAGCGCGTCCTGGATCACGGGCGGCGAGCCCTTCTGCCCGTAGGAGGGGTAGCGGTCGGTGCCGGCGCCGATCACGAGCTCGCCCTTGTCCGACTGACTCACATAGGCGTGGATCGTGCCGGACATGGCGACACAGGGAAAGCACGGCTTCAAGGGTTCGGAGACGAGCGCCTGCAAGGGGTAGCTCACGATCGGCAGGGTGATCCCGGCCATCGCCGCGAGCACCGAGCTGTGCCCGGCGGCCACGAGTGCCGCGGTCTCGGTGGCGATCGGCCCCTTGCTCGTCTCGAGCCCGACCAGCCGGCCGGCCGCGACCCGGATCCCGGTGACTTCGCAGCCCTCGCAGATGTCGACGCCGAGGGCGGAGGCGGCCCGCGCATAGGCCCAGGCGACCGCGTCGTGTCGTGCGGTCCCGCCGCGCCGCTGGAGGGCCGCGCCCAGGACCGGGAAGCGCAGCGAGCCGATCTCGAGCGGCGGGCAGAAGGCCTTGGCCTCGCGCGGCGAGAGCCATTCGTTGTCCACCCCGGCGAGGCGGTCGGCGTGGACGTGCCGCTCCAGGACCTCGGCCTCGTGCCGGGTGTGCGCGAGCATGAGCACGCCGCGCGGGCTGAACATCACGTTGTAGTCGAGCTCGGCCGAGAGCGTTTCCCAGAGCCGGAGCGCATGGTCGTAGAGCGCGATGCTCTCGGGCCGCAGATAGTTGGAGCGGCAGATCGTCGTGTTGCGGCCGGTGTTGCCGAGCCCGATCGGCCCTCTTTCGAGCACCGCCACGCGCCGCACATGATGCTTGCGGGCGAGATAATAGGCGGTCGCGAGCCCGTGCCCGCCGCCGCCCACGACGACCATGTCGTAGCTCCGCGCGGGCTCGGCCTTGCGCCACTGTTCGGGCCACCCCGCGTGGCCCGAAAGCCCCTGCCGGACCAGGTTCGACCAGGAGAACCGCACCGTCCGCCTCCCTTCGCGCCCGGCTAGCGGCTCCGACCGGCGCTGTCGAGCCGGGAGGGCCGGGGCGGCCCGAGCGAACCTGGCCCTCCGGTGATTGACGGACAGATGTCCTAGGACTATGGTCGCGGCCGAGGTCCACCCTCCCGGGAAGAAGCCATGCCCGCCGCTGTCCAGCCCGCCGATCCCGCCCACGGGCTCGCCCGCACCCTTTCCGAGCGCGTCGAGGGCCGTGCCGCCCTCGACGCCACGAGCGAGACGCCGCCGAGCCCGGCGCTCGCCTTCCTGCGCGAGCGGCTCGAGCCCGAGCAACGCGCCGCCCTCGACCGGCTCCGCCACGCCTGGCACGCCCGGCTCGCCCCCTTCGACGAAGCCGAACGAACCGCGGTCGATGCGATCGTCGCCATCCTCTGGCGGCAAGGTGCGACCGCCGCCCTCGAGGACCGGCTCCTGGCCGAGCTCCTCGCCGGCGCCGGCGGCGAGGCCGCCCGCACGCTCGCGATCCTCTGC
>Ga0073932_1001213_pt1 | contig 50919 bp, 34 predicted proteins | sample DewCreD2012metaG_FD_76967 | JGI IMG/M metagenome (GOLD analysis project Ga0073932, IMG submission 76967) | Hot spring sediment bacterial and archeal communities from British Columbia, Canada, to study Microbial Dark Matter (Phase II) - Dewar... ...
CGCAGGGCCGGAGTCAGGCGACGCGAGGGCACGGCCGTCAGAAAACCCAGTCCGCCGATGTTGACTCCCAGCATGGGCGTGCGCAGACCGGCAATCTCGCGCGCCACCTGGAGCATCGTCCCGTCTCCCCCAAACACCAGAATCAACTGCACTTGCTGCGCCAGTGTGGCGGCATCCGGACACGGATGAACCGGCAGCCGGGCCAAGCGGGCAGTCGCCGCGTCCGCCAGCACCTGTCGGCCGGCGGCTACAATTTGCCGGGCGGCGGCGGCCACCACCCGCGCGCACTGGGCTTTTTCGGCGTTGCCGATCAGGCCCACGCGCCGGATTCGATCAGCATGGCTTTTCAAGCAGTGCCAAAAACTCTTTGTTGCCGGCGGGGCCGCGCAACGGCGACTCCACCACGCCCCGCCAGTGCAACCCCAGTTCAGACGTGACAAAGGTCCGCAGCTCGCAGAGCACCCGCTCGTGGACATGCGGGTCGCGGATCACCCCGGCGCCCCGGGCCGCCTCGCGCCGGCCGGCCTCGAACTGCGGTTTGATCAGCGCCACGATTCTACCGCCGTCCCGCAACAAGGCAATGGCAGCCGGAAGGATTTTTTGCAGGGAAATGAACGAGCAGTCCGCGACCACCAGCGGCACCGGCTCAAACGCCGCCGCCAGCGCGGCCGGCGTCAGGTAGCGGGCATTGACGCCCTCGACCGGGACGACGCGCGGGTCTTGGCGCAGTCGCCACGCCAGCAAGCCGCGGCCCACGTCCACTGCATAGACCCGCGCGGCGCCGTGTTGCAACAGGCAATCGGTGAATCCGCCAGTGGATGCTCCCAGGTCCACCGTCGTCACGCCCGTGACATCCAGTCCAAAATGCCGTAGCGCGTGCTCCAGTTTGTAGCCGCCGCGGCTGACGTACCGCTCCGGGGACTGCACACTGAGTCGGTCACCGGGCCGCGCCGGGTCGCTGGGCTTGCGCGCGGGCCGGTCGTTGACCCGCACCTGGCCGGCCAAGATGAGGCGTTTGGCCTGTTCCCGGCTGCTACAAAGGCCGGCGGCCACCAGGGCCTGGTCCAAACGCCGCATGGGGGCGCGAAGGGCTGGTCAATCCGCCGCCCCGCCGCGGGCTGTCAAGCACCGCTGTTGAGCCTGCAGATAGCCATGCCAAAACAGCTCCTTGTCGGCCACGGCTTTTTCGATGAGCTGCTTGAGCAGGAACAGTTCGGAGCTGTTGATAACGGCATGGACGCTCTGCTGGAATGCCTGCATGGGCATGAAAGTCTGGAAGGAATCGCCCAAGAGAATGATCGTGGCGTGGCGGCGTTCACTCATGGGCATCTGTTGCAAGGCCCGCAGGGTGGTGTTCTCCTCGGGTGTGTTGGCGGCAAACAGTTCCTCGATGACGACGACCTGGTAGCGGACCTGGCTGAAACGAATCAGGAAGTCGCCGTGGGTGGCGGCGGTGTGCACTTTGTAGCCCAGCTCCATCAAGGCAGTTCGGGCTGCTTCCAGCCATTCCGGCGTGGAAAAGGCCAGCAGGGCCGGCTTGTCGCTGGCGCTGATGAATTCGAATTTGTCGGCCATGCGTTATTTGAGTTTGAGGGTTGGCGGCAGGGGCGGCCCGCCGCCCGTCGTGGCCTCGCGCGTCTGTTTCATCCGCAGCCCCACCAGGTCGGTGGTGGCCTCGCCCCGGGCCTTGCGGATGTTGTCAATGCCCCGGGTGACGACGCTGCGCTTGGTGCAGTACTGGACGGCGGTTTCTTCGGTAATCTTGCCCGCCTCGTAGGCCTCCAGGCAGGAGTGGTCAAAGGTCCGCCAGCCAAACGGGTGGCTGGCCTCGATAATCTCGTAAAAACTCTTGCCCTCGCTTTCGCCCAGGCGGATGGATTCCTGGACGCGCAGGTTCGAGCCCATGATCTCCAGCAGGGCAAAGCGGCCGCCGCCGACTTTCGGAACCAGCCGCTGGCTGATCACCCACCGCAGGGAATCGGCCAGCCGCGGGCGGATCTGCTCCTGTTCCTCCGGCTCGAACATGCCCAGGATGCGGTTGATGGTCTGGCCGGCATCAATGGTGTGCAGCGTGCTCAAGACCAGGTGGCCGGTCTCGGCGGCGCTGAGCGCGATCTTGACCGTTTCCTGGTCTCGCATTTCGCCCACCAGGATGACCTTGGGCGCCTGGCGCAGGGCCGCGCGCAGCCCGTTGGCGTAGCTGTCGAAGTCGCTCCCCAGCTCGCGTTGGTTGAACGTGGCCTTGTCGTGCTTGTGGACAAACTCGATGGGGTCCTCCAGTGTGACAATGTGCACCGCCTTCGAGTGGTTGATCTCGTTCAGGATGGCCGCCAGGGTGGTGGACTTGCCCGAGCCGGTCGCGCCGGTCACCAAAACCAGACCGGTTTTTTCGAGCGGGATTTTCTTCATCACCTCGGGGAACTTCAGGTCGTCCAGCGAGGGGATGACCGTGTTGAGCTTGCGGAGCACAACCGAATAATTGCCGCGCTGGGAGAAGACGTTGATGCGGAAACGGGCCAGGTCGCCCAGCGTGTAGGCGGCATCGCACGACCCCCGGCGCAGCAGGTCCTCCAGGTGCCAGGGGTTGTCACCGATCAGGTTCAACGCGATGACCTCGGTCTGGAACGGGGTCAGGCGGCTCAACGGCGGGTCAATGGCCACGGGTTTCAGCTCGCCGAACGACTCGACCTGCAGCGGTTTGTCCACCGTGAACAACAGGTCGGACACTTCCGGCTGGCTGGCCAGCATGGTGTTCAGGACGTAATCCAGTTCGGGGCGGCGCATAATCAGGCTTCCTCATCTTCCGGCGGGTGAGCCAGGAACTTGCGGAATTTCTTCTTGTCGAAGGCCTTTTCGTAGGCCTCCTCGGGCGAGATGCGTTTCATTTTCAGGTGGTCCATGATGGCATCATCGAGCGGTTGATTGCCCAGGCGTTTGCCCACCTGGATCATGCCCGGGATTTGGTGCGTCTTGCCCTCGCGCACCAGGTTGGCGATGGCGGTGGTGAACACCAGAATCTCCATTGCCGCCACACGGCCCCACTTGTCCACCCGTTTGAACAAGGTTTGCGCCACCACGCCCTTGAGCGCTTCCGAGAGCGTGGCGCGGATCTTGTTCTGCTGCTCGGCTGGGAACACGTCAATAATGCGGTCCACCGTCTCGGCCGCGCTGGGGGTGTGCAACGTGCCGAAGACCAGGTGGCCGGTGGCCGCGGCAATCAGCGCCAGCTCGATGGTCTCCAGGTCGCGCAGCTCGCCGATGAGGATGATGTCCGGGTCCTCGCGCAGCGCGCCGCGCAGGCCGGAGGCAAACGACTTGGTGTGCAACCCCACCTCCCGATGCTGCACCAGGCAGTTCTTGCTCTCGTGCACAAACTCGATGGGGTCCTCCAGCGTGATGATGTGGTCGCGCCGGTTCTTGTTCGCATAGTCCACCATCGCCGCCAGTGTCGTGGACTTGCCGGAGCCGGTCGGGCCGGTAACCACCACCAGCCCCTTGTGCAGCATGGCGAACTTCTTGAGTACCGCCGGCAACGGGGCGTCGAACTTCTCAAAGTCCTCGAACGACAGCACCTTGGTGGGGATTTGTCTGAAGGCGGCGCTGATGCCGTTGCGTTGCTGGAAGAAGTTTACGCGAAACCGCGAGACGTTCGGAATCTCGTAACCGAAGTCCACGTCGCCGGTCTCTTCAAACACCTTGATCTTGTAGTCCGGCGCGATTTCGTAGAGCATCTTCTTGAGCTCGTCGGCCTCCAGCGGCGGGTGGTCCACCCGGTGCAACTCGCCGTTGATGCGCAGCATGGGCACGTTGCCCGAGGACAGATGGACGTCCGAGGCCTTCTGCTCGAACATCAAGTTGAAGAATGCGTCAATCTTGGCCATGTCGGTGCCAATGGTCGCGCCAGTTCATAGCTAAATCCACACCAGCCTGCAACCTTTGAACTGCGCTGCCCGCATTGCCTGTGAAATCCGCCGCCGCGGCATCCTGCCGTTCGATCGCTTCATGCGTCTGGCGCTTTACTGTCCGCATTGTGGATACTATGAACAGGAAGCGGACAGCCCCGGCCGGCGTGGCGACTATTGCACCAGCGTCAGCGTGGGCAGCCTGTTCGGCGAACTCCTCGCCTTCCAGTTCGCCCGCTGGCTGGACGACCTGGCACACGCCGACCACCCGCCGGGACGCCTGGTGCACCTGGTCGAAGCCGGCGCCCACGACGGCCGCCTGGCGCTTGACATCCTGGGCTGGTTGCGCGGCTACCGTCCCGAGCTGTTGGCGCAGTTGGAGTACTGGATCATTGAACCGTCGCCGCGCCGCCAATGCTGGCAGCAGCGGACATTGGCGGGTTTTGCCGACAAAGTCCGTTGGCTGCGCGCCCCCACCTCCCCTCCTCGGGGCCGGCCACGTTTGCGCCGCCAAGACCATCTGGAAAGCCCCGGAGCAGGCATCACGGGAATTATCTTTTCGAACGAGCTGCTGGATGCGTTCCCGGTGCGGCGGCTGGGCTGGGACGCCCGGGGGCGGACGTGGTTCGAGTGGGGAGTGGCGCTACAAGGTGGGCAGTTTGTGTGGGCGCGGCTGCCGCCGCGGCCAAGGTCTGCGCTCGCCCCGGCCCGGTTGGTCGCCGCTGCCGGGTTCGACATGCCGGATGACCTCATTGCGGTCTTGCCTGATGGGTTCACACTGGAGGTATGCCCTTCGGCAGCAGCTTGGTGGCGAAGCGCCGCCAGCCTGCTGCGGCGGGGCAGGCTGCTAACGTTCGACTACGGGCTGACTGCCGCGGAGCGGCTTGCCCCACAGCGGGCAGCCGGCACGTTGCGCGCCTACCGTCGCCATGCGGTCGTCGGCGACGTGCTGGCTCACCCCGGGCGACAGGACATCACGGCGCATGTCAATTTCACCGCGCTGCGGGCCGCGGGGGAAGCGGCGGGATTGACTACGGAGACTTTCACCAGTCAGGCCTCGTTCCTCGTGGACATCGCCCGGCGCACCTGGCAACAGCCGGAACGTTTTGGCGCGTGGACCGGCGAACGGCGGCGTCAGTTTCAGACTCTGGTCCACCCGGACCACATGGGCCGGGCTTACCGGGTGCTGGTTCAGCGCCGGGGCGATTGAACACTCGCGCCTGACGCAGCCGCCTGGGGTAGCAGCAGGGCGTGGTTCAACAGCGCCAACGCGCACAAGGCCGCCGTTTCGCTCCGCAACACCCGCGGCCCGAGCGCCACGGGGCGTGCGCCCGCCGCGCGGAGGGCCTCGGTTTCCGCGCGGCTGAAATCGCCCTCCGGCCCGATGAAGACGCCTACCGTAGCCGGCCAGCGACCGTAAGCGCGCCGCAACTCGTCCAGCGTCTGCAACAACGGTTGTCGGTCCACATCTAGCGACCCCAGCAGCGCCAGCTCCAAGGGTTCGCATCGAGCCAGTTGCTCGGCCAACGGACGCGGCGCTTCAATCTTGGGCAGCCAGGCCGAGCCGCACTGCTTGAGGGCGTCCACGGCGATCCAGCGCCACTTTTCCACCTTTGCCTCGACCGCCTCTTCGTCGGGTCGGCTCACACTCCGCTCGCACAGCAACGGGCACAGGGCGCTGGCGCCAAGCTCGGTGGCCTTTTGCACCAACCACTCGAACGCCCGGGGCTTGAGCAACGCCGGCAACAGGATCACGCGACAGGCCGATGGCCGGACCTGCTCGCGCTTCAGGACGGCCAGTCTCAGGCCGGCGTCGCCTGCCGCCGTTACCTCGCACAGGTAAACGCCGCCGGCGCCGTCCAGCACCTGCAATTGCTCACCCCGTTGCACGCGCAACACGTGTCCGGCGTGATGCGCCTCCCGTCCTGTCAGGAACAGCTCGTCTCCCTGGCATTGGTCGGGCGGCAGGTAGAATCGGTGCATGAGTCGGCGCGGGCCTGCCGGGGCGGCGACCGCCGCGGCAGCCGGGCATTCACGATTCGCGCTTCATCGAAAACAGCCGCTTGGCCTTCTCGAAGAAGCTCTGCACACCGGGGGTTTCCTGACCGCTGCACAGGGCGGCGAACTCCTCCAGCTTCGCCTTCTGGGCCGCAGTCAGCCGGGTGGGCACCTCGACGTTCACGCGCACGTGCAGGTCGCCGTAACCGTGGCCGTGGACGTTGCGCACCCCCTTGCCGCGCAATCGGAACATCGCCCCGGGCTGGGTGCCGGGAGGGATTTTGATGACGGCCGTGCCGTTGAGGGTGGGGACTTCCACATCGGCGCCCAGCGCGGCCTGGACAAAACTGATCGGCACCTCGCACAGCAAATCATCGCCGTCCCGCTGGAAGATCTCGTGCGGGCGCACGTGCAACACGACGTAAAGATCGCCCGGCGGCCCTCCCCGCAGACCGGCCTCGCCATTGCCTGCCGACCGCAGCCGCGCCCCGGTATCCACGCCGGCCGGAATCCGCAGCTTGACCTTGCTGGACCGCTCGCGGCGACCGGCCCCGCGGCAGGCGCGACACGGCTTTTCGATCACCCGGCCTGCCCCCTGGCAATGCGGACAGGTCTGGGCAATGCTGAAGATGCCGCGGGATGTGACCACCTGCCCCCGCCCGCCGCAGGTGGCACAGTGACGCAGGCGTGACCCGGCTTCCATGCCGCTGCCGTTGCAGGTCTCGCACTGTTCCAGCTTGGACACCGTGATCTCCTTCTCACAACCCGCGGCGGCCTCCTCGAAGTCCAGCTCCAGGTCATAGCGCAGGTCGTCCCCGCGCTGGGGGCCGAACGGGTCCGCACGGCCACCGCCGCCAAAAAACTCGTCGAAAATGCTGCCAGCGCCTCCGCCGAACACCTCCCGGAAAATCTCGAACGGATCGTGGAATCCCCCGCTCCAGGCCTGGCCGGCTCCGGCGCGCGCCCTGGGATCAAATGCCGCGTGGCCATACTGGTCGTAGGCCGCCCGCTTCTGCGGATCGCTGAGCACCTCGTAAGCCTCGCCCAGTTCCTTGAACCGCTCCTCGGCGCTCTTGTCGCCGGGGTTCTTGTCCGGATGGTATTTGATGGCCAGCTTGCGGTAGGCCTTCTTGATCTCCTCCTCGCCGGCCGTGCGCGGCACGCCCAATACCTCGTAGTAATCGCGCTTGGCCATGGGTCACGACGCCTCTGCGGTTTGGGCCGGCGCGGGTTTCTTGGCCACGATCACCGTGGCGGGGCGCAGCAGCCGGTCGCGCAACTTGTAACCCTTCCGCAGTTGCCGTAGCACGTGCCCTTCCGGGACTGAAGCGTCCTCCTGGTGCGAGACCGCTTCATGCAGCTTCGGGTCAAAAACCTGGCCGGCGGCGTCCACCTCCTGCACGCCTGCGTCTGTCAAGACGGCTTTGAACTGCTGTTGCACCATGCTCAGCCCGGTGCGCAGCGAGGCCGTGGCCGGATCAACGCCGTCGCCGGCGGCCGCCAACGCCGCCTCCAAACTATCCAGCACCGGTATCAGCCGGCCAATTAGCCCCTCATTGGCGTAGCGCAGCGTTTCCTCGCGCTCGCGGGCTACGCGCTTCCGGAAATTGTCGAACTCGGCCATGGTGCGCAGCAACCGGTCCCAGTGCTCCTCCGCCTTGCTGGCTCGCGAGCGAAGCTCCTCGTACTGCTCGGCACCCAGAGTAACCGGCGGCGCCGGCGCAACAGCTTCGGTACCGCCCTCAGGGGCGGCAGCCGGCGGCGCGGCCGGGCCTGTTGCCTCCGGCGACGCCGCGTCCGGTACTGTGTTCCCAGCAGATTTGGTTGCTTGATTCTTTGCCTTGCTCATGCGTTGAAACCCACTCCATTTCACAAGTGGCCGGAAGATAAACGATTCGCACACCCGGGGCAATCCCGCCCTGAGATTGTTGCCCCCAACTCCCAGCAGGCTTCGTGTTGAGAGCACGAACGGGGCAGGCGCTCGATGCGGCACGCCGGATTCACAGCCGGGGCGCTGTCCCAACCCACCGCAGGGGCAAGGAACGTCGGCAGGGCGCGCCCATGGGCGGGGATGTCCACAAAACCGGCTCGCTTTGCCGTCCGGTTACTCCCATTCTGTTGAGACGACGTGCATTTCGCCGCGTGCTGGGGCACGAAATGTGGGTTGCCGCGCCAGGACAGAAGTTCCGATTGGCACGAATGCCCTTGGCCTTATCCTGGCCCGATCTGAGCAAGGCACGCAAACGGCTGCCACGCGGGGGGCCGAAGGCCCAGGACCTGCTTGCTCAACGACTTGCGCTAGCGCACGGGGTTTCCTGCACGTGCACCCGGGCTGACCTTGGCTTGTGTGTTAAATTGGGACAGGTGTTGTCCTGTGGCATGGACAGATGCCAGGGCCGCGACCTGGCGCTTGGTAAGAGACGACGGCACATGAAAAACAAAGTTGCATCAGGCGTGTTGGCTATCTGGGTTTGGGGCGGTTTCGCGGGCGGGGCTGCCGCGCAGACCAACGGTGTGCTGCGCGAAGTGTTTCTGGACATCGGCGGCGGCACCGCGGTCGCCGACCTGACCAACGCGCCGTCGTTTCCCAACAACCCCTCGTTCGAGGAGGTCCTGACGGATTACTTCGAGACGCCCACCGATGTGTATGACAACTACGGCCAGCGCTTGCAGGCGCTGATCACCGCGCCCACGACGGGCAACTACCGGTTCTGGATTGCCAGCGATGACGCCTCCCAGCTTTACCTGAGTACCGACGAAAACCCGGCCAACAAACGGCTCATCGCGCAGGTGACCGGCTGGACGTCGTCGCGTGAGTGGACGAAATACACCAGCCAGCAGTCTTCACTCATCAGCCTGACCGGGGGGCGACGCTACTACATCGAGGCTCTGATGAAGGAGGGCTATGGCGGCGACAACCTGGCGGTGCGCTGGCGCCTGCCCAGTGGCACGATCGAAGAACCCATCCCCGCTTCCCGCTGCGTGCCCTTCGGTTTGGGGCCGCCGGTTATCGTCCAACAGCCCACCAATACCACCGTGCTTGAGGGGGGAACGGCCACCTTCACCGTAACCCTGGCCCGGGCCGTCGGCGCTACGTTCCAGTGGAAACGCAATGGCACGAACCTCCCCGGCGTCACAACCCCCGCCTGCGTCTTTGGCCCGGTGAAGTTGAGCGATAACGGCAGCACCTTTCTCTGCGCCATCACCAACGCCTACGGCTGGACCAACAGCGCCAGCGCCACGCTCACGGTTCTGGCCGACACGACCCGTCCGACACTGGTGGCGGTGCGCAACCTGGGCGACCCGCAACTCCTGATGGTGACCTTCTCCGAGCCGGTCGAAGCCGCGTCGGCCGGCAACCCGGCCAATTACACCCTCAACCAGGGCGCGTCGGTGCAAGGGGTGGTGCTGTTGGAGGACCCCACCACGGTGGCCCTGCGCACCACACCGCTGAGTTCGTCGCTCATCTACGTCCTCACGGTCAACAACGTCCGCGACCGCGCCCAGAACCCGAACACCATCCTGCCCAACACACAGTTCAGCTTCAGCACCGGCTACACCCCGCTGGACATCCGCTACGTGCGCGGCACCAACGAGCCGGCCGGGCCGTCCAGCCGGCGCACCAGCCTGGCCATCACGGAAATCATGTTCCACCCCACCAACCGGCCGGATGGGCGCAATCTCGAGTTCATCGAGCTTTACAACTCCGGCCTGTGGGCCGAGGACCTGAGTGGCTACCGGCTGACCGGCGACGTGAGCTTTACGTTCCCGGCCGGCACCTCACTGCCGGCCCGCGGCTACCTGGTCGTGGCGGCCCGGCCTGCCGACATCCAGGCCGTCTATGGCCTCAGTGGCGTGCTCGGCCCCATGACCAACAGCAGCGGCAACGTCTCCAATGTCCTGTCCAACGGCGGCGGCACCATCCGCCTGCGGGATGAACTCAACTCGGTCCTGCTGGAGGTCAATTACGACGACGAACCGCCCTGGCCCGTGGCAGCCGATGGCGCGGGCCATTCGCTCGTGCTGGCCCGGCCGTCCTACGGCGAGGGCGACCCGACTGCTTGGGCGGCCAGTGACCGCGTGGGCGGTTCACCCGGGGGCGCTGACACCCCCGCGCTCAACCCTTGGCGCACGGTCCTCATCAATGAAATCCTCGCTCATACCGACCCGCCGCTGGAGGATTACATCGAGCTTTTCAACTACGGCAGCAATCCGGTGGACCTGAGCCATTGCGTGCTGACCGACGATCCGACGACCAACCGGTTCCGCATCCCGGCGGGCACAACCATCCCGGCCCTGGGCTGGGTGGCCTTCACCCAAACGCAGCTTGGCTTCGCCCTCAGCGCGGAGGGCGAGACGATTTACCTCATCGCCACCAACGGCAGCCGGGTGGTGGATGCCCTGCGGTTTGAAGCCCAGGAAAACGGCGTGGCCTACGGTCGCTACCCGGACGGAGCGCCGCGCTTCCGACGGTTGGAGCAGATCACGTTCGGGCAACCCAATGCCCGCCCGCGGGCCGCCGACGTGGTCATCAGCGAGCTTTACTACCACCCGGTCACCGAGGACGACGACGAGGAGTTCGTGGAAATCCACAACCGCGGCAGCAGCGCGGTGACGCTGACCGGCTGGCGGCTGCGGGGCGGTATCAGCTTCAATTTCCCCAGCGGCGCCGTCCTGCCGGCAGGCGGCTACGTGGTGGTGGCCAGTGACCGCACCAACTTGCTGGCTGCCCAACCGCCCCTCAATCCCGCCCTCGTCCTGGGCGAATACAGCGGCAAACTGGCCAATGGCGGTGACACAGTCCGACTGCAAAAGCCCGACGACCTGGTGTCCACCAACGCCCAGGGCCAGTTCGTCACCAACATCATCCACATCACCGTGGACGAAGTCACCTACAAGGACGGCGGCCGGTGGGGCCGCTGGGCCGACGGCGGCGGCAGCAGCTTGGAACGCACCGACCTGCGCGCCGACGGCAACTTCGCCGCCAACTGGGCCGACAGCGATGAGACGGCCAAGAGCGACTGGACGACCGTCGAGTGGACCGGGCTGCTGGACCACGGCGCCATGGCCAATGCCAGTCAGTTGCAAATCTTGCTGCTCGGCGCAGGCGAGTGTCTGGTGGACAACGTCGAGGTCATCCCGCAAGGCGGCGCAAACGTCGTGCCCAACGGCACCTTGGACGCCAACGCCGACGGCTGGTTCTTCCAGGGCACGCACCAAGATTCCTACTGGCAGGCCACCGGCGGCGTCAGCGGCGGCTGCCTCCACATTGTGGCCTCCGACCGCGGCGACACCGGGGCCAATCGGGTGCGCACGGCGTTGACACAAACCCTAGCGCAGGGTTCGACGGCGACCCTGCGCGCCCGCGTGCGCTGGCTGAAGGGCCATCCGGAAATCCTGCTCAGGCTGTGGGGCAACTGGCTGGAAGCGCCCGGCGAGACGCTTGCCACGCGCGCCTTCGGCTCGCCCGGCGCGCGCAACACGCGCTTCTGCGCCAACGCCGGCCCGGCCATTGCCGAGGTTGCCCATTGGCCGGTGGTGCCCGGCGCAGGCCAGGCGGTCACGGTGACGGCGCAGATTGCCGATCCGGACGGTCTGGCGGGCGCCACGCTCAAGTACCGCGTGGACCCGGACACCAACTACATCACCCTGCCCTTGAGCTATCGCGGCGCAGGCTTCTACTCGGCCACCATTCCCGGCCAATCGGCGGGCGCGCGAGTGGCGTTTTACCTGGAGGCCTTTGACGCGGGCACGCCCACGGCCGGCAGCCGTTTTCCGGCGGACGCGCCCGCGCGCGAGTGCGTGGTGAGCTTCGGCGAGCCGGCCGGCTCGGCCACGCTCGGCACCTACCGGCTGTGGTTGACCCAGCGAAACATCACCCGCTGGAGCACCCGGGAGAAGCAGAGCAATCATCCGCTGGACGCCACGTTCGTGTACGGCGACGTCCGCGTCTGCTACAACATCGGCACGCTCTACAGCGGCAGCCCGTGGCACACGCCCGGTTACAACTCCCCGATTGGCAATCTGTGCGACTACGAGGTGAACTTCCCGGCCGATGATCTGCTGCTGGGCACGGACGATTTCGTCCTGGCGACGGTGGGCAACCTGCAAAGCGACGCCAGCTACCAGGGCGAGCAGGCCTCGTTCTGGATCGGACGCAAGCTGGGCGCCCCCTATCTGCACCGCCGGCACGTTCGTGTCTTTGTCAACGGCCAGCAACGCGGCAACGTGTACGAGGACTCGCAGCAACCCAACCGCCAGGTCGTTCAACAGTATTTCCCCAACGACGACACCGGTGACCTGCACAAGATCGAGGACTGGTTCGAGTTCGACAACTCCGGAGATAACAAGCTGGGCAACGTGGACGCCACGCTCGAGAATTTCACCACCACTGGCGGGGCCAAGAAGACCGCCCGTTATCGGTGGATTTGGCGACCCCGCGCCGTCCGGGAGTCGGCCAATGATTTTACCAACCTGTTTGCGCTGGTGGACGCCGTCAACGCCGCCCAGCCTGAGCCGTATCGCTCGCTGGTGGCCAACCTGATGGATGTCGAGGAATGGATGCGCATCCTGGCCATGGAGCGCATTGTGGGCAACTGGGACAGTTACGGCTTCAGCCGCGGCAAGAACATGTACGCCTACAAGCCGCGCAATGGGCCGTGGGTGTTACTGCCCTGGGACATTGACTTTGTGTTCAATGTCGGCGGCACGGGCACCGAGCAGAGCCTCTTCGGCAGTAACGCGCCGCTGATGGATCGGCTGCGGGCCTTTCCGGAGTTTCAGCGCGCTTACTGGCGGGCGTTCGAGGACGCGCTGGCCGGTCCGCTCAACGCTACCATCTTCGCCAACCGCGTGGATACCGTTTACAACGGTTTGGTCGCCGCGGGGGTTGGTCCGGACTACGGAACCACCCAGGGCCTGAAGAGTTACGCCGCCGCGCGCTACAACTACATCCTCTCTCAATTGGCCACCGTGGCGGCCAGCTTCGCCGTCAACGGGCCCTCCAGCTTCAGCACTAATCGGAATCTCATCACACTCACCGGCACGGCGCCCATTACCGTGGCCACCATCACGGTCAACGGTGTCCCGGCCCAGCCCACCTGGACCAGTGTCACGGCCTGGACGCTGCGGATCGCCCTGCAGCCGGGCGTCAACAACCTCGTCATTCAGGGCTGGAACAACAAGGGCCAGACGGTGGCCGGCGCCAGCGCCTCGTTGGCCGTTACGTTCACCGGCGTGCTTGAACCGCCCCAAGACCACATTGTTTTCAACGAGATCATGTACAACCCCGCCGTTCCCGACGCCGAGTTCGTGGAGCTGCACAACACGGCCACCAACACCGCCTACGACCTGTCCAACTGGCGCATCAACGGTCTGGACTGCACCATCCTGCCGGGCACCATCCTCGAGCCGGGTGGTTTCCTGCTGCTGGTCAAGGACCGCGACGTATTTGGCCGCACCTACGGCCTGAACATCCCGGTCGCCGGCACCTTTGACGGCAGTTTCGACCGTGGCGGCGAGACGCTGACGTTGGTGCAGCCGGGCGCCACGCCCGAGCAGGACGTGGTGATTGACCAGGTCACCTACGAGGACGACCCGCCCTGGCCGGCGGCGGCCGACGGCCTCGGGCGCTCCATCCCACTACGCGACCCGCGGCAGGACAACAATCGCGTGGCCAACTGGACGGCTGCGACCACCAACGCCACCCCGCCGGGCACGCCGCAGGTCCTCGTCACCTGGTCCAGCGTCTGGAAATACAATCAGACCGACAACCTGGACGGCGTCAACTGGACCGCGCCGAGCTACAACGACGCCGCCTGGCCAGCCGGCCCGGGGGTGCTGGCCGACGAGGAGTGCAACTGCCTGCCTCAACCGATTGGCACGCCCTTGGCCGACAACAGCGGTCGCATCACGTTCTATTTCCGCACCAGCTTCAACTACACAGGAAGCTTCGAAGGCCTGCAGCTCCACTTGTCCACCATCCTGGACGACAGCGCGGTGGTCTATTTGAACGGTCAAGAGCTGTTCCGAATCGGCATGCCCGACGGCACGCCGGTTTATGACACCCGGGCCGCGCGGACGGTCAGCGATGCCAACTACGAAGGCCCGTTTGCTGTGCCCACCTCAGCCCTGCTGCCTGGCCCAAACGTCCTGGCCATCGAGGTCCACCAAACTGGCCCGACCAGCAGCGACGTCGTTTGGGCCATGCACTTGGAAACAAGTTTCCAAGCGGGCGGTACTAACGCGGCTGCCTACACGCCCGGGGCGGCCAATTCGGTGCGCACCACGCTGCCGGCGTTCCCCACGCTCTGGCTCAACGAGCTGCTGCCCGTCAACAGCCCCACGCTTACCAATGCGCTGGCCGACCACATGGGGGATTTCGACCCGTGGGTCGAAATCTTCAACGGCGGCACCAACCCGGTCAGCCTCGCCGGCTTTTACCTGACGACCAATTACGCCCAGCCGGGGCAATGGGCATTCCCGTCCGGCGCGGTCATTCAGCCCGGTCAGTTTGCCGTCGTCTGGCTGGACGGCGAACCGGGCGAATCCACCAGCACCGAGTGGCACGCCAATTTCCGCGTCGCACCCAACGCCGGCACGCTGGCGCTGACGTGGCTGAGCGGCGGTCAGACCAACGTGCTGGATTACCTCCATTACAGCATTCCCACGGTCGGCCGCGCCTACGGCAGTTACCCGGATGCCAACGTCAGCGCCCGCCGCTTGCTGGCCATCCCCACCCCGGGCGCGTCCAACAACCCCGCCAGCCTGCCCATTACCGTGTTCATCAACGAATGGATGGCCGACAACACACGCACGCTGGCCGACCCGGCGGACGGCAATTACGAGGACTGGTTCGAAATCTACAACCCGGGCGACCAGCCGGTGGACCTGGGCGGTTACTACTTCACCGACAACCTCACCAACAAGTTCCAGTGCCGCGTGCCGGACAACGGGCAATACCTCGTCCCGCCCCACGGCTACCTGTTGGTGTGGGCCGACAACGAAAGCGGCCAGAACAACACCAACCGCCCCGATCTCCACGTCAGTTTCGCCCTCAGCAAGGGCGGCGAGGCCATTGGCCTGTTCGCCGAGGACGGCACCACCATTGACGCCATCACCTTTGGCGCGCAGACCACCGACGTCAGCCAGGGACGTTTCCCGGACGGCAGCGCCAACCTGGTCACGCTGGCCGAGCCGTCCCCGCGCGCGCCGAACCTGGTAACCCAGCCCAATGGCCCGCCCGTGCTCGATCCCCTGCCCGATCGCACCGTTGGCGAAGGCTCGCTGCTCACTTTCACCGCCACCGCCACGGACACGAACCTGCCGCCCCAGGCGCTGACGTTCAGCCTCGACCCGAGCGCGCCGGCGGGCGCCAGCATCACCACCAACGGCGTGTTCACGTGGATGCCCACCGAAACCCAGGGACCGGGCACTTACACCATCACCGTCCGGGTTACCGACAACGGCCTGCCGCCGCTCAGCGACACCAACTCGTTCCGGGTCCAAGTCAACGAAGTGAACGCCTCGCCCACCTTGAGTCCTCTGGCTTCGGCGACCGTTCCCGAAATGGAACTCTGGACCGCCACCGCGACCGCTACCGACCCGGACCTGCCGCCGCAGACGCTGACCTACTCACTGGACAGCGGCGCACCGTCGGGCATTAGTATCAACCCGACCAACGGCCTGATCTCGTGGCGGCCATCCGAGTCACAAGGACCGGGCACCTACTTCATCACCGTCCGCGTCATTGACAGCGGTGAACCGCCGGCCACGGAAACCCAGCCGCTGACCATCACGGTGCTCGAAGTCAACCGCCCCCCAAGCTTCCCGTCCCAGGGCGACGTCGCCCTGCTGGCCGGCCGCAGTCTCACACTGACCAATCAGCCGAGCGACCCCGACCTGCCGCCGCAGACGCTTACACTCCAGTGGCACAGTGTGCCCGCAGGTGCGACCGCCGACCCACTGACCGGCCTGCTGACCTGGCGGCCCACCATGGCCCAGTCGGACACCACCAATCTGGTCCTGCTCACCGCCACCGACAACGGCCAGCCAAGTCTGACAGCCACGCAGACCTACTACATTGTGGTGTTGCGCCCTGTCGCGCCCAGCCTTGGCTCGCCCGCGTTCCAGAGCGGTCACATCACGTTCCTTGTGTCCGGCGACACCGGCCCGGATTACATCATTGAACGCGCGGACCAAGCTGCGCCGACCGGCTGGCTGCCGCTGGCGACGAACCTGTCCCCCACCCCGCCGTTCCTGTGGTCGGACACCAACAGCACGCCGGCCAGCCAAGGGTTCTATCGCGTCCGGCTCGCGCCCTGAAACCAGCCCGGCCGACTGTCTCCTCCGGTTCGCCGGGGCGGAACGGCGCGTTCGAGCCGGAGCGAGCCGAGCCGCTACCAGTTGAGGCTGCTGGGAGGCTGGCGATGCGTGTTCCGTTGCTCGTGCTGCACCCGACCGTCCATCAGGTGAATGACCCGGTCGGCCAACCCGGCCATCACAGCGTTGTGCGTGATGATCACCGTCAACGTGCCCAGCTCGCGGTTGACCCGCTCGATGGCCTCCAACACAACAATGCCGGTTCGCACGTCCAGCGCGCCCGTGGGCTCGTCGCACAGCAGGACCGCCGGTCGCTTGGCAATCGCGCGGGCAATGGCCACCCGCTGTTGCTCGCCGCCGGATAGTTGCGCCGGGAAGTGATCCAACCGTTCGCCGAGGTTGACCAGGTGCAAGGCCTCCTCGGGCAGCATCGGCTCGCGGGCAATCTCGGTGATGAGCGCCACGTTCTCCCGTGCGGTCAGGCTCGGGATCAGGTTGTAGAACTGAAACACAAATCCCACCGCGTCCCGCCGGTAGGCCGTCAGCGTGGCCTCATCCGCCCCTGCCAGGTCCAAGCCGCGGTAGTAAAGCGCCCCGGCTGTGGGCACGTCCAACCCGCCCAGGTGGTTCAACAACGTGGTCTTGCCGCTGCCGGACGGCCCGAGCAATACCACCAGTTCCCCGGCGTAAAGGTCCAGGTCCACCCCGGCCAGCGCGCGCACTGCCGCCGGCCCGCTGCCGTACACCTTGACCAACCCGCGCACCCGGAACACGGGGTCTGGCTGCGGGAGCGGCGCGCGGTTGGGCAAAGGTCCGGTCATGCCTGTGGCCGCTGTTCATAACAACTGTGCCCGCCCCGGGCAAGCCGGGCGATGCCCGCCGACTTTACTCACCCGCCGCCTGCCGTTACTGTCCGTGCCGTGAACGGCGTCGCCCCCGGCCCGATGAACCGCCACTGCTGTCATGATCGAGGTTGAGCATCTGACCAAGCTTTACGGCAACATCGCAGCGGTGCACGACCTGTCGTTCGTCGGGCGGCCGGGCGAGGTCATGGGGCTGGTCGGGCCTAACGGCGCCGGCAAGACCACCACCCTGCGCTGCCTGTCGGGCATCATCCCGCCCACCCGTGGCCGCATTCGGGTTGGCGGCCATGACTTGGGCGCCGACCCGCTGGCCGCCAAGCGCCAACTGGCATTATTCCCCGACGAACCGCGCCTGTTTGACTACCTGACCGTCTGGCAGCATCTGGTTTTCACGGCCCGCATCTACCAAGTGGCCGACTTTGCGTCCCGCGCCCGGTCATTGTTGGAACAGCTTGAGTTGGCCGACCGCCCGCACGCCCTGCCGGGGGAACTGTCCCGCGGGATGAAGCAGAAACTGGTTATTGCCTGCGGCCTGCTCCACTCGCCGCGCGTCCTCTATTTCGACGAACCCCTCACTGGCCTGGACCCACTGGGCATCCGCCGCATGAAGGACACCATCCACCGCCTGGCGCGCGAGGGCGCGGCGATCATCATCAGTTCCCATCTGTTGCACCTGGTCGAGGAAGTGTGTTCCCACGTGCTCATCCTGCACCGGGGCCGGCGCGTGACCTTTGGCACGTTGGACGAGGTCACCCGCCAGTTCGCGGCCGCGCCAGACGCCAGCCTCGAAGAGGTGTTCCTCCGTGCCACGGAAGTTTCGCCGGCCGGCGCAGACACTCCGCCCCGGCCATGATCAACGCGCTGCTCTACCTGCAGTGGCACAGTTTTCGAAACCGCGCCCGTGCCCGGCTCAGGCGGCTCAGACAGCCCAAATACCTGCTCGCCGCCCTCGTCGGAGCACTGTATTTGTCGCTCATCCTGCTCGGGCCACACGCCAGCGCGCCCTCGAGCGGACGGCCGCCCGACATCCAATCGCCCGCCGTCTCACCGCCGCTGGCCGAAATGCTCGGGGCGCTGCTCCTGCTGGTTCTGACCCTCGGCGCCTGGGTGTTTCCCGGCGAACGGGCGGCCCTGGTCTTCGGTGAGGCGGAGATCGCATTCCTGTTCCCCGCGCCGGTGACCCGCCGGACGTTGATCCATTTCAAACTGGCTCGCTCCCAGGTGGCGATTCTGCTCACCTCGTTCATCTTCACCCTGCTCTTCAACCGGCATCGAAGCGGACCGTTCTGGACGGCGGCCATCGGCTGGTGGCTGGTGCTGTCTATCGTCTCCCTGCACCGGCTGGGGGCGTCGTTTGCCAGGACCATGCTGATGGACCGGGGCATCACCAACTGGCAACGACGGCTGGCCGTGCTGGGGCTGGCGGCTGCGGCGGGCGCAGCCGTGTTGGTCTGGGCTTGGCAAGCGCTGCCGCCGATGTCGCAAGACCTCTGGACGGATCTGCCCGCCCTGGGCCGTTACTACCAACAGGTCCTGACCGCCGGGCCTCTGCTGTGGCTGCTCTACCCGTTCCGACTCGTCGTGCGACCGTATCTGGCGCCCGACGCCGCGAGCTTTGCACTGGCGGCCGGACCGGCGCTGCTGCTGCTGGCGCTGCATTACGCATGGGTCGTGCGGGCCGACGTGGCCTTCGAAGAGTCGTCCGTTGAAGCCTCCCGACGCCTGGCCGAGAAGCTCGCTGCCGTCCGCCGGGAGGGCAGTGGCCTTGGCAGCGGCGCGCTCACCAAGGCACGCCGGCCCCCTTTTGCCCTCCGACCGGTGGGCCCGCCGTACACCGCCCTGCTGTGGAAAAACCTGATCGGCGCCAGCCGGCTGTTCTCGTCGCGGTTTATCCTCGCTCTGCCGGTGCTGCTGATCGCCATGCTCCTGCCCGCGGTGGACCTGGCACGACGCGGCGGTTTGAGCGCAGCCGTCGGCTTTGCCGCCGCCCTGTTTTGCGGCTATACGGTGTTCTTCGGGCCGCAGATCGTCCGCCAGGATTTCCGGGCTGATTTGGCCCTGGCAGACCTGCTCAAGCTGTACCCGCTGCGCGGCTGGCAGGTGGTCTTGGGCGAGGTGCTGGCGCCGGTCGTGGTCATCAGCGCCGCGCAATGGCTGCTGATCCTGGTGAGCGTGACCTGCCTGTGGCATGGGCCTGCCGGCCCAACGGGCGGCGGCCGAATCGCAGCGCTGGGCTTGGCGGCGGCGTTGGCGCTGCCTGCTCTCAACTTCGTCCTGCTCCTCATCATCAATGCCGCGGCGTTGTTGCTCCCGGCCTGGGTGAACCCGGCCCGGGGCAGCGCGCGCGGGCTGGAAGTCATGGGCCAGCAACTGCTGCTGGCCCTCGGCCAGTTCGTTGTGCTGCTGCTGGCCTTGGCGCTCCCGGCCGGGGTGTTTGCAACGGTGTTTTTCCTTGGCACCGTGCTGGGCAGCCCGGCATGGGCGCTGGTGCTGGCAACACTGGTTGCGGCGTTGGGGCTGGCGGGCGAGATGATCCTTGGCCTGTTGCTGGTCGGGCGCCTGTTCGAGCGCCTGGACATTGGCCACGAGCAAACGCCCTGAACCCTCCGCTGAGGACGGCGTCCGCAGACCCAAGCCGGCGGCTGACCTCCCCTGCCCTGCTTGCTCGCCTCCTTTCCGGTCGGCGGCTACTTCTTGGCGGGCTGTGGAATCTGAATCGTGTCGCCCGGCCGGAGCTGGTGGAAGTTCACGTTCGGATTGGCCTTGATGATGGTGCTCAGCGAAACATCGTACTGAGCAGCCAGGCCGATCAGGCTCTCTCCCATGCGGTAGGTGTGCGGCACGGTGGGCACGGGCGGCGCAGGCGGCTCGGGCGGCAACTGCTCCCCAAGCGCCAGCGCGTTGGCCCGCCATTGCTCCAATTCCAGGCGCTTCAGCTCGACGAGCTTCTGCACGTCCGTCAGCCCGGGATCACTGCTGATCCGCTCACGCTCCTCGCTGACCACACGTTGGATTTGCCAGAGCGCGTCCGCCGACTGCGGCGCGCCCAACTGCCGGGCCAGCGCGACCGAGTCGCGGTAAGCCGTGTCGTGCAGCCGCTGGAATTCTTCGTAGCGCTCCGGTCCGAGGGCCAACCGCAGTGTCGCGTCATGTTGCCGTTCCAGCTCCGCCCGACGCGCCAGCGCGGCGGCATCCTGGCTGTCGCCCAGCGCCGCCATCTGTTCCTCGAAGTTGTCCCGCGCGCGAAACAGGGCGCGGAATTCCTCCGGCGAGGCCTCGAAAAAGCGAAGCGTCCGCAGCTCGTCCCGCAGGTTTGCGGCGGTCAGGGAGTAGCGCAACAAGTACTCCTCCAGCGCCTGGGGCGGCAACACGCGCGCCAGCTCCTGCCGGGTGCGTCGGTCCAGCCGCGCCAGCTCCGCCGGATCGGGCGATTCCCCGGTCTTGCGCCGCGCCTCCAGATAGGCCTCCAGCCGGTCCTGGGCCTCGCCGTAAATCTCTTGCACAGCCTGCTTGAGCTCGTTGGGTAAGGCACCCAACACCGGTCCATCCAGCTCGATGCCGGGCCGACTTGGCCGGGGCAGGCTCACTTGGTCGCCCGTCTCCCAATCCGGCCCGAGTAACTGCGTCAGCAAGGCCCGCCGCTCCACCTCCAGGGCGCGCAGTTTCTCCCGGGCCGCCGCCTCCACGGCCGGGTCGGCTGCCACCCGCCACCATTGCTGGTCCGGTGTGATCACCTCGGTGGCCCGTCGGCGCGCGTAAAGCGCGTTCACGTCGGCGATGATGATGTCCCGGATGGTTTGTTCCGGGCAGGCGATCGAGCGCAGGTTGGCAATGTAGGTGGCGTAATCGGGCGACTCCAACTGGCTCCACAGGAAGAACTGTCGCCGCAGGACCACGTTGGTGCGGACCTGCGCCGGCGCATTGCTGGTGGCAAGCGTCCGCGCGTCCTCACCGCGGGGAACACCGCGTCGCGCGGCGGTCCACCACGCCAGCGCCAGACCGACGTTAACCGCCAGGGACACCAAGAAGAGCACCCGCCAGCGCATGATTGTTCCGGGGGCATTGAGTGCCACACCGGTGTAAAAAACGCAACCCGCGAAAAGTTGTGGCCTTCCCCCTGCGGCCTGCCCCGCCGTCGCGCGGCCACTCAACCGGCTACATGGGCATCGCCGGCGACCGGCCGCAGCGTCGCCTGCTGCGCAGAGCCGTCACGGCCAGACCGACCAACAGGATCGTCAACGTGCCCACGACGACGGCCAGGAAGTTGTGAAACGGGCTGCGCCACGCCGCCCAAGCCCCGGTCAGCCGCGGCGAGAGGCTCATCCAGAGAATGACCAGCACGCCCAGCGACACGCCTGTGGCCGCCGCCGGGTTGTCGGCGCGCCGCGAGATCAGCCCCAGCAGGAACAAGCCCAGCATCCCGCCGCTGAAAATGCTGGCCAGCTCCCACCACGCGTCCAGCGCACTCCTGACGCGGATCATCGCCAGGGCCACCAAGGTGCCCCCAAGCCCGAACGCCAGCGTCGCCACGCGCAGCACTTGCATTGCCTCACGCCCCGTGGCCGCGGGACGCGCGTAGCGCCGGTAGAGGTCGCACAACGTGAGCGTGGCGCAACAGTTGATCGAGCTGGCCAGGGTGGATTGCGCCGCCGCAAAAATGGCCGCCAGCACCAATCCCGTCACGCCCACCGGCAGCCCCGAGCGGATGAAATACGGGAACACGGCGTCGGGCTTGGCGGCCATGTCCAGCCCACCCGGCAACAGTTCGGGCCGCGCGGTGTAGTAGGCGAACAGCGCCGTGCCGATGAACAGAAACACTGCCGAGATGGGCAAATACAGCAACGCCCCCACCCACACGCTCTTGCGCGCCTCTCGGTCGCTGCGCGCTGTGGCGTAGCGTTGCACGTAACTCTGGTCGATGCCGAAGTTCTGCAGGTTGGTGAAAAGACCGTAGAGCAGCACCACCCAGAACGTTGGCACGGCCAACGCCGGCCCGAAGCTGCCCAGGCTGAACTTGCCGTGCTGGGCCGCCAGCGCGACGATCTGCTCCGGTCCCCCGGGCATTCCGGCCACCAACAGGCCCGCGCACGCCACCGCGCCGCCGATCAGCACAAAGCTCTGCACCACGTCCGCCCAAATCACCGCCTCAATCCCGCCGATCAACGCGTAGAAAATTGTCACGCCGCCCGTCACCAGAATGAGCGTCACCAGACTCCAGCCCGTCAACGGCGCCAGCGCCAGTGCCAGCAGGTACATAATCGTGCCCATCCGCGCCAATTGGGTGAGCAGATAACAGGCGACGGCGTAAGTTCGCGCCCAGGCGCCGAACCGGTGCTCGAGGTGGTGGTAGGCCGAGACTTCGCCCCGCTGCCGGTAAAACGGCACGAACCAGCGCACTGCCGCCAGTGCCGCCAGCGGAATGGCCAGGCTGAAGACAAACGGATTCCAGTTCCCGCCCACTGCCTTGCCGGGCAGGGCCAGGAAACTGATGCTGCTGACGTAAGTGCCGAAGATGGATATGCCGACCACCCAGCCGGGCAGCGTGCCACCGGCACTCATGAACCGGTCCGGCGTCTGATTCCGCCGGCCCAGCCACAGCCCCATGGCCACCATGCCGGCCAGGTAGAGCACCAGGACAATCAGATCCACGAAGGGCATCCCGGGGTCGCTCATGGCAGGAAAACAACGTGCACCTGGTTGAACGTGCCGTCCACGCCGCGGAGGCGCCGGACAAAGGCAATCTTCCGCCCGTCTGGCGAAAAGACGCAGGCCTCCGGTCGCGGCGCAGAGGCATCGTCGCTCCGGGGCGTCAGCCGCACGGTCGCGCCGGTCTGCGCGTCGGTCACACAGACACTGTTGTCCATCACGTGGGCCAGCCAACGGCCGTCGGGGCTCCAGTGAAACGCGCTGGCGACGGGCCAGGGATTGCGCGTCAACTGCCGCGGCGGGCCGCCGTTGGGCGAGACGGTCCAGAGCTGCACCACGCCAGCGTCGTCCTTCATCAGGAAGGCAATCTGCGCGCCGTCCGGCGAACTGCGCAGCCAGTGACGCGGTCCTTGCAACCCGGGAAACTTGCGTTCGGCGGTGAAGGTGAGGCGGCGTTGCACCGCCCCCTTGGGCGGAAAGGGACGGCGCGTGGCCGTGCCGGCCAACGGCCCGTCTCCAGCCAGCGTCAGGTCATCCGGCAGGTCCACCATGAACACCTCGGCAATCGTCTCCCCACCGGCGGTGACGACGTTGCCCTGGAACGCCAGGGCGCGGGGTTGCCGCGTCCCATCAGCTCGCACGTAGCCGTTGGTCCCGACCCAACCTTCCTCGAAAGCCCGTGAGATGTCGTCAGACCCCGGTCGCGGGCGTGCGGTGGTCCGCGTGACCAGGACGCTGAAGAACTCGCCGTCGTGGTTGCGCGGGTGGTCGCGCTTCACGCGCACCGGCCGGCCCGGCACGCTCACGCCCACGTTGCGCTGGTTGCAGTCATGGTCGTCCCCGGTCGCCGGCAATTGCGCCAGCACGTGGTCCTCGTAGGTGAAGCTGACCCATTGACCGGCGGCGTCCCAAACGTGCACATGCGACCCGCCGCGCAGCGCCCCCGGCGTGAACGGGGGCGTCAGGTCGCAGGCGTCGAGACAAACCGGCGGGCCGGGATTGCGCGGGTCCACAATCACCCCCTGCCGATGCCAGGCGCAATACTGCCAGTCGGGCGTCGGATTCTCCGGCCCCAGGATGAACACCACGCGCCCATCAACGGGATTGAACGTGGCCACCCCACAGTGCGCGCCGCCCGACGCGCGGAACAAAGTCCGCACCTCACCGGTGGACACGCTCACCATCTCGATGCGTTCGCCGTCAAACCTCTCGCCCGCCGCATCGCTGCGCGTGTCATAGACAATCCATTCGCTGTCCGGCGACCAGACACCTGTGTTGGTGAGGATGCGTCCGCCCGGGCCGCGCGTGACTTGGCGCTCCCGGGCCTGAGGCATTGAACTGGTTGGTTGCGCGTGCAAACCGCCGACAGCGTAGGCGGCGGCCGCCAGAAAAGCCAGCCATGGGCCCCCACGCAGGACAGGACGTCTGCGGCCCAAGGGGTGCGGCGGAGGACGTGTCACGGCAGCAGGCCCATGTCTTGGAGGATGGCGCGCACCCGCTCGCGCTCCGGGGCGCGAAACCGGTGGAACGGCTCGGCCATGAAATCCTCGCACAGCCCGAGCAACGAGCAGGCGCATTTCATGCCCTTGACGACGGCCGAGGCGTGTCGCCCAACCGAGTACACCGCGCCCAACTTGAGCAACTGCTGCTGCAACGCGGCCGCGTGGGCGGCGTTGCCCCGGTCCAGCGCGTCGAACAACTCCACGAACAACTGCGGATAAATGTTCGCCCCGCCGGGCACGCCGCCATCGCCCCCGCGTCGCATGGCCTCGACCAGCAGGGATTCCGGACCGAGGAGCACCGTCCAGTCCGGTCGGGTGCGTTTCAGTTCGACCAGCCGCTCGAAATAATCCAAATCGCCGGAGCTGTCCTTGATCCCTACGATCTTGTCCACAGCCAGAACCTGGCGCAGGGTGTCCACCTCGAACCGCACCTTGGTCATCTGCGGCATGTTGTAGAGAAACAGCGGTAGCGGCAGCTCGGGAACGAGCCGTTCCAGAAACTCCAACAACTCCGGCTGGCCGGCCGGAAAGTAATAGGGCGCGGACGTGACCACCGCCTGCGCGCCGGCTGCCGCGGCGTGCTCCGCCAAATGCAGCGCCTCCACGAACGACGTGTCCGTAATGCCCACCAGCACCGGCACCCGTCCCGCGACCTGGCAGCAGACCCGATCCACCAACTCGCGGCGCAGCCGGTAACTGAGGCTCGGGCCCTCACCGCTTGTGCCCAGAATAAACAGCCCGTGCACCCCGCCCGCCAGGATGTGTTCGATGACCCGCTCCACGCCCCGCAGGTCCAATTCATCCCGCCCGCGCAACGGTGTGAGCATCGGCGGCACGATGCCTCGCAGCGGCTTGGGCAAGGTGGCCCGGCGGGCTGGCTCACCTGGAAAGCCCGCATTCACAAGGTCGCAAGGGTTCGCGCTCATGGCGTCCACAGCGGCTCACGGATTCACCGTCGGCTGGGTGGGCTGGTCGGCTGTTGGCCACAACGCAACCGGGTCCGTGCCTGTCTTGGTCCGGAACTGCCCGATGCGGTGGAAGGTGAGAAAATTGGCGTCGTGATTGTTGTGCGCGCCGCCTTGACCGTCTTCGTAGGCTGTCCGACAGACGGCGATCATATCCTCCCCGTCGAATTGCCAGTCCACATACTGAAACCCGTGCCGCTTCACGTCCGGGTGATACAGCAGAATGCAGCGCACGGTCCAGTTCCGGAGATCGGGCGAGCAGACCAGCGCCAGCGTGTTGCGGATGGTCGCCGGGCGGACGGCCTGCGCGAGCCGCTCAGACGCCACCGTGGTCAGCGACCAGTAACGGTCGCTGGGCGGATCATAGCGGATGGTGAACTTCTTGGCGCCGCCCGGGAAATCCACGAACCCGGTTGCCGGATCGAGATTCAGCGATTTGCCGTCCGCGCTGACACGCACCACGGCGGCCTTCTCCGGGCCGCTCGGCGTGTCCACACGCAGGATGTTGACCACGCCGCCGTCGCGGCTCACCACCACATTGCCCTCAAGCCAACCGTTGAATTGGCCTCTCAACCATTGCGGGTCACGGGGCAGGACGCCGCTGAATGTCCAGTTCGCCGCGTTGAGCAAATCGGCGTCAGCGGGCGCGGACATCACGCCGGCCATGTAACGCGCGCCCCACGCCGTGCCGCCGCTGGCGTCCTCGAAAGCCCGCCACAGCCGCCCCCGGTGCACAATCACCGGCACGGGCGCGGTGTGGTAGGAGCCGGACGGCGTGAGCAGTCCCGTGGTGGCATCGCCGGGCTCGCTCCAGGTGGAAGCGCCATCCACCGACCGGCGGATGACCAGCCGCCCGTGGTGCTTGTCCGTCCCCAAGAGATATACCGCGCCGTTGTGCGTGAAGAGGCTCGGCCACAACAAGCATCGCAGCCGCGCCGCCGGCTGCCACGTCTGGCCGCGGTCGGCAGACCGAAACACCACCACGGTGGGGCATTCGTGTTCCTCACTCTTCGGCCCGAAAAAGTCGTGTGACGCCAGGTAGTCCCCGTTGGTCCAGACAGCCAGGCCCGGCGAACCGATGTAAAGGCCCGACGCCGCCGGGCTGTGGTCAATCACCACGCCCGGCACGCCCGGCCAGGTGGCACTACGTGTCGCGTCAGACGGCGCGGCGGCAAACGGCGGCTCGGCGGCTTCAATCGCGCCGCGCAGGAGCACGGCGCACACCAGACCCGCGGTTAATCTTGGCAGCATGGCGGTCGCTTCCACGCCCTTGGACGGCAGCCCCTGACAATCGCAGCCGGCCCATCGTCCGGCCGGTCGCCTGCTCTGCGCCTCAAGGCCCCTGTGTTGTTACCACGCCACAGCCGGGGTTGCAAAGTCGCTGTCCATCGCGGGCGGCAATCGCCAGACGTGGTCTCCGCGCTGATTGGTGAAGTAGAGGAACGACTCGGACGGCTGGCGACCGTGACCGTCCGCCCACAGGGCGTAGAAACCCGGATGCGCATTCAACGGCCGACGGGCGTAGGTGTGATTGCGCGGGCTGTCACGTGTCAATTGCCTCTGGCACTTCCAAGTCAACCCTTCATCCGCACTGGTCCACATCACCATCTCGCCGCCGGGATTGTAAGGTTGGGGACCGGTGGCCGTGGGCGCAATCACCCGCCACGTGCCGTCCGGCTCGATGTAGAGCGAGCCGTGGTCGTAGTTATTGTTCGAGGTGGTCAACAGGCGGCGCACCCATGTCGTGCCGGTCCAGCGCAGCGTTTGCCACTGCCGCGGCCCGTTGGCCGGCCCCGGCTCGAAACCCTTGCTGGTCAGGAAGAGAATCACAGGATGGCCGGCCCGGTCGAAATTGACATCCTTCAGATAGACCAGCAGGCCCTCCGCGCGCGAGTCGTAGGCGAGCGCCGGGTTGTCCACCTGCGTCAGCGGCAGTTGGACCGGTTGGCCGCGCACGTTGCGCCAGGTCTGCCCCAGATCGTCGGTCTCCAAGTAGTAGATATTGGCGCGGGCGTTCAAGCCGAGTGGACGGGGGTGGAAATCGAAGGCCGTGGCAACGCGCCGGCCGGCGCGCCAGCTCACCTGGTAATCCCCCTGCTCGATGCCCGCGAGCATCCGGGGTTGACTCCACTGCCGGCCATCGCGGCTGGTCATCCAGAACAGGCAGCGCGTGGCGTCAATGCCCAGCGACTTCCCGCCGCCGTAGCGGGTGTGGAGAAACAAAAAGCCCGCCCCGGGCACGAACCAGGGCTGGGTGTAGGAAAAGTTGGTCACCAGCACGCGCTCGAATTCGGCGATGTCGTAGGGCCGGACACTGCGGTGCACGTAGGAAGGCCGGCTCGCGCCGTGCGACGGCGAAAAGACCCACAAGTGCCCCTGGTCATCCACCTGCAGCGTTGGATTGTCGTGGGCGTCATCGGTCTGCTTGTTTAGCAGGATGCGCGGCCGCGGCACGCGGCCGGCTGCGTGGTCGAAGTAGGAAACCATGTGGAGCAGCTCCTGCTTGTCCGTCGCGTGGCGGGCGGTCGTGCCGCCATATACGAAAAATGTCTTGTCCACCTCCCGGGCGTAGATGGCGATGGGGGCGTGCTGCTGCGGGTAGGTCGCCATGCCGCCGCTGTACTTGAACTTGTATTCGTCCTTCGAGGGCTGGTTGTAATACCAAATGCCGCGGTAGCCGTCGTCCGGTTGGAGGTTGAACTTGGCGGTGGAGGCTTGCGCCGGCGCTTGGGTGGCGCCCTGTGCGGCTTGGGCCAGCGACCGACCGGTAGCCGGTGCGGGCGACACTTGCCGCGGCGGCGACGGGGCCAAGGCCGAAGAGTTCGTGCCGGGTGGGGAGCGGTCGGCAGGCCAATCGCTGAGGCGCGACCTGGTTGCCGCCGCCGAAAACCCGATGGCACTCCAGCCGCACAACACGAGGGTGACGAAGCGTTTCATTCGTCTCGGATTCACGGATGCCAAGGTTCGGCTTCACACCGGCCCAGCCTGCATGCGGCACCTCCGCACGGCGTGGCCGCCGCGCCAGGCATCTGCCGACCGAGTATGCCGCGGCTCCCGGCTTGTGCCAGCCGATTCAAGCGCCGCCCCTGAGGACGGGCGCATCTGGCCGGCACTGACGACTGGCGCTTCGGACCTGGGCGGCACACCCTTGAGCCATGGCAACACTTGCTCAAGTCACCGTCCACGCCAGCCAGTTCCCCGAGGCGATACGCCGCGAGTTGCGCGAGGGCTTGCGGCTGCGCCAGGTCAATCCCAAGTTCCACTACCTCACCCACGCGCAAACGGCCAAGTGGTTGGCCTTGCACGCGGCGTACAGTCCGTCACGGCGTGACGCTTCCTGCCTGGCCCTCTACGATCAAGCGTTCGCTGCCACCGTCGCCGCCTGCACCACGGCCACGGTCCATGTCCTGGGGCTGGGTTGTGGCGGCGGCCAGAAGGACACCCGCCTGCTGACCGCACTCCATGCCACCGGCCATGCCGTGGCCTATACGCCGTGCGACGTCAGCCTGGCCATGGTACTGGTGGCCCGGCAGACCGCATTGGCCGCCGTGCCCCTCAAGGGCTGTTTCCCGCTGGTTTGCGACCTTCAAACCGCAGACGACCTGGCAGCGGTATTTGACGCGCTGACTCTCCCGGGCGCGGCCCGCTGCCTGACTTTCTTCGGCATGATTCCCAATTTTGAACCAGCGCGCATCCTGCCCAGGCTCGCCTTGTGGCTGCGGCCCGAAGACTGCCTGCTATTCAGCGCGCCGCTGGCACCCGGCACGGACTACGCCGCGGGTGTGGCCCGCATTCTGCCCCAGTACGATAACGCCCTGACGCGGGACTGGTTGCTGACGTTCCTGTCTGATTTGGGCGCGGCGCGTGAGGACGGTGACTTGAACTTCACCATCGAGGACGATCCGTCCGGCAGCGGCTTGAAGCGCGTGGTCGCCCGGTTCACGTTCTGCCGGTCCACCGGCCTGGCGCTGGAGGGTGAGGAATCCGTTTTCCAGGCCGGCGATTGCCTGCGATTGTTCTTCTCCTACCGCTACACGCCGGAGCTGGCGCTGGCCTGGCTGGAGCGGCACGGCTTGCGCACGTTGGAACAATGGACCGCGCCCTCCGGCGAGGAGGCTGTGTTCCTGTGCCGTCGGGGCTGAGCCACCCGCCTTGCCTCTGAGGCGGCTTCAAACACCCGCAAGGTCTCCAGCACCGCGCGAATGCGGGGCACCTCGTGCGTGCGAAAGATGTCGGTCCGTCCCAACGCGGCCAATACGGCGAAGAACGGCTCGGCGCATCGCACCTCGTCGCCGAAGTACTCGAAAGCGTGGGGGAGCGCGTGACAAACCGGGCAGCCCAGTGTCCGCAGGCGAAACGTGTTGAGGAAGATGCTCATCTGGCGGCGGACGCGCAGCGCTCCATCCTGGAGGTTGCGGTAGTAAAACCCAAGACCCGGGTCCAGGATGATCTTGTCCAAACCGCAAGCCCGCGCCAATTCGATGCGCCGCGCAAAATGCTCCCGCATTCGCTCCACCGGGTCGCCTTCCAGTTCCACGTCCCTGGCGGCCCGCACGTTGGCCCCCTCCACGTAGCACAGGATCACCGCCGCGCCGTAATCCGCCGCCATGCGGAAGAATGTTGTGGCGTGCGTGTTGCCCGTGAGGTTCAGCACATTGGCGCCCGCGGCCAAACAGGCCCTGGCAACCGCCGGCGCGTAGGTCTCCACCGAGACGAGCACGCCCGCTCGGCGGAGTTCGCGGATGACCGGCACGAGTCGCCGCACCTGGCCGCGCGCATCCAGCCGCGCCGCATGGGCCAATGTGGACTCGGCGCCGACGTCAACCAGGTCGGCCCCCTGCGCCTTGAGCACCCTGGCGCGGCGCACGGCCGCCTCCACGGTCAGGCACACACTCTCACGGTACCAGGAATCCGGGGACAAGTTCACCACGCCCATGATGGCCGGGCGGCGCTTGAAGTCGAAGCGTCGGCCCGCCAGCGTCAGCGGCTGGACGCGCACCGCCGCGGCGGCCGCGTGGGCTTGCCAAAGCCGTCCCAGCTCTCGAAGTGTCAACATCTGGCTGTCTCCTGACCGAAGGCGGTGGCTGCGTGTGACATTTGGCGCGCCCGGCTGGATTCGAACCAGCGACCCTCTGCTTAGAAGGCAGATGCTCTGTCCACCTGAGCTACGGGCGCCACCCGTCAACCGGCAACCCGCGGCCACCCCCGCCTGCCGCGGCACGGCCACCGCCCTGTGGGCGTTTTAAGTCTCAATCCACCGTCCACCGGACCATCACAAGCTGCCTACGACTCGCGTCGTCCCACAGGGTCGGATATCCGCCCCCGGCAGATCGGCTTGGCGTCGCACGCCACCAGCACGCGACGCATCTTGAGCCGACCGCGTACCATCAGCAAGCGGCAACTGCGGGTCAGCGGACGCGACCGCGTCTGGACCAGCCCACCCGGCTTCGCGCGCGAGGCCACACCCGCACCTGAAGCTTGAAACGGCCGGCAGCCTCAGCTCTTCACGATGAGCACGCTGCAATGGGCGTGGTTGCTGATGCGGTCGGCGGTGTCGCCCAACAACCGACCCCACAGCTCGGAATGATCGCTGTGGCCGACGACAATCAGGTCGTAGCCACCATCTTTGGCGAAGTTGACGATGGTTTTGGCTGGATGACCCCGCCGGGTCTCGCACCCGATGGTGATGCCGTGTTGGGCGGCGACTTCGGCCACTTCTTTCCGGCGCGCTTGGAAGTAGTCGTCCGCCGCCTCCGCTTCGCCCTCGGGTTCACCGGGCAGGTCTGAGTGCCGCGGTAACGGCTCGCGCACCCAGAGCGCGGTGAGTTGGGCGTTATATTCCCGGGCCAGCACCGCGGCGCGTTGCAACGCCGCCTTGCCGCCTTTCGAGCCGTCATAGCCGACAAGGATTTTTTGAAACATACTCACCCTTTCGTTGGAACGATTCCCGAGCGGGAGCCACCGCTCGTCGCACGGGTTTGAACTTGCTGTGTCCCCCATTCCCGACCCGCAAACCGCAACGCCCTCGTCCGTGATTGGACAGCGGAACGTCCTGCCGACCGGAAGTCGGTGATACGGCAGACTGTAAGTCCGCGCTGCGGTTCACGCCGGTCGCCGTCATGGTTGGACTTGATCGGCCGGGGTCTCCCGGCCTGTTCGCCGCTTAATCTTCTGTTGGTAAAGCCGCCCCCAGGCGTTCATCGTGCGAAGGGTCGGCTGGAAAAACTTCTGTGCGATGAGCGTGGGCACGAAGGCGCTCAGGATGACCACGGTCACCAACACGGAATATTGCTCCTGGTTGATGATCTTGTTCTGGAGGCCGAACAGGGCGGAGATCGTGCCGAAGGTCAGCCCCGTGGACATGAGCAGCGCGGTGTAGTTGGCCTCGCGCGACCGCATGTAAAACACACGGGCCAGCGGCCACACGCCGATATACTTGGTGGTCACCTTGAGCGCCAGCAACACCGCGATGACGCCCAAAGCCCTCCAGAGCGCTGGTAGCGAGACAAACAAGCCGGCCTTGATGAAGTAGAACGGCGTGAAGACGGCGAAGGCGATGCTCCGCATCCGGTGCACGAGGGTCTTGTCGCGGATGAACACGCCCGCGACAACCAGGCCCAGCAGATAGGCGGGCAGGACGGCCTCGCTCTTGGCGGCGGACGCCAGCCCACCGAGGAAGAACAACACCAGAAAGAGAAACTTGACCTCCGGCTCGCTGACCCGCGTTGCGCCGAGCCGCGTGATGAGGCGTTGCGTCCAGGTCGGCATCAACCACAGCGTGACGGTCGTCACGGCGATGAACAGCGCCAGCCAGCGATTGAACTCCGCGAACAACACGCCCAACGCCAGCACGGTGCCCAAATCCGTGATGAAACAGGCCGCCAGCAGCGTCTTGCCCAGCGGCGTGCCGCCAAACCCGCCTTCGATCATGACGGCGTAAACGACCGCGACCGACGTGGTGGACAGCGCGATACCGGCGATCCAGGCCTGATGCAACGGCCAGTTGAGGACAAACTGCGCGAAGAACCAGACGCCGAGGAACGGCAGCAGGAACGAGAGGATGCCGATGCTCACGCTGGCGCGCAGATTGGCGCGGAGCGATGGCGGGTCAATTTCCGCCCCCGCCAGGAACGTGAGCACGCCGCTGCCGAGCATGGCCAGGAAATTGGTCCACTCGGTGGTGTGAAGCAGCGGGGCCTGGTTGGCCGTGTGGATGTTGCCGACGGTGACGCCGACCAGGATTTCGACCAGCGCAACGGAAATGCCCAGCCGGATGGAGATCAGGCTGGCCATGAACGCCAGCCCCATCCAGAACGCCGCGATGAACCAGATGTTTTCCAGCATAAACGCAAACCCCGCCAAAAGCGGTCTTGGCAGGAGTTATCAGCACTGAATCCAGTTCAGGCGGTTTACCCCGACTGTGCAGACGGGGACGGCAAACTCCATTGCCACAGGACTGCGCCCAGTCAACACAGACCCCGCCCCAAAGGCAAGTTTTCCCGGCTGCCCTCGGAAGTCCTCGTTCCTCAGGACGGAACCGCCAGGCATTGTAGCGCAATCTTCCCGCTTGCGGCCCCCAGCGGGAAGCTGGGAGCGGGCAAAGCGGCCCGCCGCAGGCAACAGCCTACCGGCCTGTCCCGCGGAGCGCGCCGCGCAGCCGACTGCGCCGGAAGCCATACGCTGCGTAGAGAGCCAGCCCGGCCATCAGCCAGTAAAAGAACCGCCGCCAGGTGACCGCCGGCAACTCGGCCATCAGCCAGCCGCAGCAGAGGATGGCCAGCAGCGGGACAAACGGCACGCCCGGCGTGCGAAACGGCCGCGGCCGTTCCGGCTCGCGCACCCGCAGCACCAGAATCCCCAGCGCCACCAGCACAAACGCAAACAGCGTCCCGATGTTGCACAGTTCCACCACCTCGTTGATGTTGGTAACGGCGGCAAACAGGCCCACCGCCACGCCGGTCAACAGCGTTGTCACGTGAGGCGTGCGGTACCGCGGATGCACCCGGGCGGCCCACGCCGGCAGCAAGCCGTCGCGCGCCATCGCATAAAAGATGCGGGCCTGGCCCAGTTGAAACACCAGCAGCACGGACGTGGTGGCGAACACCGCGCCGAAGGCGATCACGCCGGCCGTCCAATTCAGACCGCGCTCCTGGAAGGCCATTGCCAGCGGATCGGCCACGCCTGAAAACCGATTCCACCGCACCATCCCGGTCAGCACCAGCGCCACCGCCACGTAAATCAGGGTGCAGACCGCCAGGCTGGCAATGATGCCAATGGGCATGTTCCGCTGCGGATGGCGTGTTTCCTCCGCCGCCGTGGATACGGCGTCAAAGCCGATGTAGGCAAAGAAAATGATCGCCGCCGCGCTGGACACGCCAGCAAATCCCGTTGGCATGAACGGCGTCCAGTTCTCCGGCCGGACGTAAAGCGCCCCCACGCCCACGAACAAGGCAATGACCAGCAGTTTGACGAGCACCATGGCGGTGTTGAAGCCGGCGCTCTCGCGAATGCCGCGCACCAGCACCCAGGTGATCAGCCCCACGATCAGCACCGCGGGGAGGTTGAACACCACCGGCACGCCCAGAATTCGGGGCGCCAATTCGAGGGCCGCCTGCCCACGCAGCACCGCCCCGCCCAAACTGCTCAGGTCCACGCCGCCAGCCCGCGCGGCGGCATACTCCCGCCCCGCTTGCAGCGCCGTCCGCAGGTCTGTGCCCAGCCAGGCCGGCCACGGCAGGCCAAAACCGGCCAACAGGCTTTGGAAATAATCCGACCACCCGATGGCCACCGCCACGTTGCCGACGGCGTATTCGAGAATCAAATCCCAGCCGATGATCCAGGCAACCAATTCACCCAGCGTGGCGTAGGCGTAGGTGTAGGCCGAGCCGGCGGCCGGCACCATGGCAGCAAACTCGCAATAACACAGCGCCGCAAACCCGCAAGCAATTGCCACCAAAACGAACGACACGACCAGCGCCGGACCGGCGCCCACATGGTCCGCCCCGCCCGCTGCCGCGGTCCCGACGGTCGAAAAAATGCCCGCGCCGATGATCGCGCCCACGCCGATCATGGTTAGTTGGACCGGGCCGAGCGCCCGCCGCAATTGGGGCTGAGGCGCGTCGGTCTCATCAACCAGCGCGTCCAGCGACTTGCGTTGGAACAGTCCTGCCCAGGGCATGCGTGAGCCGGCACAGCAGAGGCGAGCGCCAGATGCTGTTCAAGCCAAAAGCGCCGCGCGGCCAGGCGACGGGAGGCCGGCTGGCGTCGCACCTGTTGGCCTCAGCCGATTGGGTCCGCGCGAATTCGCCGGTCTGTATCCCGCCTTGAGTTTGACACCTCGCGGTTCGTTAGCTTCATTGTCACTACCCGAGTTCCGGGGAACGGCCTGTGTTGCCTGGGTTCTTCGGGGGTGACCTATACACCGCGTCAGGAACATTTGGATGTCAACAACATCATCAGTACCGGCTGCTGGTAAGCTGCCAGCCGCCAGCGCCTGGGAGCTGGACGACCTCGCCTCCGAAGGGATGTTCGCCACGGACACCGATCTGGTCGTGCGACACTGGAACGCGTGGATGGAACGCCATTCGGGGCGGCCAGCGGAGCAGGTGGTCGGCCGGCGGTTGCTGGAGTTGTTCCCCTGCCTGGTCGAGCGGCAGTTGGACGGGCTTTACCGGCGTGCCCTGGCGGGCGAGCCGGTTCTGGTGGCGGCGTCCTCGCACCCTTACCTGCTGCCGTTACCCAGGGCGGACCGCCCGGCCCCGCCGGGCCGCCCGGCCCGGCTCATGCCACAACGCGCCCGCATCGTGCCCTTGCGCCGACAAGGGCGCGTGGTGGGCACCGTGACGACGATTGAGGACGTGACGGTCCAAGCGGAGCATGAACAGGCGCTTCAGCGTGAGATCGCGGTTCACAAAGCCCTTCTGGAGACCAGCCGTGCCGCGCTGTCCCCCGACCTGACTCAGTGCCTCAACCGCGTGGTCAGCGAAACAGCGGCGCTCGTGGGGGCGGACGTAGCCACAGTAGTATTGCAGGAAAACGGCGGCTATCGCGTGGCCGCCTGCGTGGCGGAGGGCCGCCTGCTGGATTGCTCCGGGACCGAACCGGCCGCCGCAGCGCAGCGCCTGCGAGATTGTGGCGGCATCGCAAGCGACGCGGCGGCCAAGTTGGCTGCCTGGGTGGAGCAGAGCAGCCAGACCGTGCGGGTGGCCGACGTGCAAACCGCTCAGCCTGCCGGAGGTGTCGCGACTCTCGATCCTCAATCGCGGTCGCTGTTGGGCACACCGTTGCGCGCGGGCGACCAGGTGCTCGGGGCTTTGCTGCTGGAGGCGCGGCGGCCAGAGGCGTTCAACGAGACGGAGGAACGCGCGCTCCTGGCCTTTGGGCTGCACGCCGCCACGGCCATCCGAAACGCCCGGCTCCTCCAAGCCCAGCGGGAGAACGAGCTGCGCTTCAGAACCCTGATCGAGACAACCGGCAGCATCTTCGTGGCCTTGGACGCCCAGCAGCGTGTTGTCGAGTTCAATCGCCAAGCCGAGCGGCTGTTGGGTTACAGCCGGGACGAGGTATTGGGCCGGAATGCGCTGGAGTTGTTCATTGCGCCCGAGCACCGTCAGCAAGCCATGGAGCTGATCCGCCGGGCCACGGAGGGCGCTCCGGTGTCCGGTTTCGAGCTGGCGGTCGTGCCCCGCAGCGGCCCACCGCGCACGGTGCTCTGGCAGGTCGCTCGCTGCACCGACCCGGCCCGCCACCAACCGTGCCTGGTCTGGTCCGGGCTGGACGTCACCGAGCGGTTGCAGGCCGAATTGCAACTGCGGCAGTTGAGCCAGGCCATCGAGCAGAGTCCGGTAACCGTGGTCATCACCGATCTGGAAGCAAGGATCACTTACGTCAACCCCGCCTTCTGTCGCATCACCGGCTACACGCCCCAGGAGGCCATGGGGCAGAACCCGCGCATTCTCAAGTCCGGCCACACGCGGCCGGAGGAATACGCGCAACTGTGGGCCAATCTGACCAGCGGCAAGGAATGGCGGGGCGAGTTCCACAACCGGCGCAAGGACGGCTCGCTATACTGGGAGAGCGCCGTGATTTCGCCCGTCACCGACGCCACAGGCCGCACCCGGGCTTACATGGCGGTGAAAGAGGACATCACCGCGCGCAAGCTGGCGGATGCGGAGCGGGAGCGGCTGATCGCCCAGTTGCAGCAGGCGCTGGCGGAGATCAAGACGCTGAAGGGCTTCATCCCCATTTGCGCCGGGTGCAAGAAAATCCGGAACGACAAGGGGTTTTGGCAGCAGGTGGAGGTGTACATCGAGCAACATGCCGATGTAACCTTCAGCCATGGCCTGTGCCCGGACTGCGTCAAGAAGTTCTATCCAGACGTGGCCGATGAGATGTCCGGGGCTGCGTCGTGACCCGCGGGTGCTGGCGCGCAGGTGGCGAAGGGCTGGCACAGGCGGCCCGAGCACCGGCTCAGGGGCCTGGCCACAGAGGCCCTGACACGCGGCGGTACGAATACCGCCCGTGCGCAGCCGCGCTCGAAGACTGCTCTCAGGACCATCACGTCCTGCGCAATGCCGACTCCGCTGTTGGTCAGAGGGCAGCAGGGCGTGGTGCTGGTCGCTCGCGAGCTGCGAATGCGCGTTCTGGACAGCCTCGGCGGCGGGTGTTAGGATACGGTCAATGCGGGGCACACGACAGCGGTTGTGCGCTGCCAAGACCCAGTCAGGCCGTGAAATGCGCGCACACGTGCGCCGGGCAGCCTACAGGGTTGGCGCACCCGCAACCACCAGCCACGCCGTGTGACTGAGCCCCGCCACTGGGGCGTGCGCCCGCTCCCGGTTGACAAGCCAAACCGAAAGGCACGCTATGGCAAAGATTCTGATCGTGGACGATGAACCCAACGTTCGGCTGACGCTGGGCGAGTTTTTGCGCAAGGCCGGCCACACGGTCACCGAGGCCGAAAACGTGGCCCGTGCGACCGAGCAATTGCGTGCCGCACCCGTGGACGTGGTGCTTACCGACATCGTGCTACCTGAATCTGACGGGATTGAGCTGGTGCGGCAGACCCACGACTTGCTCCCGGGCGTGCCGGTGGTGCTAATGACCGGCAACCCGACGGCCGAGTCGGCCAGCGGAGCGCTCCGAGCCGGGGCGTTTGACTATCTGTGCAAGCCAATCAGCCGGGACGCCCTGCTGCGGGCGGTGGACGGCGCGCTCCGCTACAAGGCCCTCCAGGACGAAAAACGCAAGCTGCAGGCCGAGAACCGGGAGTATCAAGTGAACCTGCAGCGGCTGGTCGAGGAGCGCACCGCGCAACTGCGCGAGCGGGAGCAGCGCCTGCGTGAGCAAGCCCGCCTGCTGGAGCTGGCCACCAACGCCATCTCCGTGCGCAAGCTGGATGGCACGGTGCTGTATTGGAACCGCGGTGCGGAGACCATCTTTGGCGTGTCGGCGGCCAACGCGGTTGGCCGGCCCATCTCCGAAGTCATGTGCTGTGGGCCCACGACGTTGGCCGAGGCGGAGGAGGCGTTGCAGGAGCGGGGCGAGTGGAGCGGCGAGCTGGAGATCACGCGCAAGGACGGCCGGCTGATACGCTTCCAGACCCAGTGGACCCTGCTGCGCGACCCGCTGGGCCGCCCGGACCGGGTGTTGTGCATCGGCAGCGACATCACCGAGAAAAAGCGCCTGGAAGAGCAATACCTCCGCGCCCAGCGGTTGGAATCCATCGGCCTGCTGACGGGCGGCATCGCGCACGACCTGAACAACATCCTGACACCGGTTCTGATGAGTTTGGACCTGTTGCGCGACGAGGTGCTGTCGGAGGACGGCAAACGCATCCTCCAAACCGTCGAGCAGAGCGTTCGGCGCGGGGCGGAGCTGGTCAAACAACTCCTTTCCTTCGCCGGCGGGTTGCGGGGCAAACGGGGCGATCTGTCACCCGGTTCGTTTCTACGCGACGTCGCCCGGTTGCTCAAGGAAACGTTCCCCAAGAACATCGAGGTCCGCGTCCACACCGTCGGCGATCTGCCCGCGATTCAAGCCGATCCCACCCAACTGCACCAGGTCTTGATCAATCTCTGCCTCAACGCGCGGGACGCCATGCCCGAGGGCGGCACGCTCACCCTGGCCGCGCAGGTGGTCACCCTCGACGAGGCCTACTGCGCCATGCGCCGCGGCATCTCACCGGGGCGGTATGTTGAATTCCAAGTTACCGATACCGGCAGTGGGATTCCGGAGGCAATCCGGGACAAGATATTCGACCCGTTCTTTACGACCAAGGAGGCCGGCCAGGGCAGCGGGCTGGGCCTGGCCACTGCCCGGGGCATCGTGCAAGGCCACGGCGGCTTTGTCACGGTTACCAGCGAGGTGGGCAGGGGCACGACCTTTCGCGTGTATCTGCCGGTCATCGCCGCGGCCGCCGGCGAACCTGCGGCCCAGGCCGAGGTGGTGCGACCACGCGGCCACGGCGAACTCATCCTGGTTGTGGACGACGAGCAGAGCGTGTTGCACGTCACGCGCCGCATCCTGGAATCCGCCGGCTACCGCGTGCTCGCCGCCTGCAGCAGCACCGAGGCGCTGGGCTTCTACGCCGACTGCCGCAAGGAAATTGCAGCGGTGATTGCCGACCTGATGATGCCCGTGATGGACGGCCTGGCGCTGGCGCGGGCGCTGATCAAAATGAACCCGCAGGTGAAGATTTTGGCCGCCACCGGGCTGACTGCGCCAGGCACGGCGGCCAAGATCGCCGAGGCCGGTATCCGGCAGTGGATCGCCAAGCCATTTACCGCCGACCGGCTGTTAACCGGGCTGGACAAACTCCTCCACGAGGCGTAAGCGCGGCAGCGGGCGGCGTGGCAGGTCACCCGCCGGATGCTCGCGACCGGCCACGCTCCCCTGCCCTGCCCGGCTCACGCCAGCGTCCAATCGGGAAGCACATCAGCGTCCGGCTCGGTGGGCGGCTGCCCACGCAGCAGCTTGCGTTCGGCCAGAATCCCGACCATGGCTGCGTTGTCAGTGCACAGGGTGCGATCCGCCAGGCGCACCCCCAGCCCCGCTTGCTCGCAGGCCTCCGCCAGACGGCGGCGCAAGGCCCGGTTGCAAGTGACGCCGCCGGAGGCGGTCACCCAGCCCACGCCCAACCGGCGCGCGGCCCGCACGGTCTTGGCCACCAGCACCTCCACAATGGCCGCCTGGATGCTGGCGCACAGGTCGCGCAGCGACTCCGGTTGACGCGCCAGCGCGGGACGGTCGCGCAGCAAATAGCGCACGGCTGTTTTCAGCCCGCTGAAGCTGAAGTCGTCGTTGGCCTCGCGCAACAGTGGCCGGGGCAGGTCAAACGCAGCCGGGTTGCCGCCCTCGGCCAACCTGTCCATTTGCGGGCCGGCCGGGTAGGCCAGGCCCAGCAACTTGCCGGTCTTGTCAAAGCACTCGCCGGCGGCGTCGTCCAGCGTGCCGCCCAGGACGCGGTGTTGCAGCTCGGCCTGCACGTGCACCAGCAAGGTGTGGCCGCCGCTGACGATGAGCGACACGTTCGGCTGGAACGCGGAGAAATCCGCTGCCAGGGGTTGGCCGCCGACCCAGGGCGAATACAGGTGCGCCTCATGATGGTGCACGCCCACCAACGGCCGGTCCAGCGCGCAGGCCAGCCCGCGGGCGGCATTCCAGCCCACCATCAGCGCGTTGGGCAGCCCCGGACCGCGCGTGGCCGCCACCGCGTCCAGTTGCGCCGGCGTCAGACCCGCCGCTTGCAGCGCCGCGCGCGCCACTGGCAGCAGATTGCGCAAGTGCTCGCGGGCTGCCAACTCCGGTACCACCCCCCCGTACTCGGCATGGAGCGCGACCTGCGAGGCCACCAGGTTCGCAAGTACCCGCCCCGACCGCACGACCGCGACGCTGGTCTCGTCACACGAGGTCTCCAGGGCCAGCAGTGTCATGGTCACGACAACCCCCGACAAGTGGGCACGCCGGCTGGCCGGGCGGAGCAAGGGCAGGCCGGGCGGCCCGGCGCCGCCTCCCGCATGACTGGATGGGGGCGGCTCAACGGGTGAGTAGTTCCGCCTGTTTGGCGGCCATGGTGTCCGGCACGGCGGCTGATTTATCCGCCGACGTGACCCGAGCGGTGTAAAGCAGGATGCCTTTGAGCAGGTCGTTGGCGCGTTCGAGCTGCGGGTCGCGCGCCCACCGCACACGCTCACGGTCCTCCGGCACCAAGCTGTCCAAGCCGCCGGGCGAGCGCAGCAACAGGATGTCGCGTTCCTCCTCGTCGGTCAGCGGCACGACAATGTCCGGCGTGATTCCGTGCTCGTGGATGACCTTGTGGCTGGGCGTATAGTATTTGGCGGTGGTCAGACGCAGGGCGGCGCCATCGGCCAGGGGCAAGATGCTTTGGACCGAGCCTTTGCCAAAAGTCTTTTCGCCAAGCACCACTGCGCGCTTGAGGTCCTGGAGGCAGCCGGCGACGATCTCCGAGGCGCTGGCGCTGCCCAGGTTCACCAGCACCACCATCGGCAGGCCGTGCAGCACGTCGCCCCGACCTCGGGCGCGATGCGCCCGGTTCTGCGAGGGGTTGCGTCCCTCGGTGGAGACGATCAATTGGCCGCGGGGCAGGAACATCTGGCACACCGCGACCGCCTGATCCAGCAGCCCGCCGGGATTCCAGCGGAGATCCAGAATCAAGGCCTGCATTCCCTGCTCCTTGAGCCGGTCCAGCGCCGCCGCCAACTCGCCGCTGGTCTTGTCCCCGAACTGTGTGACCCGTACGTAGCCAATGCCGTCCGCGCCCAGAGGAAACTGCTTGCGGCCGTTGATGTCCTTGACCATGTCCACATTGATGACCGCCCGCTTGAGGGTATAGTCGCGCGACCGGCCGGTCGAAGGCCGCACCACCGTCAGCGTCACCGTCGTGCCCGGCTCACCCCGCAACAGCTTGACGGCATCCTGGATGCCCATGCGCTCGGTGCTCTGGCCCTGGATTTTGACGATGCGATCGCCGGTGCGGATGCCGGCGCTGAACCCGGGGGAATCCTCCATGGGCGCAACGACCGTCAGGTAGCCGTCGCGAATGGCGACCACAATGCCCAGCCCGCCAAACGAACCCTGCGTGTCGTCCTGCAGTTCCTTGAATTTGTCGGCATCCAAGAACTCGGTGTGCGGGTCGTTGAGGGTCTCCAGCATCCCCTGCAGCGCGCCGCGGATGAGCGTCTTGTAGGTCAGGTTGGTGTCTTCCACGTAATCGCGCCGGACGATCTCCATGACCTGCGAGAACAGTTCGAGGCTGGGATAGGGGCGGTCATTGGGCGCGGACTGGGTGGCCTGGAGGTAGGCGCGGGCGCCCAGGGCCAGGTTGACCGCCAACACCACCCCCGCCGCGCCGAAAACCAGTCGTCTGCCAATCGCTGCGTCCATTTGCTTCACCGGCAAGGTAGAAAAGCCGCCCGCCCTTGGCAAGGAAGCGGCCGCCGCCGATGGCGTGGCTGATTGCGACAAGCTGGAAGCTTGCGCTACGACACCTGGTGGTTGCCCGCGGATGCGCCCGGGATGCAGGAGCGCATCCTGCTGGAGCCGCCGTGGCGCAGACTGGCTGTCTGCCGTATCGCGGATTGTCAATCCGCGACGGCACGAAGAAAGTCCGCGGCCGGCCGACTGCCAGTCGGCGATACGGCAGGCTGACAGCCTGCGCCACCCGCTTCTAGCGCTCCCACCGCGGTGGTCCCGGCCAGATACGCCCGGGATGCAGGGGCGGCTCGGCTTTTTTCTTTCCCGGTGGCCGCCGGTTCGGGATAGTAGCGCCATGAGCAACCTTACACGCCGTCAATTCCTGGGTCTGGCCGCAGCCAGCACGGTCGCGGCCGCTTACATTCCCTCCCGAGCCGCCGAGGCAGCCACCGCTGGACGCAAGGTTAAACTGGGTTTGATCGGCTGCGGTTGGTACGGGCTGGTGGACGTCAAGGCGGCCTTTAAGGCCGGTGGCGTGGAGGTCGTGGCCGTCTGCGATGTGGACAGCGCCCACCTGGCCAAGGCCGCCGAGGAGATTGCCAAGCTCCAGGGCGAGCGACCCCGGACGTTCAAACTGTACGAAGAGATGCTCGCCACGCCCGGGCTGGAGGCGGTGATCATCGCCACCCCGCCGCATTGGCACGCGTTGCAGTTCATCGCCGCCGTGGAGAGGGGGCTGGACGTGTATTGCGAGAAGCCGCTGGCTTACGACGTGCGCGAGGGGCGGGCGATGGTGAACGCGGCCCAGAAGAGCGGGCGCGTGGTGCAGATTGGTTTTCAGCGGCGGCAGAGCGCGGCCTTTCAAGCCGTGCGCCAGCACATTGCCGAAGGCAAGGCGGGGCGGATTGTGCAGGTGGAGGCGCAGATTCATTACAACGCCAACCCCGGCGACGCCACGCCGCAAGACCCGCCGGCATCGCTTGACTGGGACTTGTGGTGCGGCCCGGGGCCGAAGATCCCGTACAGCCCCCAGGTGGGGCACATGTCGTGGCGGCTGGAGAAGACCAGCGGCCATGGACACTTGGTGGATTGGGGCATCCATCTAATTGATGCCGCGCGCGTCATCCTGGGCGAAACAGCGCCGCGCACCGTGACCGCCGCAGGCGGCATCTACCGGTTCGGCGGCAAGATCACCACGCCGGACTCGTTAACGGCGCATTTTGAATTCGCGCGCTGTCCGCTCACCTGGCGCCACCGCATCTGGGGATCGGAGGAATTCAACCCCGAAGTGAACAACGGCCTTTTCTTCTACGGCGAGGAACAAACGATCTTCGTCACGGACGACCGCTGGATCGTCATTCCGCGCGGCAAAGGTCAGCAGCGGCAGGTGAACGAGGTCCGCACCGATGCCGGGGTGCTGCACATGGCCGAGTTTCTGAACGCGGTTCGACAGCGCAAGCAGCCGGGTTGCTCGGTGGCCGACGCGCACCTGTCCACCACGACGGTGAAGCTGGCGATGATTGCTTACGACACCGGCCGGAAGATCACTTGGGACGAACGCGCCGAGCAGATTGTGGGCGATGCCGAGGCCGCCAAGCTCTTAAAGCGCGAATACCGCGCTCCGTGGAAACATCCGTGGCAGGGCGCGTGATTGTGCCCAGGTGGCCGTCTGCCGCCCAACGTTTAGCAGGAGGAATGGCCTCGGGGTGTTCCTGCCCGGTCCCGGGCGCAAAGTGATCACGGGGTGGGCATCCGGACGGCGCCGCCACTTGTGCCTCCAGCGTGGGGCGGTATCGGCAACCTTCCAACTTGCCGCCCTGGCCGGAGCAGCATACTGGCGAAGCCGCGGGCCGCAAGCTGTCGCCACTGCCGGCGGGTGCGCCCATGAGGCTGCGACCCCGGTGGCCAGTGACTGCGCAGTTGACTCCGCACCCGGTTTCCCGCTGAATCGCGCCCGCGCGCAGCGCGTATCTGACTATGCGACCGGAGCAATGGCAACAGTTCAAAGCCGTGGCCCAGCGGCAACACGGCGGTGGCCCGATCCCCGTCTCACTGATCGTGGATTGCCCCTGGATTCCGCCCTACTGCGGCGTCAGTCAGTGGGACTACTTCTTTGACCCCGAGACCTGGTTGCAATGCAACTTGCGGGTGCAGCGGGATTTCCCGGACGTGATCTGGTTCCCGTCCTGGTGGTCGGAGGTCGGCATGGGCGCCGAGCCGTCGGCGCTGGGCCCGCGCCTGCGATTCAACCGACAGCGCGTGCCCGATGTGGAACCCCTGCCTTTTCCGATGGAGCGGCTGGACGACCTGACCCTGCCCGATCCCCATACCGACGGCTTCATGGCCCTGTGCCTTTATCGCTACGAGAAACTGAAGGCGCGGATCGCTGAGGCGGGCTTCGTGGTGCCGGTCGTGGCCGCCCGGGGGCCGCTGACCATTGCGTCGTTTTTCCGCGGCGTCACCCAATTGATGGAGGACATCGTGGACGCGCCTGAGCGGACGTTGAAGTTGCTGGACCTGACCACCCGTTTGGGCATCGGCTGGCTGAAGGCCCAGGCCGAGGTGCTGGGCCAGCAGGTCGAGGGGATTCTGGTGCTGGACGACCTGGTGGGCTTCATCGGCCGGCGGCATTACGAGCGGTTTGCCCACCCGTTCCTGAAACGTTACTGCGACGCGTTTCCGGCCCACTGGGTGAAGGTTTTCCACAACGACGCCAATGTGACAGCCTGCATTGACCTGATCCCGGACGCCGGGTTCGACGTGCTGAACTGGGGGTTGGACCTGAACATGACGCAGGCGTGCGCGCGGGCGGGCGGGCGGTTGGCGCTCATGGGCAATGTGCCGCCGCTGGACCTGGGCGTGTGCGGTTCGCCGGAGCAAAACTACGCCGCCGCCATGCAGGCGATGGAGGAGGCAGGCGAGCATCCGCTGATCCTGTCCTTCGCCGGCGCCACCACCACGGGCGTCAAGCCGGACAACGTGCGCGCTCTGGCCCGGGCGGCTCGGGACTTCAACGCCCGAACGGGCCGGGGTGGCTGAACCGGCTGGCGGGGCCGCCCCCTCGCCACCGCAGGTGGCACGAAGCGACGCCGACACCGGCGGTTTTGGATTGAGGCGCAATCGGCCAAGCAGAACACTGCTGCCATGAGATCGGTCCGCCAAAGGTTCGCAGCCAGGGGGCCGGACGCCCCGCGCCGCGCCGCAAACACCGCTTTCACGCTCATCGAACTTCTCGTCGTCATTGCCATCATCAGCATCCTGGCGGCGCTGCTGCTGCCCACGCTGGTCTCGGCCAGGGAGAAAGCCAAACGCACCGCCTGCAAGGGCAACATGCGCCAGACGATTCTGGCGGTACACATCTACGGCAACGATTTCCAGGACCGTGTCCCCAGCGGCCGGGACAACAACGGCGAGTGGCATTCCATCCGCATATCCAGCGTCAGTTACTCCAACCTGGTCGCCTACACCGGCAATCTTCGGATCATGGACTGCCCGAACTTCACGTTCGGATCACAGCCGCGTTACGATGGCCGTTGGGGCTACCTGGTGGGCTACAACTACCTGGGCGACGCCAACATGAAATCCTGGCCCAGACTGTCAGCCTTCTTCTGGCACTCGCCCGCCAAGACCAGCGAGCCGGGTACCAACTACATCGTCGCCGACGCCAACCACTGGGGCGACGTGCTGACCATGGCCCCTCACTGCAAGAACGGGCCGTTTCAGGTCAACGGCGCCACGTTCACCCGGATCAGTTCCACCCCGCTGAGCGTGGGGGCGGTCGGAGGCAACGTGGGTTTCTTGGACGGCTCGGTCCAGTGGCGGTCGGCGCGGCAAATGAAGACCAACTACGCCTCCTCCTACATCCTTTACTGGGGGCTGTGGTGACGCGCGGCCCGTCGCGCCGCAACCACAGGCGCAACGGCGCAGCCCACCGTTTACTCGCCCCGATACACACACCGGGCCGTGCAGGTCTCGGCCACGACCACTTCCGTCAGCAGCGGAAGCCGTGGTTTGAGCCGTTTCCAGATCCACGCGGCGATGTGTTCGCTGGTGGGGTTCTCCAGCCCGGGCACTTCGTTCAGATACCGGTGGTCCAGTTGTTCCCAGAGCGGCTTGAAGCAACGCGCCATCTCGGCGTAGTCCACCAGCCAACCCAGCTTGGGGTCCACCTCCCCGCTCACCGCCACCTCCACTTGGAAGCTGTGGCCGTGGAGGCGACGGCACTTGTGCGACTTGGGCAGCCGCGGCAACAGGTGCGCCGCCTCGAACTGAAACGTCTTGCGCAATTCCATTTTCATTGGCGTTGTTGGCCCCGAGTCGGCCTCCGGAGGCCGGTCGCCAGTGGCGACCCGGCGCGAGCCGGCCAGCCACGTCAGGGCTACGGATTCCTTTCAAAATCTGTCCACGTCACCAAATCGCCCAGCGCCGGCCGGCCATCGTGCCGCCAGGTCAAGGGCGGTTGCTGCATCCGGCCAATCGGGCAAACCCGACTCACCCCCCACTGGGCCAGGCGCCGCGCCAGGGCTTCAGCCTCGCCGTGCGGCGCAGCCAGCCCCACCGTCGAGACCTTCTCCCGCACCGGCTCGGCGGCCCGCAGGGCCTCCGCCAAATCGGCCACCGGTTTGACATACACGAAACGATTCAGGCACGAGAGCTGGAACTGCGGCTCTTCTTCATACACCACCGTCCAGGCCGTCGAGCCGGCACTGTGCCAGAGCTGCGTCTGCGGGGAGTGCGCGGCGCGAACCTCGTACACCGCTCGGCGCGCGGCAATGCTCGCCGCCGTCTCCGCCGGCAGTACCCCACGCGGCTGGATGCCCTCCAGCCGCTCCAGTTCCCCGGCCAGCAGCTCCGCAAAGCGCCTCGCCCCGGCCTCGCGTCCGTGCTGCACGTAAAACAGATGCGGTGACAGGCAGCCTGCTTGGTCCCAAGCCGCGACATCCGCCGCCGCCCGGGCGGCCACCTCGCTGGCCAAGCCGGCCGCCAACGCGCCGTCGGCCACGAAACCGAAGCTCACCCGATGCCCATGCCCCACGAAGCGGACATGGGCCGGCACTTTCGCCCGCAGCGCGACCAGTGCCTCGTCGCCGCCGGTCGCCGTCACGCAGTCCGCGGCGGTCAACAGGGCCTGTTCCAACGCCGTGTTGCCTCCGCGCCATTCGGCCACCTCCAGACACGACGCCAGCTTCGCATCCACCGCGTAAAGCGAGTGAGCAAACAGCCGCGGGAAGAAGGCCGCGCCACTGGCGCACTTGAGAAACTGTGCCGAGCGTGTCAGCAACCCGAGCACCAGACTCAAGAACGCCGGGTTGGGCAGGTTGCCGGCAGCGATGTGAACCAGCAGTTGCGGTCCGCGCGCCAGCGCCGCCCGCCTGCCCCCCGGTAGCGGGCAAAAGCCGTCCAGCACGCTCCTGTCGCCCAAATCCTGCGCCACCAGCGCTTGCAGGTTTTCCGCCGTCAGTTGGCCAAAAAACGCGTCCAACCCGCGCTCGATGGTAACGCGGCCATAGCCGGTCCGGCCCGGCCCATGTTCCAGGGCCAGGCCGCGGAAGCGGTTGCCCGGCGTCAACCAGGCCCGCCCCAGTTCGGCAAGCGTGGCGATGATCTCGTCGGTCGTGCGATGAGCGAGGTATCGTTCGCGATTGCGACGGAGTGTCCGACAGGCCTCGGCCATTAGCGCAGGCGTCAACGTGGCCTCCGGTGGCAGGTCAGCCAGAAAGTAATTGGGCAGGTTCATGGAATCAGGGACGGGGAGTTGGCGGCCCGGGGACGGGTTGCAGGACGTGCTCGCGCTTGCGAACGGCGTGCAGGCACGGCAGGCCGGCCAGGGCGGCTACCATCAACCCGGCCAGAACACCGTAGAACGGAAAGTACGCGGAGGGCGTGTGCGCCGCGTCTCCCAGCCGCCGCACCGCGTCCCCCACCGCCCAGTGGGACAAGTTGCCCACAAACCCGGCCACGGTCATGAACAACCCGAATACGCGCCCGCGCACGGTGTCCGGGACCGACTGCATCAGCTCCGCCTCGACGATGGGGAAATTGGCGTTGAAAAAGAAGCCGTAGGTGACGAACGCCGGGATGGCCCAGCCGGCCGGCAGATGTGGGAACACCGCCACCAAACCGGCGGCGGTGAGCAAGAGAGCCGCCAGCCAGCGCTTGCGTCCGCGGTCGCTCAGGTGGCCGAATAACGGGCTGCTGACCACGCCCGCCAGAAACAAGCCGCTCAGCGCCAGGCCGGTTAACCGGGTGTCGTAACCGTGCGCCTGCTGCAGGAACAGCGAGCTGAGACTGCACATGCTGGCACCGGCGAAATCCCGCAAGCTCAGGGCGAGGGCTGCGCCCAGGAACCACATCCACAAGGCCGTTGTCGGGAAGAGTCCCCGCGCCTCGGCCGCACGGTTGGCCTCAGCCGCCGCAGGCTGTTCATCGCGTGTCAGCCAGGCAAACAGACCCGCCACCAGCACGCCCGCCAGGCCCAGTTCCAATACCGGCACACGCCAGGCCGCCGCGCCACGGACGCTCTCCAACGCCCCGGCCCGCCAGCCTGAATACAAAGGCCCGCACAAGAACCCGAGGCTCGCCCCGACCCCCACCAGCCCCAGTGCCCGACCGGTGTTGACCGGGAACAGCCGCGCGATCATCGCCGTCGCCGCCGGGTGGTAGCAACTGCCGCCCACACCGGCCACCAACGCCGACGCCACGGCGCAGGCGTAGTTGGGCGACAGTCCAAGGGCCATAAAGCCCATGCCGTTCAGGGCCAACCCCCACCCCAGCAGCGTGCGTCGGTTCAACCGGTCCGCCAACACTCCCAGACCGTAACTCGGCACAAAGTAGGCCAGCATCAGCACAGTCACCAACGACGTCGCCCGCCCGACGCTGGCGAATCCGAAATCACGCTGCATGAGCAGATACAGCGGCATCAGCGCCACATGATAAACGTGCGTGAACGCGTGCAGCAGCCCCACCAACCACAGCGTGCGCATCCTGGATGCTCCCTCGGTCTTCATGCCTCAGCGGCCAGAAGCGAACAGCCGCGCGGCTCGGCCCACCCGGCGCGGCCCACCAGCTCGAAGCCCGCACCCCGGCGCACGCCAAGATCTTCCGTTTGAATGGCCATCACGGAGAAGACATTGGCCAGGTCAAACACGCGAATCAAACCGGTTTCCCCCTCGCCCACCTCACACCCCGTCTCCGGTGACATCACCTGCGCCCGCGCCCAGGGCGGAAATCGGAACACGTCAGCCGGGGTCGGCAGGCCGCATCCCGACTCCCCGGCCGCCGGCGCAGGCGCGCCTGCCACGCCGGCATAGGCCTGCGAACTCAACTCACTCATGCCGTACTCGCAGACGATATGCGACGGCGGCACGCCCAGCCGGTCGCTGATCATCGCGTGCAGCTCGGCCTTTGGCAGGCTTCGAGAGCGGCCCTTGTAGCCCCCCGTTTCCATGACCCGCGAGCCGGGCGGCAACGCGAACCGCAGGCCCTGCGCCGACAGTCGGTCCATCAGGTGCACCAGGTTGAACGCCGTTCCCAACACCAAGGACGGCGTGTCCGAGGCGCAGGCTGTCCGCAGCCAACCAATCACCCGCTCGGAAGGCAGCTCCCACTCCCCCGCCGCGGTCACGCGGCCCAAGAATACTGTCTCCGCGGCCCCCAGATTCCGACGGACCACCTCGAACATGTGGACCAGGGAGGAATGAGCAACCTGAGCCGGCGGCGGCGTCAGCACCGCCAATCGCACGGGTGCCCGCTCGGACTGGAAAGTCGCCATCATCTGCCTCGCGAACCAAGTCCACGCGGATGCCTCATAAAGGGCCAGCGACTCAGCGTTGTGAAAATGCCGGCTGGGCCGATGCGTCGTCGTGCCGCTGGAGCAGAACACGCGCAGGCGCTCGGCGGCTGGCAGGCACGTGACTTCCATCTCCTTGAATGTCGCGGTCGGCACACAGGGAATGGCCGTCCAGTCCGACAGGGTGTCTGGCGTAACTCCAGACGCTTCGCACAGCCGCCGGTAAACCTGGTTGTGCCTGAACTGAAGGCCGAAAAGCTCGATGGCAAGTGTGCTGAAATCAGCCGCCAACGGGTGCTGGTGTTCAATCGGAGCAGCCTGCGTCAGAAGGCTCGCCCTGCCGGTTGCAGCAACCGACGTGTTTTCACCTGCTGTCACCCACGACCGGCCACAGGATGTGAGCGCTTGCCGCAGTCGCGCGGCGAACTCGGAAAGCTCGGATATCATGCGGTTTTGTTTTCGTGTCAGGCTGGTTTTCCGCCACAGCCCGGACCTCCACTGTAGCAAGCCCGCGCCCGGCTGCAAGCCGTGAACCGCCCTTGACCCGTGCCGTTTTCGGACCTAGCGTGGGCGTGTTCGAGGGGAGCCGCCCGGCGGCTGAGAGTCCCGAGTGGTCGGGAGACCCGTTGAACCTGATCCGGATCATGTCGGCGTAGGGACGAACCACACCGCGCATTGCCGGCCAGGATTCAAGGTCGCTTCGCGTTCCCCCCGCACGGTGTCATGAGCACGTCCACAGATCATTCCTGCTCTTCGAGCCAGGCCCGGCGGCCTGCAAGCCGGCGGGTTTACCTGCCGGGTCAGATTCATGGCGATGTCCGCGTCCCTATGCGGGAGGTCGCTTTGACGCCGACTAAATCTGCCGCCGGCCGCCTCGAAATCAACGAGCCGGTGCGGCTCTACGACACCAGCGGCCCCTGGGGCGATCCCGATTTCAAGGGCGACATTGCGCGGGGATTGCCGCCGCTGCGGCGCGACTGGATTCTCAAGCGCGGCGATGTGGAGGAATATGACGGCCACCCGGTCCCGTCCCTCGACGACGCTGCCTTGGCGGCCGATCTGCTGGCAGACGCGAAGTCCAAATCCTGTTCGTCACTCGTCACCCGCCATTCGCTATTCGGTCCGCGCCGCCCGCTGCGCGCCAAACCTGGCAAGGTCGTCACCCAGCTCGCCTACGCCCGCGCCGGCATCATCACCCCCGAAATGGAGTTCGTGGCCATCCGCGAGAACATGGGGGGAGCTCTTGCGCCGGGCCAATCGGGCCGATCCGACGGATCAGTCGGTTATCTCCCCGCCGTCTTCCGCCGCTTCCCCCAGCGCATCCCGGCCGAGATCACACCCGAATTCGTTCGCCAAGAGGTCGCCGCCGGCCGCGCTATCATCCCGGCCAACATCAACCACCCGGAAGCCGAACCGATGATCATCGGCCGCAACTTCCTGGTGAAAATCAACGCCAACATCGGCAACAGCGCCCTCGCCTCGAGCATCGAGGAGGAGGTC
>Ga0073932_1001220_pt1 | contig 50782 bp, 52 predicted proteins | sample DewCreD2012metaG_FD_76967 | JGI IMG/M metagenome (GOLD analysis project Ga0073932, IMG submission 76967) | Hot spring sediment bacterial and archeal communities from British Columbia, Canada, to study Microbial Dark Matter (Phase II) - Dewar... ...
AGGAGATCGGCGCGATGATCCGCCTGGTCCAGGCCGGGGCCGGCGAAGTGGTGGACGCCATGCAGCAGGCCGGCGCCAATGTGAGCGCCGCGGCCAGCGCGACGGAGACGGCCGGGACAGCGTTTCAGACGATTGCCGCGGAAACGCAGACGTTGCTGAGACAAATGCAGTCCATCGAGACGGCTATCGGGGAAATGGCGGCCTCCCGACGGTTGCTGGAGCAGGCGGTCGCCGAGGCGGCGGATACGGCCAACCAGAACCATTCGGTCGCCGGGGCTATGGAGGACCTGAATCGCCAGGTCGTGGCTGTTATCGACAACGTCAGCGCCGTGATTGAAGAAAACATCGCCGCCACCGAACAAATGGCGGCCAATATCGGCGAAGTCAGCCAGTCGATTGAGGCGATCGCCAGCGTAAGCGAGGAAAACAGCGCGGCGGTGGAGGAGGTGAGCGCCGCCGCTGACGAAATGAGCGCGCAGGTTGAACAGGTCGCGGCCTCGGCCCAGGCGCTGGCCGAGACGGCGCGCACGCTGGAGGCCGTGGTGCGGGAGTTTCAAGTGGACCCGGCCGCTCCGCTGACCGACCCGGCGGCCGAACATCGGCCATCCGGGCGCACGGCCGCTCCGGCCGAGCGCTGGGCGGCCCCGGCCGTCCGGACCGGGAATGGCTCTCACCCCCAACCCGTCAGCTAGAGCGAGGCGATGAAGATGCATCAACTTTGCGACCAATACCGGATCAACGAAATCAACCTGGAGCACCGCCGGCGCCTGATCGGGCTGACGCCGGACGTGGTGGCCGCGCTCCGGCCGCTCGTCGGCTGGGCCGACCGGGTTGCCGAGCCCCTGGTCCGCGAATTCTACGACGTGCAGTTCGGCCTGACGCCGGCGCGGGAGTTCTTTGAGGCCTATGCGCGCAGCAAAGGCCTCTCCCTGGAGGCCCTCCGCCCGCGCCTCGAGAAGACCCAGGCCGAGTATTTCCGCGAAATCTTCCAAGAGGCGGCCGGCGCGGGGACGTTTGGCGTGGACTATTACGAGAAGCGCCTGCGCATCGGCCGCCGCCACAATGTCATCAATCTGCCGCAGAAGTGGTACCTGGGCAGTTATGCCGTCTATCAGCGGCTGGTGCGCAAATATCTGTGGCGGCACTATTTCCACCGCCCGCGCTTCCGGGCCCGGGCCGAAAACGCCATCTTCACGGTCTTCAACTACGACATGCAGGCGGTCGGGGACGCCTTCTTCTACGACTATTTGCAATCCATCGGCCTGGACCTGGCCACCGTACGCGTCGACTCGTCCGAACAAGATTTGTCGGAGCACTATGCGGCGCTCCGGTCGGCCGTTTTCAACGTGATCGCCGAGACGGTGACGACCAGCCGGACCCTGGCCGGGGCCAGCCAGAGCCTGGCCGGGGTCGCCGATCAGGCGGGCCGGCTCGCCTCCGAGATCGCCCTGACGATCCAGCAGGTGGCGCAGGGCACCAGCCAGCAGGCCGATACGATCACCCAGACGGCCGGCTCTATGGAGCAGATGCGGCGCGCCATCGACGGCATCGCCCGCGGGGCGCAGGAGCAGGCCCAGGCTGTGGCGCAGACCTCCACGGCCATGGGCCAGCTCTCCGCCGCCGTCGAGAGCCTGCGCCGCAGCGCCCATGAGCAGTCCGAGGGCATGGGCCGCGCCGGACAGGTGCGCGTGAGCCTGGCGCAGGCCCTGCAGCGCGTGGCCGCCGCCACTGAGCAGGTGGGGTTGCAGACGGAGCGGGCGGCGACCGCGGCAGCCGATGGCGCCAACCTGGCCAGCCAGACCGTGGCCGGCATGCAGCGCGTGCGGGCGACCACCGAGCAGCTGGCCGGACGCGTGCGTGACCTGGGCAAACGCTCCGGGCAGATCGGGGCGATTGTGGAGACGATCGACGACATTGCCGCGCAGACGAACCTGCTGGCGCTCAACGCCGCCATCGAGGCGGCGCGGGCCGGCGAGCACGGCAAGGGGTTCGCCGTGGTGGCGGACGAAGTGCGCAAGCTGGCCGAGCGGTCGGCGACGGCGACGAAGGAGATCGGCGAGATGATCCGCCTGGTCCAGACCGGGGCCGGCGAGGCCGTGGACGCCATGCAACAGGCCGGGTCCGAAGTGGCCGCGGCCGTGCAGCTCGTGGACCGGGCGGGCGAGGCGTTTGCCGCCATCGCCGCCGGAACGCAGGCCTTGTCCGAGCAGGCCCACGACATCCGCGAGGACACACGCGCGATGCTGTCCGCCAACGAGGCTTTGGAGGGCGTGGTGACGGCCGTCAGCGCGATAAGCGAGCGCAATCGCGATGCGGCCGAGACAATGAGCGAGCTGACGAGCCGCGTGGTGGATAGCCTGGATAGCGTCAGCGCTGTGGTCGAAGAGAATACGGCCGCTACCGAGCAGATGGCTGCCAGCGTGACCGAGGTGACGCACTCCATCGAGAGTATCGCCAGCGTGTCTGAGGAGAACAGCGCCGCGGTCCATCAGGTCGGCGCGTCCGCCCGACAGATGAGCGGCCAGGTGGCCGACGTCACTCGCTCGGTTCAGGACCTGGCCGGGATGGCGCAGAAGCTGCAAGGCCTGGTGGCAAACTTCAACGTGGCCGCCGCGCCGGCGGCGCCTGCCCCGGCCGCGCTCGGCCCGCAGCACCCCGCCGCGCCGCCCTCGGCCCCGGCCCGCAACGGGCGTTCGCAGCCGCCGCGCACGGTGGACCGGCCAGCGCCGGCGGCCCGCTCGGTCAATGCGATAGCCGCGCCGGCGGCCATCGCCGGGGCCCAGACCTTCGCCTGGGACGAGTCGATGGCGTCCGGCGATGCTCAGGTCGACCGGCAGCACCAGGAGCTCATCCGCCAGATCAACTCGCTTCTCCAGGCCATGTCCCAGGGCCGGGGCCAGTCTGAGATCAGGCCCATCCTGGACTTCCTGGCCCGCTATGTCCAGGAGCACTTCAGTTGGGAAGAAGACTGCATGGAGCGGCACCGTTGCCCGGTGGCGGCGGTCAACCAGCGCGCCCACGCCCGCTTCATCGAAACGTTTCAGGCCATCCGCCGACGCTATGACCAGGAAGGCCCGAGCGCCGACCTCGTGCTCTCGATCAAACGCGAGTTGGGCGATTGGCTGGTGAACCACATCCGCCGGATTGATACCAACCTCCGCGCTTGCATGAAGCATGCAGCGTAGAGGCCCTCGGTGTGGCTCAGGGTCGCGTAGCGCCGCCGTTTCAGATCAGCCGGCGGTTTGTTGAGGCCGGGCGGCGGCTGGCGGCGACGCAAGGGCCAGGGGCGGAAGTGCTTCCGCCCCTGCCTGTCTTGAGTAACAGATGCCAACGGGGTGCCATCTTATTGGCCATACGTTGGCGTCTATACTCAAGACGGTATCCTGGTGCATGGCGACCCAAAAGGGGACGAATCCGGCTGTTGGTGTGTTCGTGAAGACGCAGCCCGAAGATGACTATCCTTAAACGAATGGCGTTGATCGTCGCGGCATCCATTGGGACGCTGACGCTCGTCCTGTACGGGCTCCAGGCCTGGTTCGAGTTGGACCGCCTGGCCGACTGGGAAACCGAGGCGGCGCGCCGCAACACTGCCCAAGGCGAAGCCATGATCGCTCGGGAATTGCTGCGTCTGGATATGCTGGCCGAAGACCACGCGACCTGGGATGACACCTATGCTTTCGTCGCCTCCGATGGCCTGGCCCTGGACTACGTCCGCGCCAACCTGGTGGGCACGACATTCCGAACTCTGGATATCAATCTGTTCCTGCTGACCGATACGCAGGGAGACCTGGTCTACGGCTCGTTCTATGATCACGAGCGGGCCGAATTTATCGAACTCCCCTCCGAATTCCTGACGCAGCTGGGAGAGACGGCCCCCCTGGTGCAGACGCCGCAACGCGACGGCAGCCTGCGCGGCCTGACGCTGCTGCCCGCCGGGCCGCTGCTGGTGGCCGCCCGGCCCGTGCTGCGGAGCGACGGCGGCGGTCCGGCCCGCGGCGTGTTGATCATGGGCGCTATGTTGGATACGCCCCGGCTGGAGGCGTTGAGCGCGGCCGCCGACCTCGGCCTCAGCGTGTTTCGGGTTGATGATCCGGCCGCCATGCCAGCCGATGTCGGCCGGGCCTGGCAGGCGCTGGCGGCGGGGCGTGAGCCGGACACACAGGCCCCGGGGCCCGGGACGATCGCGGGCTACCGGTTGCTGCCGGACCTGGAGGGACGACCGGCCTTGCTGGTGCGCGTGTCAATGGACCGCGCCCGGGTCACGATCGGCTACGCCAGTCTTTTCAACACCGCCCTGGCCCTCATCATCGTCAATGGCGCTGGCGGCCTGCTGGTCGTCGTCCTCCTGAACCGTCTGTTGCTTTCCCGGCTGGCCGAACTTAGCGCTCGGGTTCAGGCGATCGGCCGATACGGCGCGGCGTCCGAGCGGGTGGAGGCCGCCGGCACGGACGAGGTCGCGCTCTTGGCTCGCGCCATCAACCGGATGTTGGACTCCCTGGAGCGCGCGGCCCGGGAACGCGAGCACGCCGAGGCCGAAATCCGCTTGCTGGCCCGTTTTCCAGAGGAGAGCCCGGCGCCCATGCTCCGGTTGTCGCCCGAAGGCGCCATCCTCTACGCCAACGCCAGCGGCCAGGCTATGGTCCGGGCGCTGCGCGGCGAGGCCGCCCCGGCGCTGGACGCCGACGTCCCCGTCTGGGGCGCGGCGGTGGAACAGGCGCTGGCGACGCGGGACCGGGTTGAGGCCGAGTTTGTCGGCGGCGGGTCGGTCTTCGCCTGCCTGTTCGTCCCGGTGGAGGGCGCCGGCTATCTCAACGTTTATGGCCGCGACGTCACTGCCGCCCGGCAGATGGCCGTTGAATTGCAGGCCCAGCGCGACTTCGCACAGCAGGTGATGGACAACCTCGGCCAGGGCCTGACCGTGACCAACAGCCGCCACCAGTTCGAGTACGTCAACCCGGCCTACGCCCGAATGCTGGGCTATCTGCCCGAAGACCTGATCGGCCGCAGCCCGGTGGAGTTCACCCACCCGGAAGACCTGCCCCGGCTGGCGGAGGCCCGCGCCCGACGCGCCCTGGGCGCCGCCAGCACGTACGAGACGCGCCTGGTGCGCCGTGACGGCAGCGTCGTGCATGCGTTCATCACGGGGGTGCCCCGCTGCCGCGATGGCGAGGTTGTCGGCGCTATCGCCGTCATCACCGACCTGACCGAGCGCCGCCAGGCGGAGGAGCAGCTCCGGCTGCATTCGGCCGGGCTGGAAGCCGCGGCCAACGGCATCGTCATCACCGACCGCCGCGGCGTGATTCTGTACGTCAACCCGGCTTTCACGACCCTCACCGGCTACGCGCCCGAAGAAATCCTGGGCGGCACTCCCCGGCGCCTCAACTCAGGCAGGCAGGCCAAGGGGTTCTTCAAGGAGATGTGGGCAACGATCCTGGCCGGTCAGACCTGGCGCGGCGAACTGGTCAACCGCCGCAAGGATGGCAGTCTGTATACGGAGGAGATGACGGTTGCGCCAGTGCGCGCCAGCGACGGCGAGGTCTCCCACTTTGTCGCCATCAAACGCGACGTCACGGCGGCCCGCCAGGCCCAGGCCGCCCTGCGGGCCAGCGAGGAAAAGCACCGTCGCCTGATCGAGAACATGGCCGACGGCGTGGCCATGACCGACGAGGCTGGCCGGGTCGTGGAATGGAACCGGGCCCAGGAACAGATCACGGGGCTGGCGCAGGCCGACGCGCTGGGTCGGCCGATCTGGGAGGTCCAGGCCGAGTTGAGTCTGCCGGAGCGCAGGACGCCGAGCGCTCTCGACCAGTGGCGCGCCATGATCCTGCAGGCCCTCCAGACCGGGCAGATTCCGGCGGCTCAGCGGACTGCGACCGCGGACATTCGGCGGCCCGACGGCGCCCGCCGCACGGTGGAGACCTCCATCTACTCGATCCCCAGCAGTCAGGGCTGGTTGGTGAGCGGGATCATTCGCGACATTACCGAGCAAAAGCGGGCTGAGGCCGAGATCATCCAGCTCAACCTCGAACTCGAATCCCGCGTGGCCGAGCGGACCAGCCAACTGGCGGCCGCGAACCAGGCGCTGGAAGGCGAGCGGGTCCTGCTCGCTCAGCGCGTGGCCGAGCGCACGGCCGACCTGAGCGCCCTGAACGCCGAACTGGCCCGCGCCGTGCGCGCCAAGGACGAGTTCCTGGCCAGCATGAGCCACGAGCTGCGCACGCCCTTGAACACCATCCTGGGCATGACGGAGGTTCTGTTGGAGGGCCTGCTCGGGCCGGTCGCCCCGGACCAGCAGGACTCGCTTCGCAGCATCGAGGAGAGCGGACGGCACCTGCTGTCGTTGATCAACGACATCCTGGATATCTCCAAGATCGAGGCCGGGCGGATGGAGCTGCAATTCAGCGACGTCAACGTCGCCGCCGTCGGCCAGGCCAGCCTGCGCCTGATCCGCGAGGCCGCCCAGCGGAAATCGCTGAAGGTGGAAGCAGCGTTTGATCCGGCGGTCACGGAGCTGCGCGCGGACGAGCGCCGCCTGAAGCAGATGCTCGTCAATCTACTCAGCAACGCCTGTAAGTTCACGCCGCCGGGCGGGCGTCTGGGCCTGGAAGTGGCCGGCGATGCCGAACGCGAGGCCGTGCACTTCACCGTGTGGGATACCGGTATCGGCATTGCGCCGGAAGATCAGGGGCGCCTGTTTCAGCCGTTCGTCCAACTGGATAGCCGCCTGTCGCGCCAGTATGCAGGCACCGGGCTGGGGCTCAGCCTGGTGCGCCGCATGGCCGAACTCCACGGCGGCGGCGTCGCGCTGACCAGCGCGCCCGGCCAGGGCAGCCGTTTCACCATCTCGCTGCCCTGGCGCCGATCGGCAAACGGGGCGGAAGCGGCTGAGCCGGACGACGCTGACCAGACCGGTGACCGCTGGCAGCCGCCGGCCGGCAACGGCCAGCCGGCCCAGGCGCCCCTCGTGCTGCTGGCGGAAGACAACGAGGCCAACATCAAGACCTTCGCGGCCGCGCTGACCCGCCGTTATCGCCTGCAGGTCGCCCGGACCGGCCGGGAGGCTGTGGCCCAGGCGCTGGAGGCGCGTCCTGATCTGATCCTCATGGATGTCCAGATGCCGGAGATGGACGGTCTGGAGGCCACGCGCCAGATCCGCCGCCAGGCCGGCCTCGTCTCCGTCCCGATTATCGCCTTGACGGCCCTGGCGATGAACGGCGACCGCGAGCGCTGCCTGCAGGCCGGCGCCGACGACTATCTCAGCAAACCCATCAATTTGAAGAAACTGCTCGCCGCCATCGACGCGCGGCTCGGGCAGTGACCCGCTCGGTTAGGAGGCGCTACATGTCCGGCCCCGGAACCATTCTGGTCGTAGACGACGATGCCAACAACTCCCGCACGCTACAGGCGCTTTTGGCGTCGTTGGGGCATCGCGTCGAGATCGTATCCGATGGCCTGCAGGCCCTGGAGCAAGCGCCGGCCCTCGCGCCCGACTTGATCCTCTTGGACGTAATGATGCCGGCGATGGACGGCTTCGAAGTCTGCCGCCGGCTGCGCGCTGACCCGCGTGTGGCGGAGGTGCCCGTCATCCTGGTGACCTCGCTGGATGATCGCCAGTCGCGCCTGCATGGCCTGGAAGCCGGCGCTGATGATTTTGTCACCAAGCCCTTTGACCGACTCGAATTGCGGGCGCGCGTGCAGTCCGTGATGCGCCTCAACCGTTATCGCCGCCTGCTGGCCGAGCGTCAGCGCTTTGCCTGGGCGGTGGATGAATCGGAAGATGGTTACCTGCTCGTCGCCGAGGGTGGGCGGGTGGAATACGCCAACGCGCGGGCCCGCCGGTATCTGGGCCTGCCCGAGACGGACGACCCGCCCGCGGGCGACCGCTTCATGGAACTGGCGCGGCGGCGCTACCGGTGCGAGCCGGCCGGGGCGGGCGACGACCCGGCGGCTCTCGTCTACCTGGTCAGGCCGGAAACGGATATGGAGCGGGCGACGTGGCTCAATGTCAACGCGCTCGCGCTACCCGCTGCACTCGGCGTCGGTCACCTGCTCCGGCTGCGCGATGTTACAGCGCAGATGGGAGCGCGTTACGAGATGTGGTCGTTTGGCGTGTTCGCCCGGCATAAATTGCGCGCCCCCCTGGCGGCCGTGCACGGCAGCCTGGAGCTGCTGGCGGACACCCCGGGCGAGGCGCTGTCTGAGGAGGCCCGCCAGCTTCTCAAGCTGGCCCAGCGTGGCGTGGCGCGCCTGCAATCCGAGGTTCAGGCGGTCTTGCGCTACATGGACTCGCCGGGTATGGCCCGCCAGGGGGCTCCGTTTGAGCTTGCCGGCCTGGAGCCGCTGGTGCGCCAATTGGGAGTCGAGCTGGGGCTGGGCCCGATCGAAGTCCACGTGGCGGCCAGCGTGGCGTCGGCCCAGGTGTGGCCGTCGGCCCCGGCGATGACGTTGATGTTGCATGAGTTGCTGGACAACGCGCGCAAGTTTCATCCTCGCGGCGCGCCGCAGGTGAGCGTGGAGGTCGAGCCGGCGCCAGGCGACGCCATCATCCTGCGCCTGACCGACGACGGCCGTTCGTTGCCGCCGGATGAACTGACTCGGATGTGGCATCCCTACTACCAGGTCGAGAAGTCGATGACGGGCGAGGTGAAGGGGATGGGCCTTGGCCTGTCCATGATCGCAGCGCTGCTCGCGACGATAGGAGGCGCCAGCCGCGCTTATAACCGCCCCGATGGCCCCGGTCTCATGGTGGAGCTGCAGTTACCGCCGGCCACCGCCGCCTAGCCGCCCACACGCCGGGTCGCTTCTGGTCCAGCCTCGCGCCTTCGCCTCTCACCCTGGCCTGGTTTCCCTGCCGCCCGCGCCGCCCGGCGCGGTTTTCGTTGTTCTTCACATTACTTTTCGCAGGATTTTATGGGCGGGCCGCATATCCTCCGATAATGTGAAAGCGTGCGCTGTGCGCTGCGCACCCGCGGCCGAGTTGATCCGGGCTGCCGGCCGGGTAGCCAGGAAACAGGTTGATACTCTAATCACCCCGTTTTGTCCCCTTACTTTCGGTCTTGGACCGTAACCTGTGGAAGGACAGGAAACACTATGAACTTCTTTCGTGATCTCAAAATCGGCGTCAAGATCGTCACCGGTTACGCCCTGGCCCTGGCCCTGATGGCCGTGGTGGGGGGCGTGGCGTTGTTCCGGCTGGCCGAGATCCAGGCCAAGGTGTCTAACCTGACCGGGAATCTGTCGGTGGATCTGGATGTGGCTGGTGTTATCCAGACACAGCTCCTGAGAGCGCGACTGTACTTCACCCGTTATCTGCGCGCCGAGGACGCCGCCAGCTTACAAACGTACGAGCAGGAATGGGCAAAGCTGGAGGCGGCCCTGGAAACGGCGCAGGTCGAGATCACCAAACCCGAGCGGGTGGCGATGCTGGATTCGATCCGGGCCGACGCCGCCGACTATCACGAAACGGTGGCCGAGATGGTGGCTTTGATCCAGGCCCGGCAGCAGATCCGCGCCGACGTCCTGGATGTGCAGTCGCAGGCGGCCCAGGACGCGCTCAACGCTCTAATGGACGCGGCCCGCGCCGATGGCGACGTGGCCGCCCTGTACTACGCCGGCCTGGCCCAGGAGTCGCTCCAGCGGCTGCGCGTCAACATGCTGAAGTTTCTTGAGAGCGGCGACGGCCAATGGGTTGACCGCTTCGCCGACCGCCAGGCCGAGCTGGACCAGGCCCTGGCCGGACTGGACTCGGCCTTGCTGGACCCCGGCCAGCGCCAGACCTTTGACGCGGCCGTGGCCGCCCTGGACGCCTATATCGCCGGCTTCAACGGCCTGCACGACGGCTACGCCCGCCAGATCGCCCTGGAGAACAGGCTGCTCAACGAGCTCGGGCCGCAGATCGTCCAGGCGGCGGTGGATATGGCCGACAGCGTCGGCGCGGATTTCGACGCCGAGGAGGCCAGCACCCGTGAGATCGTCGCGCAGACGCAGGTCGTCGTCGTCGCCGTGCTGGCGCTGGCGATCATGCTGGCGCTGGGGCTGGGTGTGCTCATCGCCCGCGGCATCACGCGCGCGCTCCAGGCGCTGACCGGCGCCATTGAACAGATCGCCCAGGTGGATCTGCCCGCGCTGGCGGCGGAGATGGCGGCGCTGGCGCAGGGCGACCTGACCCGGCGCGTCAGTATCACGGCGCAGCCGCTGGATATCGCCGGCCGCGACGAGACCGGCCAGATGGCGCGGGCCTTCAACGCCATGATCGAGCGCCTGCGCGGCATCGGCCAGGCGTTCGACGCGATGAGCGAGCGCCTGCGCGGGGCGGTGGGCCAGGTGGCCGATAACGCCCAGCAGTTGGCGTCCGCCTCCAGCCAGCTCTCGCAGGCCGCGGGCCAGGCCGGCCAGGCCACCGGCCAGATCGCGACGACGGTGCAACAGGTGGCGCGCGGCACGGCGCAGCAGTCGGAGAGCGTCACGCGCACGGCGACGGCGATGGAGCAGATGAAGCGCGCCATTGACGGCGTGGCGCGCGGGGCGCAGGAGCAGGCGGCGGCGGTGGGCAGGGTGTCCACGCTGACCTCTGAGATGACGGCCGCCATCCAGCAGGTGGCGGGGAACGCGGCGGCGGTGACGCAGGAGTCGGCCGGGGCAGCCGAGGCGGCGCGGGCCGGGTCGCGCACCGTTGAAGAAACCATCAAGGGCATGTCGAGCATCCGGGCCAAGGTGGGGGTGTCGGCTGAGAAGGTTCAGGAGATGGGGCGTCGGTCGGACCAGATCGGGACGATCGTGGAGGCGATCGACGACATTGCTTCGCAGACCAACCTGCTGGCGCTGAACGCCGCCATCGAGGCGGCGCGCGCCGGCGAGCACGGCAAGGGGTTCGCGGTGGTGGCGGACGAGGTGCGCAAGCTCGCCGAGCGAGCGTCAGCCGCGACCAAGGAAATTGGCGGCCTGATCAAGGGCATCCAGGCGACCGTGGGCGAGGCGGTGCGGGCGATGGCCGACGGGGCGCGGGAGGTGGAGGCGGGTTCGCAGCTGGCGAACGAGGCGGGCGAGGCGCTGGCGCGGATCATGCGCGCGGCCGAGGCAGTGCAGGTCCAGGCGGAGGCGGCCCGCAGCGCGACCCAGCGGATGAGCAGCCTGTCGAACGACCTGGTGGGGGCGATGGACAGCATGAGCGCGGTGGTGGAGGAGAACACGGCGGCGACAGAGGAGATGGCGGCGGGGGCCGGCGAAGTGGCCGGCGCGATCGAGAACATCGCTTCCGTCAGCGAGGAGAACTCGGCGGCGGTGGAGGAGGTCTCGGCCTCGGCCGAGGAGATGAACGCCCAGGTGGAAGAGGTGACGGCCAGCGCGCAGTCGTTGGCCGAGATGGCGCGCGCGCTGCAAGACGTGGTGGCCCAGTTCCGGCTGGCCGCCGACGGTCAGCCCGGCGCGCCTGTCCAGGTGGCGGCCCCGCCGCGTGCAGCCGCGAACGGCCGCCCCACGAACGGCCACCGGGTGGAGAAAATCTCGTTCAACTGATCGGCTGGCGCCCGCCCGCCGAAGCGGAGACGGGCGTCAAAGTAAAACGGCCGCTCCCCATGGGGCGGCCGTTTTTTTCGGTAAGGCGCTGGCCCGAAGTTGCAAGCTCCGGGCCAGCGCGCCTGGTCTCAGTGCGATGGGTCGGGATCGACGGGCTGCCCGTCCACGCGCACTTCGTAATGCAGATGCGGGCCGGTGGAGTTGCCGGTGTTGCCCGAGAGGCCGATGACATCGCCGGCGGCTACCGTCTGACCCTGGCTGACCGGGATAGAGTCCAGGTGGGCGTAGTAAGTCCGATACCGCCCGTTCTCGACGATCACCAGGTTGCCGTAGCCTTCGTTGTTCCAGCCGGCGTGGACGACGCGGCCCGCCATTGTTGACCGGATCGGCGTGCCGATGGGTACGGCCAGGTCGAGACCGCGATGGCCGGCGTGGTAGGCCTGCGTGCGACGCCCTTCAACCGGCAGGCCTTCCGGCAGCGCCGGATCGGGCGTCGGACTCTGGGGCGTCCCGAAGTCCTGAGCGTCGATCAGGCGTTCCAGCAGGCGGACCAGGGTATAGGTGAACAGCGCGTTGGACGACGGCGGATTGAGACCTGTCTCGCCGCCCAACAGGCCCGCCCACCCCTCGAGGCCGCCGGCGCCGTTCTGGGCCGACGACGCGCCCCAGTCCATCTGCATGTTCAGCAACTGCACGAAAGGATCAACCGGCGTGCGGCGTGACGCAGCCGGCTGGGCGGCCGTTCCGACGGCGGTGTTCACAGGCGGGGTCCGCAACTCACTCATAGCCGGCATTCTAGGGCGAGCTGAAGCCGCCCACGATGAAATCACCATGAATTGCGCGCCGCCCGTTTACCGGTTTTCTATCCGAACGTTTACGCGCGCTTTATGGACGTCGCTCCGGACGCTCGCTTACCATAGCGTGCATTGACCGGGTTTGAAAGGAATTGACCGATTTTGGCTATGGCGGATAGGCCTGATCAGGCGACGGCGCGACTGACGCTTCTGACCGCGCGCGAGGCGGCGGCCTATCTGCGCGTCAGCCTGTCGACGTTGCGGCGCATGGAACGCCGGGGCTGGATCAAAGCCCTGCGCACGCCGGGCGGCCACCGCCGCTTCAGCCTGGCGGCGCTGAACACCTGTCTGGAGCGGGCCTCCACGGAGGCGGCCGAGCCGTGAAACGTCTCCTGGTCGTCGGTGTGGCGGCGCCGCGGCAGCCCGGCCTGCGGCGGGTGATTGAAGACCTTTTCCCGGGCGGCCAGATCGACTGGGCCGACTGCCTGGAGTCGGCCGGCGCTCCCGCCGGCCACGACCTGTGCCTGTTGGAGGCATCGGCCCTGCGGGCGGGTCACCGGCTGACGGCGCCGACGCTGCCGCCGGTGGTGGTTTTGGCTTCAGCCAATCAGCCGGCCCAGGCTCTGGCCGCCGCCGAGGCGGGCGCGGCCGCCTGTGTGTCGGTCGATGATTTCTCTGAGAGGACGTTCTCCCGGCGCCTTGACCTGACCATTCAGGCCGCGCTCGAGCAACGGCGCCGGGCGGACCTGGCCGCCGAACGCCTGGAATTGTTGCGCTTCCAGCAGGTTCTGACCCAGGCGTCCGCCGCGGGCGCCCCATTTGCCGCCTTGCTCCAGTTGGCGGCCGACCAGCTCCACGCGCGCCTGGGCTATGACTATGTCGCCATCTTTTTGGCCGAGCCGGGCCTGGATCAACTGGCTCTCGTCGCCGTCGCCGGGGTAGAGGCCGCCCGCATCCCGTCCGCAGCCTATTACCTGAAACTCGGCCAGGGTTCAGCCGGCCAGGCCGCCCAACACGGGCGCCTCGTCTGGCGGGACTCGTCCGAGTGGATTGCGCCGGCGCTGAGCCTCGATCAGCCCCTGACCGAGTTGTCGGTCCCCATCCGCAACGGCGACCGCCTGCTGGGCGTCCTGATCCTGGCGGCCAGCCAGCCGGATCGGCTGCGCTCCCGCGAGAGCGTGGAATTCGAAGCGTTGGCCGGGCACCTGGCCCACCTTATCCTGCCCGTCGAGAGCCGCCAGCGGGAGGCCGAACAGGTCGAGCGCGAGCACCTGCTCACTCGCATCAGCCATGTGGCCAGCCACTGGTTAGATCCGGTTGAGATGCTGCACCAGGCCATCGACGCTTTGGGCAAAAGCCTGCGGGCCGACCGCAGCACTCTGAGCGTGTTCGATCTGGCCGAGCGGTTGTTTGCCGTGACGCATGAGCATATCAACCCGCTGCTCACCGAGCGGCGTTCGCTCAAGCGCCGGGAGCCGCTGGAAGGCGCGCTGGCGCAGGTGGCCGAGTTGCTGCGGGCCGGCGATGTCATCCTCTCCACCGAGGAACAGGTCTATCCCGGTTTGCGGGAATACTGGGACTGGCTGGTCCGCCGGCATGGCGTCCGCTCGCTGATCTGGGTGCCGATCCCGGGCCAGACCCCGGACCGGCTGTACGCCTTCAGCCTCATGCAGTTGACCCACGCCCGTCAGTGGACGGAGGCCGACGTGGCGCTGTTGCGCGGCATCGCGGACCAGCTGGCGTTGGCGCTGCGCAGCGCCGAATTGTTCGACGGCGTGCGGCGGGCCGCCGGCCAGCTGGAGGCCAAAAACGCCGAACTGGAGGCCTTCGTCTACACGGTCTCCCACGACCTGCAGGCGCCGGTGGTGTCCATGCGCGGCTTCGCCACGTTGTTGCAATCGCGCTACCAGTCGCAATTGGACGAGCGCGGCGCGGCCTATGTGGCCCGCATCCTGGCCAACGCCGACTTCCTCGCGCGCCTGTTGCAGGACCTGCTGGAACTCTCGCGCGTCGGGCGGCAGGAAGAGCCAGATGAGAGTGTGTCGGTCCAGGCGGTCGTGGGTGAAGTGGTGCAGGACCTCGGCCAGGCGTTGGCGGAGCGCAACGTGGCGCTCACGCTGCCGGCCGAGTGGCCGCGGGTGCGTTACTCGCGCACCCGGCTGCGGCAGGTCTTCTCCAATCTGCTCACCAACGCCGTCAAGTTTCTGGGGCCGCAGCCCCAGCCATCAATTGAAGTGGGCTGGCAGGCCGGAGCAACGGATCAGGATGATTTCCCGGCGCTCATTCCGCGAGAGGCCGCCGGCCGCCCGGCCGTGCCGCCCGGCTATGTCGAGTTCTATGTCCGTGATAACGGCATCGGCATCCACCCGGACTATCAGCAGCGCATCTTTGTGCCTTTTGAGCGCCTGAAGCAGGTGGACGTGGCCGGGACCGGGGTGGGCTTGAGCATCGTCAAACGTATTGTCGAGAGCCGCGGCGGCGTGATCCGCGTCGAGAGCCAGCCCGACCAGGGCGCGACGTTCTTTTTCACGCTCCCGCTGGCCCGCGACGCTGCGCCGGCGGCCGGAGGCTCCGCATGAGGCGCGCGATCTTGTTGATCGAAGATAACCCTGACCACATCCTCCTGATCCAGGCGGCCCTGGAGTCTCTGCCGCGCGCCCGGCCGCTGATGGTGATGAACGACGGCGCCCAGGCCCTGGAATACATCCGCTGGTTGTCGGCCGCGCCCCTGCCGGAGCTGCCGTGCCTGATCCTGCTCGACCTGAAGCTGCCCAAGGTGGACGGCCTGGACATCTTGCGCGCCCTGCGCGCCTCGCCGGCCTGGCGCCAGGTGCCCGTCATCGTCCTGACCACCTCCAACCACCCGGCCGACATCCGCACCAGCCTGGCGCAGGGCGCCAACGCGTATTTGAGCAAGATGTCGGCCCTGAATGGCGCCATGACCGAGTTGATCCGGGCGGTGGAGACGTCGCTGCCGGACATTCCCCGACCAGGCGGCCTGGCGGCCGAGGCGCGCTACACCCACGATGAAAGCAGAAGGCCGCAATGACTGATCTTCGCCCTCTGGTCCTGTGCATCGACAGCGATGCGCGCACGCTGGAAATCCTCGCTAAAGTGCTGGCCCGCCTGCCGGTGCGCCAGATGGCCGCGCGTGACGGCGAGACCGGGATCGCGCTGGCGGCCAAGTGGCAGCCGGACCTGCTGGTGCTGGACCTGAACCTGCCGGACCTCGCCGGCTGGCGGGCGCTCGAAGCTATCCGCCGCGGGCCGCACAAGCCGGCGATGCGCGTGTTGGTGCTGAACGCCCGGGATAACACGGCTGAGCGTCTGCTGGCGACGAACATCGCCCGCGTGGACGCCTATCTCGGCAAGCCGTTTGATGTGCCCGCCTTGGCGCGTGGTATGCTCGACCTGCTGGGGCTGCCCCTCGATCAGGTTGTCTGGGAGCAGACCCCGACGGAGGCCGACGCGCCGTGACGGCGCCCGGCAGGAGATGGAGCGCAACGTGATCACCCCACTGCGCGTGCTGATTGTCGAAGACAACGAGGATCACGCCCGCCTGGCCTGCGAGTTCTTGCAAGCCTCCGGCCCGTTCGTCACCGAGATCGCCGCGGACCTGGAATCGCTGTGGCGGCGCCTGGCCGCCGAGAGCTACGACGTCGTGACCCTGGACTACAATCTGCCGGATGGGAACGGTCTGAAGGCGCTGGAGGAGCTGGCCGCCCGCCGGCACGATGTGGCCGTGGTGATGGTGACCGGACGCGGCGACGAGCGTGTGGCGACGCAGGCCATCCAGCATGGCGCCAGCGACTACATCGTCAAGACCGGCGACTATCTCAGCACGCTGGCGGCCGTCGTGCAGAAAGCCGCGCGCACCCACGCGCTGGTGCAGGCCAACCGGCGCTCGCTGGAGCAGATCCGTTATCAGGCCCTGCTGCTCAACAACGTCCACGACGCCGTGATCGTCTGGGACCTGGACGGCCGGATCACGTTCTGGAACCGCGCCGCCGAGGAGGTGTTCGGCTGGCCGGCCGCGACCTGGCTGGGTCAGCCCGCCGCGCACTGCTATCTGACTCTCTTCCAACCGCCGGCGGACATGCCGCCGCTCGACGGCGTCGCCCCCTATCACTCCGAGCGCTGCGGCCGGCGGCGCACGGGCGAGGAGGTCTGGGTCAGCTCCAGCCTGTCCACCCTGCGGGACGAGCAGGGGAGCGTCATCGGTTATATGGATGTGGCCCGCGACATCACCGCCCGTAAGCGGCTGGAGGCCCAGGTCCAGGCCGCTCAGACCCAGCTGGCTCATGCCGTGCGGCTGGCCGCCATCGGCGAGCTGGCCTCCGGCGTCGCGCACCAGATCAGCAATCCGCTGACCACCATCATCGCCGAGACCCAGCTGCTTCTGCGCGCGCTGCCGCCCGGCCCGACCGCGCCCGACGGTCTGCGCGAAGCGTTGCAGGCCATTGAGCGCGGCGGCTGGCGCGCGCAGGAGGCCGTGCAGCGCCTGCTCGATTTCTCCCGGCCCGCCTCCGCCACCCGTGAGCCGGTCTCGGTGAACGAGACCATCGACCATGCGCGGGCGCTGGTGGGCGGGCTGGTGGAGGCCGTTGACGCGCGGCTGGAAGTGGACCTGGCCGAGGGGCTGCCGCCGGTCCACGGCAACGCCCGCCAGCTGGAAGATTTGTGGGTCAACCTGCTGTTGCTGGCCCGCGACGCCGTCGACGCCGCCAGGGGCCGCCCGACCGATGGTCACCGCATCTGCGCCCAGTCGCGCCTCGATCCGGCGGGCTGGGTGGCGGTGAGCGTCCACGATAACGGCCTGCCGATCCCGGCCGAGGTGTTGGGCACGATTTTTGAGCCGGCTTTTGTCGGCCCGGTGGCCGGACGCGGCACGGGCCTGGAATTGAGCATTTGCCGCGAGATTGTTCGCCAGCATGGCGGCCAGATCTCCGTGGACAGCGTGCCGGGACGCGGCACGACTTTCAGTGTGCTTTTGCCGACGAGGTGACGCCATGAACCCAATCGACATCCTGGTCATCGAAGATGACGAAATTGTGGCCCGGACCATCGAGCGCTCGTTGCGCGGACACGAATTCCAGGTGGCGGTGGCCAACAGCGGGGTGCAGGGCCTGCAGCTGGCCCGCCGCCGCCCGCCGGCCCTGGTGCTGCTGGACGTCATCATGCCCGGCATGGACGGCTACACGGTCTGCCGCGAGATGCGCGCCGACCCGTTGCTGGCCGAGGTGCCCATCATCTTCCTGACCGCCAAGAGCAAGGACGAAGACAAGATCACGGGCTTCCGCGCCGGCGCGGACGATTACCTGACCAAGCCCTTCAATGTCGATGAGCTGTTGCTGCGCGTGCGGGCCGTGCTGCGCCGCACGCAGCACGCCGCGCCGCCCTCGGCCGAGGCCGGGCCGCTGGTCGTGATCGGCGAGTACACGCTGGACACGCGCACCTTCAAGGTGGCGACGCCGCGCGGGGAAGTGCAGCTCACGCCCGTGCAGTATGACCTGCTCTACCATCTCATGAGCCATCCGGGCCAGGTCTTCTCGCCCACCCGGCTGTTGCAGGAAGTGTGGGATTACCCTTCGGACGCCGGCAGCCCGGACCTGGTCCGGGTTCACATCAAGAATCTGCGTGAGCGCGTCGAGCGCGACCCGCGCACGCCGACCTTTATCCGGACCGTGGCCGGCCACGGCTACACCGTCTCCGCCGCCAACGATTAGAGCCGTCGCCCATGACCGCCCCTGTCCATTTCGCCTTCGACACCGGGCCGCTGGGTGAAGGCGCAACCGGCGCGCCCCGGCCTGGCGACGTCCAGGCGGCCCTGCTCGACCTGCTCCAGACCGTGATCCGGATGTCCGGCGGCGAGGGCGGGCTGATGCTGCTGGAGGCCGCCGGCGGCGGGCCGGATTGGACGCGGACCATCACACACAACCTGTCGCCGGCCTGGCAGGCGCAGATTGAAACGCCGGACAGTCGGCTGCGTCGGCTGGTCTCCAGCGGGGGCGATGGCCCGGCCGGCTGGCGGGATGCGGAGCTGGGGATCGGGGCGGCCGTGCCGGTCATCCTGGCCGACGGCCGCCGGGCCGGGATCATCCTGCTGACCGGCAGCGCGCCGGTGGAGGCGCCCTGGCTGGATGACCTGGGGCACGTCGCCGGCCGGCTGCTGCAGGTTCAGACCTCGTACGCGGTCAGCCGGGGCCGGGGCCGGGAGCTGGCGGCGCTGAACAAGATCGCGGCCACACTCACCTCCACGCTGCAGCTGGATGAAATTCTCACCTCGACCATCGACGGTATTCGCGAAATTCTGAATGTCGAAGCTGTCTCGCTGCTGCTGCTGGACGAGGAGCGCGGCGAGCTGATCTTCAAGAAGACTCTGGGCGAAGACCCGGACTGGATCTTTCAGTATTCCTTGCGCGCCGAGCGCGGGCTTGTCAGCGAGTGCGTGCGCGGCGGCCGGCCGCTGCTGGTCAACACGGTCGCCGACGATCCGCGTTTTTACCCGGAGGTGGACGGGGTCGCCGGTTTTAAGACCCGTTCCGTCCTGTGCGCGCCGCTGGCCACCCGCGGCCAGACGCTGGGCGCGGTCGAGGTCATCAATAAGCGCGACGGGCCGTTTGACCTGCACGATCAGGACCTGCTGGTTTCGATGACGGCCTCCGTGGCCAACGCCATCTACCATTCGCGCCTTTTCCACCAGTTGACCGTCGCCAACGCCGACCTGGAGGCCAGCCGCTGGGAGGTGGTCCGCTCGCGCAACACCCTGCGCGCGCTCTTCGACGGCATCCCGCACGCCATTTACATCGTTGACCGGGACTACCGCCTGGTGGCGCTCAACCGCGCCAGCGCGCAGTTGGCCGGCGCCGACCTGCCGGCGCCTCCCCCGGCCGAGCTGTTGCTGGCGGCCGGCCAGCCGCAGACCAACCGCGCCGACGCGGCGCCGGGCGAGAAAAACCCCTTCGGGGCGTTCGTGGGGCAGGTGTGCTACCAGGCGCTCTTTCGGCGCGCCGAGCCGTGCGTCGGGTGCCGCGTCGCCGAGACATTGTTTGCGGGCCAGCGCACGCAGCGGGCCGAGCGCCGCTGGGGCCAGGATGACCAGGTGGCCGAGTGGGATGTCAGCACCTATCCGATCCTGGATGAGCACGGCCAGGTGGCGCAGGCCGTCGTGTTCGTGCAGGACGTGACCGAAAAGCGGCGGCTGGAGGTCTCGCTGGCTCAATCCGAAAAGCTGGCCGCCGTCGGCCAGCTGGCGGCCGGCGTGGCGCACGAAATCAACAACCCGCTGGCGGCCATCATCGCCAATACTCAACTCCTGAAGCGTGAGCTGCCGGCGGAGGATGAGCGCCAGGAGTCGGTTCAACTGATCGCCCTGGCCAGCGACCGGGCGCTGCAGGTGGTCCGCAACCTGCTGGATTTTGCGCGCCAGGAGAGGTACGAGTTCGCGCCCACCGACGTCAACGTCTCCATTCGGAACGCCTTTGCTCTGGCCGCGCCGCTCCTGCGCGACCCGGCCCTCAAGCTGGTCACGGATCTGGCGCCGGATCTGCCTCCCGTTTCCGCCAGTCTGGATCATCTGCAAGGCGTCTGGCTCAACTTCCTGCTCAACGCCCGGGACGCCCTGGCCGGCCAGGAGGGCGAGATCCAGGTGATCAGCCGCCGCCAGGGCAACGAGGTCCATGTGCTGGTGGCTGACACCGGCGCCGGCATCCAGCCGGAGCGCCTGCCGCGGCTGTTCGAGCCGTTTTACACCACCAAGAAGTCCGGCCAGGGGACGGGGCTGGGCCTGTTCACCTGCCACCGCATCATCAAGCAGCACGGCGGCCACATCCGCGTCGACAGCCAGCTCGGGCGCGGTACGGTTTTCACCGTGGTCCTCCCGCTGCCGGCCGGCGCCCCCGTTTAGGCCCCCTTAACTACCCTTTCACAACCGGTTTACTGACAGTGCCGCGCCCGGCATGCTAGATTGTGGCCGTCGGAGCAGGCGGAACAGTCAGGCTGTGGTCCCGGTCGGTCGCCGGGTGTCCGCCCGCCTGCTCGGAGAAAGAGTGCGTCGGTGATCCCCGTCACCCGGCTCAACGGTTCGCAGTTCTACGTCAACGCCGAAATGATCAAGTACGTGGAGGCGACGCCGGACACGGTGATCACGCTCACCGACGGCGCCAAGCTGGTGGTGCGGGAAGCCCCGGCGGCCGTGGCCCAGGCCGTGATCGCCTATCGCCGGCAAGTGCAGGCCGATCGCCTGTTGTCGCGTGGAGAATAGCCCGGATGGACCTGAGCACACTTATCGGTTTGGGGGCCGGCCTGGTGGTGGTCATCGTCGTCATGATCATGGACGGCGGCTCCCCGGCCGAGCTGTTCGCGCACCCGTCCGCCCTGATCCTGACCATCGGCGGCGCCATGGCGGCGGCCACCATCACGGTCCCGCTCAAGACCATCCTCAGCCTGCCCCAGTTGATCCTAGGGGCGATTAAGGGCCACAAGGACTCCCCGGCCGCCGCGATTGAGATGCTGGTGAAGATGGCCGACAAGGCCCGGCGCGAAGGCCTGCTGGCGCTGGAAGACGACAGCAAGAAGCTGCACGACCCGTTCCTGCGGCGCGGCGTCATGCTGGTCGTGGACGGCGTCGATCCGGCCCAGGTGCGCGCGATCCTGGAAATTGACGTCCAGCACATGCAGGAGCGTCACGCGCAGGGCATCGGCCTGCTCAACGCGATGGGCGGTTTCGCGCCGACGATGGGCATCATCGGCACGGTCATGGGCCTGATCACGGTGCTCAAGAACCTGGACGATCCGGGCAGCCTGGGCAAATCGATCGCCGGCGCGTTCCTGGCCACTCTGTGGGGCATCCTGACGGCGAACATTATCTGGCTGCCCCTGGCCGGCAAGCTTCAGCACAACAGCCATGAAGAGGCGGCTTACAAGCACATGCTGATCGAGGGCATCCTGGCTTTGCAGGCCGGCGAAAACCCGCGCGTCCTCAAAGAGAAACTCATCGGCTTCCTGCCGCCCAAGGCGCGCGGCGCGGCCGAGGCCAAGGGCGGCGCCAAGGCCGCTGGCAAGCCGGCCGGCCAGCCGGCGGGAGCGGAAGCATGAGCCACGGCGGCGGCGGCGGCGACCGCTGGCTGGTCAGCTATGCTGACTTCATCACCCTGCTGATGGTGTTGTTCGTCGTGCTGTACTCCATGGGCCAGACCGACGTGCAGCGCTACAAGGCCCTGGCTGAGAGCCTGCACCGCGCCTTCGGCGGGACTACGCTCATCGTGGACCCGGGCATCACGTCGGCGGGCGCGGGCAAAGGCGAGAGCCAGCCGGCGCCGGTGGAGGTGGAGGGCTTCCCGGAGCGGACGACCGATGCGCTCGATGTGGCCTCGGACCTGAGCCGGCTGCTGGCCGACAACGGCCTGGCCAACGGCGTCAGCGTGCAGAACAATATCGAAGGCATGCTCCTGTCCCTGGCCGAAAACCTGCTGTTCGCCCCCGGCCAGGCGGAGCTGCTGCCCGAGGCTTACCCCATCCTGGATCAGATCGCCGTCATGCTGGCCAAGATCGACAACGATGTGCGCGTGACCGCCTACACCGACGACACGCCGCCGGCCGACCCGCGCTACCCGACCAACTGGGAGTTGTCGGCCGCCCGCAGCGCCGCCATCGTCCGTTACCTGGTGGAGCGCGGCCTGGCGCCCGAGCGGCTCTCGGCCAGCGGCCGCGGCGAATACCAGCCGATCTTCCCCAACGATACGCCCGAGCATCGGGCCTATAACCGCCGGGCCGAGATCGCCGTCGTCTATGTCGTCGAACAGCAAAACTTCGTGGTCGACGCCAACAGCCTGATTTTTGAGGTGAACTCGGCGCCGATCACGGGAGGCGAGACGCTGCCATGAACCGCATCCTGCCGATACTCAGGCGCGTGGGCCAGGTCGCGCAGGGCGTCGCCCTGACGTCGATCTTTTTGATGAACAGTCTGATGGGCTACATCATGTTCGCGCCGGATGATCTGCCCAAGCCCTTCTACCTCTCCTACGCCGGGGACCCGCTGACGGCGCCTGTGGCGACGAGCGCCAGCGCCTCCAGCCACGCCGGCGAGGCCGTGGCGCATGCCGCGGAAGATGGGCCGCAGGTCGTTCTGGTCTACGAGCCCGGCCAGGGCGTCATGGTGGAGACCGGGACAAAGATCGTCAACCTGGCCGACCCGGGGGGCCGGCGCTATCTGAAAGCCAGCATCACCATCGAAGTGGCGCCGCCGGTCAGCGCGGCCAGCAGCGCGGAGACGGCCTCGAGCGGCGGCCATGGTTCTAGCGAGACCGCCGAGGACCCGGCGATGACTGCCTTCAATGAGGAAATGGCCAAGCGCATGCCGATCATCAACGACATCATCACGACGTTGCTGTCCGGCAAGACGTTTGAGTCGATCTACACCGTCGAGGGCAAGGAGAGTCTGCGCCAGGAGATCCTGACGCAGCTTAACGAGCGCCTGCCCGATCTGCAGGTCATCGCCGTCTACTTCACGGAGTTTGTCGTCCAGTAGGGCGACGGAGCGGCCATGCTCACGCAGGCGGAAATTGACGCCCTGTTGGCGGGCTCGCTGGAGGCGGAACAACCGCATAGCGAGCAGGGGGTCAACCTGGCAGCCCTGATGACCCCGGCCGGCAGCCCGGCTCCGGATAAGACCTCCGGCAAGCAGGTGCGGCCCTACAACTTCTGGTCGCCGGAGCGCTTCTCCAAGGAGCAGATGCGCGCCATTGAGCTGGTCCACGAGAACCTGGCCGAGCGTCTGACCACGTCGCTGCCGCCCTACCTGCGCACCGAGTTCCGGCCGCGCCTGGTCCACATCGAGCAGGGCCGGTCGGATGATTTTCTGAAGGACCTGCCGCCGGGCACGCTCTTCCACGTTATGGCCCTGGAGCCGCTGCCGGGCCGTATGGTGCTGGTGATCAGCCCGGATGTGATGTGGGTCATCCTGGAACGCCTGCTGGGCGGCGCCGGCCCCGGCGACCACAAGGCCCGGCCGCTGACCGACATCGGCCAGTCGCTGATCAAGGGCACGGTCGAGTACATGCTCAACGACTTCAAGGGGGCGTGGAGCAAGGTGGTGGCGCTGGAACCGCAGCTCGAGGATAGCACCGTCAATCATCATTGGGTGCAGATGATGCTGGGCAACGCGCGCGTGGTGCTCATCACCTTCGAGATCACGCTCCAGGGGACGACCGGCACCATGAACCTGTACGTCCCGTTCTCGATGCTCAAGCCCGTCGCCAACGTCCTCAACCCGCATGTCTGGATTTCGGGGCGGGATGGGAAGGGGCCGGACGAGGCCCTGCGCCAGAAGACGCTGAACGGCCTGCGCCAGTTGCCGGTGCAGTTGCGCGTGGTGCTCGGCGACGCCGAGCTGACCATGAGCGAATTGATTGGGCTGCGGCCGGGCGACGTGATCCGCCTGGACACCACCCTCCGCCAGAAGTTGACGGTGCGGGTCGGCGATCGCGCGCGGTTTCGCGGTCACGTGGGCACCGTCGGCAACCGGCTGGCTGTCCAGATCGCCGAGCCCATTGTCGCCGCCGCCGACTAACTCTGTTGCTCTAAGGAAAGCGTATGACTGACCAGTCGATGTCTTCCGTCGCTTCGCCGGTGCAGGAGATGGACGCCCCGAACGTCACCGTGCGCTCGGCGCGCTTTGAGCCGCTGGCGCCGCTGCCCACCGCGGCCGCCGCCGAGCCGGCCAGCATCGACCTGCTCATGGATGTGCCGCTGCGCGTCACGGTGGAGCTGGGCCGGACGCGCATGTCGGTGCGCCAGGTTCTGGAGCTGCAGACGGGTTCCGTGGTGGAACTGGACCGCATGGCGGGCGAGCCCGTGGACGTGATGGTCAACGATCGCCTGATGGCGCGGGGCGAAGTGGTGGTGGTGGACGACAAGTTCGGTATCCGGATCACCGAGATCGTCGTCGGCGGCCGGCGGGGGATGGAAGTATGAAACGGCCCCTGGCTCCGCCTGAACTGGACCGCGTGCTGGCTGGGCTGCGCCGGGCCGGCCGCGACCGGCGGCGGCTCTTCCTGGCTCTGGCCGGACTGGGCCTGGTCCTGTACCTGGCCTGGGAGGCGTTGTCCGGCGCCCGCCCGGCGCCCGGGGTCGCGGCTGCGCCCGACCCGCTGGCCAGCGGCGGCCTGTTGGTGGACGTGATCCTGAAACTTGGCCTGGTCATCGCCCTGGTTTACGGCAGTCTGTACGCGCTGCGGCGCTGGCCGGGCGGGGCGCTCGGCGCGCGGCCGGCGCGCCGGCTGGCCGTGCTCGAGACCAGCCGGCTCTCGCCCCGCCAGGCCGTCCACCTGCTGCGGGTCGGCGAGCGCACCCTGCTCGTCGGCGCCACCGATCAGGCCGTGACCCTGCTGGCCGAGATCGAGCCCGAGCCTCTGCCGGCGATTGAGCCGCAGCCGGCCTCCGCGCCCTTCGTCGACGTGTTGCGCGCCGTGGCCCAGCCCAACGGCCGGGCGCACGCCGCAAACTGAACGGCCATGCCAACGCCCAAAACCCGCCGCCTTCCTCTTATCGCGCTGGCTGTGGCCGGACTGCTCCTGGCCGGCTGTGCGGGGACGCCGGAGCTGACCGCCCCCGGCGTGACGCTGTCGGTGGACCCGGCCGGCGGACCCGAACAGGTCAGCACCGGCGTGCAGTTGCTGGTCCTCCTCACCGTCCTGACGCTGGCCCCGGCGATCCTGATGCTGGCGACGTCGTTCACGCGTATCGTCATCGTGCTGTCGTTGCTGCGCAACGCCCTCGGCACGCCGACGGTGCCCCCAAACCAGGTCGTCGTCGGTCTGTCGCTCTTGCTGACGTTTTTCGTGATGGCGCCTGTGTACGCCCGCGTGGACCAGGAAGCGCTCCAGCCCTACCTCCAGGGCCGGATCACGCAGGCGGCGGCCTTTGACCGCGCCGCTGCGCCCGTGCGTGAGTTCATGTTCCGCCAGACGCGGGAGAAAGACCTGGCGCTTTTCTTGAAGATCAGCGGGCAGAGCCAGCCGGAAACCCTGGACGAGATACCGACGACGTCGCTGCTGCCCGCGTTCGTCATCAGCGAACTGCGCACCGCGTTCACGATGGGGTTCGTCATCTACGTGCCGTTCCTGATCATCGAAATGGTCGTCTCCAGCGTGCTGCTGGCGATGGGCATGATGATGCTGCCGCCGTCGCTGGTGTCGCTGCCGTTCAAGCTCTTGCTGTTTGTGATGGTCGATGGCTGGTACCTGATCACGCAATCGTTGCTGTTGAGTTTTCAGTGAGCCGAGGCGCAGGCCCTGGGAATAACGGAGGAAGCCGTGACCGAAGCCTACATCCTGTCGTTCGCCCAGAACGCGCTGATGATGACGCTGATCCTGACAGCGCCGGTGCTGTTGGTGAGCCTGATCGTCGGCAGTCTGGTCAGTCTCTTTCAGGCCGCCACCCAGATCAATGAGGTCACCCTGACGTTCGTCCCCAAGCTGATCGGCATCAGCCTGGTGCTGGTGGCGCTCGGCTCGTGGATGGCGCAGCAGATGCTGGCATTCACGGCCGAAGTGTTCCGCAGCCTGCCCTCCCTGCCGTTCTGAGGTCCCGGCGATGCGCACACTCATGACCCGGCCGGCCCCCGCGCCGGCCGCCCCCCGGCTGCAAAGCATTTTGGACGACGTGGAGCGGGTGCGCCCGCTTCCCACGAGCGTGACGCGCGTGATACAGGCCCTGGAGGACCCGGCGGTGGACGCCGAGTACATCGCCCATTTGCTGGGCCTGGACCAGGCGCTGGCCGCCGATGTGCTGCGCCTGTCCAATGCGGCGGCCCTGGCCGGCGTCTCGGCGACGGCGTCCGTCCACGAGGCTGTCGTGCGCCTGGGCTTCAAACGGGTCAAGGCCCTGGCCCTGGGCGCGGCGACGGCCACCCTGCTGACGCGACGCCTGGGCGGCTACGGGCTGTCCGGCGGCGAGCTGTGGAACCACTCGGTGGAGACGGCCAGCCTGGCGCGCTATGTGGCCGAAGCCGTCGGCTTCCGGGACCAGGAGGAGGCGTATGTCGCCGGCCTGCTGCACGACATCGGCAAGCTGATCCTGGATCAGTATGTCAAAGTCGGGCAGCAGGTGCTGGCCGATCTCATGGTGCGCAACCAGTGGCAATTGTGGCAGGCTGAAGAGCATGTGTTCGGCATGGACCACGGAGCCGTCGGGGGCCGGATGGCTGAGAAGTGGCAGTTCCCGATCGGGCTGGCGGACGCGATCCGGTGTCATCACTGGCCGTCGCTGTCGCGCACCCGCCCGGAACTGGCCGCGATCGTCAACGTGGCCGACGCCTTGCCGGGCCGCAAGCGCTCATCGCTGGGGCTGCTCGGCTCGCCGCGCGTGCATCCGGAGGCGTTGCGCATCCTGCACCTGGATGAGACGCGCTTTGCCCGGCTGCGGCTTGAAATGCCCTGGCAGCCCGGCGTCTAGGATAACGCCCATGGCGACTTCGGCCCCGATTCTCCTGGTTGAGCCGGACCGGCTGGTGCGCGACCGGATTGTCCTGGCGCTGGCCGGCCTGGACCCGTCGCTCGACGTCATCCTGGCCGCGGACGGCGTCGAGGCGCTGGCGCTGGCCGAGTGGCGGCCGCCGCGCCTGGTGCTGCTCGACTTGCTGCTGCCGCGCCGCAGCGGTCTGGACGTCCTGCGTGACTTGCGCGCCCGCTTCGGCGAGCAGTTGCCCATTATCGTCATTTCCGCTCTCGGCCTGCGGGAAATCGTGCAACGCGCCATCGCGGCTGGAGCCAGCGATTTTGTGGTCAAGCCCATCGACGCGCGCCTTCTGGTTGAGAAAGTCCGCCTGGCTTTGCCGCAGGCCGGGCCGGCGAGAGAGACAGCCTGATGTTTGCTGGCGGCCCGACCGATCTCGCCTCTTCAACCCTGCGCGCCTGCCAGCAGCGCCTGGCCGCGACCGAGGCCCAGTTGCTGTCCTATGCTCAGGATTTGCGCGTCCTGTATCAGGTGGAGCGCGCGCACCGCGAGCAGATCGAGCAGGCGTATCACAGCACGCTGGTGGCGCTGTCCCGCGCGCTCGACCTGCGCGACACGGAGACCGAGGAGCACTCGCTGCGCGTCACGGATTGCGCCCTGACCATCGGCCGGACGCTCGGCCTGGCGCCGGCCGACCTGACCGCGCTGGAATTGGGCGCCATGCTGCACGACGTCGGCAAGATCGGCATCCCCGACTCGATCCTGCGCAAGCCCGGCCCTCTGTCCGCCCAGGAGTGGGGCGTGATGCGGCGGCATCCGCAACTGGGCTACGAGATTCTGAGCGCGGTCGATTTCCTGGCCTCGTCGCTGCCGGTGGTGCTCCATCATCATGAGAAATGGGACGGCACCGGTTACCCGGATGGCCTGTCCGGAGAAGCCATCCCCCTGGCGGCTCGCATCTTCGCCGTCGCCGATGCGTTCGACGCAATGACGGCCTCCCGCCCCTATAAATCCGCCCTGCCGCCGGAGATCGCCTTCGAGCGCCTCCGGGCCGACGCCGGCCGGCATTTTGACCCGCGCGTCGTGTCCGCCTTTCTGGAGGCTGTCGGCCATCCAGCAGCTCCGCCCGCCTCGGCGGCCCTCGGCCGGTCTTGAGGGGTCGCCCGGGAATTTAGCCCCCCTTTACAGCCGCTTCATCGCCCATTTACTGACAATCCCATCCCGCGCCGCTATCGTGGACGGTGACGCATGCCAGCGGGCATGCCGGGCGCTCTGCTCTCTGCCGTTGCCGTTCATCACGATGACCGTCTCCGTCGCTCAGGCCCAGCTTTTCCTGCTTGCCTTCACACGGCTGATGGCCATGCTGGTCCCGGTGCCGGTGCTCGGCGGACGCAGCATCCCGCCTCAGGTGCGGATCGGCCTGGGGCTGCTTCTCACCGCCGTCCTCCTCCCCTGGCAACCGCTCCCGCCCGACGCTCCCAGCCTGCCGGCCCTCGCCCTGGGCCTGGCGCTCGGACGCGAGCTCCTGGTCGGCACGCTGGCCGGGTTTGCGGCGGCCCTCACGTTTGGGACGCTCCAGACAGCCGGCGAGCTCATGGGGTTGGGGGGCGGTTTTGGGGCGGGCCGCGTCCTGAACCCGACGTTTGAGAACTCCGGCTCGGCCTTCGACCAGCTTTTCCTGATGACGGCCATGCTCCTGTTCTTCGTCCTCGATGGTCATCACCTTTTCCTCCTGGCGGCGCAGAAGAGTTTTGCGGCCCTGCCGCTCAACAGCCCTCTGCCCGCCGCGTGGCTGGCGGACCCGGCGGCGGGCGCGCATGGCCTGCTGCGGCTTACGGCCGACTTGATTGTGGTCGGCGTGCTCCTGGCGCTGCCGGTCGTGGGCGCCTCGCTCATGGCCGATCTCGCCCTCGGCCTGCTGGCTCGCGTGGCGCCCCAGGTCCAGGTGTTCTTCCTCGGCGCGCCGCTCAAGGTGGGGTTGAGCCTGTTGACCCTCTCCCTGGCGCTGGCCCTCCTGCTTCCCACCGTCGGCGACCTGCTGCGCCTGATGGGGCCGCGCCTGCTCGGTCTGCTGGGCGCCTGAGCACCCCATGTCCGAACGCAACGAAGCCCCCACTCCCAAACGTTTGCGCGAGGCCCGCGAGCGCGGCCAGGTCGCCCGCAGCCTGGAACTTAACTCGGCGGTCGCCGTGCTCACCGGCTTCTGGCTGGTGTACGGACCGGGGGCGTCGCTGGTGGGCGCTTTGCAGACGATGATGCGGAACACCGTTTCACATCTGCCGACCGGCGAGCTGACCGGCGCCGACCTGCGCGCCTGGCTCGCCGAGGCTGCCCTGCGCCTGGCGCCGCCGTTGGCCCTGATCGTGTTTGGGCTGATGGCGGCCGGCGTCGCCGTCACGCTGGCCCAGACGGGCCTCCTGTGGGGCTCCAAGCGACCGTTCTTCGACGCCAGCCGGGTCAATCCCCTGGCCGGCCTCAAGCGGCTCTTCTCCTCCCACGGCCTGGTGGAGTTGCTCAAGGCGCTCCTCAAGCTGACCATCGTCGGCTGGGTGGCCTACAGTTTCGTGAATGAGCACCTGAACGAGCTGCTCGGGCTGAGCCAGCTCGGCCTGGAGCCGGCGTTGCGGGCGTGGGCGGACCTGGCATACGGCCTCGGCCTGCGCACCGGCGCCGCCTACCTGGTGCTGGCCGTCGCCGATTATGCCTACCAGCGCTGGACCCTGATGCGCTCGCTGCGCATGACTAAGGAGGAGATCAAGGAAGAGTACAAGAGCCAGGAAGGCGACCCGGTCCTGCGTGGGCGCATCCGCCAGCAGCAGCGCCGCATCGCGCGCCAGCGCATGATGAGCAAGGTCCCCAAGGCCGACGTCGTCATCACCAACCCGACGCACTTCGCCGTGGCGCTCCAATACGAGCGCGAGCAGATGTCGGCGCCGCAGGTGGTGGCCAAAGGCGCGGCCCTGGTCGCCCAGCGCATCCGCGAGCTGGCAAAAGAGCATGGCGTGCCGGTGGTGGAGAACCCGCCGCTCGCCCGCGCCCTGTATCGCCTGGCCGAAATCGACCAGGAGGTGCCGCCCGAGCTGTACCGGGCCGTGGCCGAGGTCCTGGCGTTTGTCTATCGCCTTAAAGCGCAGCGCTTGCCGGCCCCGGCCTCCATGCCGGCAGCCAATACCTGATTTCGACTACCTGCCACCTGCCTGCTGTTATGACCGCTCTCACCACCCCGGCCCCGTTCGACTGGCGCTCGCTGCTGCGCTCGCGCGACATCGTGCTGGTCGTCGCCCTGCTGCTGATCATCGGCCTGATGATCGTGCCGTTGCCGCCGCTGGTCCTGGACCTGTTGATCGCGCTCAACATCGCGCTCTCGGTGGGCATCATGCTGCTGGCGATGTACATCGCGCGCCCGGTGGACTTCAACGCCTTCCCGTCGGTGCTGCTGCTGGTGACGCTCTTCCGCCTGGGGCTGAATATTGCCACCAGCCGCAGCATCCTGCTGGGCGGGGACGCCGGCAAGGTGATCGCCACTTTCGGCGACCTGGTGGTCGGCGGCAACTATGTGGTCGGCGTGGTGGTCTTTCTGATGCTGATGATCATCCAGTTCGTGGTGATCACCAACGGCGCCGGGCGCGTGGCCGAGGTCGCCGCGCGCTTCACGCTGGACGCGATGCCCGGCAAGCAGCTCTCCATTGACGCCGACCTGAATGCCGGCATCATCGACGAGAACGAGGCGCGCGCGCGGCGGCGCGCCATCCAGACCGAGGCCGATTTCTACGGCTCGATGGACGGCTCCAGCAAATTCGTGCGCGGCGACGCCATGGCGGCCGTGGTCATCGTCCTGGTCAACATCATCGGCGGCTTCGTCATCGGCGTCGTCCAGCGCGGCCAGGACCTGCTCGGCGCGTTGCAGACGTACACGCTGCTCACGGTGGGCGCCGGACTGATCATCCAGATCCCGGCCCTGCTCATCTCCACCGCCTCCGGCCTGATCGTCACGCGCTCCGCCTCCGACGGCTCGCTCGGCACCGACATCGTCAAGCAGCTCTCGAATTTCCACGTGCTGGTGGTGGTGACCGTGATTGTCGCCGGCCTGGCGCTGGTGCCCGGCCTGCCCAAGCTGCCGTTCCTGCTGGTGGGCGGGGCGCTGGGCGGGGCCGCCTACGCCGTCTGGCGCAACGAGCGCCGCCCGCGCGCCCTGCCCGAGGCGCCCAAAGCCCCGGAACTGGAAGGCCCGGAAGAAGTGATGGGCCTGCTGGTGGTGGACCCGCTGGAGGTCGAGATCGGCTACGGCCTGATCCCGCTGGTGAGCGACGACCGTCCGGAGAACCTGCTGCGGCGCGTCTCCGCCATCCGCCGCCAGATGGCCACCGAGCTGGGCCTGGTGCTGCCGAAGGTCCGCATTCGCGACAACCTGCGCCTTGCGCCGAACGCCTACCGCGTCAAGATCCGCGGCGAGGAGGTGGCGCGCGGCGACCTGATGCTCGACCGCTACCTGGCCATCCCGACCGGCGAGACCGGCGAGACGGTGCCCGGCGTCCCCACCACCGAGCCGGCCTTCGGCCTCCCGGCCGTGTGGGTCAGCGAGGCCGAAAAGGGCCGCGCCGAATTGCTGGGCTATACGGTCGTGGATGCGTTGACCGTGATGAGCACGCACCTGACCGAGATCGTGCGCGCCCAGGCGCCCTCGCTGCTCAGCCGCCAGGATGTGCAGGAGATGCTGGACCGGCTCAAGCAGACCTCGCCCGCCGTTGTCAACGGTCTGGTGCCCGAGCTGCTCACGCTCGGCGATGTGCAGGATGTCCTGCGCAACCTGTTGCGCGAGCGCGTGCCCATCCGTGACCTGGCCGGCATCCTGGAGGTGCTGGCGAACTCCGCCCGCGTGACCCGCGATCCCGACGTGCTGGCCGAGGCCGTGCGGCAGACGTTTGCGCGCACGCTCTCCAACCAGTACCGCGCCGAAGACGGCCGCCTGCACGTCTTCACGCTCTCGCCTCAGCTCGAGTCCATGCTCAAAGCGTCCCTGGGCGCCGCCGACCGCGGCCTGGGTTTCCAGATCGACGCCGCCGTGGCGCAGCAGATCGTGATGCGTATCGGTGAGCAGATGGAGCGCCTGGCCCAGGCCGGCCATCAGCCCGTACTGCTCTGCCCGCGCGAGCTGCGCCTGGCTCTGCGCCGTCTGATTGACCGTTCGCTGCCCAACCTGGTGGTCCTGGCTTTCTCAGAGATCAGCCCCGGGACGCAGGTGCAGGCCCATGGCCTGGTGGAGCTTCCGGAAGGAGTCCGATGACCGCCGACACCCTTTCCCCCGCCGCCCCCGGGGCGCGCAAGTTCCGGGCTGCCAACATGGCGGACGCCCTGAACACCATCCAGGCCGAGCTTGGACCGGAGGCCCTGATCGTCTCCGTGCGACAGGTGCCGGACGGTCCCGCCTGGCAGGTCTGGCGCAAGCCGGTCATCGAGGTGGTGGCGATGCCGTCGGCCGTCGCCGCGACGCCGACGCCGGAGGTGCGGGCGCCCAAACCCGCCGCGCCATCTTTCGAGCGGATCGACCTGGCCCGGCGCGAGACGGCCCGATCGGCTGCGCCCGCAGCGCCGACGCCCAAACCGGCGGCGCGCCAGAACCCGACGCCGCTGCCCGCCCGCTGGCCGGCCGCCCTGGATGAGCTGCGCGTTCACCTGAGCGCGCAGGGCCTGGATACCGGCCTGACGCAGACCGTGCTGGCGACATGCGCGGAGACGCTCAACCCGCGCGCCCAGGATGACCGCGTCCGCGTCCGCGAGCATATCCAGCAACAACTGGAAGCCCACCTGCGGGCCTGGGGCAGTCCGGCGCTCGCATCGCCGGCGCGGCCCGGCGCCGGCCCGCGCGTCGTCTGCCTGGTCGGACCGAGCGGCTCCGGCAAGACGTCGATGGCCGCGAAGCTGGCCGCCCACCACACCCGGAACCTGGGCCTGCGTGTGGCCTGGATCTGCGCGGACACCTACCGCGCCGGCGCCATCGCCCAGGCGCGCATCTACGCCGAGTCGCTCCGCCTGCCGCTGCGGGTGGCATACACGGGCGCCGAGCTTGCCCAGGCCGCCGACGCCGAGAAGGACTCCGACCTGATCCTGGTTGATACGCCCGGCTGCAATCCGCGTCGCGAGGCGAGCCTGGTGGAGCTGGGCGAGTTGTTGACGGCGCTGCCCACCCGCGTGACCTACCTGGTCGCGCCGGCCACCGCCAAGGACGAGGACCTGGCCGATGCGGTTTCGGCCTTCGGCGCTTTCGACCTCAAAGGATTACTGCTGACCAAGCTTGACGAGACCGCGACGTTTGGCGCGCTGTACAACCTTGCCTGGCGCAGCCGGCTGCCGCTCTTGTTTTACTCGTCCGGCCCAGGCGTGCTTGACACTCTGGAGCCGGCCAGCGCCGCGCCTCTGGTGCGGGCGCTGCTGAACGCCGATCCGGCCTCCCTCGAGGGGGGGGCGCGATGAGCGACGCAACCCGGCAACCCGTTCCCGCCGTGCGGGCGGAGAAAAAGGGCCGTCGGGCCGCGGGCCGGGCGCCGGTCCTGCTGGAGTGGGCGTATGGCCTCTCCGTGCTCGTCGTCGGGCTGACCGGGCTGGCGGTCGTCGGGCTGTCTATCCTGGCCGGCGTCGCCCTTTGGATGGCCGTTATCCGGGCCGGCCTGCTGGTCCTGGTGCTGGGCGCGCTGCTCTGGTTCCTAAACTACCGGATCATGCAGGGGGTGCTGGAGGCGGCCCTGCAGGACGCCCGTGAGAGGCAGGCGGCGGCCGAGGGCGCGCCCGGCCCCGAGTCGGCATCGCTGGGCATGGAATGGAAGGCGTGACTGAGCCGTGTTGACCCGCAGCGCCCCCCCTCACGCTGAGCAGGACGCCGAGCAACTGGCGCGTTTCGCGGCCACGCGTGACCCGGCCGTGCGCGAGGCCCTCATCCTGCGCTACGTGCCGCTGGTGCACTTCGTCCTCAACCGGATTGGGATCAGCCAGGCGGCCGGGGCCGACTACGAAGACCTGGCGAGCCACGGTCTGCTCGGCCTGATTGAGGCCGTCGACCGCTACGACCCGGCTTACGGGACGCAGTTCAGCACTTACGCCACCCTGCGCATTCGCGGCCACATCCTGGATCAGTTGCGCGCGCGCGACTGGCTATCCCGGGCGGCGCGCCGCCGCGCCCGCGATGTGCAGGCGGCGGTCTCCACGCTCTGGGGCCAGCTGGGCCGGGCGCCCAGCGACGAAGAGCTGGCCGCCCACCTGCACATGGATCTCGGCCAGTTGCGCCAGTCGTTGGTCGAGGCCGGCCGCATCATCCTGTCGCTCGACGTGGTCCAGGAAGACGCAGCCGAGGATCGGTCGCTGTACGAGATCCTGGCGGACCCCAGCCAGGTTGACCCGAGCGACCTGACCCTGGAGCAGGATCTGCACGCCCGCCTGGTCCGGGCGCTGCAGAGTTTGCCGGAGCGCGAGCAATTGGTCTTGTCGCTTTATTACTACGAAGAATTGACGCTGAAAGAGATCGGTGCAGTGCTTAACATCTCCGAGTCGCGGGTGTGCCAGCTGCATGCCCGCGCCGTGCTGAGCCTGCGGGCCCGGCTGACGGCCGAGGTCGAGCCGGCGGTCCCGGTCCAGAAAGCGAGGCGCTAAGTCTATGTCGAAGGTCGCGTCGAGTCTCCTGCACGATACGCTGAATGTGATCGCCCTGGCGCGTGAGACGGCCCTGGCGCGCGGCGGCCAGGCCCAGGCCGAGCGCCTGGCGCCCGTGGTGGCCGGCCTGCGCGATGTCGCCGCCGCCCGCCAGGCCGAGTCAGCGGCGGCCACCGGCCTCCTGGCCCAGGCCGATTTCCAGGCCTTGCTGGCGACGGCGCAGGCGGCCCCGCTCAACGCCGGCGCGAGCGCGGGCCTGGAGAAGAGCCAGGTGGCCGCGGCCATGTCGGCGGGGGGCATGGGCGAGGTCGAGATTGCCCGGCGGTTGGGCGTGACGCGCGAAGAAGTGCGCCTGATGCTGACCGGCCAGCCCGCCGACGTGCGCCGCCTGGTGAGCGCCGCGGTTGTGCGCGGGAGGTATCAGTCGTGATCAAAGGTTTCTACGCCGCCGCCTCGGCCATGCTGGCCGGCCTCACCCGCCAGAATATGCTCTCGCATAACCTGGCCAACCTGGACACCCCCGGCTTCAAGCAGGTGCTGCTGAGCCTGGATGACTTTGTGAAGACGACGGTCAGCACCCGCCCGGGCGACGAGGTGTGGCCGTCGGCCCCGCGCCTGGTCGGCGAACTGGGCCTCGGCGTGGAGACCATACCGCCGGAGACCGACTACGCTGACGGCGCGCTGCGCCAGACGGGCCAACTCCTGGATGTGGCCCTGCATGGCCCCGGCTTCTTCCGGGTGCAGACGCCGGCTGGCGAGCGCTACACGCGCGACGGCCGTTTCCTTAAAGACGCTGACGGCAACCTGGTGACGGTGGACGGATACGCCGTGCTGAACGAGGCCGGCGCCCCGATCACGCTGCCGGATGGCCCAGTGGCGATCGGCGGCGACGGCGCGATCACGGTGGACGGCCAGGCCGTCGGCCAGCTTGGGATCGCGTCCTTCGCCGATCCGGAGGCGGAATTGACGCGCGACCAACCCAACCTGTTCGCGGCTGCCGGCCAGCCGACCGGCGTGGAACGCGGCACGGTTGTGCAGGGTTTCCTGGAGACCGCCAACGTCAACCCGGCCCAGTTGATGACGCAGATGGTGGCCGTCAACCGCGCCTACGAGGCGGCGCAGATGCTGGTCCAGGTGCAGGACCAACTCCTCGGGCGCGCGATCGCGACCCTGGGACAGCTTTGAGATAGGAGCGGCCGATGTCCAACGGTTTGACCCAACTCCTGGCCGTGGCCCGCAGCGGAATGCTGGCCCGAATGTTTGATCTGGATGTCGTCGGCGCCAACCTCGCCAACGTCAACACCAACGGCTACAAAGGGGCCCGCGCTAATTTCCAGGAGATGCTGTCGGCGGCGGGGGCGACCGGCACCCCCAACGGCGCCGGGCCGCGCGCCACGCAGAATCTCATGACCCCCGGCACCCTGCGGATCACGAGCAATCCGCTGGACCTGGCGATTGAAGGCGAGGGCTTCTTCGCCGTCACTTTGCCGGATGGCCGCACCGCCTACACCCGGGATGGGGCCTTCCAGCGCGACGCCAACAACCAGATCGTCACCGCCGCCGGCCTGCCGTTGGTGTGGGAGGGTCAACTGCCGGCGAATCTCGAGGACATGCACGTCAACCCGGACGGCACGGTCATGGTCAAGCAGGCGGGCGCATGGTCTCAGGCCGGCCGTATCCCGCTGGCCCGCTTCGCCAATCCGACGGCCCTGGCCGGTTATGGCCAGAACGCCTGGCTGGCGACGGACGCCTCCGGGCCGGCGCAGACGGGCAATCCGACGACGGACGGGTTTGGCGTCCTCCACGGCAATGCCCTGGAGAGCTCCAATGTCAATCTGGCCGAGGAGATGACGCACCTGATCGCGTTGCAGCGCGCTTACAGCCTGTCGGTCCGCGCTTTCCAGCAAACCGACCACATGTTCGACCTGGCTATCCAAATGCGCCGAGGCTGATCAAGAATCGGTCACAGATGCCGATAACGTGTTACGGAAAGATATCGTTGCGGCTATCTGGCAGACGGAGGCAGGACGGTCATGAAGATCGAGAACAACGGCTCCAATCCCATTTCGCAGGCCCGGCTGACCGGTGCCGCGTCGGTCGAGGGCGCGCGGGCGACAGGCGCCGCCCGGTCGAGCGAAGGCGCCGCCGGCCGGGACCAGTTGACGCTTTCGGATCAGGCGCGTCTGTTGAGCAGGGCGCAGGCGGCGCTGGCGGAGCAGCCGGACGTCCGCGCCGAGAAGGTGGAGCCGCTCAAACACGCCGTCGAATCCGGCGCGTATCAGGTGCCGGTGCATCAACTGGCGCGCCGGTTGATCGCGCGCCTGTAAAGGATCAGGATGGACATGCCCGACACTGTTACCGTGCCGCTGGCTGCGCTGGAGACGGCGCTGGTCCAGGAATTCCGGCAGCTGCAGACGCTGGAAGCGCTGACCCGCGCTGAGCGCCAGGCGCTGACCCGCGGCGCCGCCGACGAGCTGGAAAGCGTGTTGGCGCAAAAAGCCGCTGTCGAGGCCGAGCTGAGCCAGCTGGAGCGCGCGCGCGAAGCGGCGCTGGAGGCCTGGGCGCGCGCGTCCGATTGGGCGGGGGCGCGGCCCGTGTTGTCGGACATGCTCGGCCACCTGGAGCCGGCGGTCGCCGGCCGTCTGAGACATCTGCGTCAGGGCATCCTGGCCCTGGCCGGCGAAATCGCCGAGCTGACGCGCGGCAACCGGGCGCTGGCCGCTTCGGCCCTGGAGCGGGTGGCGGCCGTGCGCGAGTTCTTGCTCGGCCTGGATCAGCCGGCGGCGGGCTACCAGCCCTGGGGCGCCGCGCCGGCCCGCGCGCACGCGACGCTGACCCGGGAGCATTGGGCCTGAGGTCGAGGAGACGATATGCCGTCGTTATTTTACGGGATCAACCTGGCGCTGCGGGCGGTGCTCAGCCATCAGCAGGCGATTGAAGTCACCCAGCACAACGTCGCCAACGCCAACACGCCGGGCTACCGGCGGCAGCAGGCGGTGCTGGTGGCCGGTCTGCCTTATGCCCCGCCGACCCTGATGCGCGAGCTGGCCGCCGGCCAGATGGGCGGCGGCGTGCGCGTGGACCGTATCCAGCGCTTCAACCTGGAATTTTTCGATGGCCGTTACCGCCGCGAGCTGGCCGAAGCCACCCGGTGGCAGGCGGAACGGGATGTGCTCCAGCAGGTTGAATCCACGCTGGCCGAATCAACCCCGGACGGCCTGCTACCGAAGCTGGACGAGTTTTGGGCGGGATGGCAGGCGTTGAGCGCGGACCCGACCAACACCGCCCTGCGCGGCGACCTGCGCGAGCGCAGTTCGGCCCTCGCCCAGGCGCTTAACCGGCGCGCCGGCGCCCTCGCGGCCTTGCGGGTCGATCAGGACCTGGCCATTCGCCAGCGCGTGGACGAGATCAACGCCGCCGCCAGCCAGATCGCGCGCCTCAACGTCGAGATCGCGCGGGTGCTGGGCGTGGGCGACCAACCCAACGACCTGATGGATGAGCGCGATCGGATGCTGGACAAGCTGGCGACGCTGGCCGGGGCCGAGTCCCACCTGCAGCCGAACGGCGAGGCGATCGTCTCGATCAACGGCCATGCCCTGGTCGTCGGCCGCACGACGTTTCAGGTCAGCGCCGTCCCGGACGCCGCCAACGCCAATCTGGCGCGGCTGGTCTGGCAGGATGGGCAGGCCTTCAGCGCGCCGCGCGGTGAACTGAAGGGTTTGTTCGACGCCCGCGATCGCGTCATCCCGGACCAGCAGAACGGCCTGGATAGTTTTGCGGCGACGCTGATCAACCAGGTCAACGCGCTGCACCGCGCGGGTTTCGGCCTGAACGGCGCCACCAACCTGGATTTCTTCGCCGGGACGGACGCGTTGTCCATGCGGCTGGACGCCGCCATCACCGATCCGGTCAACGGTATCGTGAACATTGCCACCGCCGCCGCCGCCGGCAACCCGGGCGATGGCAATGTGGCCCGGCAGATCTTCGATTTGCAGCAGGCGTTACTCATGAACGGCGGCACGGCGACCCTGAACCAGTTTTACACTGCCCAGGTCGGGCGCCTGGGGCTGGAGGGGCGAAGCGCCACGGCGGCGGCCGAGGATCGGGGCCTGGTGGCCGAGTCGCTGGACAGGCAGCGCGAGTCAATCGGCGGCGTGTCGCTGGATGAAGAGGCCGCCAACCTGGTGCAATCTCAGCGCGCCTACGAGGCGGCGGCCCGCATGATGACGACCATAGACGAAATGATCGACCGGGTCATCAACGGCATGGGGCGCGTCGGCCTGTAGGCTGAGGCGCTGGGCAGAAAGGATGGTCGGGATGCGCATCAGCAGTCGTATGATGGTGGAGGACGCCGTCGCCCACATGAACGACAACCTCGAGCGGTTGAGCGTCCTGCAGACGCAGGTCGCGTCCGGCAAGGTCATCCACACGCCGGCCGACAACCCGGCGGTGGCGGCGGCCAGTCTCAGCCTGCGCTCAACCCTGCAGACCAACCAGGCGTATCTGGACACCGGCTATGTGACGCGCGACTGGCTCAGCGCGAACGAGCTCGCCCTCAAGGACCTGGTCGACATTGCGACGCGCGCCCAGCTGCTCACCAACCAGGGTCTATCCGACACGCAGGGGGTGACCGAACGGCAGGTGCTGGCCCAGGAACTGGACGGCCTGCTCCAGCACGCCGTGGGGGTTGGCAACACCCAGCACCAGGGCAAATACCTCTTCGCCGGGTTCAAGGTGACGACCCAGCCTTACACGTACACGGGCGCCGGCGTCACGAACAACCTGGCCTCGACCGCCGACGCCATGCAGCAGAGCATTGCGCCCGGGCAGACCCTCACGGTCAATATCGACGGCAACACGGCTTTCACGCCGCTGTTCAACGCGCTGATCAGCGCCCGCGACGCCCTGGCCGCCGGCAACATCCCGGCCGCGCAGGCGGCCGTCGGCGCCCTGTCGGCGGCGCTGACCGGGCTCACCGCTGTGCGCACGACGAACGGCGCGCGCCAGCGGCAACTGCAGACGGAGATGGATCGCCTGGAACGGACGAAGATCGACCTCAAAAACCTTCTGACACACAAGGAGGACGTCAACCTGACGGAGGCGATCTCCATGCTCAAACAGCAGGAGACCGTATATCAGGCGACTTTGGAAGTAGGCCGGCGCGCGATCACGCCCAGCCTGTTTGATTATTTACGGTGATCGCCTCAGGAGGACATGATGACCGCGCCTGCTATGACAACGGCAGAGCTCAACTTCCCGGAAGGCCTGGTGGGTTGTCCGGAATGGCAGCATTTCGTGCTGGAAAGCAACCCGGCGATGGCGCCCGTGGTGCTGCTCAACTCGACCGATGAGCCGATCCTGTCTTTGCCGGCCGTGAATCCCTGGCTGGTGAAGCCGGATTATGCGCCGACGCTGGGCGACGCCGATCGGCTGGCGCTGGCGCCGGAGTCCGATTCGGACCTGGAATGGCTGGCGGTGCTTAATATCCAGCCGGAGCCGTTGCGGGTGACGGCCAACCTGCTTGGCCCGCTCGTCGTGAACCGCCGGACCGGGATGGCCCGGCAGGTGATCCTGTCTAACTCGGGCTACCCGGCCGCGTACCCGATCCAGGCGCCCTGGCAACCCGCCGCCGGGCCGGAGGTGAGGCATGCTCGTCCTGACGCGACGGCCTGAAGAAAGCCTGGTCCTCACGCTGCCCGGCGCGGGCGAGCCGATCGTCGTCGCCGTCCTGGGGGTGGACGGCGACAAGGTCAGGCTCGGGATCCAGGCGCCGCGCAGCGTCACCGTGTTGCGCCGGGAATTGTGTGAGGCGGTGCGCGAGCAGAATCTGGCGGCCGCGCGGCGGGCGAGCGACGCCTCCGCCCTGCCGGCTGAGGCCCTGCGCCGACTGCTCGGCGAGCGCGAGTCGGAGAGGCGTGAGGCCGCCGGCTGAAGCCGTCATCTTTAGGCGGTGATCTATGTCTGATGTCGCAGTGCTGGTTCTGGACGACGACGAATCTCTCCTGGTGGTGCTGACGTTGCTGATCCGCCGCGAGGGCTTTCGGGCGCTGACGGCGCTGTGCGCTGAAGAGGCGTTGGCCGTCATCGAGCGCGAGCGCATCGCCGTGGTGTTTGTGGACCAGAACCTGCCGGATCTGCCGGGCATCGAGTTTCTCAAGATTGTGCGCCGGCGCTGGCCCGACATCATCCGCGTGATGTTGACCGCCTCGGCTGACACGCAGACTGCCATCTCTGCCATCAACGAGGGCCATGTCTACCGTTACATGACCAAGCCCTGGAATAACAATGAACTGCGCGCCGTCGTGCGCGACAGCGTCCATTTCCACGAGTTGTTACGCGAGAACCGGCGGTTGTATGAGTTGAGCGTCAACCAGGCTGTCCAACTCCGGGCGCTGAACGAAGACCTGGAGAAGAAAGTCGCCGAGCGCACAGCCGAGATCGAGGCCAAGAATCTGCAGTTGGAGGAGAACTTGCTGGACGTCATCCGGCTGCTCACCGGCGTGCAGGAATTGCGCAACTCGTCGATGGCGGGCCACGCCCAGCGCGTGGCCGAGGCCGCCCGCTGGCTGGCCCAGGCGTTGGGCCTGAGCGAGGACGAGCAGCGCGACATCGAGATTGCGGCCACCCTGCATGATGTGGGCAAACTCGGCTTGCCGGATCGCGTCTTTCACAAAGACACCTACAGCCTGAGTCGTGACGACCAGGAATTGATCCGGCAGAGCCCGCTGCTGGGCGAAGGGCTGCTGGCCTCCATCCCGCGCCTTGACAACGTGGCCCATATCGTCCGGCATCAAGGCGAATGGTACAACGGCCGTGGCTACCCGGATGGGCTGGCCGGCGACGCGATCCCCATCGGCGCGCGCATTATCGCGGTCGTGGACGGCTATGAGAAACTCGGCGGCGATTGGCAGGCCGTCCTGCAAGGGGAGGGGCGTCGCTTCGACCCGCGTATTGTGCGTGAGTTCCGGCGTTACCTTGATGAGCGACGCGTGGCCGCCCAATCGGGCACGGAAGTCCGCATCAACCCCGGCGACCTGCGCGAGGGCATGATCCTGACCCGCGACCTGTACACCGGGCGCGGCCTCCTGCTCGCCACCAGCGGCAAGATGGTCGACCAGCCGACGCTGGCCAAGATCCGCAACTTCAACCGCGTCGATCCCATCCAGGGGCGCGTCTACGTTCACGTCTGAGTTCTGCCCAACCTCCTGAGGGCGGACGCGCCCCTCGTTCCACTCGGGCGCGTTTCCATTTTGTTCCTGAGAAGCGCCCGTAAACGAGATCAGGGAAAGGGGATCATCGGGGCAGGGTGCGCTGCCGGACGCGATAGACGTACGCCAGCACCTGCGCGACGATCGCATACAACTCGGGCGGGATGACGGCGTCGAGCTCCACGGTCGCCAGGGCGGCGGCCAGGACGGGGTCCTCGCGGATGGGGATGCCGTTGGCGCGCGCGGCGGCGAGGATCTGTTCCGCGATGCGCCCCTGGCCGGTGGCGAGTACGCGCGGCGCGGCATCTTTCTGGGGCTCATAGCCGAGCGCCACTGCGCGCGACAGAGTGGTTTTAGCCCGAAACACCTGGCCGGGATAACGCATCGTCAGGCCTCCAGGTTTACGTGGTGCGGGCTGGCGCGGGGTGATCCGGCGCTGGCGCTCCCCGGCGTCGGCGGCGCCGGCTGGCCGACCCGGCAGCTGGCCGACTTGAGGTGATAGCCCAACTGCTCCAGGCCGGCTTCCAGATGGGGCAGTTCGGCTTCAGCGCCCGCGCGCAGCGTCTCGTCGGTCGCCGTGATCCAGGCGCCGATCTGACGGTCCGCCACCGAGAGGTCGATCTCCAGGGCATGGTCGTCGTCAAGATCCAGCTGCAGGACCAGGCGGGTGTGGGCGGCGTCGAGGACATCCCCCTCCTGGCCGGGGCGGTAGGCGACGCGCAGATGGGCCGTCGGGTCGTTGGGGAGACCGACAGGAACATCCAGCCTGAACCAGTGACCCTCGCCCGGCGTGGGGTTCGGGGCGACGTTCCGAAATTGCGCCAGGCGGGCCGCGTCCAGGAACTGGTCCAGGTCCTTCACGACCGCTTCCAGCTGGGGCTGGCCGGCCGAAATCTGCGCCAGCTCAGCGCGCAGCCGGGCCAGAGTCAGCAAATTATCGGACGAGGGAGGCGGTGCGGCTTGCGCCAACTGGCGTTCGATAGGCTGGCCGAGGATCTCGACAAGCGCCCGGAGCTGTTCAGTGATCTGGTCGGGCCCGGCGCTCCAGTTCAGCCGAAGTTTGGTCAGCACAGCCAGTCCATCGCGGACGAGCCCGGCCAGGTCCTTGGGCAGCGTGTCCGTCGGGAGAGATTGGAGCCGGGTCTGCAGCCGGGCCAGCGGCTCGCCGAGTTCAGAGGGCGCGCTCGCCAGCAGGGAAAGCGCGCCAGGCGTCACCGGCAGCCCGGCTGCCTTGAGGCCGGCGGCCCGTTGCGCGTCCGTGGCCGTCCACGCTGACAGTTGGCCCAGCGCCTCGCCCAGTTCAGCAATGAGGGCTGGCGTCACGGGCAGTCCGTGGTCGAGCAATGCCCGCGCCAGGTTCAGGGTGGCCGTGTCGCCCGGCAGACCGGCTTGTTTGAGCAGACCTGGCAGGAGATCGGGCTGGGAGGTCGGGGAGGGCGGCGGCCCGGTGGCGGCGTGGTCGACGAGTTGCAGAACCGGGGTCTGGTCCGCAAACCCGCGCACGATGAATTGCGCGGTGCGCCGGTCGGCGAGGGCCCGGGCCTGGTCGGACGCCGTCAACCGCGCGACCACCGGCACTCCATCCACCCCCAGCACGACGTGATCGGTCGCAATCTGCAGGACCTCGGCCGTCAGGCGTTGATTCAGGCGCAGGGTCAGAGGGGTATCATCGGACCGCGTAACGGCGATGACGGGCGGCGTGCCGGGGATGGGAAACATGGGGACATCGTCTCTTGCGTAGTGCGTAAGAGCTTATCTCTAAACCCGCCCGATAGCCGACGGCAGTGCCGTCGGCGACGCCTCTGCTGAGGTTTAGAGACAGGTTCTAAATCGTCAGGAAATACGCACTACGCAAGATGCCAACAGCCTTATCGCTTCAAGTTCACCAGTTCTTGCAGCATCTCATCTGAGGTCGTGATGACCCGCGACGATGCCTGGAAGCCGCGCTGAGCCAGGATCATGTTGGTGAACTCCTGGGCCATATCCACGTTCGAGGCTTCCAGGTAGCCTGAAACGACGGTGCCGCGCCCGCCGGTGTTGGCGGTGCCGACCTGGGCCTCCCCCGAATTCAGGCCGAGCCGGAACAGGTTCTGGCCGGCGTGCTCCAGGCCGGCCGGGTTGATGAAGTTCGCCATGGCAATCTGCCCGACCCGCTCCTGCAAGCCGTTGGAGTACAGGCCGAAGATCTCGCCGGTGTTCGAGATGACGCTGAAACCGGTCAGGCTGCCGGCGGCCAGGCCGTCCTGGTTGGAGAGCGCCACATCGCTGCCGGTCGCCAGTTGGGTCAGGTTGCTCATGTCGAGCGTGGCCGTGGTCGCCGCCGCGCCGCCGCTGCCCGGGATGGTGATGGTGCCGGTGCCGCTGACGTACTGGCCCTGCGCGTTGAAGGTGGCGGTGCCGCCGCCCACGCCCGCCGCCGGCGACCCGGCGCTGGCCGCCCAGGTCCAGGTGTTGGCGGCCGTGTGGGTGTAGGTCACGGTCACCGGGTGCAGCACGCCGAGCGAGTCGTATACGCCGACCGTCGCCGTAAACGTGCCGCCGATGGGCTCGGTTGAGTCCAGGTTGCCGCGCAGAGTGGCATTGGTGGTGGCGCGGGCCAGGGTCGAGTTGACCGGGATGTTGATCTGGCTCAGCGGCAGGCCGGTGTCGATGACGCCGGTGGAGCCGCTGACGGTCTGCGCCTGCCAGCCCAGGATGCGCATGCCGGTGGCGCCATTCACCAACACGCCGTCGGCGTCCATCTCCAGGGCGCCGTCGCGCGAATAGAAACGATCGTTGCCGTTGGCGTAGATGAAGAAGCCGTCGCCCTGGATGGCCATGTCGGACACGCGGCCGGTGCTCTGCATGGCGCCTTGCGTGAAGTTGGTGGTGGTGCCGCCCAGCCGTACGCCCAGACCGACCTGGGTGGGGTTGATGCCGCCCAGCGCCTGGGTCGGGCCGGCGCCGGCCGCCACCATTTCCGAGATCTGGTCCAGGAACGTCACCCGGCTGCCCTTAAAGCCGTGGGTGTTGACGTTGGCCAGGTTGTTGGCGACCACGTCCATATAGGTCTGGTGCAGGGTCAGGGCGCCAATCGAAGTGAACATCGAGCGTAACATCGGAACATCTCCTGTGGGAGGCGGATCGACGACCCGCCTGTGTGAGGCAGGCTTCCTCCAGGAGGGCCAGCCTGCGGATTGAATTGACTAAGCTTTATCCTTGTCGGCGAGGACGACGCTGTCGATCTGCGTAAACACGCCCTCGCCCCGGCTGGCGCCGTCGATGGCGGTGACGACCAGCCGATTTTTGACGTTGACGATGAAAGCCAGGTCATCCATCAGCACCAGCGACTCCCGGCCGCCGCGCTGGGCGGCCCGGTTGACGGCGTCGTTCAGGCGCGTCAGACCGTCGTCGTTGAGCTGGATGCCGCGGGCCTCGAGCCGTTTCTGAGCATGGTTCGAGAACCGCACCTGGGCCTGGTCCAGCGCCTCGTCGAACGAGACGCCGGCGGCCGGGGTCGGCCGCCCGGCCGGACGGCTGTATCCGCCCGGCGCTGGTTGCGTCGTCTGGACGCGGAGCGGGTCGGCCATATCACACGCTCGGGACGGCGTCGCGGTCAACGGCGCTGACGCCGATGACGCTCGACAGCGTAATCGCGCCGCCGCCGACGAGCAGGCGGGCCTCGTCGCCTTCCAGCGTGACGCCCGTGACCACGCCGGTCTGCGTCTGGCCGTCATCGCCGCGCGCGGTGACGGCCTTGCCGATCAGGGCCGCCGCTTCGCCCAGGCGGTTGGACTGAGCCAGCGACTTGAGCAGGGCGTTCATCTTCTGCAGTTCCTGCAGCGAGTTCATCTGCGTCACCTGGCCCATGAAATCCTTGTCCTGGACCGGGTCGAGCGGGTTCTGGTTGCGGAGCTGGGCGAGCAGCAGTTGCATGAACTGCGCGGGATCGTCGCTGAAGCCGCCCTTCGCGGTCTGGGCAACGCCGGCGACCGGCGCGCCGGTATGGGCGATCGGACTGGTGATCATCTGGCCTCCTTTCCGGTTCAGATACGGTAGTCGACGCGCGCGCCATTGCTTATGGCGGGCACGCTATCCAGCCCGGCTTCGACGGGCCGGGCCGCGCTCTCGGCCGAGGTCATGAGCGGGGCCGTCCGGGCCTGTTGCCAGGTGAAGGCGGCGCCACCCTGGTGTTGACCCAGACCCACCGACAGGCCGGCCACGGTCAGGCCGGAGGCGGCCAGCGATTCGCGCAGGTCAACCAGATGTTGCTGCAACAGGCTGCCCGTCGCCGGCAGGTCAGCGGTCATCGTCACGCGCACGCCCTCGACGCCGGTGGTCAGTTGCAGGTCGATGCGGCCGAGTGATTCGGGCTGAAGGTGAACATGGAGCGTCGTCTGCCCGGAGCGGCTCAGCGTTTCCACGCCGCGCACGACCTGCGGCAGGACAGCCTCTGGGGAGGCCGTCGGTGTTTTGAGCTCAGAAGCCTCCGCCAGGCGGGCCGGCTCGAGCATGGGTTGCGTAGGCGCCGTGGCCGCAGCTGCGCCAGGCATGACCATGGTCTGCGCCTGGACGTCCGGCGCTGGGTCCGTGGCTGACGCCCTGGCTGCGACAGGGATCTTTGGCGTGGCTGGCTGGGCCGAGATGTTGAGCGCCTCGGCTGAGACGGTGGCCGCGTCCGCCGTCGCGACGGCCGTGCTCGCGGCGGTCATCCAGGATTGGAACCCCCGTGCGGCCTGCAAGGCGCTCTGCGGATCAGGGGCGGCCTCCGGCATCGCGCCGCCGGAGATAGTCTCGGCCAGGGCCAGGCTGGGTGCGCCGGGGGCCGGGCTGCTGACGAGGGGTTGGGCGTCGGGCGCCTCGGCGGCCGGCGGCTCCGCGCTGGGGGCGGCGATGGGCTGTGTCCTGCCCGGGACGTTGAGCAGGGCCGCCAGGGCCGCGAGCACGCTCGCGTCCATCAGCGGTAAGGCCGCGTCGGCCTCCACTTCAGCCTCGGCCAGCACGGCCTCAAACGGCGGGCCGGAGGCCGTATCGGCGGCCTGGCCGGCGCCAGGTTGGGCCGGCGGGCGCAGCCCCGACAGAGGGGGCGGCTGCGCCGCCGGCAGGGCAAGGCTATCGGACATGGATTACCTCCCGGTAGCGATAGATTTCAGCAAGAGCATTTTCTTGCTGATCAGCTGCGAAAGCGCCTGAAAGCGGATGCCGGTCTCGGCCATCTGGGTAAGCTCCTGGTCAATGTCCACGTTGTTGCCATCGGCCCGGGTGCTGCCGCCCGTGCGCGCCTCCAGGCTGATCAGCGCGGTCGGGTCGCCGGCGCCGGTCAGGTGCGCGCCGTCGGTGACGGCCAGCCGTATCGCCCGAGTCTCGCGCTGGGCCTGTTGTAGAGCCGCCTCGAACGTCACGGACTGGGCCTTGAAACCGGGCGTGTCGATATTGGCCAGGTTGCGGCCGATGACCTCCTGGCGCAAGGCCAGCCCGTCCAAGGCGGTCTGGGCGGCACGGAAACCCGGATCGGAAAACAGCGCTTCAGTCATGGCTCAGGCGCTCCACTCATTCATCAGTTGCAACACTTTGGGCACGTAGGTCTGTGTCTCGCGGTAGGGGGGGATGCCGCCGTACCTGTCCACGGCGCCGGGCCCGGCGTTGTAGGCGGCCAGCGCGTAGGCGACGTTGCCGTCGTAGCGGTCGAGCAGTTGGCGCAGCAGGCGCACGCCGCCATCCACATTCTGAGCGGGGTCCAGCGAGTTGGTCACGCCCAGGCCGGCCGCGGTGCCGGGCATGAGCTGCATCAGGCCCTGCGCCCCGGCGCGCGAGACGGCGTTCGGGTTGAAGTTGGACTCGGCCTGGATCACGGCCTTCACCAGACGCGGGTCCACGGCGTAGCGGGCCGAGGCCTGCTGGATCAGGTCCTCAAAAGCAGCGGGTCGGCTGGCGTTCGCGGCCGTGGAGTTCGTGGTCGGGGCGGCCCCGGTCTTTGGGCCGGCGTCCGGCAGCCGGTCAAGCAGCTTCTCGATCAGCTGCAGGAGCACCATTTGCAGGGAGGTGTCAATCGATCCGAACATGGCGGCCTCAGCTGGCGGCGCGCTGATGGGCGCGCATGATGTAGAGGTCGTCGCGCAGCGCGTTTTCCAGGCGCATCTGCTCGGCGCGCTGCTGGGCGATCTCCTTATTCTTGAGTGTGACGAGCGTCTCCTCGTCTTGTTTGGCCGTGATCAACCGGCGGCGATGCTCGTCGATGCGTTGGGCCAGCTCGGCCAGGGCCGTCTGCTGCTGCGCCAGGCGTTTTTCGAGATGCCGGAGGTTGAGGCGCATTTGCGTGAGGCTGGCCAGGTCCAGCACGCCGGCCTGCTTCTGCCGCAGCTCGCCGAACAGGCTTTGCCGGCTGGCTTCCAGCGCCTCGAGGGCGCGCCGCGCCTGTTGCTGCTCGAAGAGCAGGCGGCCGAGCTCGATCTCCAGCCCTTCCACGCGGCTGTGGCGGTAGTCCAGCACGGTCTGCAACGAAAATTCAATTGACATGCGCGCCTCCAGCGCCGGCTTCGAGCGCGCCCAGGCGTTGGAGCGTGTCCTCGAACGGCGTGAACTCGACGCTCTGTTGCAGGAAGCCCATGAGCGCCGGCAGGGCGGCCAGCGCGGCGTCGATCTCGGGATCGGAGCCGGCGACGTACGCGCCGATGTTCACCAGATCGCGGGCTTTCTCGTAGGTGGCCAGCAGTTTACGGGCGCGGGCCGCCTGCGCGCGGTGTTCGGGCGTGGTGACGGCCGGCATAACGCGGCTGACGCTGTTGAGCACGTCGATGGCCGGATAGTGATTGCGCGCCGCCAGCTCGCGCGTGAGCATGATATGCCCATCCAGAATGCTGCGGGCGGCGTCGCAGATCGGCTCGTTGAAGTCGTCGCCCTCGACCAGCACGGTGTAGAAGCCCGTGATGCTGCCGCGATCCGAGGTGCCGGCCCGCTCGAGCAGCTTGGGCAGCAGCGCGAACACGGACGGCGTGTAGCCTTTGCTGGCGGGCGGTTCGCCGATCGCCAGGCCGACCTCGCGCTGCGCCATCGCGAAGCGCGTCACCGAGTCCATCAGAAAGGTCACGTCCAGGCCCTGATCGCGGAAATACTCGGCGATGGTGGTGGCGACCCAGGCCGCCTTGAGGCGGACCAGGGCGGGCTGGTCGGAGGTGGAGACGACCACGACCGAGCGGGCCAGGCCCACCTTGCCCAGGTCGCGGTCGATGAACTCCTGCACTTCGCGCCCGCGCTCGCCGACCAGGGCGATGACGCTGACGTCGGCGCGCGAGCTGCGGGCGATAGCGCCCATGAGCGTGCTCTTACCGACGCCGCTGCCGGCGAAGATGCCGAGGCGCTGGCCCTTGCCGGCGGTCAGCAGACCGTCGATGGCGCGCACGCCCGTGATGAGCGGCGCCGAAATCGGGCGGCGGCGGAGGGGGTGGGGCGCCGAGTTGTAGATCGGGGCGGTCTCGGTCGCCGTCAACGGGCCGCGGCCGTCGATCGGGCGGCCGAGCCCATCCAGCACGCGTCCCAGCAGCCCGCGCCCGACGGGCGCGCGGAAGACCGAGCGCAGCGGGAACACGGGGCTGCCGGGCTGGATGCCATGCATCTCGCCCAGCGGCATGAGCAGCGTCCGCTCGTCCCGAAACCCGACGACTTCGGCCTGCAACGGCGTCCGCGCGCCAGCGGCGCGGATCTCGCACACTTCGCCCACCTGGGCATCCAGGCCGCGCGCTTCGACCGTGAGGCCGACCACCTGCGCCACGCGCCCGGACAGCCGCACGGTCTTCAGACCGGCCAGCGCCCGGCGATAGCGGGAGAGATCGACGGACTGCGGCAGGGTCATGTCAGTCTTCCGGGCTGGCGCCGGCCGGCGCCTGAACGGCGGCGCCCAAGGTCTCGGCCACAAACTGGAGCTGCGTTTCGACGCGCGCGTCCACGGTGCCGTAATCACCTTCGACCAGGCAGCCGCCGCGCCGGATGGCGGGGTCCGGGACCAGCTCCAGGCGCTGGCCCAATTGCGCCGCCTGCTGTTCCGGCCAGCGCGGTCCCAGGACAGCGGCGTCGTCGGGGTGGACATGGACGCGCAGATCGCCCAGCGGTTTGGCCTCCGCCACAGCGCGCACAAAGGCCGCGTGCAGGGCCTCCCGTTCCAGCTGCACCCCCTCGCCAAAGAGCGCGCGCGCGATGTCGATCACCAGCGCCAGGATCATGGCCTCGCTCTGTCGCGCCATCGCCTCGCGCCACACCCGCACCTCATCGACCACGCCCTTGGCGGACAGCAGGATATGCGCCGTTTCCTGCTCGGCGGCCTCCAGCCCCGCCTGACGGGCCTGGCGCGTCACCTCCGCCGCCTGCTCCTGGGCGGCGCGCAGTTCTTCGGCGGCCTGGGCGCGCGCCTTTTCCAGGATCTGCTGGCTCTGGGCAATGGCGGCCGTCAGCAGGCTTTGCTGGGCGGCGTCCAGATCGAGCGGCGCGGAGGCGGGCACAGACGCCGGCGGCGGCGCCGCTTGCGGCTGCGGCTGGACCGCCCCGGCGTTGACCGGCGGGCTCCACTTCACCGCGTGCGCCTTGATGACGCTACGGGATAAACTCATTGCCCCCGCCTCCGCCGGCGATGACGATCTCCTCGGCCGCTTCCAGGCTGCGCACCACATCCACAATCTTGCGCTGCGCGGCGTAGACGTTCTTGGCCAGCTGCGGCCCCATCAGCTCGACCTCTTCTTTGAGCGTCTCCCGCGCGCGCTCGGACATGTTGCGGAAGACCAGGTCGCGGATCTTGTCCGGCGCGCCCTTCAGCGCCAGCACCAGGTCCTGCTTGTTGACATCGCGCAGCACGCGCTGCATCGCGCGGTCGTTGAGCTTGACCAGGTCGTCAAACGTGAACATGTTGGCGCGCACTTCCTCGGCCAGCGCCGCGTTGTTGGCCTCCAGCGCGTCGAAGATGGTCTTTTGCACGCCCCGGTCCACCTGGTTGAGCACCTTCACCAGGAAGGCGACGCCGCCGGTGGCCTTGTAGTCGGCCTCGCTCAATACGCCGGACAGCTTGCGTTTGAGGCCGCGTTCCACCTGCTCCACGACCTGAGGCGGGATGCGCTCCATCTGCGCCAGCCGCAGCGTGACGTCGCTCTGCAGGTCGGCCGGCATGTTGCTCAGGATGGCGGCCGCCTGCTTGGCCTCCAGGTACGA
>Ga0073932_1001225_pt1 | contig 50636 bp, 33 predicted proteins | sample DewCreD2012metaG_FD_76967 | JGI IMG/M metagenome (GOLD analysis project Ga0073932, IMG submission 76967) | Hot spring sediment bacterial and archeal communities from British Columbia, Canada, to study Microbial Dark Matter (Phase II) - Dewar... ...
TACCAGCGGCTTGGGCAGGCCGTTGGCGATGTCGTTCCACCAGGGCACGTCTACCGAGTGGAATTCCAGCGCCAGGAAGTTTTCAGTCGCCGCGGCGCTGTGGACGGCCGCCATGCAGCCGATGGGACTTTCGGCCATATGAATCGCCATCGCTACGCCATGCTCTTGGGCCAGATCACCGATTTTCTTGTTCTCCAAAATACCGCCGGAAGTCAGCACGTCGGGGTGGATAACCGAAACGCCCCGCGCCTCTAACAGCGGCTTAAAGCCCTCTTTCAAGTAAATATCCTCACCCGTGCAGACGGGGATGTTAATCGCCTGGCTGAGACGCACGTACTGATCGGTATACTGCCACGGAATCATATCCTCAACCCACGCCAGGTTATATTTTTCGAGCCGCTTACCCAGGCGGATGCAGTCTTCCAGGGCAATGTGGCCGAAGTGATCCGTCGCCAGCGGAACCTGATACCCGATCACCGAGCGGACTTCGGCAACATACTGTTCAAGCAGATCAATGCCCCTTTCCGTCAAGTGGATGCCGGTGAACGGATGAGGAATGTTATAAATATCGTAACTGCGGTTGCGCCGGTAGCGTTCTTCGTCATCTTTTACCGCCCAGCGCCAGCCGTGGCGACCCAACTCGTTCATTTCTTCCATCAGGCCGGTGGGGTAGCTCAGGGCCCCCGGCTGATCGGCGATCAGCCCAATGCCCACATCCATCTTCAAGAAGGTAAAGCCCAATTCCATGCGGGCCTTCAGCGCGTTGCCCATCTTAATGCCATCGGGCTTGCCGCTCACATCTGTATCACAGTAAATGCGAATGCGATCGCGGAATTTGCCGCCCAGCATCTGATACACCGGCACGCCGTAGGCCTTACCGGCCAGGTCCCACAAAGCCACTTCCACGCCGCTCACGCCGCCGCCCTGCCGGGCATGACCGCCAAACTGCTTGATGCGGCGGAAGAGCTTATCCACATTGCAGGGATTTTCGCCCAATAACACGCGCTTGAGCATCAGCGCGTAGGTTTTGGTCGCGGCATCGCGCACTTCGCCGTAGCCCACCAACCCCTGGTTGGTGTAGATCTTCATCAGCGTGCAGTGCATGGGCGCTCCGGCGATGTCGGCAAAGCGCATGTCGGTGATCTTTAGGTCCGAAGGACGCGAGAAGGTATTAACGTTATTCAATACCTCTTCCATGTTCGAGTCTTGCGAGTTGTTCATCTTATTCCTCATCATAGGTAAATTCAGGCTCAAAACCGATTAACTGCCTGGCCCGGTCAATGCTCACCAGACTTTCCGTGCCGGTCAGTTCTTTCTTAAGCTGTTTCACATCTGGGTAGAAATAGGCCGCCAACACCGCCGATTCCACGCCCGTCCAGTTATGGCTGTCATTGATGAACAAGATATGGCTTCCTGTAAAATCAGCCAACAGCCCCTTCTCAATCGCCTGGGCCGAATCGCGCTCATCCAGCATGGTGAAGAAATTCACCCGGCTGGACATGGCCGAGAGCGCGGCCCGTTCTTCTTCTGGCAGACTGGTGATGTATTCCCGCGCCCGGCCATACACTTCATAGGGCCGCGTGGCGCGGAAATCGTTGTACGCCCGCCAGGCGCGCTCGAACCACGCCAGACGCTCTTCTGGGCTAAGGCGGCCCAGCCGCTCCACCAGCCCCTGAATGCGCGCCCGATTCGTTTTAACCGTTTCGCGGTAACTGATTGGGGCCACATACGGCAGCCGCAGCGCCAGGCTGGTAATTTCATCCCGCCGCCAGAAAAACTCACCGATTTCTTCGATTACGTGCTTAGAGAAAGAATAAGCATCTGTCGCAAAAACCGGATGGGCCTCATCTATGGGAAGATAATGAAGAGGGGCTGGCTTAACGCCGAAAAACTGACCGGTGGCGTTGATTGAACTGGCCTGCACCACCCGCCGGATGCCCTCTTCTGCCGCTGCCCGGAATACGTTAAAGGTTCCAGCGGCATTGACCGTGAAAATCTGTTCAGGCGTGCCGTTGCCGGGGTTGGGAATAGCCGCCAGGTGAACCACTGCCTCACAGCCGCGGATCACTTCGCGCAGGCGAGCATAGTCGTTGATGTCGCAAGTCTGGTACTCCGCCCCTTCAATTTCCAACCCGGGCCGGCGGCCAATCACCAAAACAGAATGTCCCTTTGCCGCCAACCGCTCTACCACCGCCTTACCTACCGAACCAGAACCACCAGTTAATAAGACCTTCATACTCTCCCCTGCTTTACTCAATGATCACCCGCGAGCCAGCCGCGGCGCTTTCGATAGCGCCAAACACCATTGCCAGGCTGTGGATGTTATCGGTACAGATCGTTTCGGGGGTGCGTCCGGTACGCACGCAGTCAATAAAGTCCTGGATCAAACCAGCGTGGCCCCCTACCTTACTGCCCTCATAAGGACGGATTGCTTCAGGTCGGCGCTCCGAGAAGAATTCCCCTTTCCATTCGGCACTCTCCGCCGCCATCTTCTGGCCGCCATCCCATAACAGACTGCCTTTCTGACCGATCAGCCGCCAGTCGCTCTCCCAACTGGTTGGCATCCCTTCCGCGCACCAGCTCCCCCGGTAAGTAAACACGATCCCGCCGGTCATCTCAAACACCGCTACCGCGGAAGCCCCATGCTGATACCACGAGCCAGCCGGATTCCATTCTTTGCAGTACACGGCCACGGGGTCCGCGCCCGTCAGGAAGCGGGCCTGGTCAAAGGTATGGATCGCCATATCCAGCAGAAGCACGTGCATCATCCGGTCGCGGAAGCCGCCAAAGTGCGGCCCAAGGTAAAAATCGGCGTTGGCGGTCGTCAGCGGCCCAATTTTGCCGCTCTCGATAAAGCCCCGCACTGCGCGAATTTCGGGCATAAAGCGCCGGTTTTGCATGACGGCATACAGCTTGCCCGAAGCCTGCGCCGTCATCACCATGCGGCGAGCGTTGGCCATGCTGTCGGCCAGAGGCTTCTCCCCCAGCACGTGGCAGCCGTGCGCCAGCGCCTCCAGCGTCACATCCACGTGGGCTTCGGGAACGGTGCAGTCGAACACGATATCCGGGCGGGCGCGGTCCAAGAGAGCCGGTAAATTACTGCTGATCTCGACAGTCTCCAGCCCAAACTGCCGGGCGCGCTGGCGCGCGTTCTCTTCCACCAGGTCCACCAGACCCACTAACTCCACGCCTTCCATTAACGATAATGGTTTTAGCCATGCCTGGCTGATTCCACCACAGCCGACCAATACAGCCCTGAGAGGTTGGGTCATAAAATATTTCCTCTACGCTATGCTCATGGAATATCGAACACAATGAATTTATTATAGCTCATTCCGTCCAACCTGTAAGACGGGTCGCAAAAACCTCTCGCTGGCCGATTCTCAGTTACAATTGCACCCCGGAGAAAAGATCACCTTGAAGCGCTTTCGTACTCTGATTCACCCCGGCCTGCGCGGCGCCCTGTTTTACGGCATTTATTGGGGCGTAGTAGGCATGTTTGAACCGTTTATCACCGTTCATTTTATCCGCCTTGGATTCACAAAACAGCAAATCGGCTGGCTGGCGTCCGTTTTTCCACTGTTCACCTTCCTGATCACCCCCATCGTCTCGCGCCTGGCCGACCGCGCCAACCGGCGCATTCTCACCCTCGCCCTGGCCTGCGCCGGGCACGGCCTGATGTTGATCTTCCTGCCCTGGCCGACTACTTTTCTGGCAGTCCTGCCCATCTTCGCCCTGGCGATGGCCTTTCGCAGTCCGGTAGTATCCCTGGCCGACAGCCTGATTGCCCGCATGGCCGAACTGCGCCAGCTTGACTTTGGCAGTATGCGCCTGTGGGGCTCCATCGTCTTTACAGTTACGTCTTTGAGCATGGGATGGGTTTGGGGTCAGACGGGTTATCCGACCATGTTCGTAGTTTCTGGGGCCGCCTTTATCCTGGTCATTGCGGCGGCCTTCCTGCTCGATGAACCCTCCGGCGCCGCCGCGCCGCTTGAATCACCCCCCGTTGACCGCACAGCCACCCGCTCGCTGCTCCTGCCAGAGCCGGGCCTTCTGTTCCTGCTGGCCGGCAATTTCCTGGTGGTGGGGGCCATCTTTATGGGAGCCACTTTCGGAACTGTCTATATGGACAGCCTGGGCGCGAGTGAGTTTTTCTTTGGGGCGCTCTACGGCGTTTCCGCCATGGCCGAGGTTCCCGGCATGTTCTTTGGTCAGCGTCTGGCGCGCCGCCTCGGAGAAACCAATGCCCTGCTCCTCGGCTATGCGCTGGTGGCCGCCGGGTTTGCCGGTTACGCGGTTTCTGTTACGCCCTGGATCATGTTATTCTTTTCGGCTGTGCGCGGGTTAGGCTTTGGCCTGATTCTCGTCAGCACGGTGACGATCATCAATCACCGTGCCCCTGCAAACCTCTATGCCACCTACCAGGGGTTAGAGAAATCTTTGTGCTGGGGGTTGGCCCCGCTGTTGGGCGGGCCAATGAGCGGCTTCCTCTACCAAACCTACGGCCCATCCACTCTTTTCCGGGTCAACGCTGCCATGGTCATAATCGCCGGCCTGCTGCTGCTGCCCACCTACCGCTTATGGAAAGTGCGCCCCACCGGCACTTTGCTTCGTTAAACCAACAGGCAATATTCTCGCGCTATGGGGACCATGGCAACCATGTTCCCCGGCGGCGTAACATCTCAGGGAATATCTAGTCAGGGTTTCTTTCCTCGATGTCTTGGACCAAACGGATGATGACATGGAGGGCTTGTTCGAGGCTTAATTTTCCGGTGTTAAGGACAATGTGATAGAGCAAGGGGTCGGCCCAATCGGCCTGGAAATGACGGCGCACGTATTGGGCCGAGGCGGCGTCGCGCTCGAGAACCCAATCATAAGCGTCGCGTTGAAGTTCGGCATCTGTGTTGAACAATTTGCGCGTCTTCTTCAGATAGCCTTTCACCCGGCGGACGCGCTCTTCGAGGGGGGCTTCAATGCGCACGTGCAGCACGCCGGGACAGTCACGCAAGATCATCTGCCCGGCGCGCCCTACGATAACCACGCCCCCCATCTCACAGGCCCGCTCAATCGCCCGCCGCACCAGTGCTATAGAAACATCTGGGTTCTCACGACTGCCTTCCGGCGTATAGAGTCCGGGAAGATCTTCTTGCCAGCTCGAACTGCCGATCACGGGAGAAATATCAAACAGGCGATCCAAAAAACTGGCAACTTTCTGGTTTTCCGCCTCGGTCGGGTCCAGGTCGCTCAGGCCGGCTTCAGCGGCGGCCTGGGCGATCATGCGTTTGTCAAAAGGCTGGTAGCGGAGCGTCTCGCACAGCCCGCGCGCAATTTCATCTCCCCCACTACCAAATTGGCGTGAAATCGTAATGACTGCCATGCTTTATCGCTTCCTCCAGGGTTAAGTGTATCATCGAACCACAGTTCGCGGACGGCATTCTGCATCGGCTATTGACATCCTCCCCATTTAATGACAAACTCAACTCAAATAGGCTGAGTTGTCCGCATTCTCCAGGAGGGAATGGATGATTCAAGAACCTCAGATTCAGGCCCCGGCCTACCAGGTGACGCGCACCACCTGCCCCTACTGCGGCGTAGGCTGTACCCTCGACCTGCACATTCACGACAACGTGATCTACCGGGTCACTTCCCCTTTTGATTCGGTCGTGAACCACGGCAATCTATGCGTAAAAGGCCGTTTTGGCTACGATTTTCTCTACAGCCCCCGGCGGGTGACAGTCCCCCTCATCCGCAAAGAGCGCCAGCAGCCGGGAATGCGCACCCAGGCCTTTGAGCGCGACGCCTGGCGCGAGGTTTCGTGGGACGAAGCCCTCGACTACACCGCCGACCGCCTGGTGGAGATTTACAACCGGCGCGGCGCTCCGGCAATGGCCTGTTACTGCTGCGCGAAGGCCACCAATGAAGATAATTACCTGCTGCAGAAACTCTTCCGGGTGCTGTTCCGCACCAACAACGTTGACCACTGCACCCGCCTGTGCCACGCTGCCAGCGTGGTGGCCCTGCAAATGGCAATCGGTTCCAGCGCCATGAGCAACACCGCCGCCGAGGTAATCGAGAACGATGTGTTTATCCTCACCGGCTCGAATGTTACTGAAAACCACCCCATTATCGCTCTGCAAATGAAGGCGGCCGTCCGCAAGCATGGGGCCAAATTGATCGTGGTAGACCCGCGCCGCATCGAAATGGTGGATTTTGCGACTCTGTGGCTGCCAGAAAAACCGGGGACGGATGTGCCGGTCTTTTCGGCTATGGCGCACGTCATTTTAAAGGAGCAACTGTATAACCGCGCCTTTATCGAGGCCCGTACTGAGAATTTTGAAGCCTTTGCGGCCTCGATGGAAAAATTTACGCCAGAATACGCCGAGCGTATTTCGGGAGTTGACCGCAACCTGATCGTTCAGGCGGCCCGCCTGTACGCCTCCGCCCGCAATGCCGCCATTTATTGGGCGCTGGGCATCCCCGAATCCTCGCACGGCACAGAGAACGCCCACAGTCTGATTAACCTGGCCCTGCTCACCGGGCAGATTGGGCGGCGCGGGACGGGTCTGAACCCCCTGCGCGGGCAAAATAACGTCCAGGGCGCGTCTGATTCGGGCGCGATGCCCTGGCACTACCCCGGCTACCAACGTGTAGACAGCGAAGAAGCGGCCCGCAAGTTTGAACAGGCCTGGAGCATCGAGCCGGGCGGGTTGAACCGCTCACCTGGCCTGACAACCACCGAAATCCTCAGCTCCACGGCCAGCCCTGGCGGGGTGCGCGCCCTGTACATCATGGGTGAAAACCCCATGATGTCTGAACCCAACCTGAATCTGACCCGTCATCACATGGAGCAGTTAGAATTTATCGTCGCGCAAGATCTGTTCATCAACGAATCGGGCGCGTTTGCCGATGTATTCCTGCCGGCCGCAGCCTGGGCCGAAAAAGATGGGAGCTTTACCAATACCGACCGGCGCGTTCAGCGCGTCCGCAAGGCAGTTCAGCCGCCCGGTCAGGCCCGCGCCGACTGGGAGATCATCTGCGACCTGGCGCGGCGCATTGAGCGCCGGTTAGGCCGGGTCGGGGGCGGCGGCTGGGCTTATACCCACCCGTCGCACATCCTGGCCGAGATGAGCCGCCTGGTCCCCGAATATGCCGGCGTTACCTATGAGCGCATTGAAGCAGTGGGGTTGCAAACGCCGGTGTGGGATGAAACCCACCCTGGCACGCCTTTCCTGTTCGCCGAGAGCTTCCCCAGAGGGCGAGGTAAGTTTCACCCACTCGATTACCGGCCTAATGCCGAAGCGCCAGATGAGGAATATCCTCTGATCCTCACCACCGGGCGGGTGCTGGAACACTGGCACGGCGGTTCAATGACGCGCAATGCCTCACTGAATGAAATCTGGCCGGAAGCGTTGGTGGAGATCAACCCTGCCGACGCTGCCCGCCTCAATATTGCCGAGGCCGGGCCGGTGCGCGTCACCTCGCGGCGCGGGTCTATTGTCCTGCGCGCCCGGGTGACGCCCAAAGCCAATGTGGGCGTCGTGTTCATCCCCTTCCACTTTGCCGAGGCCGCCGCCAACCTGCTCACCATTGACGCGCTTGATCCGCTGGCGAAAATCCCAGAATACAAAGCCTGCGCCGTGCGCGTGACCCCTGCGCGCGAAGATGAACTGCCCAACCCCGATGCGCTCCTGCCGCGCGGGAGGTACTGACAACAGTCAGCCAACCCCTTGCAGTAATCAGCGATCAACCGCCAGCTTTGTACAAGGCTGGCGGTTGATCGCGAATATGAGGCGAGCTGCTGGCTTGCGTTAGGGCGCTGTTACCTCGCGCCAGGATTCAAAGGCGTCGAGATAGAAGGTCCCTAACGTTCCGGCATCCAGGTTGCCAACAGCTCCCAAGCGGACGCGATCGACGCGGAGGGTATCGTTATCAATGCCGTCAAGGACAGCCTGCTGCACCCCATCTACCGAGAAGGCCAGCGAACCGTTGTTTGCGCCCACACTGCTGGCGGCGCGCCAGTCAAAGGCTACCTGGTGTGAGTCATCAGTGATTGGGACCCAGGGAGTCTCCGTCCACAGTCCGGCATCGTTTCTGACCCTTGCCCGTAGGAAGTAACCGCTCGTGTAGCGCACCTCAATGTCAATCTGATTGGTTGACGCGCCGGCGTAACCTACATAGAGGGTAAAAGTATCGCCGTTTGCCATCCCCAGGCCGTTGGGGTCGAACAGGAAGCGGGCATGGTAGTTGGTCTCAGCGGCGGGGCGGTCATCCATCACGTACATTGAAATCCGGTCATCCACCAGAGCCGCAAGGCCATAGACACCTTGCAGTGCCGCCGCGGTGCTCACGCTCAGGTCGCCGCCATCGGTCTTAGAGACGCTCCAGGCCGTCATGCCGCCGCTCTCGAAGCCATCCGTGAAGATGGCCTGGGTGAGGACTTCGTCGGCAACGACAATATAAGCATCTTTGCTTTCGCTGTCTTGTTCGCCAGCGCCGTAAGCAGTGAGCGTGACGGTATAGGTTCCAGGGATCGTGTAAACGTGCGTGGGGTTGGTCTCGGTGCTGTGATTACCGTCGCCAAAGTCCCAGTAATATGAGGTGATCCGGCTGGTGGGGGTGGATAGGTTGGTGAAGGTCACGCTGAGAGGCACGAAACCCTGACGCGGCGCGGCAGAGAAGTCGGCCACAATGGGGAGCGGCGGGACGGAACCATCGCGGAAGGATTCAAAGTGGTCAAAGTAGTAGACTCCGCGCGTACCGGCGTCAACGGCGGCTACGGCCCCCAGGCGCACCTGATCAACATTCAGGGTATCGGTATCGAGGGTTGTGGACTTTGATTTCTCTACCCCATCAATGAGGAAGATCAGTTCGCCGTCGTTCGCCCCCGCCGCGGAAGCGGCTTTCCAGCTCACTTCAATCGTGTGTGAGACATCCGTGATAGAGAACCACGACGTATAGGCCCATCCGCTCGCGTCCGTCAGGTATTTCAGGCGCATTCCATAAACGCCGTTGTTCATGCGGAAGTCAACCAGCAGGATCAGCGCGCCGCTGCCGGAATACATATGCAACAGGTCGTGGCGATCACCTTGGGCCATGCCGATCGAGTTCGGGTCGAACTGGAACTTTGCCCGGTAGGTACGCTCGTTTTGCGGAGACTGGTCAATGAGATAGATGGGGTTATTATCGTCAAGGTTGGCCGCCAGGCCGAAACTGCCCGTCAGCGCCGCCTCCGGGCTGACATACAGGTCGCCCTGATCGGTGACCTGCCCAGACCAGGCATTGAGGCTGCCGCTCTCAAAGTCATCCGCGAAGATCAGGCCCGTGTCAACCTCGACAGTGATGGTGACGGTGGCAGTGTTTGAAGCGGCTGTACCGTCATGGGCCTGGTAGGTGAAGCTGTCTGCTCCGCTGTAACCGGCAGCCGGGATGTAGATAAAGGAACCATCGCTGTTGAGTGTCAGCGCGCCGTGAGCCGGGCCAGCGACGAGCAAAGCGTTCAACGGGTTGTTTTCTACGTCCGAATCGTTGCCCAAAACGCCCGGCGCAGATACAGCCAGGGTAGGGCCGCCGGTAGTATAGCTGTCGTCCACGGCAACCGGCGCGTCGTTCACCGCGTTGACGGTGAGGGTGACGGCGGCAGTCGCGCAGGCGGCCTGTGGGTCGCAGGCCCGGTAAACAAAGGTTTCCGTCCCGTACCAGTTGGCGGCGGGGGCGTAGGTGAAGGAACCGTCGCTGTTGAGCGTCAGCGCGCCATGAGCGGGTGCAGTCTGAATCTCAGCGATCAGCACCTCACCATCCAAGTCGGCATCGTTGCCCAAAACGCCGGGAGCGGCTACCGCGAGGGCTGTATCTTCGTCGGTGCTGTAAGCGTCCGAGGCGGCAACCGGCGAATCATTGACAGGCACAACTGTGATGGCGACCGTCGCCAGGTTCGAGTCCACCGATCCATCATTGGCCTGGTAAGTGAAGCTGTCACTTCCGTTCCAGTCGGTTTCGGGCGTATAAGTGAAGGAGCCGTCGCTGTTGAGCGTCAGCGCGCCATGCGCCGGGCCAGAAACGAGCAGGGCCGTCAGCAGATCGCCGTCGGGGTCACTGTCGTTGCCTAATACGCCGGGGGCAGGGATGGTGAGCGCGGCGTCTTCAGCGGTGGCATAGGCATCGTCCGCGGCAGTGGGCGCACGATTAACCGCGCCGTTGATGCTCACCGAAGCGAGGACGGGGGTCTGGTATGCATCCGTAGAGGCCAATGTTGCCCGGTACTGCATATAGCGGTTTGGCGCGCTGGCGATGGCCTCTCCGTTCAAGGGCAGCCAGGCCGCCCAACTGTCGTCGGGCGAAGAAGCCGCGCCGGTACGGGTTTCGAAGCTGATAGAAGCCGCGCCAGGCAGGTCACCGGTCCAGGTGAGGGTTTGCCAGTTGAAGGTCATCCCGGCATCAAACACGCGCGAGGTAAAGACGCCCCTGGCGGCATAGGGCGACATACGCATCCAGTCTACTACCAGTGTCGGGCCGCCCGCGTCTGAATCGGCGGGCATGGGGCGCATGGGGGTGGCAACGGCGATGTTGTGGGTGGCAACCAGAACGCCATCAACGTAGTATTCGAAGCGGTCAGCCAGCCAGTCAATGCGGTAACGGTGCGGCGCGCCGAAATAACTGCCGGGGATAGGCGTGCGCGTCTCAGCCTGCCAGTCTCCAACGCCAGTGTACGTGCGCGCATATAAACCATCGCCGTTTTGCCCGGTGCTGATGATCGCCCAGGGCGTGCCATCCACCATGTAGGTGACGCCAAAACCGAAGTGTTGGAAGCGCGCCGCGTTAAAGGTCACCACCCCTTCCAGCGACAGGCCGGGGCCAAAGGTTGCATCCGTTCCAACGCGCGCGCCGTCGAGGGTAAGCTGCCCACTGGCGAGGGTGGCGGTTCCGCCGGGGGTAAAGGTCGTGCTGAACCAGCCGGCCGGCAGAGCCGAACCGGCGAACTCTGCCCCCGCAGTGGGCGCAAGGATCACTTCGCCGTTGGCAGTTTGGGCCAGATAGGTTCCCGCATCGGGCGTACCGGCGGCAAAATCGGCCACGGTATCGTCCACAAAGCCGGCGGCGGCCGTGGTGGTGAAGGCCCAGACGACATCCGCGCCCAGGGGGTTGCCAGAGGCATCTGTCACGCCGCCAGAAACAGTTACGTGATAACGGGTGTTAAAGGCGAGCGGCCCGGTGGGGGTGAGGGTGGCCGTCAGACCACTATAACTGACGACAGCGGACACATCTTCGGCTGCGCCCTCGGCCCGCAGGCGGAAGGTCTCGCCGGTAATGCTGGCCGCGTTCATTGGCTCGTTGAATTCCACCATGATGACCACATCCGTTGGGACGTTGGCGGCATCCACCTCTGGCGAGCGCGCGGTGATAACCGGCGGGGTGGTATCGGCGATCTGGTTATAGAGAATGGTCACGTCTTCCAAGGCAGGCGAGTGCAGGCCACCCGAGGCGAGATCCGCGCGGTACTGGAAGAACCGGAAACCACTGCCGATTTCCCCACCGCTGGCGATAGGGGCAAAGGCCGTCCAGGTGGCGTCTGGCACCGGCGTATTGCCGGTGCGTAAGAACAACCCCAGCGAGGTCCCGGCGGGGGTAGTGCCATTCCAGGCTAACGATCCCGAAGTCACCTCGCCTGCCGCGTCAAACACGCGCGAATAATATGACCCCTCGCCAGCATACGGCGACATTTGCAGCCAGTCCACCATCAGGGTGGGCGCGCCAATCAGCGAGTCGGAGATCATCGGACGCATTGGGTTGGTCACGGCAAGGTTATGCGTGGCGACCAGGTTGCCATCCACATAATACTCCACCGTGTTTGCGCCCCACTCCACGCGGTAGCGGTGCGGCGCGCCGAAGAAATTGCCCGGAATGGCCGTGCTGGTTTCACTCGTGTACGAGCCGCTGCCGTTCCAGGTACGGGCGTACAGTCCTGCCCCGTCAAAGCCGGTACTGATGATCGCCCACGAATCGCCAGCACCGCCAGACAGGTTATTGCCAAAACCGATGTGCTGGAACCGGACCGGTTGGAAGGTGGCAACGGCCTCAACGGCGCGGCCAGGGCTGTAGAAGGTCGAGGTTCCCACATTGCCGCCATCCAGGGTAAGCCAGCCGCCGCTGACGACGACGCTGGCGCCAGAGGTACTAAACCAACCTGATGGCAAAGCTGAGCCAGAAAATTCTGCAACGACTGCCGGCTGGAGCATTACTTCGCCATCGGCTATCTGGCTGATGTAAATGCCTGCGCCCGGTGTACCGGCGTTAAAGTCAGCGGCGGTGTCGTCAATGAAAGCCGCTGAAGGCGTGGTGAACGTCAGGGGCAGGGTATCTGGATAGATGGCTGTGTTGCCGGACTCATCCGTAGAGACGACCCGATAGTAGTAGGTGGTGTAAGGCGAAAGGCCGGTCAGTGAAAGGGTGTGGGCAGTGACGAAGTCAGCCGCTTCAACACTTTGGGTCAGCCCAGCGGGGTCTAAGCCGTATTCCACGCGCGAGGTGGCGGGTTCGTCGGTCGTCCAGGTGATGGTGGCGCTACCCCCCGCCTCTGGCACAGCGGAGACCGCCGAAATGACCGGCGCGGTAGTATCGGGCGCATATAGAGCGGTGTAAGCACCGGTGAGGGCCGGGAAGAAGGCGTATTCAATGCCCTTGATCGTCTCCACTGTGAAGGGAATGACGCTGCCGTCGCGCGTGATGGTGCTGAGGGGGACGGTCCCTACGTGGGTGGGCAGCATGCCCCGCAAGTTGCGCGCGCCCGGCGCGGCGGTGACGTTAAATGACAGGGTGGTCCCATCCCAGGTGATGGCGCTGAAGAACGAACTGTTGCGCCCGTCCAGCCAGTCTACCATCTGCCGGCCCGATACCACCGGCACGCCGTGGGCTTGGGCCGAAGCGACGATCTGATCTGAGCCGGCATACGACCAGCCGTACCAGTTATCAGAGTGCATATTGACGACGAAGCCGCCGTAGTAGCCCTGCGGGCCCAGCGCGGCGTCTAAATACGAATCGACAATGGTGCGCATGGCGGCAGCGCCCTGGCCGTTATCGTCGTTCATCTGCGTCCCGGCGTTATAGATGTCGAGGAAAGCGGTCATCTCACCGGCCAGATTCACCTGGGCAAAGCGCATCATCATGCCAGAGCCCATCTGGTAACCGGGGTTGACCGAGGCCCAACTGGCCGGGTTATACGAAATGTTGGTATCCAGGCGGATGCCCAGATCGTCTTCCACTTCAGGCGTGCCAGCGTAGCCGTTCCAGCCGGGCGCTCCGGTGTAGCCAAACCATGTATAGCAGTGCGAGCGCTCGCTGGCCTGCACCGGGATGCTGGCGTACTTGGTATATAGAGCCTCGAACTGCTCGGCATATTTCGCGGGCATATCAGAAGGCCAGGTTCCGCACCAACCGCCGCCAGAGGCCAGCCCGGCGTCGGCATGGACACCGAACTCGAAGCCCTGAGCCGTGTAGGCCGCGGCCTGGGCATCAGTCAACAACGCCCCGGCGTAGCCGTAAGAACTGCTGCGCACGCACTCCCAATCTTCCACCGAGCAACCGGCGGGACTCTGCGAAATATGCCGGTCAAAAAACTGCTGGGTGCTTCCAGAGGGAGTGGCGCGGCCCCAATGGTCGTCGCCGGTGAGAATGATGGCAGCCTTTTCGCCGCTGGGGAAGTACCAGAAGCGCGGCAGGGGCTTCTTATCCGCGTTCATCCCAAGGATCAGGTTGGCAAAGAAGCGCTGCTGCTCGTCAGCTTGGGGGATGGAGATGCGGGCGAAGTCAATCCAGTGGGGCTGTGAACCGCCATAGAAGAGATCTAAGGCCGTGCCGTAGGATTGCAGTGGGTTGACGTGGCCGATCTGCCAGGCAGGGTTGCCCTGGTGGGTGTAGACAATGGAGCGGGCCAGGTCAAAGGCAAAGGCAGCCGCAGAACCACCAGCACTGCCCACACTGCGCAGAGTGACAGCCGGGTAGGGGGTAGCGGTCGTCAGGTCAGAATAGAGGGTCGCCAGGGCCGTAGCCCCGTTCAGGGTGTACTGGTCGGCAGTCCCATGGAACTGCAAGGTCTGGCCGACAATGCCCGCGCCTGGACTTTGGGTAGTATCAATCAGCAGGTAAGCGTCAGAGAGGGTCGTACCGGCAGGCGTAATGCCCAACAGAGGCGCGAGGTCTGGGTCAGGACGCATGGCGATGAGATTACCGCCGCCGACCTCCACCCAATCGCTCAACAGCGTGGCCTGTTCAGGCGTGAGGGACATCTCACCCAAGATGGCAAGGTCGTAATCCAGCAGCACTGCACCGGTGACTTCGGAAATATCCATCACCGTGAACTCATTAAAGCCTTCGGTGCGCAGGATCTCGGCATAATAGCGGGTGAAAAGGTTGGTCGGGCTGGCAATCACCAGGATCGGGCCGCCCGGCCCCTGGTCTACCGGCGGGCGCTGTGCGAGCGTGCTGAAGGTCCAGGTGTAATCCACATTCAGCGGAATGCCATTGGAATCTTTTACACCTTCGGGGCCGCTTTTAACCCGTGCGGTGTAGGTGGTGTCATAGGCCAGGTCAGCGGTGGGGTCCAGCGTGGCGCTGAAATCGGCGGGGTTATAAGTCACTACCGCCGCGACGGGCTGACCTGCGCTATCGAGGAGTTCAAAGGTGTTGGCATTGACGCTGGCCGGGGCCATGGCGCGGCTGAAATACGCAGTGGCATTGGTTGCCAGGCGCAGCCGAGAGGCGCCGTTAATTGGCTTGACAGCAGTGATCGCCGGGGGCGCAGTAACAGCAAAGATCCAGTTGTAATCGGCAGCCAACGGATTGCCAGCCAGGTCTTTAATGCCCTCAGAACCACCCAGCAGAACGGCCGTGTAAGTTGAGCCGAGGTTCAGAGGCGCGTCTGGATTAAGCGTGGCCGTACTGGTTGCAGGATCATAGGTCACAACCGCAGGGACGGGGGCGCTGTAAGGATCGCGCAGTACAAAGGAGGTGGTCGAAACGCTGGCGGCGTCCAACGGCTCGCTGAAGGTGGCCGTCACATTCGCCGAGGGAGCGACTTCCACCGCGCCGCTACCTGGAGAGACCGACACAACGGTAGGCGGGGTAAGATCTGCGTCCTCCACTGTAAAGCTCCAGGTGACGTCGGCGGCCAGCGGGTTGCCGGCTCTATCTTTCACGCCGCTTTCGCCCCCGCGCACCACAGCGGTATATACCGCCGAAAAGGCCAGCGGGTTGGTGGGGTCAAGCGTGGCCGTGCGCGTGGCCGCGTTGTAAGAAACCGCAGCAGGCACAGCCGCGTTGAGCGCATCGAGCAGTTCAAAATTGCCCGTCAGGCTGGCAGAGTCGATGGGTTCATCGAAGGTCACGGTGACGTTGGTCATCGCCGTCACGCCGGCAGCCCCATCGGCGGGCGTAAAAGCGGTAATGGCCGGTGGGGTGGTGTCGGGCGTGTCGTCAAAGATCAGGTCCACCCAGTAGTTACTGGAACGATACGATTGGTTGAAAAAGCCGCCCGTGTCGCTGAAGACTCCGTTGGGGCCGTCCACGCCGGCCATCAGCGCGTGCAGCGGGCCATTATCCACGCCGGAGCTGGCAAAGTAGTCAAACGTATCCGAAAACCTGCGGTTGCCGTCCCCAACGTAGTAAGAGATGATATAGGTGGTGTTGGGTTCAATGGCAACCGGGGTTGGGAAATAGGCTGTTTGCCAGCCGGAATCCGTCTCATTCGTAAAAGTGACTTCGGCCAGTTTCACACCGCTCATGCTCCACAGGCGGCCGATGTGCGTGCCGGTAGCGCCTACCGCCTTAAAGAAACGAACAGCAGTGACATTACCGGGCACATCCGAGCGGAATTTGAGACCCATTTCAATCGGGTTTGGATTGTCGTAGGCAAAGCCCGGCGTTACTGGTCCAGGCCAGATGCTGCATGGGCAGGTGGTGGTCTGCGCGCTCGCCGGGGTCACTCCAGTGGGGCTGACAGTCACCATCAGGTTTAGCAGGAACGCAAAGATGACGCAGATATGCAGTACGGATCTTCTGGATAACATACTCTCCCTCCTCAAGAGCGTTTCGCGCAAGCTTGTGAACAGGCGAAACAATACTTAACGACCCGGTACAACTGCAAAACCACAAATAAGTTATGTAAGCAAAAGGGGAACGGTTAAATAAAAAACCTCGGCCAGAAAAAACGCTCAGGCGAGGCTTTTCGGCATCCTGGCTATCTCGTGCCTGCTCACATGGGCGGACAAAGAGACCCTGGGTTTTGCGTCCTCACTTCACAGTGAGTTTGCCTTTATCGAAGCCTATTTGTACGATATAACGGATATAACATTTATTTAATACACCTTCAATAGGCAAATGTCCGAACAAATATCATGTTTATGATGTGACATTTGACATGACCCATTTCTCATCCAAAATATCACTGTGAGGGGTCAATTTATTCTGTGAAGCGTAGTCAGGTGATAGCTTTACAATCGGACGGGAACCCGGATTATTTCCGAGAGGCCACCCGTGAAGGGGGGATCGTATAGATCTGCTTGAACACGCGCGAGAAGTAAAATGGATCGTTAAACCCCACCGCGCGGGCGGCTTCGGCTACCGGCAGCCCCTCGCGGTCAATCAACTGGTAGGCGCGGGCCATACGCTCGCGGTTGATAACGGCGGTGGGCGACATGCCCAACTCCACCTTGAACAACTGGTTGATGTAACCGGCAGATAGATTAAAGGTCTCGGCCAGGCTCTGGCGCGAGAGGGGGCGGGCCAGGTTGGCACGGATATAAGCCAGAATCGTCTCCATGCGCTGGCTGGGATGGGCGGCGCGGGCATTGTCATCCTGCCAGTAGGCGGCCAGCAACAAGACCACTTCGGTAGCAATGGCATTGACCAGGGCCTGGCGGAAGGGCCGGTAGCCAGCGTAAACCGCCGCCATCTGTTTAAACCGATCCTGCAAATAGGGGGCATCTGCCGGGCGGGTGACGCGCATTGGGGCCGGAATGGTACGGTAGTCGCCCACCGCCCACCGCCCATTGGGGATAAATTCAAAGTGTATCCCGGCTATCTCCCCCTCCGATACATTAGGGGCCAGCGCAAACCGATGGCGCACGCCCGGCTTGATGAATAAAAACTCGCCAGGGGCTAATATTTGAGGTGGATGAGGAGGTTCCTGATATGTAAACTGGCCCGCCAGGATACAAATGATCTGCGGGTCGGGGATAGTGCGCTCCCAAACCTCTTGCGCGCCGACCGGGTGATGGTTGGCGAGCCGCACGCTGATACGGATATCTTCAATCTTGGTCGTTAACATCATCTGATTCTAGTCCAGGTTCGCCCGACTGTGATACATTCCAACGCGCCCTATTGTGCCATACAATCACTTTAACTTACGAGAAAATAGATCAATTATCTGTGATTTCACTCAAACCTGAGGAGAGAGAACAATGTTAACAGCCGAACAGATCGAACAGTATCGCCGCAGTGGGTTCGTAAACGGCGGGCCGGTGGTAGATGACGATACCGTTGCCATATTACAGGCTGAAGTGCTGCGGGTCATTGACGACCGCGAGAACCCCAACGTCCCTCAGCCGGTGCGCCTGGTGAACTTATCCAGCGATGCCGATCACCCCATCTGGCAGATTGTCAATATCTGGCAGGCCAGCCCGGCCTTTAAGGCGCTGATCTGCAACCCCAAAATTATTGAAATGGCCCGCCAGTTAACCGGGGCGCAGGAACTGCGTGTCTGGCATGACCAGATTCAGTACAAGCCCAAAGAGATGGGCGGGCGGCTGCACTGGCACCAGGATTCGCCGCTGTGGCCCACGCTCCAGCCCAAAGATGGGCAGATCACGGCCTGGGTGGCACTAGATGACGCAGAGGCTGATAACGGCTGTATGTACATGGTTCCCGGCTCGCACCTGTGGGGCAACCGCCAGAGCTACCTGAACACGCTGCCACAGGGCGGCGAACTGCCCGCCGAGTTCGAAGGCCACCCTCTGCATCTGATTATGTGTCCCGTCAAGAAGGGCCATGTCCACTTCCACCACTCGCTCACCTGGCACGGGTCTGGAACCAACCACTCCAACCGGCCCCGCCGCGCGATTGCCATCCACTTGATGACCGAGCGCACCACTTTCGACGCAAGCGGCGAACATGTGATGAAACCCTACATCACCGTTCACGACGGCGAAAAACTACAAGGCGAGCGCTTCCCACTGGTAACAGCGTAGAAGCGAACAGCGGCCAGCCTTCGGCCGTCAGCGAACAGCTTGTAACGCGCGGCCTCTGAAGACGGGCGCGGATTGCTGTTTGCTGACGGCTGATCGCTTTTCCCCGCGTCTGTGTGTCTGGGTGGTATGTGAATTTGCAGGTACGGGCTGAACAGGCAGTGGCAAAACTACGGTAAAATATAAAACATAGCGTGCTTCTTTATCCTAATTGTTTGAGAGCTGTCCATTGACGAATACCCCATCGAAGCAAGTGATCATTCCGGCCAATGGTAAAGCGCGGCCCAGCGGCAAGGGGGGATGGTCCTTTGTGTTTCCTGCCAGGCGCAGCCCGGTAGTGGTGGTTTCGGGCCTGCCCCGTTCTGGAACCTCTTTAATGATGAAAATGCTGGCCGCCGCCAGCTACGACCTGCTGACCGACCAGGTGCGGCAGGGTGATGAATTTAACCCCAACGGGTATTTTGAATTCGAGCGCGTCAAACGCCTGAAAGACGGCGACCACGCCTGGCTTCGCCAGGCCGAAGGGCGGGTGGTTAAGGTGGTTTCGCCGCTGCTGCAGTATTTGCCCCCCAACTATACCTACCAGGTGATCTTCATGCTGTGCGACATGGGAGAAGTTCTGGCTTCGCAGCGCCGGATGCTTAACGGTTTCCAAAAGTCTCCCACTCCAGAAGAAGACTGTCTGCTGGCGCAGGCCTATGACGAGCATCTGGCGCGCGTGCGCGATTGGCTGGCCCGCCAGCGGAATATGCAGGTGTTCTACGCCAGTTATAACCAACTGGTCACCGACCCGCACGCGGCCATCGAGCGAGCCAATTGCCCGCTTTTTGGGCCGCCCGGTGAACCTGGAACAGATGCAGGCGGTAATTGACCCGCTTCGGACGAGCTATGCCATCATCCGCCTGCCGCAACACTCGCAGGCGGGGTAAACCACTGCTTTGTCATCCTGGGAGGGAACCGTGGAATCTTCACTCACTGCTTACGAGCGGCTGTACGCCCGTCTTAAGGGCGAGCCGGTGGACCGCGCCCCTAATTTCGACATCATCATGGCCTACGGCGTGCGCCACATCGGCGCAAAGCTGCGAGATTATTACCTCGACTACCGCACCCTGGTGCGCATGAACCTGGCGATGCTGGAGGATTTTCACCTCGACCTGGTACAGGCCATCAGCGACCCCTATCGCGAGGCTCACGACCTGGGCCTGGAAGTTGAATTCCCCGAAGACGGGCTGCCCAAGCGCCTGAAACCTCTGCTCGACGACCCTGCCGACCTGGGAAAGCTGTCCACCCGGCCTTTCGCGCCGGGCAAGCGCATGACCGACCGGCTGGAAGCCATCCGCACCTTAAAAGAGCAGGTCGGCGGGCGGGTTCCGGTCATGGGGTGGGTGGAAGGGGCGCTGGCCGAGGCCAACGACCTGCGCGGCGACTCGGCTATGATGACTGATTTTTACGACCGCCCCGAATGGCTGGTGGAGCTGTTAGAGATTCTCACGGAGTTCGAAATTGCTTTCGCCCGCGCCCAGGTAGAGGCCGGGGCCGACATCATCGGCCTGGGCGACGCCATCGCTTCTACCATCTCGCCGCGCATGTACCGGCGCTTCGCCCTGCCTTACGAACAGCGCATCTTCGCGGCGGTTAGAGAGATGGGAGCTATTCCACGTCTGCACATCTGTGGTGATACCAATAAGATCATCGCTGACATGGCTGAATCTGGCGCGCAAATTATTGACGTGGATTGGATGGTGGACTTTGCCACCGCCGCACGAACCTTTGCCGCCAGAGGCATTGCCATCTGCGGCAACTTTGACCCGGTGCGCGTGATGCTGCAAGGCACAGAAGAAGAAGTTTACCGGGCCACCCTGGCGAACCTGCAAGCGGGCGGCCGCGCCTGCTTCAGCGCCGCCGGCTGTGAAATTCCGGTAGGAACGCCCCCTGCCAACATCCACGCCCAAAACCGAGCCATCCGCGAATTCGGCTCGTAACTGCGCGTCCTGGCCTTACGATCTTCCACCGCATACAGAAAATTCACGCCCTCTGTCCGTTGATTGACAACCAACTTCTGCGGGCTATAATGAAATTATGGTTTAGCCGCGCGGTCATTTCCATGCTGTTAATATATGCGGCCGGGTGGCTGTGAACCCTTTGGATATTGGGATTTCAGGCAAATCAACTGACAACCCGGCGAGGGAACGACATGATCGGCTTTCATATTGACATGAATATGGCCCAATATCGGGTAGATTATCTTAAGCGCTGGCTGGCCCGTCTGGCGTACACCGGGTACGACACCATCCTCTGGGAAGTTGAAAATTCGGTTGAATGGGAAACCTGCCCGGAATGCGCTTCGCCGGATGCCATCTCGAAAGCTGAATGCCGCGCCCTGATTGATGAATGCCGCAACCTTGGCCTGGAGCCTATCCCCCTCTTTCAAACCATCGGCCACGCCGAGTATGTTCTCAAACACGACCGCTATGCCCACCTGCGCGAGCTCCCCGACAAGATTGACCAGTACTGCCCGCGCCACCCCGAACTGATCCCCTTCCTGCACCGCTGGATGGATGAATATTTTGAAGTATTTGGCCCGGTCAAATATTTCCACCTGGGGGCCGACGAAGCCTGGTGGATTGGCCGCTGCCCGCGCTGCTGCGCCTATGCCGAAGAACATTCCATCTCAGACCTGTATATTGATCACGTGAGCCAGATCGCCCAGCCCCTGATCGAGCGCGGCGTTACCCCCATCCTGTGGGCCGATATGCTCCTGCATTACCCCCAGGCGCTGGACCGTCTCTCGCGCCAGATCATGCTGTTCGACTGGGTTTACTGGGTTTATCGGGGCAGTGGAACCGTGCAGGTTTGGGGACAAGGAACCCTCAACGGCGACGAACTGCGCGCCCTGGAAGGCAGTGAGTTCATGGAGCGCTTTGGCCCTTATCTCTTTCCGCACGGCGATGAACCGGGCCAGCGCCCCGAAACTTTCTACAGCGCCGATTACCTGGCCGCTCAGGGCTTTCAGGTTGTCACCTGTCCATCGGCTTCTTCTTACGGCGACAACGTCTTTTCTCCGCGCAACTGGCTGCACCTTTCGAACACGTTTGACTCTTTTAAGAAGGGGATGCAGCCCCACCTGCACGGCACAATGCTCACGAGCTGGTCAGTGCATCTCTTTCCATGGGAACTGCAATGGCCGTCTATCGCCGTACCGGCCTTTCTCAAGCATCACCCCACATCCTCTTTGAATAAATACCCGGCCTGGTTCGAGCGCCACCATTTCAAAACCGGCGAAGCCACGCCTGAACCGACCCATATCTTCTGGAAAGCCGCCGGGCTGCTCTCTAAATCGTGCCTGTTTACCCACACCGCCAGCCTGGGGTTTGACAAAGCCGGCCTGCCCGTCCCCGCCGACCATGTGGAGCAGACCCTGCGCCGCCTGGCGGCCGAGGGCCAATTGGAACAGGCCGCCGATCAGTGCCGCCGCCGTCTGGCGGAATATGAAGCCAGCCTGCGCATGTTTGAATCCTTCTCACTGTGGATCTCGCACGATGGGGCTGAACTGACTGAATGGAAACTGGCGGCCCTCAACCTCGTCCACCGTGCCAAAACTTCGCTCTTCCTGCTTGAACACGCTTCCGATGTCATCGCCGGCCGCGCCCTGGCCTCAGAAAAGGACCGCCGCGCCGCGCGCCAGCTTTTAGACGGGCTGACCAGCCTGCGCAATATCACCCAGGGCGTTTACGACTCCTTCATTCGCCCACAGCGCGCCTGCATGATGGTGGAGTATATGTTTGGCGCGCTGGAGCGCACTCTGGCAACCCTCGCCGGGTAATCCGCGTCAAATTGTACTTTTCTCTTACCCAAGTGTTATAATTCTCCCGTTTCGGCTTTTCAATCAGAATCAACCTGAGCAGAGGCAGGGAGCAGGTTTCGCTCCTACCCTTTCTTCTCTTCATGGTTAACTGTCTACGGATAACTGTTACTGGCTCTTATGGACTTACGCAAACTCCGCAAAGACTTCCCCATGCTGCCCGAAGGTGGTGGGAAAAAGCCTCTCATCTACTTCGATAACGCCTGTCAGACCCTGCGCCCCAGGGTGGTGATCGAGGCCATTAACAACTACTATCTCAAGTCTTCGGCCTGCGCCGGGCGCAGTATGCACCAGCTTTCGGCTGAAGTCACCCGGGGGGTAGATCAGGCCCGCACCCAGGTAGCGAAATTCCTGAATGCCGCCAAAAAAGAGGAAATTGTTTTCACGCGCAACGCCACCGAGGGGATTAATCTGGTGGCCTCCTCGCTGTGCTTCCAAAAAGGTGACAGCATCCTCATCGGCGACAAAGAACACAACTCCAACCTGATTCCCTGGCAAATGCTGGCCCGCCGCTACGGCGTGGGGGTCAAAATCGTCCCCAGCCGTCCCGACAACACCTTCGACCTCGAAGCCTTCGACCGTCTGCTCGACTCTTCCGTGCGCCTGGTTGCATTGGGTCATACCGCCAACCTCGACGGCGTTACCATTCCAGCGGCGGAGATCATCAAAAGAGCGCACCGCGCCGGCGCCCTCGTCTTGCTGGATGCCGCTCAATCGGTCCCGCACCGCAAGATTAACGTCAGAGACCTTGACGTTGATTTTCTGGCCCTGTCAGGTCACAAGATGTTGGGGCCTTCTGGCACAGGCGTTTTGTACGGCAAATATGCCCTGCTCGAAAAGCTAGAGCCTTTCCTGGTGGGGGGCGATACGGTTGCTTCCTCTACCTATACCTCCTGCGAGTTCCTACCCCCGCCCGAAAAGTTCGAGGCTGGCCTGCAAGATTACGCCGGTATCCTCGGTTTGGGAGCCGCCGCCAAATACCTGCTGGATGTAGGATTTGACGCTATTCAGAAACAGGAACAGGCGCTCAATGAGGCCATCTCTGCCGAGCTACAGACCATCCCCGGCCTGACGATCCTCGGCCCGGCTGACCCCAAACTGCGCGCCGGGATTGTCTCTTTCTACATCGAAGGCATTGACCATCACCGCATTGCCCTCATGCTCGATCAGATGGCTAATATTCAGGTGCGTTCCGGGCAACACTGCGTTCATTCCTGGTTCAACGCCCGGCAAATTCCGGGGTCGGTGCGCGCTTCCACGTATTTCTATAATACGCTGGAAGAAGCCGCCACTTTCACCGCCAGCTTAAAGAAAATCCGAAAGGTGCTTTAACCGGTATGTTTTGTATCATTTCCTTCGTCATCCTATCCATCCTGGGCATCTTCAGCGCCACCAACCGCGCCCTGGCCCGCGAGGCCCTCGACTGCGTGTTACGCCGCGTTACCCTGCGCCCCTGTAACACCGGATTCGATGAAAAAATGAAGGCTCGCATTCTTGGAACCGTCATCACCCGTTCTGAGACGGCCGCCCGCCTGATTAACCGCAATTTTGAACTGCTGTCGTGGGCCTTTTTTATCCTGATGCTGGCCTCGAGCATCTGGAGCGTCCGCGGATTGTACCTGTTTTACACGACCGGAAGCTGTAACGGGCTGAACCAAAGCGGATTCTGCGTCTTTGACCCCACCGGAGCGAATAATGAGGTCTCAAATGTGGGCGGCACTTGTCCCGCGCCGGAGATTGCCAAAATGGGCGTCACGCTGCAGGATGTGAGATTAGAAGGCTTTCCGGTGAAGAATCCCCAGGCCAAAGACAAGATCGTCATGATCGCCTGTTACCACTGCGAATATTCGCGCCAGACGTACCCCATGATCGTTGATCTGGTGGAGCGTTACAACACCAGCTTCACCTTTTTGCACTACCCGGTGAAGGAAAAGACCGATTATTACTCACGGTTGGGTTACTGCGCCTATCAGCAGAACCCCGACGCCTATTGGGAGCTAAACAAGCTGCTGTTCACCACCGACAAGGCCATCCTCGATGCCAAAACGCCTTTTGCGCCGCAGGCCAGTCTGGGCGGCGAGCCCGCCGCAGGTGAGGAAGTGGAAGCCAACCTGGAATTTCTGATTCCGGCGATGAATGACCTGGGATTTGACGCGGAGGCGGTCGTTGCCTGCGCCTCGGACCCGCAAACCAAAAGCGCTGTACAGGCCCAGATGGAAGAAGTGATCCGCACCAACTTCTACGGCACGCCGACTGTCTTTATTAACGGCACGGCCCTGGTCGGTCCCAAGCCATACCGGGTATATGCCATTCTGCTCAAGGGGCTGTTGTACTGGTTACATTAGCCAGCGCAGGCCGTGCACCACAGCTCATGCCAACCGTAAGGAAAAGCTGGCATAAAATCATCATAAAATCCGTTTTTTTTGCAAAAACGATAAGCTTAACCCCGTCCCTTGCCTTTATACTGAGACCAACCGCTATCCGATCCAGGGGGCGCAAGCTGTGGATGCACCAACTACCGTCGAGATCTATCCCTCAGACTCCGCCTGGCCCATTGCGCAAGAGGAAAGCCGGCCCATGCCTGAAACCAGCCGTCTACCGCCCATCCGGCCCATCCGTGCCTGGTCAATTGACCCCGGCAGTACGCAGCCTGTGCGCGCGGCTCTGCGCAAATCCACCGGCGCTGCGCTGGATGAGACCCAGCCGGTCAAGGTTCCTGGCGGGCGTGCCGCGCGCCAGCGCGTTTTACAATCGCTGGATGACACTGCTCCCCTGAAAGTCAGCCGCCCCGCCCCTACACCCCGGCACCCGCGCCGCCAGGCGGTTTATTTCCTCATCTTGCTTCTTCTGTTGGCGGCATTTGCCGTTCTGACTGCCCTGGTTGGCCTTCAACTGGCCGGTATGTAGTCTTCTAAATTCTGCCGCTCGCAAATACTCCTCCATACCGGCACCCCAAAATGGCGGATGGTCGTGCTTTTGGTTATTTCATCAGATTGACAACGTTGTCATATCCATCTATAATCAACTTTGGCGTTACTTTTCCATCTTTCGCCCGGCTCAACCTCATCTCACCGTTTCCTGGAAGGATCTTAAACCGATGACCGCCTCATTTTCCAACCTCGCCATCCAGAATCTCGATGACTTCATTTACGGAGTCAGCCCAAAGCCGGTTCAATTAAAGAATGGGCTGACCATCGGCGCTGGAACCGTCTACCCTGAACTGAACTTCACCCTGCCCGATATGGTGATCAATGCCGCCACCATGCCAGAGGTACGCGCCCAATATACCATGATGATTACAGACGCCTGCAAGCGCGCCGTCGAACTGAACGCCCCGGGGCTGGTCGTCGAATTTGAACTGCTCCCCGACCTCACCCTCGTCCCGGAATGGGGAGCGGAGATCACGGCGATTCTGCGCGCCGAGCTGGACAAAACTCAGGCCCAACACGGCCTGAAAACCGCCCTACGCGTAACGCCCAACGACATCCGCGAATTCGCCCGCCCGCCCATCCTGCGCCAGGGAGAATATGTGGATCACATACTGCGCTGCTTCGAGCTGTGCGCTCAGGCCGGCGCCGACCTATTCTCCATCGAATCCACCGGCGGCAAAGAAGTCCACGATGACGCCATCCTGAACGGCGACCTGGATTTATCGGTGTTTGGTTTGGGGGTGTTAGGCAGCCGCGACATGGCTTACCTGTGGAACGGCATTGTAGATATCAGCCGGCATTACGGCGTGATCCCCGCGGGAGACTCGGCCTGCGGGTTTGCCAACACCGCCATGGTGCTGGCCGAGCAGAAGTTCATCCCGCGCGTGTGGGCCGCCGCCATCCGCGTGATGAGCGTGGCGCGCAGCCTGGTCGCCTTTGAGCAGGGCGCGATTGGCCCCAACAAAGACTGCGCCTATGAAGGCCCGTATATCAAAGCCATCACCGGCTGTCCCATCACACTAGAGGGGGCAGAGGCTGCCTGCGCGCACCTCTCTCCGGTGGGCAACATCGCGAAAGCCGTGCCGGACCTGTGGAGCAATGAGTCGGTCAACAATGTCAAATTATTGGGAGCGATGGCCCCTACCGTCTCTTTAGAGCAGTTGGTTTATGCCACCCGCCTGATGAACGTGGCCGCTTCGAAGGGCCGTCAGGCCGCTCTGACCCTGCGCGACTGGTGGAGTGAATCAGACGCCAACCTGGACCCCCAGGCCTACGTGCTGCGCCCCGACGTGGTGTTGGATTTGGCCGCTCAGATTATCAGCGAACCAACCCCCTACCTGCGCACCCGCCGGGCCGCCCAGGCCGCTTTGGAGCGCCTGCGCCGCGCCGCCGCTGAAGGCGAACTTTCCTTCTCAAAGCTCGAAACCCGCTGGCTGGACCGCCTTTCGCGCACTGCCGACAGTTTGCCGGAAGACGAGGCCGAATTGATCGCCCGCGTTGCGCCTCAGACCGATCCGGCCAAAGTTCGGCTCGCGGAGTATGGGCTGTAGGTCTCTTTTACTGTCTGGCAGGTGCGCTTCGCGGCTATAATCATGGTGATGCTGCATTCCCACAACCGTTCATCGAGGAGCTCGCATGACCAAGACCATCCTGATTTACCCCATCCTGCCGGCGGGCGCTCCATCTCCGATAGATTTTGCCGCGCAAGAACTCCGCAAGTACCTTCAGGCCATCACCGCGCTGCCGGTGGATATTTTGCCACAGGCGAGCTATTCGGCGGGTCTGCCCGCCGGCATCTGGCTGGGCGTGGGCAGTGACCTGCCGCAGGCTGACGTTCCCACCGTGACGTCAGACCTGGATGACGCCATTGCCGTCGCCGTACGCGGCGGGCAGGGTTGGATCGCTGGCGCTAACCCGCGCAGTGTACTGCTGGCAGTCTACCGCTTCCTCTACCAAAACGGCTGCCGCTGGCCGCGTCCTACCCCCGAAAGCGAGCTTATCCCCCACCGCGCGCTCTCTGACCTGACGGCCTCGTTGAATGAAAAGGCGGCCTTCCGCCACCGCGCCATCTGTATCGAAGGGGCTGTCAGCCTGGAACACGTCTTAGCTATCGTTGATTGGGCGCCTAAGATGGGCTTCTCTGGTTACTTCACCCAGTTTCGCGAGGGCCATACCTTCTTCGACCGATGGTACAGCCACCGTCTGAACCCGTTGGTTGCGCCAGAGGGCTGCACTGTCGAGCAGGCCCGCCAATACACCCGCGCCATCGAGGCCGAACTGGCGAAACGCGGCCTGGTGTATCACGCCATCGGCCACGGCTGGACGTGCGAAGCCTTTGGCATCCCCGGCCTGGGCTGGGACCCGGTAGTGCAGGACTGGCCGCAAGAAGTGCTGGATGCGCTGGCCCTGGTCAACGGCAAACGCGCCATGTGGCACGACATCCCGCTGATCACCAGCCTGTGCTTCTCCAATCCACAGGTGCGCCGCAAGGTGGTGGACTGCGTAATAACGTATTTAGAGACGCACCGCAATATCCAGGCGCTGCATTTCTGGCTGGACGACGGCTTTAATAACAAATGTGAGTGCGAAGCCTGCTCTCAAATGCGGCCATCCGACTTCTACATCCGGCTGCTCAACGAACTGGATGAGGCCCTCACCGCCCGCGGCTACCCAGAGAAGGTGGTGTTCCTGGCTTATGCTGATCTGCTGTGGCCGCCCGAAGTGGAGCGGTTGAATAACCCCGACCGTTTTATCCTGATGTTCGCGCCGATTACGCGCTCGTATCGCCGTCCGCTGTACCCTACCCATCTCGATTACACTCCGCCGCCCTACGTCCGCAACAGGCTGGTTTTCTCCAACAACAACGATGAGCAACTGGCCTTCCTGCGCGGCTGGCAGCAGCAGTTCAAGGGCGACAGCTTTATCTTTGAATATCACATGATCCAGGCCGGGGCATATTTCAACGACCCCGATGGAATGCACATGGCCCGCCTGCTGTATGATGACATCCGCAACTTGCCCACGCTGGGCCTGAACGGGTACGTTAGCTGCCAGTTCCTGCGTAATTTCTTTCCCACCGGCCTGGCGATGTTCGTGATGGGCCGGGCGCTGTGGGACGGGCAGGTTGCCTATGAAGACCTGGAACGCGATTACTTTGACTCAGCCTTTGGACCCGAGGGCGAAGCCTGCCGACAATACCTGCTGGAGATGGCGAAACTGCAAGATATCGTTCCTTTACGCGCCAAAGAGCCGTGTCCAGAAGCAATCCCCACCCTGCAAGCCGCCCAAGAGGCGCTAAACAGCTTTGCCCCGGTCATCGAGCGCAACCTGGCCCTACCCCAGCCCGCACAGGCGCGCTCGTGGCAAATCTTACAGTGGCACGCCCGTTTACTGGCGATCTACCTGCGCCTGCTGCTGGCGCGCGCCGCCGGTGACTTTGCCACCGCCGGGCTGGCCTGGGAAGAGATGAAAACCCTGGCCTGGCAGATGGAGCCAGATTTGCAAACGGTCTTCGACGTTCATGGGTTTGTGATGGCCTACAACTCACTGTTGGCCGATTAGAAATAAATGCGCCGGCGGCAGTTTTGCCACCGGCGCACAGGTTCGCTCTACCGGGTATTCTCTTTACTCTGCTGGCACAATTGAGATCAGTTTCAGGCCCGCGTCACGCAGGCGGTTAAGCAGACCATACAGGGCCGCCTGGTCCGTAAAGGGGAGGAAAAGCAGCGCGTCCCCTTCCGCGAGGTTTTCGTATTCCAGGCCGCCTAACCAATCACTTAAGACCGGGCTGAGATGTCCATGAATGCGGATCACATACCCGCTGCGAATGGAGGTGGTTCGTGGCTTCATCTTGTTGCGGTTCCTTTCTCGCGCCTCGGCTGTGCTCCCAATGGTTGGGGCATTGCTGTAATCAGCATAACGTCACAGCACCGCGCAGCCATCCATCGAAAGATGGAAAAACAGGGTGGAGAAAGCTTTAAGACTGAACTCGCAAGTACATTCCCGGTAATAAGAGACCGCCGGTAACGCAAAAAACCGCACCAGAGCAAAAGCAATGGTGCTAAACTGGTCAAAGTAAGAGACCAGTTAAAAATGCTCCACCAGTTCCTTTAAGTGACGGGCAAGTACGTTCAGATTCTGGGCGGCTTTATCGGCCTGGCGGGTACTGTCGATATTTTGAGCTGTGGCGCGGTTGATGTCGTCAATAGCTGTGAGGATCTGTTCGATGCCGGTAAGCTGCTGCTGGCCGCTGGCCGCCATTTGAATGGAAGCCTGGGCGGTGGCTTCGATAACGGCGGCCAGGCGCTCGATAGCCTCACGGGCCTCGGTGGCCAGCCCGACGCCGCGCGCCACATCCCGCACCCCTTCCTGGGTGGCCTGTACGGTATCTTGAGTGGCCTTCTGAATATCATTTAAAATCGCTTTCACCTGCGCGGTGGCCTGGCGGCTCTGTTCGGCCAGACTGCGCACCTCGGCGGCCACCACCGCAAAGCCGCGCCCATGTTCGCCGGCCCGCGCCGCTTCCACCGAGGCATTGAGCGCCAGCAGGTTCGATTGAACGGCAATCTGGTTGACGGTAGTGATAATCTCTCCAATCTGGCGCACCTGCTCTGAAAGTGCCTCGATATTCTCGCCGATGCGCTCCACTTTGGCGCGAATCAACGTGATGCTCGCGATGATATTTTCCACCGCCTGCTGACCCGCGTTAGAAACCTCCACCGTTTTCTGGGCGTTCCCGGCCAACTGTTGGGCGCGCGCGCCCGACTGCTCTGCGATGGATTTCACCTGGGCAATGGCGGCGGCGGTCTGCGCCACCGCCGAAGACTGCTGTGCCGCTCCGCTCGCCTGCTGGCCCGTAGCGGCATGGATTTCTGAAGCGGCCCGCAGCAGGTGTTCAGCCGCCTGGCGCACCTGTATACCCACCGCCATGAACTGCTCACGCTGTTCTTCTTCGGTTAAAACGCGCTTTTCCAGCTCCTGATAGGCCTGCTGGATGCTCTCACGCTGACTGGCCTCGGCGGCGGCCCGCGCTTCTGCATCGCGGTGAGCGGCCAACAACTGCTGATAAGCCCGCTCACTGCCAGAGATAACCCCATATAACAGGGCCGCTCCCGACCCGATGAGAGCTATCCCCCCCAAAGCGGTCACCCACGCCCCCCAAACGGGCGGCAGGGCTGGCGCCCACGGGGGAAGATCAAGCAGGCTGCTCGCCGCGAACACCAGGCCCGCCAGCACGCTGACCGTATGCCCTCCCTCGCCGCGTCCGAGGAGTAAATAGCCAGCGGCAATCACCATGAGGTGCAGGCCCACGCTCAGGGGTTTAAGCTCCACCACCGCCACCGGCAACAGGGCCGCAGCCAGCAGGGCAGACAGCACCAGGACCCATCGGCCAACCCGCTCGCGCCCAGACCGGCGCAAAACCGGGTACAACAAACCACCCACGATCACCAGGAAGGCCACGCCCGCCGCTGCCGCCAACTGCGGATAAGACGGAGAAAACGTCCAGGCCACCATTCCCCCCATCGCCAATAACGCCGCCAGGCGTGTGGCAGCAACAGCCAGGCGCGCAGCAAGTTCTGCGCGCTGTTCTGAGGTGACTACAGGTGCTGTTAGCATACCGGCCATCGCTGTTACCTGTTTTATAACAGGGTTGGGAGAAGTTGTCTATAAGATTCCTGTTAAAGGGTATGGGTCGCAAGAACCTTAGCCTCACCCCCAGTTATACGGGGCCTTTGCGCAGAGCGAATCGCCTAGATCGCGAAATAGTTCTTTAAATAGATCACAGCGGCCTGGCGAGCGGCGGTCGCAGCATGGCCCCGGTGTATAATGACCTTAACAGGTACAGATTTACCCGATAAACCTTCTTTTTCCAACTCAAAAAGTCCTGTTTGCGGAGAAAAATCAGCATGAAAACATCCTGGTTCAAGCTTCTGACAGCAGTGATGATTGCCACCTTGCTGCTCAGCGCCCTGCCGGCCAGCATTCACCCGGCGGCCGCCGCGCCTTCTGAACTGTTCTTCTCTGAATATATCGAGGGAAGCAGCAATAACAAGGCGCTCGAAATCTTCAACGGGACCGGCGCGCCGGTGAACTTAGCCGCCGGCGGCTACAGCGTGCAAATGTTCTTCAACGGCAGTTCCTCCGCCGGGCTGACCATCAACCTGACCGGAACCGTCGCCAACGGGGATGTGTTCGTTCTGGCTCATGCCAGCGCCAACGCCGCCATTCTGGCCCAGGCCGACCAAACGAACGGCGCAGGCTGGTTCAACGGCGATGACGCCGTGGTTCTGCGCAAAGGCACGACTATCATTGATGTAATCGGCCAAATTGGCTTCGACCCCGGCACGGAATGGGGCAGCGGACTGACCTCTACCGCCGATAATACCCTGCGCCGCAAAGACACCATCCAGGCCGGCGACTCCAACGGCAGCGATGCTTTTGATCCCTCGATCGAGTGGGAAGGTTTTGCGACTGACACTTTCGGCGGTCTGGGCAGTCATTCCATTACCCTGGATGATCTCGCTCCCGCAGTCACCGATACTTACCCAGACAATGGCGCGAGCGACGTTCCCCTCAACGCCAATCTGACCGTCACGTTCAGCGAACCCGTCAACGTTACTGACCCGTGGTTCACCCTGACCTGCTCGGTTAGCGGCCCTAAAACGGCCACCGTCAGCGGCGGGCCTTCTTTCTTCACACTCAACCCCACAACCGACTTCGTCGGCGGCGAAACCTGCACCTTCACCATCCTTGCGGCGAATGTCTCCGACCAGGATTCGAATGACCCGCCGGATACGATGACGGTTAATTTCGTTGTCGGCTTTACCACTTACGATGTCTGCGCCCAACCTTATACTCCCATCCCGGCCATCCAGGGCAGCGGCGCGACGGTTGCCCTTACCGGCACGCGCACCACGATGGGCGTAGTCGTGGGCGATTACGAAGGCCCCTCCCCTGCCCTGCGCGGCTTTTTCATCCAGGACCCGGCAGGGGATGGCAACCCGGCGACCTCAGACGGCATCTTCGTCTTTGAGAGCAGCAATGCCAACACCGTTTCCCTCGGAGACGTAGTGCGCGTCACCGGCACTGCCGGTGAAAACCAGGGCCAGAGTCAGATCTCCGTCGGGACGATTGTCAAATGCGGGACCGGCACGGTGACTCCCACCGACGTGACTCTGCCGTTCCCATCCGCCGATTACCTGGAACGCTACGAGGGCATGTTAGTACGCCTGCCGCAGACCCTCTACGTTACCGAACACTTCCAATTGGGGCGCTTTGGGCAGGTGGTGCTTTCTTCGGGCGGGCGCTTGCAGCAGCCCACCAGCGTCACCACCCCCGGCGACAACGCCAATGCTTTGCAGGCGGCCAATAACCTCAACCGCATCATCGTGGACGATGCTTCTCAGGCCCAAAACCCCGATCCAATCCTGTTTGCGCGAGGCGGCCAGCCGCTCTCGGCTGCCAACACCCTGCGCGGCGGCGATACGGCTACTGGCATTGTGGGCGTGCTGAACTACACCTGGGCCGGCAACAGCGCCAGCCCCAACGCCTACCGCATCCGCCCCGTCAACGCCCTGAACGGCTACGTGAATTTCGAAGCGGCCAACCCGCGCCCCACCGCGCCGCCAGAAGTCGGTGGAACCCTGCGCGTGGTGGGCATGAACACCCTCAACTACTTCAATACCTTCGACGGCCTGCCGGATACGGTTGATAACTGCACGCTGGGCGCGGGCGGCGCATCCACCGACTGCCGCGGCGCAGATACCGCCGCCGAGTTTGACCGCCAATGGGTGAAAACCGTCGCGGCCATCCTGAAGCTAAACCCTGACATCCTGGGCGTGAACGAGATTGAAAACGATGGCTACGGTACCGACAGCGCCATTGCCGACCTGGTCAATAAACTCAACGCCGCTACTGCGCCCGGCACGTTTGCCTTTATTGACGTGGATGCCGCCACCGGGCAAACTAACGCCCTGGGAACCGACGCGATTAAGGTCGGCCTGATCTACAAACCCGCCGCCGTCACCCCCGTCGGGCAAACGGCTGTGCTGAATACGGTTTCCTTCGTCAACGGCGGCGACGGCGACCCGCGCAACCGCCCATCACTGGCCCAGGCCTTTGAAGAGAACGCCACCGGCGCGCGCCTGGTCGTGAATGTCAACCACCTCAAGAGCAAAGGCTCTGCCTGTGACGTCCCCGATGCCGGCGACGGCCAGGGCAACTGTAACCTCGTGCGCACCAACGCCGCCGTTGAACTGGCTAACTGGCTGGCCGGCGACCCGACGGGCGTTAACGACGCTGACGTGCTCATCATCGGCGACCTGAACTCATACGCTCAGGAAGACCCTATCACAGCCTTGCGCAATGCCGGCTTTACCAACCTGATCGAAACCCTGCTTGGCCCTAACGCCTATTCCTACGTTTTCGACGGCCAATGGGGCTACCTTGACCACGCTTTGGCCTCTCCCACCCTGGTTGGGCAGGTAACGGGCGTGGGCGACTATCACATCAATGCCGATGAACCCTCGGTTCTCGATTACAACACTGACTTTAAAACCGCTAACCTGCAAACCACGCTCTACGCGCCAGACGAGTTCCGCGTATCCGATCACGACCCGGTGATCGTAGGGCTGGACCTGAATGCGCCCCCGACCGTCAGCGCGGGTGGGCCTTATACTGTGGATGAAGGCGCTTCCGTTACTCTCACCGCCGCCGGCTCAGACCCAGACGGTGACGCACTCACCTACGCCTGGGATTTAGACAACAACGGCTCCTATGAAACGCCAGGGCAGTCGGTGAGCTTCAGCGCGCCGGATGGTCCCGCCGCCTACACCATCGGCGTGCGCGCCACTGATCCATTGGGCAACCAGGGGCTTGCGCAGGGCAGCATAACCGTGAATAACGTCGCTCCGACTCTGGGCGAAATCAGCGTGCCGCTGGCCCCTCAGCCGGTGGGCGTTAACGTCTCCGCGAGCGCGAATTTTAGCGACCCAGGGATCCTTGACACGCACACCGCCAGCATTGACTGGGGCGATGGGAGCATCACGGACGGCGGGGTGATCGAGGCTGGCGGCAGCGGCACGGTCAGCGGTGAACACAGCTATACCATCCCCGGCGTGTATCGCGTCACCATGACCGTCACCGACCGAGACGGGGCCGTATCGAACCCCTCGATCTCGGAATATGTGGTCATTTACGACCCGAACGGCGGTTTTGTCACCGGCGGCGGCTGGTTTAACTCGCCCGCCGGGGCTTACGCGCCGGACCCAAGCTTACAGGGCAAAGCCAGCTTTGGATTCGTCTCGAAGTATCATCGCGGGGCCAACGTACCCACCGGCAGCACCCAGTTCCAGCTCCACACCGGCGGGTTCAACTTCCACTCCAACAGCTACGAATGGCTGGTGGTAGCCGGCAGCAAGGCCCAGTTCAAGGGCAGCGGCACGATCAACGGCGAGCTGGCCCCCAACGGCAGCCCCTACAAGTTTATGATCCAGGCCACCGACGCGGCTACCGACACGTTCCGCATCAAAATCTGGTGGGAAGATGGGAGCGAACACGTTATCTACGATAACGGCGAGCAGGCCCTGGATGGAGGGAGTATTTCCGTTAAGAAATAAGGATTCAGGCTGTGAATCTGTGTCTGGAAAATAAAACCGTATTCATCACCGGCGCATCCAGCGGGATTGGCGCGGCGGCCGCCCGCATCTTTGCCGAAGAGGGCGCGCACGTAGCCCTGGCTTATCACCGCAACCGAGAGGGAGCCGAAGCAAGCGCAGCAGCGGCGCGCAGTCTGGGCCGGCAGACGGCCCTGGTGGAAATGGACCTGGCCGACCCAGACGCCATTGCGCGCGCGGCGGCCGCTTTAAGCCCACCGTTTGACGCGCTGGATGCGCTGGTGCTGTGCGCCGGGCAAAATATCGTCACCCCTATTGACCGGATCACCCCGGAGGAATGGGAACACATCATCGCCGTCAATCTGAACGGCCCCTTCTACGTGCTGCAAGCTCTGGCCCCTCGGTTAAACGATGGCGGCAGTGTGGTGACAGTCGCCAGCGTGGCGGCGCACACCGGCAATGCCAATCACCCACACTACGCCGCCGCCAAAGCCGGCCTGGTGAACCTGACCAAGAGCTTTGCGCGCGCGCTGGCGCCCCGCGTGCGCGTCAACTGCCTGGCGCCGGGCATTACGCTCACGCCCATGGGCCGCGCAACCACCGCCGCGCTGCCGCCCAACTATGCCGAAACAAAACTGCTTACCGGGCGTTATGCCACACCGGAGGAGATCGCCCGCTGGATCGTCTTCCTGGCCTCGCCAGCCGCCGCCTTTATGACCGGCGCAACGGTGGATGTGAATGGAGGGAGAGATTTAAGATAGATCGGACAAGAGGATAAAAAAAGCCGTCTCACCCATTAAACCGGGTGAGACGGCGCGGTTATTTAATTGCGGTTCTCGTTTTCGCTCTCTGGCCGCCACCGCCCTCGAAACACAAATGACTCGACAGGCTTGCGCGAGCGGGCCTCGTATTCGCGGGCGCGGATATCTTCGGGCAGTCTTTCCGGGTCGCCGGGGTAGCCCAGGGCAATTGCCACGACCGGCTCAAATCCTGGCGGGATGCCCAGGCATTCACGCGCCTTGTCGGCGTCAAATCCGCCCATCTGGCGCAGCGCCAGCCCCTCGGCAGTGGCCTGCACGCTCAGATGCGCTACCGCCTGGCCCACGTCGTACCACGCCCAACGATTGGGCATCCCCGGCTGGCGCTCGGTTTTTGCCACAGCAATCATCAGTACCGGGGCACCGCGCGCCCAAACTTGGTTGCGCGGCCCCAATACATCCACAATGCACTGATGTTCCTCGGGATTAGCCGCCGTTGCCATCACAAAATACCAAGGCTGTTGGTTGCCGCCCGATGGCGCCCAACGTGCCGCCTCGAACAGGCTCCATAACTTTTCTTCTTCCACCGGTCGGGCGGCAAACGCGCGCGGACTCCAGCGTTTGCGCAGCACTTCGTGAATCTGGTAACGGGTGATGGCCGGCTTCTCCATGGCATAGCTCCCTCAATAAATTATTATTTCAATATATTACTTCAATATCAAATTACTTCATATTCAATTATAATAAGTTTCCTCCACCTGTCAATGCCATATGCAAGCCATCAGCGCCTCCCTAGCGCGCTTCAGCAGTCTCACAATTCGCGGGCACGCCGCCCTACGGAGCCGAGACGACGAAGTTAAAGGCCGCGTGCATCCCCTCTGGCCCTTCCGAAATCACCCGCACCAGCGTAGCCGGGTTAAAGATGCGGTCTGCCTGGTTGCCGGCAAAGCCGGGGAAGTACACCTGGCTGGTCAGTTCGACCCCGCCGGGCGGCGTGACCTTAACGTGAATGTGGGGCGGGCGGCCAGGGTACTCGCCGGGGATGACCGTCTCCAGGCGGTAGTAGCCGTCTACATCGGTGAACTGATGGCCGCGCAGGCGGTAGCCCTGGTTATCGTACTGGCCGTTGGCGTCGGCCTGCCAGAAATCAACTTTGGCGCTGGCAATGGGGGTGCAGTCGGGCGTTAGCATATAGCCCTCTAAGATCAGGCGCGTGCCGGGCATGTTTTCTTCCAGCAGCACGGCCTTCTCCGGCGAATCAGGGGTAAAGTACGGCCCCTCGGTTTGCGGCGGGGTGAGTTCAGCAGGGGCGGAACACTCCAGCGGCAGGCGGGCAGACTCTGCGGCAGCGGGTTGGGGGCTGGGCGTTTCCGCCTGGGTGGGGGCGGCAGTAGCAGTTGAGGCGGCGGAGTCGCCCGTCACCGGCAGGGGCTCGGTGGGCAGGGCGGTGGGGGCGGTAGTGAGCGTCACCGCGGTGGTGGGCGGCGCGGCGGTGGCAGTAGGATTCGGCCCCGGCGCGGCGGCGCAACCAGCAACCCACAGCGCCCCCAGAAACAGGATGAACAAGGGGAAAAAGCGTGATTGGTTCATGCTTTCTATCTTAACAGCTTCCGATGAAAATATAATGAATAAATATGGTGAATTTTGTCATATACTGTTGTATTAGATGATTACCGCAATTCAGGAGGATGGTTATGGAAGTCGCCAGCTTTTCAGAAATCGAAGCTGAGTTCATCGAACGCGTGTACACCCACGTTTGGTGCAACGTTGCCACCGTTGACAGCCTCTGCCGGCCCCGCTCGCGCATCATGCACCCCATTTGGGAGGGCCCGGTTGGGTGGATCACCACGCGCCGCAACTCGTTTAAAGAGCGCCATCTGAGCCGCAACCCCTACGTCTCTCTCGCTTATATTCAAGACATCTTCAAGCCGGTTTATGTAGACGCGCGCGTGGCGTGGGTAGAAGATAGGGAACAAAAACTGCGCATCTGGAACCTCTTTAAAGACACCCCGCCCCCCATGGGCTTTGACCCGGCAGTTGAATATGGCAGCCCCGACAGCGAAACCTACGGTCTGCTGCGTGTGTACCCTCTGCGCATCACCCTGGTCAACTTCCCGGCCCCTTCGATAGACGCGGGCCAGCGCATCTGGCGGTGTGAGGAAGAGTAATCGGGCCCTGCTTGCCGGGAAACCGCAAACTGAAGGGATAAAGGTATAATAGGAACCGACCCGCGCGCGGTCATTGGCAGACGCGCCAACCCCTATTTTTACAACGCTGAGGCCCCTATGCCCAACCCCCTGGTAGAATGTATCCCCAACTTTTCAGAAGCGCGCCGGCCCGCCGTGGTGGATGCCATCCTGGAATCCATCCAGGCGGCCGGCGTTTACGTGTTAGACCGCCATTCCGACCTGGATCACAACCGCACCGTCATCACGTTTGCCGGGCCGCCGGCGGCGGTTGAAGAGGCGGCCTTCCAGTCCATCGCCGCCGCCGCCCGGCTCATCAATCTCGACCAGCACACCGGCGAGCATCCGCGCATTGGGGCCGCCGACGTGGTTCCCTTCGTTCCCATCCGCGATATCAGCATGGTCGAATGCGTAGAGATGGCGCGGCGGCTGGGGCGGCGCGTAGGCGACGAGCTGGGCCTGCCGGTGTACCTGTATGAAGAGGCCGCCACCCGCCCCGAGCGCAAGAACTTAGAAGACATCCGCCGGGGCGAATACGAAGCCCTCAAAGCCGAGATTGGTACCCGCCCCGAGCGCGAGCCAGATTTTGGCCCGGCGCGCATCACCCCGGCGGGCGCGGTGGTGATCGGCGCGCGCCAGCCGCTGATTGCCTTCAACATCTATCTCACCAGCAATGATGTGAGCATCGCGCAGAAGATCGCCAAAGCCGTGCGCCATTCTTCGGGCGGACTGCGCTACGTTAAGGCCCTGGGGCTGTTGGTGGAGGGCCGGGCGCAGGTCTCGATGAACCTGACCAACTTCCGCCAGACGCCCCTGGCCCGCGTAGTGGAGATGGTGCGGCGCGAGGCCGAGCGCTACGGGGTGGGCATCCACCACAGCGAACTGGTGGGGCTGGTTCCGCAGGAAGCCCTGGTGGACGCGGCGGTCTGGTACACGCAGTTAGATCAGTTCCATCCGGAGCAAATTTTAGAACAGCGCCTGCAAGCGGCTCTGGCCGAGCGCGAGGCCCCTACCATGCCAGTAGAAACCAGCTTTTTAGATGCGCTGGCCCAGGGGACGGCTACGCCCGGCGGCGGCGCGGCGGCGGCGCACGCCGGGGCTGCCGCCGCGGCTCTGGTGGCTATGGTGGCCCGCCTGACAGTGGGCAAAAAGAAGTACGCCAGCGTGGAAGGGCGGATGTGGGAGATCATTGAAGCCGCCGAAACTCTGCGCCGCTCGCTGACCGCCGCCGTGCAGGAAGATTCCGCTGCCTTCGAAAGTTACATGACTGCCGTGCGCCTGCCTAAAGATACGCCCGAACAGCAGGCCGCCCGTGAAGCGGCCCTCCAAGAGGCCGTCCTCGCCACCATCCGCGTGCCGCTCGGCGTCTCACGACTGGCAGTGGCAGTGCTGCGCCTGGCTGTGGAAGTGGCGCAGACGGGCAACGTTAACGCTATTTCGGATGCCGCCTCTGGCGCGGCTCTGGCCCGCGCCGCGCTGACGGCCTCTGGCCTGAACGTGCGCATTAACTGCCCCAACCTGCAAGATCAGGCCGCCGCGCAGACCTTTCTGGCCGAACTGCGCGGCCTGAACGAGCAGGCCCAGGCGCTGGAAGCCGAACTAAACGCCATCGTGGCGGAGCGCGGCAGATTGGCGGATGCATGAAGTTCTGGCCGCGCCTGCGCCCTGCCATTCTCTGGCTGCTTCTTCTGCTACTGATCCCGGCATGCGCCGCGCGGACGGCCGCCGGGCGGCCCATCCCAGCGCCCACCCTTACCCCGCCGTCCCCTACTGCGGCGCCGACCGCCGCGCCTACATCAACCCTGGCCCCCTCGCCCCAACCCCCGCCTACCCTCACCCCGGCGGCTCCGGCGGTGTGGGTTCCGGCGTACCTGCCCGCGCGGCTGGCGGATGCGCTGACCTGGCCGGAGGGGGTGGAACGCGCCGCCGCTGAAACCGAGGCCGATGCCTGGGTGCAGGTGGAGCCAGCGGAAGATACCTCGCCGCCGGGCGAGACAGCCCTGTTGGCCGAGTGGGTCTATGCCCTGGCCGCCCCCTTCCCTACCCTAACCGACGAGGCCCGCCTGCCAGACGTGCAGGCCGTCTGGAAAGGCGCGCCGCCCGCTGGTCTGCCCTGCGATGGCCTGTTAGTGGATGCGTCCACCCGCGCCGTGTTTGAGAAGCTCTGGGGACCGGCCTCCGCCTTTGTCAAAACCATGCCGCCCGCTGATCTGCTCCAGACCGCCTGGGGCGGACCAGGGCGGTTGTGGGCCATTCTGCCGTTCGAGAACCTTGAACCGCGCTGGAAGGTCATCGCCGTGGATGGGCAGTCGCCGGTGCGCAAAGACTTCAACCCCGCCGCCTACGGCCTGCGCGTCCGCTTTACCCTGCGCGGCGCGGCTACCCTGGCCCTCACCCGGCCCCTCTCTAATTACGACCCCGCAAAGCTCACCACCGTCATGCTCACCGGAGTCACTGCCCTGGTGCGCGGCACGGCCTCGTTGATGGAAATTCACGGCATGGAATACCCCGCCGAATATATCGGCGACGTGCTGCGCGAGGCCGATATTCTCCACATCAATAACGAGGTTCCCTTCTGGAAGACCTGCCCCGAACCCTACTATTGGGAAGGGCTGAAGTTTTGCAGCCGCACCAAGTATATTCAACTGCTCGAAGCCATCGGCACAGACGTGATTGACCTGGCAGGCGACCATTTTCAAGATTGGGGGCCAGAAGCCATTCTCTTCACCCTCGATCTGTACAAAGAGCGCGGCTGGCCTTATTACGGTGGCGGTGCGAACATCGCTGAAGCCCAGGCCGCCGCGCGCTTTGAGCATCACGGCAACCGCATTGCCTTTTTGGGGTGCAACGCCAAGCCCAAAGGCTATGCCGGGGCCTCTGAAAAGACCCCTGGAGCCGTTCACTGCGATTTTGATCAGCTTACCGCTGCCATCCGCGCCCAGCGCGAAGCCGGCTACCTGCCCATTGTCACCTTCCAACACCTCGAATACTATTCCTACAATGCTCATCCCATCCTGGAGGCCGATTTTCAGCGGGTGGCCGAGGCCGGCGCCGTGATCGTCTCTGGCAGCCAGGCTCATCAGCCCCATGCCATGACCTTCTTCGCCCAACCGGGCGGCGAGGCCGCTTTTTTGCACTACGGGTTGGGCAACCTGTTCTTCGACCAGGCCATTTTTGGCCCAGAGACCAGCCAGGCGTTTTTAGACCGTCATGTGTTTTACGACGGGCGCTACATCTCTACTGAACTGCTGACGATTATGTTCGTAGATAATGCCCGCGCCCGTCTGATGACCCCTGAAGAGCGCACAGCCCTGCTGACCACCATTTTTCAGGCCAGCGGGTGGTAAAGCAAAACCATTACCAAGGAGAGACTGCATGGGACTGAAACCGGACCACTGGATTCGCAAAATGGCCCTGGAACACGGCATGATCGAACCGTTCATCGAGCAGCAGGTTCGTGAGGGGGTCATTTCTTATGGATTGTCATCTTACGGGTACGACATCCGCGTCGCGGACGAGTTTAAAATCTTCACCAACGTCTTTTCGGCCATTGTGGATCCCAAGCACTTTGACACCCGCTCCATGGTCGATTTTAAGGGCGATGTGTGTGTCATCCCGCCCAACTCTTTTGTACTGGCGAAGACCGTCGAATACTTCCGTATCCCGCGCAACGTGCTCACCATCTGCCTGGGAAAAAGCACCATGGCCAGATGCGGCTTAATTGTGAACGTAACCCCCTTTGAACCCGAATGGGAAGGGTACGTGACTTTGGAAATCTCGAACACCACGCCGCTGCCGGCCAAAGTCTACGCCAATGAGGGCATCGCCCAGGTGCTGTTCTTTGAGGCCGATGAGGTTTGCGAGGTCTCTTACGCCGATAAGAAGGGCAAATATCAGCGCCAACAGACCATTATCTTGCCCAAGATTTGAGAATCGCCCCCTCCCGCCAGCGGATTGCTGACGGGGTTGAAACCTGCTCGCAACGTAACCCCCCTGCGGAGTTCAATCATTGAACTCCGCAGGGGGGTTATGGCCGATGGCCCAACCCGCAAGAACCTGATCTACGCCCGGTCGCCCAACCCCCATCTCCACCCCTCGATCAACCTTTCGGTTGGTTCAATCCAAAACCCACTGCGCTATAGTCATCACAGATCGAGCAAATGTTCTAAAAACAAAAGGAGCAAAGCAATGGGCACCACCATTCGCGTCAACCGCACACAAACCCTTTGGGCGTGGATTTCGGGAATGTTCGCCTTCTTTACCAACATCGCCCTCCACCGGCCCCGCTTTTCCCTGGTCAGGGATGACCCCTCGGCCCTGCATTATGCCGCCAGCAAGTACAATGGCAAAACCGACTAATCCTTAAGTTCATATTGTCCTTGTTGGAAAACGGGCTAAGATTAAGCTACCTAACCCGAATCCACAAGGAGAGCTCCCTTATGGCAGTCAGCCATCGTTTTCGTCAGATTCACCTGGATTTCCACACCGGCCCCGAATGCCGGGATGTGGGCAGTCAGTTCGACCCAGACGTCTTTGTCGAAACCCTGCGAGCCGGGCACGTGGATACCATCAATATCTTCGCCAAGTGCCATCACGGCTATTCTTATTACCCGACCCAGGTCGGAACCATCCACCCGCATTTGAATTTTGACCTCTTGGGGCGGCAGATCGAGGCGCTGCATAAGGCCAACATCCGCTGCCCCATTTACGTCTCAGTCAAGTGGGATGACCTGGCTGGCATCCAGCACACCGAATGGGTATGTGTTAACAAGCAAGGTCAGATGGTCATGCGCCCACCCGCTTCGGGCCAGTGGGGGTGGACCACGATGGACGTTTCCAGCGGCTACGGCGACTATTTCCTCGCCCAGATCGAAGAGATCGCTGACCGCTACGGCACTGAGGTAGACGGCTATTGGCTGGATATCTGCTTCCCAGTCCCCAATTATTCTCCGTGGGGGCAGGCACAGATGCGCAAAGCCGGCGTGAACATCGAAGACGACCTCAGCGTTTACCGCTACGCCCGCGAGCAAGACCTGGCTTTCTTCAAGCGCGTTACCGACCTGATCCGGCGGAAAACGCCCCACGCCACCTATTACTTTAACGGCACAACCACTGCCGACATGGCTGAAGTACTGCCTTACGTCACGCACTTCGAGGTCGAAAGCCTGCCCACTTCCGGCGGGACGTGGGGCTACCTGCATTACCCCATCATGGGCCGCCAGGCACGCACCTACGGTAAAGAGATGATCGGCATGACCGGGCGCTTTCACAAATCTTGGGCTGATTTTGGCGGTCTGAAGACCCAGGATCAGCTCGATTACGAATGCGGAACCATTCTGGCCGGCGGCGGGCGCATCTGCGTGGGCGATCAGCTTCACCCCACCGGCGTGTTAGACCCGGCCGTCTACCGCATGATCGGAAAGTCTTTTGAGCGCGTCGAAAAGCTCGAACCCTGGCTCATCGGGGCTCAGCCCACCGCCGAAGTCGCCATCCTGGCGCTGGGCAAGCCGGTGGATGCGGCGGTGGGCGTTGGCGCACACAGCGCGGATGTTGAAGGGGCCGCTCAGATGCTGTTGGAATGCGCCATTCAATTCGACATCGTGGATCACACTGCCGACCTGTCGCGCTACGGCGCCGTGATCTTGCCCGATACCGCCGTTTTAACCGAGGCGTGGCAGGAAAAGCTGGAAGCGTATCTCGCTCTGGGCGGGCGGCTGATCGCCAGCGGAACCGCCGCGCTCGACCCCGCTACTGGCGAGTTTCAACTGGCCGCCATCCCGGTACAGTATGCCGGTAAAGCCCCCACCGTTCCCTGTTATATCCGTCCAGACGATCACCTGGCCACCGGTTCAGAACTGGCGACCGATTACGATTACGTTTTCTACCAGCAGGCCTATCAGGTGCGACCACTGCGGGGCGCGGCCTGCTACGGCGAATTGAAGCGCGCGCTTTTCAACCGCACCTGGGAGTATTTCACCAGTCATCAGCACGCCCCGGTGGGAGAATCGCTGCACAGCCCGCTGGTCGTGCAGAATGAGCAAGTGCTGTATTTTGCCGCGCCTCTGTTCAGCGCCTACCGCGCCCACGATTACTGGGCTTACCGCGCCCTGGCGCACAACGCCCTCAAAGCCTTCTTGCCTCCGGCGCTTCTGCTGCCGGGCGGCCCCGGCTGGGTGGAATACACCCTGCACACTCAAAGCCAGCCCGCCCGCCAGATTGTCCACGTGGTGGCCTATCACCCGCGCCGCTCGCTTCAGAGCATCCCGCACGTGGATCAGTCCTGGCCGGTCAGCGGTCTGTGGTTCAAGGTACGCCGCGCCCAGGCTCCAACGCGCGTCTACCTGGCCCCCGATGGGCAGGAACTGCCGTTTGAACTGCAAGATGGCTACGTCAAGGTATCACTGCCGCCTGCTGGAGCGCATACCGTTGTGGTGATTGAGTAAAAAAACCGTTTTCCTCGCCGCTGGCAGGACTTTGCGCCCACCAGCGGCGATTTAATTGATCCCAAAAGCCCATTCCGATACGGAAACAGCGCCTTTTCTATCTTCCGATTCCGACAAAATTTTACAGCTTTATCGAATGAATTAACCAAATTTTAAAATTGGTCTCTTGACAAATTTGCTCAAAACCCGTATATTCTAAAACAATTAGAACGACCCCATACCGTTTGGCTTGGAGATCACATGCCCATCAGCCTGTTTGTACTTTTGTCCCTTATTGTAGTTCTCATCCTTATTGAGAGCTCAATTACGGTTGGGAGGCAAACGGTGATGGAAAAGGTCAGAGTGAAGCGAAAGTAGACCGGGTCCAGAAAAAAAACAGGAGCCACCCAACCGTAGGGTGGTTCTTTTTTTGTAAGACAGGCCCAAATTTATTGTTGGAGAGAAAAAGCCCATGCGATCAGATCAAATGAAATCCGGCATCGAACGCGCGCCCCACCGCGCTCTGCTCAAAGCCACCGGGGTGACAGATAAGGACATGAACAAGCCCTTTATCGCCGTGGTCAACTCTTATGTGGACATCATCCCCGGCCACGTTCACCTGCAAAGCTTTGCGCGTATCATCAAAGACGCCATCCGCGCCGCTGGCGGCGTGCCGTTTGAATTCAACACCATCGGCGTTGATGATGGCATCGCCATGGGCCACGAAGGGATGAAGTTCTCTCTGCCGTCGCGCGAGCTGATCGCCGACTGCGTGGAAACCATGGTGGAAGCTCACCCCTTCGATGGTATGGTCTGTATCCCTAACTGCGACAAGATCGTCCCCGGGATGTTGATGGCGGCAATGCGAACCAACATCCCGGCGATTTTTATATCCGGCGGGGCCATGCCCGCCGGGCGCACTCCCGAAGGCGAAACGGTTGACCTGATCTCCGTCTTTGAAGCCGTGGGGTCCTATGGGGCCGGCAAGATTGACGCGCGCCGTCTAAAGCTCTTAGAAGATTACGCCTGCCCGGCCTGCGGCTCGTGTTCAGGAATGTTCACGGCCAACAGCATGAACTGCCTGAGCGAAGCTCTGGGTATGGCCCAGCCCTTCAACGGCACAGCCCTGGCGCGCTCGGCGGAACGTGAAGCCCTGGCGCGCAAAGCCGGCCACCTGATCCTCGATCTGGTCAACCGCGGCATCAAACCGCGTGATATCGTCACAGCCGAAGCCATTGACGACGCTTTCGCGCTGGATATGGCCATGGGCGGCTCTACCAACACGGTGCTGCACACCCTGGCAATTGCCCACGAAGCTGGCATTGATTATCCCTTAGACCGCATCAACGCCGTCGCGGACCGCGTGCCGCATCTGTGCAAGGTCAGTCCGGCGGGCAAATGGCACATCGAAGACGTTCACCGGGCGGGCGGCGTGCCGGCCATTCTGAATGAAATCCAGCGCGCCACCGGAAGCCTGCACCTGGACCGCATCACAGTCACCGGGCGCACGATGGCCGACAATCTCGACCACTACTACATCTGCGACTACGATGTGATTCATGCCGCTGAAAACGCCCATTCAGCCACCGGCGGCCTGGCCGTGCTGTTTGGCAACCTGGCCCCGCGCGGCGCGGTGGTTAAGACCGGCGGCGTTCACCCGGCCATGCAGCGCCATTCTGGCCCGGCCCGCATTTACGAATCGCAAGAAGACGCCATGCGCGGCATCATGGCCGGCGAAGTGACCAACGGCGACGTGGTGGTCATCCGCTACGAAGGCCCTCGCGGCGGGCCGGGGATGCAGGAAATGCTCAGCCCCACCAGCGCCATCATGGGCCGCGGCCTGGGCGATAAAGTAGCCCTCATCACCGATGGACGCTTCTCCGGCGGTACGCGCGGCGCGTGCATTGGGCACGTCTCACCCGAAGCCGCCGCTGGTGGTCCCATTGCCGCGCTCCAGTCGGGCGACATCATTGATATTGACCTGCCCGGCCGCAAGCTCAACGTGCGCCTCTCTGACGAAGAAATCAACCGTCGTCTGGCGGCGCTCCCACCCTTCCAGCCGCGCACCACCAGCAAGTGGCTGCGCCGCTATACCCATTTTGTGACCAGCGCCGATAGCGGGGCGGTGCTGCGCGATTAAACAACCAGCTTATTCGTTTTGGTGATTGATAAGGATGATAAGGAGAAAAGAATGAAATATACTGGCGCCCAAATTTTACTGGAATGCCTCGTCCGCGAGGGAGTGAAAACCATTTTTGGTTACCCCGGCGGAGCGAACCTGCCCATCTACGACGCTCTCAACCATTACCCCTCCATCCACCATGTCCTCGGCCGCCATGAACAAGGCCTGACCCACATGGCCGACGGCTACGCCCGCGCCGGCGGCGGCGTAGGCGTAGCTATGGCGACCTCTGGCCCCGGCGCTACCAATATGGTAACGGGCATCGCCACCGCTATGATGGACTCTTCTCCCATCGTGTGCATCACCGGCCAGGTTGCCAGCTACTATATCGGTTATGATGCCTTTCAGGAAACCGACATCACCGGCATCACCCTTCCGATCACCAAACATAATTACCTTGTCACCGATGTGCGCGATATCGCGCATACCGTGCGTGAAGCCTTCTACATCGCGCGCACCGGACGGCCCGGCCCCGTTTTGATTGACATTGCCAAAGACGCCCAGCAAAACGCCATCGAATGGGCCTACGACGACTCGCCCATCCGCCTGCCGGGCTACCGCCCCGATAAGCGTCCCCTGCCGGCAGACTTGCAGCGCGCCCTCGAACTGATTCACAGCGCCAAGCGCCCCCTCATTCTGGCGGGCCAGGGCGTACTGCAAAGCAACGCCATGCGCGAACTGCGCGAATTCGCCGAGAAAACCCAAACGCCCGTGGCCGTTACCCTGCTTGGCATTGGCGGCTTCCCCGCCAGCCACCCCCTCAGCCTGGGCATGATGGGCATGCACGGCGAGGCCTGGACCAACCGCGCCATTCAACAGGCCGACCTGCTACTGGCCTTTGGGATGCGCTTTGATGACCGCGTGACCGGCAGCCTCAAAACTTACGCCCCCAACGCCCGCAAAATCCACATTGAAATTGATCCTTCCGAGATCAACAAAAACGTCAAGGTGGATGTGGCCCTGGTGGGCGACCTGCGCGAGACCCTGCAACAGATCATCCCGCACCTCGATGCCTGCTGTCACGAAGAATGGATTGCGAGCATCCAGGCCATGAAAGACGAAGTCCGCCCGCGCGACATCCAAAACCTGCCCGACACTGGTCATCTCTACGCCGCCCATGTGATCAACGACCTGTGGCGCTACACCAACGGCAAAGCCCTGATTGTGACGGACGTCGGCCAGCACCAGATGTGGGCCGCCCAGTATTATCACCAGGATGACCCTCACCTATGGATCACTTCCGGCGGCCTGGGGACAATGGGCTTTGGCCTGCCAGCGGGCATTGGGGCGAAAATCGCCCGGCCCAACGATGAAGTCTGGGTGGTGGCCGGCGACGGCGGCTTCCAGATGACCATGGCCGAACTGGCGACTGCCGTGCAGGAGAACATCAAGGTCAATGTGGCGATCATCAATAACGGCTACCTGGGGATGGTACGCCAGTGGCAGCAGCTCTTCTACGAAAAACGCTACATGGGCACGCCCATGCTCAGCCCCGATTTCGTCAAGGTGGCCGAAGCCTATGGCCTGACCGGCATTCAGGTGAACAAGCGGCCCGAAGTCGAAGGCGCTATTCGCAAAGCGCAGGAAACCCCCGGAACGGTGGTGATTGACTTCCGCGTGGAAGCGGAAGACTGCGTTTACCCCATGGTTCCCGCCGGCGCATCGCTCGATGCGATGATCCGCCGCCCCACGCCCGAACCCGAAATGGAGTTCGACGAGATTTAACGATGCCGTCCTGAAGTCCGGGTGGGCGCGTCCCCTGCTCCCGCCCGGCCTATCCAGGCAGGATTTAGGAGAAGAAAAGATGCAACACACACTAATCGCTCTGGTGGAAGATAAACCGGGTGTCCTCAACCGGGTGGCCTCATTGTTCCGGCGGCGGGCCTTTAACATCGAATCTTTAACGGTGGGTCACACCGACCAGCCGGGCATCTCGCGCATGACCATTGTGATTGACAGCGACCAGGTCAGCACTGAGCGGGTGACCTCGTACCTGTATAAGCTCGTCAACGTCATCCAGGTCGAGGACCTCACTGCCCGCCCGACCGTCAACCGCGATCTGGCGATGATTAAAGTCTCGGTCACGCCCACCAACCGCACCGAAATCATCCAACTGGTGGACGTATTCCGCGCTCGCATCGTGGATGTCTCTAACGACTCGATGATTGTGGAAATTACCGGTGATGAAGAGAAGATTGACGGGTTTGTCGAAGTGCTGCGCCCCTACGGCATTATCGAAATGGTGCGCACCGGCATGGTTTCCATGCTGCGCGGGTCAACTGCGCTGACCACCCTGTACCAGAACGGCAACGGCAATGGGAACGGCAAATCTCATTGAATTTGATCCAAAATAGAGGTAAATTGACCATGGCAAAAATGAACTTTGGCGGCGTGGAAGAAAACGTGGTGACGCGCGATGAGTTCTCTCTAGAGCGCGCGCGCGAGGTGTTGAAGAATGAAGTGACCGCCGTGCTGGGGTACGGCGTGCAGGGGCCAGCCCAGGCCCTGAACATGCGCGACAACGGCATTCGGGTCATCGTCGGCCAGAAGCAGAACAGCCCCACCTGGGATAAAGCCGTCGCCGATGGCTGGGTCCCTGGTGAAACCCTTTTTCCACTAGAAGAAGCCGCCTCTCGCGGAACCATTATCCAGTTCCTCGTATCTGATGCCGGCCAGGTGGCAATGTGGCCCAAGATCAAGCCCTGTCTGACGACCGGCAAAGCTCTTTACTTTTCACATGGCTTCGGGATTGTCTACAAAGAGCAAACCGGCATCATCCCCCCGCCTGATATTGACGTGATCCTGGTCGCCCCCAAAGGCTCTGGGACGAGCGTGCGCGCCAACTTCCTTGCCGGAAGCGGCATCAACAGCAGTTACGCCGTTTTCCAGGATTATACCGGCCGCGCCGCCGAGCGCGCCATTGCCACCGGCATCGCCATCGGTTCGGGCTATCTCTTTGAAACCACTTTTGAGAAAGAAGTTTATTCCGACCTGACCGGCGAGCGCGGCGTATTGATGGGCGCGCTGGCGGGCATTATGGAAGCTCAATACGCCACCCTGCGTAAGAACGGTCATTCGCCCTCTGAAGCCTTTAACGAAACCGTTGAAGAACTGACGCAAAGCCTCATCCGCCTGGTGGGCCAGAACGGTATGGACTGGATGTACGCCAATTGTTCCACTACCGCGCAGCGCGGCGCGCTCGATTGGAAGGGCCGCTTCCGCGATGCGGTGGCCCCTGTCTTCGAGGAGTTATATGAAAGCGTGAAATCCGGCGAAGAAACGCGTATCGTTCTGGCGGCCAACAGCGCGCCCGATTACCGCGAAAAGCTGAGCGCCGAACTCAAAGCTCTGCGCGAATCGGAAATGTGGCAGGCCGGCGCTGCTGTACGGTCGCTGCGGCCCGAAAACTGGAAAAAGTAGATTTTGGACAAACAAGTCTATGAATAATATCGTCCGTATCTTCGATACCACCCTGCGCGATGGCGAGCAGTCGCCCGGCGCGACGCTGACTTCCTCTGAAAAGCTGGAAATCGCCCGCGCCCTGGCGCGCATGGGGGTAGATGTAATTGAGGCCGGTTTCCCAGCGGCCTCGCCCGATGATCTCGAAGCCGTGCGCCGCATTGCCATGGAAGTCGGCAATGCTTATGGTGATACCCTCCCGCCGATCATCTGTGGGCTGGCGCGCGCCACCAAGTCGGACATTGACAAAGCCTGGGAAGCCGTGCAGCACGCCGCCCGGCCTCGCATTCACACCTTCCTGGCAACCTCCGAAATCCATATGAAGTACAAGCTGAAGATGGACCGCGAGCAGGTGGTGGACCGGGTGATCGAAATGGTGTCTTACGCGCGCAGCCTGTGCGCCGATGTAGAATTCTCGCCCGAAGACGCCGGGCGCTCGGACCCCGAATTCCTGTATCTGGTGCTGGGTGAAGCCATCAAGGCCGGTGCTACTACCCTGAATATCCCCGATACGGTTGGCTACACCACGCCCGAAGAATTCGGCCAGTTAATCAGCGGCATCATCCGCCACACCCCCGGCATTGAGAACTGCATCGTCTCCGTCCACTGCCACAACGACCTGGGGCTGGCGACGGCCAACACCCTGGCTGGCTTGCAAGCTGGCGCGCGTCAGGCTGAAGTGACCATCAACGGCATCGGCGAAAGAGCCGGTAACACCTCGCTCGAAGAAGTCGTCATGGCCTTACAGACCCGCCGCCCCATTTACGGCCTCGAAACCCGCGTGGACACCACTCACATCGCGCGCGTCAGCAAAATGGTCAGTAACTATACCGGCATCCCGGTACAGCCCAACAAGGCCATTGTCGGCGCGAACGCCTTTGCCCACGAGGCCGGCATTCACCAGGATGGGATGCTCAAAAACCAGCAGACATATGAGATCATGCGGCCCGAAATGGTCGGCGTCAACCAGTCGCGCCTGGTGTTGGGCAA
>Ga0073932_1001226_pt1 | contig 50568 bp, 36 predicted proteins | sample DewCreD2012metaG_FD_76967 | JGI IMG/M metagenome (GOLD analysis project Ga0073932, IMG submission 76967) | Hot spring sediment bacterial and archeal communities from British Columbia, Canada, to study Microbial Dark Matter (Phase II) - Dewar... ...
AACTCGATTAGTTTGTTAATGTTCTCCTTGGTAGCATTTGGTTCTGTCACAAGTCCAAGTTTCTACCAAGGTGCGGTTTTCCTCAAGGGGAAGGCCGCACTACTTTTTGTCTAAACTTGAATCAAAGTCTCATTGCTTTTCTAACCATCTTCGGATCATTTGATCTGGCAAATTCGGTCTATTCTGGTTCAATTGCCTCAGACTTGTCTCGACCAATTCAGCTCTTTCCATTTTGGGCTGCTCGCGATTTTGGCAGATCGGTTATCAATCTTTTTTCGCGTGGATTGCTCTTTATTTTTGTTTTTGCCCTTTTTTACCCTATCCTGCTGCCAACCAGCATCAACCAATGGCTTTGGCTGACCATCTCACTGATACTTGGTTGGTCAGTAAGTTTTTGTTGGAGGTATCTCGTCAATCTTTCCAGCTTCTGGTCTCCCGACGCCCGTGGGATCGGGCGATTTGCTTTCACATTTTCCCAGGCGTTATCTGGCTTTATTATTCCCTTAAGGTTATTCCCAGAATGGTTGTCTCAAGCTGCGCACTACACCCCTTTCCCTGCTATGGTAAATACCTCGATTGAGGTTTATCTGGGAATTTTATCAGGTGATGCCCTTCTCCATGCACTCTTGCATCAGGTTGCTTGGTTGATCGCTTTATTTCTTCTATGCAACATTGTGTCAAGAGCTGGAATACGAAAATTGGTTATCCAAGGAGGTTAAATGTTACACACCCTCCAGCTTTATAAACAATTAGTTTCCTTTCAACTCAGGTCGCAAATGCAATATCGGTTCTCGTTTTTGGTTGAAATGATAACAACTGGCTTTTTATCAACATCGTATGTACTCTCGATTTTGATGGTTATCCACCGGTTTGGAGGGTTATCGGACTGGAATGTTGCTGAAGTTATGTTTCTTTTAGGTATGGTTGAAGCATCCTTCGCCGTGATGGATATGATTTTTGCAGGCTTTGACCCAGATATATTTAGCCAATATATTCAATTTGGACGTTTAGACCAGATTCTCCTGCGCCCAATGAGCGTGGTCTTTCAGATTTTGGGTTCACGTTTCGAAACTCGGAAATTAGGCAGAGTTTTTAGTGGTTTTGTTGTTTTTTTAATCGGACTCTCATCGTTGAATATTCATTGGACAATCGGAAAAATCGTTTACTTGCCCGTAGTATTTATCAGCCAGGTAATTGCTTTTGGTGCTTTGTTTCTCGCTGGTTCCACTTTAATCATTTGGACAATCCAGCGTATTGAGGCAATCAATATCTTTACCTATGGCGGCGTTGAATTGATGTCCTATCCAATGCACATCTATCCAGGATGGATACAAAAATTTTTTACTTATATTATTCCCTACATCTTTATTAACTACTACCCCGCTTTATTTTTTCTAGACAAACCCGATCCATTTCACTTTCCACCTTTTATGTCTTTTATTGCCCCTTTCGCTGCTATTTTTATGTTTAGCGCTGCCTATGCTTTCTGGCGTTTCGGAATTCGTCATTATCAATCCACGGGAACTTAAAATGTCAGAGATAATTCAAGTCAGTCATTTGAGAAAAATCTTCCAGGTAATGGAGCGCCGGGCAGGGATATCTGGTGCAATAAAGAATATGGTTTCCCCACGCTACAAATCCATCGGTGCGGTTGATGATATATCCTTCAAAATGGAAGAAGGTGAACTGGTTGGTTATCTTGGACCCAATGGCGCGGGAAAATCAACCACAATTAAAATTCTGACTGGCTTGCTCGTACCAACGTCAGGAGATGTACTTGTTAATGGAATGGTGCCCTGGAAAGAACGCACTCGATATGTCGCAGGCATCGGAGCAGTTTTTGGACAACGAACAACTCTTTGGTGGGATTTACCTGTCATCGATTCATTGGAATTGCTCCAACCTCTCTACCGGATTCCTGTTAATAAATACAAAAAAAACCTGGATGAATTTTCACAGATTTTGGATATGCAACCCTTTCTCAATACCCCCGTCCGCTCTCTATCCCTTGGTCAGCGAATGAGGGCAGATTTGTGCGCGGCACTTCTTCACGAACCGCGCCTGTTGTTTTTAGATGAACCAACAATTGGATTGGACGTTGTAGCCAAAGAACATATTCGCCGCTTTATCAAACACATCCACCATGAGCATGGAACCACAATCTTATTAACCACCCATGATCTATCCGATGTCGAGAAATTGTGTGATCGTATCATGATCCTGGATCATGGGAATCTCCTATTCGACGATTCCCTTGCATCCTTGACTTCCCGGTTCGATGGAAACTGGTCGCTGGCGGTTCACTTCGCAGAAGAATATCCCAATGTTCAATTGCCAGGACTTGGGTTGAAAATGCTTAACCGGCTTCAGGCAGTCTACACCTTTGACCACCAAAAAATCACCTCCTCCGAAGTTATTCAACAGGTGTTGCAGCGTTTTCATATTGTGGATCTAGAGGTTCGCCGCCCAGCACTGGAAGATACCATTCGCAGAATTTACGAGGAACGACTCTTGTCCCAATCAACATAAAAAATTTAATGATAGCGGTGATCGAGTATATTTTCCCGGTCAATCGTGGGAGTGTACAGCACCCTCTGGTAAACCTCCAGGATTCGCTGAGAAATAAAGTCCCAATTATATTGTCGAGCATATTCAGCAGCCTGCTTACCCATCTGATTTCGTAAATTGGGATTACTCAACAAATCGACCAAACGTTGACCTAACAAATCCGGGTTATCCGAAGGGACGACATATCCGGTGATTCCATCTTGCACCAGGAAACCCAGTCCGCCAACTTGTGATGCTACAACAGGCGTCCCACATGCCATTGCCTCCAATGCGACCATCCCAAAGGATTCATAATGCGATGGCATCACCAGCACACTTGCAGCAGAATAGTAATATGGCAGAGAGTCTTGATCACGTTTGCCAAGGAAAATCACTAAATTGTCAATCCCCAACTCAAAACAAAGATTTTGCAATCGCTTCATCTCAGAGTTCATCTCTTCAGGGCTTGCATTCGGGTCACCGCCAATAATCGAAAGATAAACCGGGCAAGTCAATTCAACTTTGCTGTTATTAATCAGAGCCAATGCACGAATAAGGGTATCGATACCTTTTAACGGCTCAATTCTCCCAACAAACAACAGCATACAATCTTCAGGCGGCACACCAATTGCTGCTTTGGCTTCGTCAGGTGGGATTGGATAAAACCGGCGGATATCTACTCCCGGTGGGACAATCACAATTTTCTTGGCATCGGCATGGTAGAGAAATTGAAGCTGAGCTTCTTCCGCTAGAGTCGCAGCGATAATTTGATCCGCCATTTTCAACACCTGCCGTTCACCAACCAGGCGATATTCACCTTCGACTTCGGCATCATTTCTGGCAACCCGATTTTTCATCAACACCAACGTATGAAACATGTGGACTACCGGTACTTTCCAGGCGGCTTTCAGTTGCTTTGCAGCGATTCCTGACATCCAATAATGGCTGTGGACCAGGTCATAATGAATATTCTTTTCTTGGGCAAATTTCTTAACCCCATCCACAAACTCTGGCAGATAGGTTGCAAGATCTCTTTTGGGCATAGGCGTCTCCGGTCCAGCCCGCACATGCACCACCCGATTGCCATATCCCAGGTCATGCAGGATATGCGGCACATGCTCATCTTGTGACCGGGTAAAAACATCCACATGGATACCCAGCGCACCCAGGTGAGTGGTTAATTCGCGCACATAGACGTTCATGCCGCCGGTATCCTTGCCACCCAGGGTTGCCAGTGGGCAAGTGTGATAGGATAACATCGCAACATTCATGGTATAATTTTACACGCAAATTGCCACCGTAGCTCAGTCGGCAGAGCAGACGTTTCGTAAACGCCAGGTCAAGGGTTCAAATCCCTTCGGTGGCTTTTAGTTTTTAAATTTATCCTGGCACGATTTGGGACAAAGAAATCTATTCTCTCACGCTATTTATAGTATTTTTGATTCCATAATATTTCTAAAAAAGCCAGCATATTTTCCACCGGCACATCCCCCTCCACAGCGTGGGCGGGCGAGAAAATGTAGCTGCCGTTTTTACCAGCCTCCAGCAGGCGGCGCGTCTCTCTACGTACATCCTCTACCGTGCCGTAAGGGAGCGTCCGCTGGGTGGATAATCCGCCGTGGAATGAGAGTTTACCCCGATAGCGCTCTAACAACCCAAAAACATCCATCACTTCAGGCTGGAATGGATTGAAACAATTAACGCCAATTTCAATCAGGTCGTCAAACACTTCATCGACGTCTCCGCAAGAATGGATAAACACCGCCTTTCCGGCTTCTCGCACGGGCGCGTACATACGTTTAAGCACCGGGTAGAGGTGCTGCTTCCAACGCCGGTAACCCATTTGCAAGCCATGCTGCTGTCCCCAGTCGTCGCCAAAGTACACCGCGTCGATATCATACCGCAGAGCTTCATGCACCTGCGCGATATTGTAGTCTGCGATTGCTTCCAATAAGTCGCGCACAAAAATTGGGTTCTCGATAAAGTCCATCATCAAGTTTTCCATTCCCCGTAAAGTCCACGCGCGTTCATACAACGAAAAACCAATATAAAATACCCGATACCGATCGCTATACCGAGATATTAAATTGGGAATCTCTTCGAAAAAACGAAAATCTGTTGGGGCAGGAAATTGATAGCCCGTCATGGTTGGAGTCGATAGTACGGTACCCCTTACAACCCCAATATCCTTGTCAACCGAGCGGTCCCAAACCACACCAAATACATCTTGAACCAGGTTTTCACCTATTGGATCGAAAAAACCGATCCCGTTACCTAATGCTAAAAAATGGTTACCAACAGCCTGGTCAAGTTCATGCACAGCAAGATGTGAACATAACTTTTCTGCCGCCTCTTGCGTAAACCCAATATTCCAGGGCACATATGCCGCTGGTTTCCCTTCCAGAACAGTTTGGACGATCTTGCGTTTACTCATACGATCTCATGTCTGACCTCAGGTCTGATCCCAGGCATTCTCATTCAAAGATAACAGCCGGACCATAAGGCGCAAGACCAGTTGTTATGTAAGGATTAATCAGGGTATCTCCTTCCTCGTAAGCAAATTCCCACAGTTTTTTACATAAATCTTTCTTAATTGACTCATAAGCCGGGTGTCCTATCAGATTTTTTGTTTCGCCAGGGTCATCCCTTAAGTCATATAATTCGTCAAAATCAAAGCCATTAAACGTATATTTATAGTTGTGAGTCATAACCGAGCGCTGCGAATAATACAATTCAACACCATTGCACTGGGTGAAAATTGCTTCTCGCCAGTTACAAGGTCTGTCATTCCTCAAAAAAGGCATCAGGCTGGCGCCAGAAAAACGACGATCAACCGGACAATTAGCTGCCTCAAGGAAAGTCGGAGCGAAATCTGCCAATGACACAAAATCATCTACGCGCCTGCCAGGTTGATAAATACCCGCAGGATACCGAATAACCGCTGGCACATGATACGCCCCCTGGAAACAAGGGATACCCTTGGCAAACAGACCATGTTCACCACAATAGTCCCCATGATCTGAGCAGAATAAAACCAGCGTGTTTTCCGCCTGCCCGGTTGCCTCCAGCCCAGTCAGGATTCTGCCAAATAAATCATCCAGGTAACTGCAATATGCCCAGAAATGCCGAATACCTTCGCGTACTTCTCTCTCTGATAATTGTCCAAATATCTGGTTGCGCATGCGCTGGTAAATACGTGGTTTATCAAGCATCGGGTCACTGTAATTTTTTGGTAAAGGCACATCTTCCAATCGATATAGATCCAAATACCTTTGTGGCACATCATACGGATCATGCGGACCGATCAACCCTGAATAGATACACCAGGGTTTGTCCGAGTCTGTAACAGATCGAAGCGCAAGGAGCGTATCGTTTACCACCTTCTCATCATGCGGATCACCCTCTGGAGGTCGAGTGCCAAACATGCGATATGTGCCATACCCTGGTCTTAAGATACGCCCTTCACCGCGCTGCAAAGCAGCTGGTTCATCGGCAATTTGCTTATACCGCTCCCAAGGTATGCCATGCATAGTTCCTTTCACCGCAGAAACATAATATTCCTGCCAGCCACGCTCAGCCGGACCCTCAATTGCGCTGACATGCCATTTCCCACAAAAATGCATGTCATAACCGGATTCAGCCAGATCTTCGCTCCACAGTTTGATTCCCTTGTTTAATCCCTGATGGAGCGCCATGCCATTCAACACATTATTCCATACTCCATGTCCCGATGGATACAATCCGCTGAAAAACGTTGCCCTCGAGGGACAACAATGTGGAGAAGGGCAATACGTATTGGTGAAAAGCACTCCTTCTGATATGAATTTATCTATATTCGGTGTAAGACAAGGATGCTCCGGCAAGATCGTATCGGCGCGTTGGTGATCAGTCATTACAATTAATAGATTTGGTCTTTTCATAGCAGTTAATCTCCAATGGTAAATTACCACCGCCTATCGGGGTCGTGAGGAACAACATCACATGTCTCGAGATAAAAATCAAGCAACCGCTCTTTCATTCCTGATAAAACTTCGCCTAAGGCTGGATCGTTGATACGGTTATATTGCTCCCCGGAATCAGATGTCAAATCATACAGCTCGTCGCTTTCATAAAACCGGCGTACATATTTATATTTCATTGTCCGGCACATCACCGCTTTGGTATGCTCTGGACCTTCCTGGATTTGCCACATAATGCGTGGATAATAGAGATTATTTCCATTTTCCAATGGGCTTTCACGCTCCATACAGTGCATCTCACCATGTAATCGACCACCTTCACAAAATACAGCATCTCGATGATCGTCGGTCTCTCCAGCAATCAACGGCAGAAGCGATTTGCCAAAGTGAGTATGTTGGGGCTCAATTCCAGTTAACGCTTCAACCGTCGCTGGCATATCAATCAGTTCCACCAGAGCCTCCCGCACGCCAGGTTTTATTGGACTCGATTTTGGCGGTTTTACAACAAACGGCACATTCGTCAGACAGTCCTCAAAGGTGTTTTGAGTCTTTTCGACAATCCCATAATCTCCTGTAAAATCGCCATGGTCAGCAAAAAAGAAAATCGCTGTATCGTCATATAATCCAGCCTCTTTCAACGCCTTTATTAACAAACCAAATTGATGATCTACTCTCGCGCACATCCCATAATAAGTTGCCCGTAATTCCTGCCAGCGATCTTCGTTCCATCCCTTCAAATTTTGGTTCTCGACAATCCCCCTTAAAATACTCGGCTTCAGGCTCCAGTCCCTGGGGGAAGGAATCCGCGCTGGGACCTTCTTGCGGTCAATCATCGAGTACCAGGGATCTTCGACTCCATAAGGCGGATGAGGGTAAACCAATGGCAGGTAGATACAAAAAGGCTGGTCTTTCGGAAAGTCCTTGATAAAATCAATCGCCCCCATCACCCACGCCCAATCTTGGTCATAATAAAACTCTTCGCCTTTCATCAACGTTTGCCTTCCCACGTAAAATGAAAAGAAGGTATCCGAACCTTTTTCACCGCGCCATTCATTTATCCGGTTCATCTCCCAAAATGGTTTGGGACGTTCTTCAGGCATATAATACAGGTTGCAATATGGCTCCAGGCTGTTTTGCGCTGGCACCAGGTCATTTTTTCCACCCCACCAGACATAATACCCGGCATTTTTTAGAGTTTTTAGTAAGACCGGTTCATGTGGACGAAGCATGTGAAACATCGTTCGGTGCCCTGCCACATGCGGATACCAGCCAGTCATGAACGAACAGCGGCTGGGTGTGCAAACCGGATTCTGACAAAATGCATTACGAAAAGACACACCATCTTCCTGCACCAAAGCGTCCAGGTTGGGCGTAACTGCCGCCGGATTTCCAACATGTCCTAACACATCTCCCCGCCATTGATCGGGATTGAACAGGATAATATTTGGTTTACTTTTCATTCAGCCCTCTCAAGAAAACATTAAGATTTGGCGTATCACCAGGTTTTTCTTTGACAGGTTGACCATGACTGGTTTATTCATATGCAGCATCGGTAATGAACTGAACCAGTCCAAGCTTCCTTGCAATCGCCTCAGAAGCAATATTTTCCATTTTATGACTGTAAAAAGGAACTTTGGATTGAGATAGTAAATTATACCCCCAGGCAGCCGTAACCTTACACGCATACCCTCTGCCACGATATTCTGGCAGAGTGCGAACCCAGGCTTCTCCAGCTTGATCATTTTCACGAGACGATTGACAGGAAGATACAATCTGCCCCTCCTGAACAATTGCAAAAACAGGGGTCTTAACCGCCATCAATTTGGGATCATACCGCATGATTAGTTCCTCTGTTAGATCAGAAATTTGGCACACATCTGGATAATCTGGAACAGGAAAAGTTTTGGGGAAAATATAACTCTTTCCATAATGAAACCCTGGACATTTATAATGGGATTCTAAAACAGAGTGGACAATCGAATGCTGATGCAGAATAACATCATCCGTAAATTGATTCAACCTGCTATAAACATCTTCTGGCAGACCAGATTGGTAAGCTCTAAAATAGGTTAATCCGGATGGTTGGAAATAAGCTGCAATATATACTTTAGGAAGATCGTCAGGGTTTTCCCCAGGGATTCGGAACATCCGACCTTCTCGGTCTATACCGATACATTCCAGCTTGAGGTGAAGCAGAATCAGTGCTTCGATCTCATTCAATTGTTCCATGAATCACTTGCCTATGCGAAACCCCTCGGGTCTGTCTGAAAAGGCACAACATCACTGGTTTGCGCCATCCAATGCAACATCCGATGTTCCAGATTGTGCTGAAGCGCTTTATAGCCAGGGTTATTATATAAATTCTTTAGTTCTTCTGGATCGGTCTGCAGATCATATAATTCACTAACACCTGTCGGGCGGTACACCAGCTTGGCTGTGGCGGTGCGCAACATAATCGCTCTTCCTACGCTGTCTGGGAAATCCTGTTGCACTTTTCCCTTGGGATAATAGATATGGGTATTGCTGCGCGCAAAGGGATCACGGCTGGGAATGCCTTCAAAACAATGCGGCTCGTGCCGGGCGTAACCCCCTTCGGCATATACTGCCCGCAGGGGATCGCCAGCAGCCCCATGCAATTGCTTCACCAGACTGGTTGAAAAATGGGTATGCTGTGCTTCGATCCCTGCCAGTTCCATCACCGTCGCAAATAAATCCTGTAACTCGATTGGCTCCTCGACAGTATGGCGACTTGCTCCACCGGGTATTCGAGCCACCAGAGGAACCCGTGTTAACACATCTTCCATTCCGTTAGGCCACTTTTCAACTAATCCATAATCTCCTGCGTAATCCCCGTGGTCAGAGAAGAAGAAGACAGCCGTCTCGTCCTCCAAACCGCTGTCCGATAGGGCATTTAATAACATCCCCAGCAGGTAATCGATGAAACCGGTCATTCCCAGGTAGATCGCATTAATCTGGCGAAATACTCCCTCCTCCAGTTCATCCAGGCGGCGACTCTTCCGGATATGGGTAAAGTAATCAGGTTTATTCGGAAGATTAGCCGGTCGTAAATCTGGCAAAACATCCGGATTTATCTGACTATGCCATGGTTCCGGCGCACCATAAGGCGGATGAGGGAACGTTAATGGCAGATAGAGAAGAAATGGCTGCCTGGGCTTCGACTTGATATATTCAATCCCCGCCATTACATTTGCATAATCACCATGTTCTTCAATTGGTCGATCATACGGTTGATATAAAAAGCTAAAGAATCCAGCCTGATCCGGGGTATGAACCGGGGCACGGAAATTACCTTTTCCAAGCGTCCTTGCTTCGGTCACAGAATCTGCAAAGGATTCGGCAGCTAACAAATCATTTTTTCCGTACCATCGGATTTCGTACCCCGCCTGTTTAAGGTAGCGAAGCAAATTTGGTTCATGGGGACGAAGTAAATGCCATAACGTACGATGCCCGCTGACATGTGGATACCAACCAGTCATCATGCTGCAGCGAGACGGCGTGCAAACTGTATTTTGCACATGACATTGATCGAATCGCACACCCTGCCGCGCCAGGGTATCAATATTAGGGGTCTCTACGCTGAGGTGCCCATAACAACCCACCGACTCAGCGCGAAGTTCGTCGGGCATAAAGAAGATGAAATTCATTTTTAAGGGACCTTCTTATTTATCAGTAACAACAATGCCGGACATCATATTTTTCTGCCCGACAAAGAACAAAAGGATAGGCGGCAGCGCCACAATTAATGATACTGCCATAATCAAGTTCCAGGGGCTGGCGCCAAAACTGGACCGAAAAGTTGCCAATCCAAGCGGCAAGGTGTAAAGCCGGGTTGAGTTGATGTAAATTAATGGACCGATCAAATCTTGCCAGGTATTTTGGAAAATAAGGATCGCTGCGGTCGTAATCACCGGCATGGATAACGGCATTAAGATACGAAGATAAATATCGAAATATCCGCAGCCATCCAGGCGGGCTGCTTCAAATATATCTTCTGGAATCGTGCGGAAGAACTGGCGAAACAAGAAAATTAAAAATGCGCTTCCGCCTAAATGGGGAATGATCAACGGATAATAGGTGTTTATCCAGCCTAAATTCTTAAATAAGACGAATTGGGGAATCATGGTTACGGTATAAGGTAACATCATCGTTGACAAAACAACGACAAATATAAAATCCCTGCCTGGAGCGCGCAGGCGGGCAAACGCGTAACCAGTAATTGAAGCAGCAACAACTTGCAATAACACCCGGCATACAGCGATGAACAAGCTGTTCATATAATACCGACCAAATGGTAAAAAGGTGAAACCCTCGTAGAAATTTGTCCAAACCCAGGGATTAGGAATTAAATCCGGTGGAAATTGCATCACCTGACGCATCGTTGAAAATGCAGCAGAGAACATCCAGGCAGTTGGCATCAATACCCAGGCGAGACCTGGGATGAGTAAAATTAATCCGAGAGTCCGGTACAAAATAGACTGAGCTCTTTTCCCGATATAAAAACCTCTTGGTTTTGCAATTACAGCCATTTCATCGACCTCCCGCATAATATACCCATCTGCCTGATGTTCTAAGGATCAGCATTGTCAAGATCATGATCACCACAAACAGGATCCAGGCTTGAGCAGATGCCAATCCTAATCGGAAATAACTGAAAGCGTTGCTGTACAGGTACAAATTATAAAAATAAGAAGCATAGTTAGGACCGCCCTGGGTCATGACATAGATACGCGCAAATGTCTGTAATGCCCCGATCGTCCCTACTAAAAAATTAAACAAGATGACTGGACTGATCATGGGTAAAGTGATATGAAAATAACGGTGAAGGAAATTTGCCCCGTCCAGTTCAGCAGCTTCGTACATCTCTTGAGGAACCCCTTGAAGCGCTGCCAGGAAAATGATTACCCCTGATCCCATCCCCCACAAAGCCGAAATAATTACCGCTGGCATCACCCAGGCTTCACTGCCCAACCAGTTTGGTCCTTTGATACCAGTTGTCAAATATAAAATGTAGTTCAGTAATCCAAAATCTGGGTTAAAAATCCAAATCCACACCAGCCCGGTTACGACTTCTGGAAGAACCGAGGGCAGGTAATAAATCGTCCGGATCACACGCATCGCCGGCACTCTCAGGTTTAACATCGCCGCCAAAAACAGCGAGACACCGAGATTTACTGGTACGAAAATACCTGAGAATGTAAAGGTTACATTGATCGATTTCCAAAAAACCGGATCATTATATAAGGTTACAAAATTCTTCAATCCGATCCAGACTGGGGGTTGAATGGCATTATATTGAGTAAATGAAAAGTAAAAAGAAGCCAGCATTGGTCCTAATGTAAAAATGAAAAATGACAGCAGCCAGGGACCGACGAATATATAAAACCACATTGCCTCTTGTGCACCCAATGAAAATCGGAAGCGTTTCTTTCCAATCCCAGATAAAACAGATTGCGCCTGATCGACCGTCGTCATGATCACTCTCCTGAAAAAACGGGTGTTTTACAGGATTCTACCTGTAAAACACCCAGAGAAGAAATAAGAAGCGTTATGAAGTTATTAAAGACTTGAATTTCGCCTGAACTTCCTTCATTCCCACTTCAACCGGTTTCTCATTGTTCTTTATCGGTCCGGTTGTCTGGTTATAGGCTGTATTGAATTCCGGGAAACGATCGATTGTCTTTCCAGGAGCAGGGAACGAGACTTTGAACCCATCGGTCAGGACTTTCACCAGGTCTTCGCGCTTCATACCAAAACCTTCTGCTTTCATTATGCTGTCAAAGAAGTTGTTAAAAAGGTCCTTCTTTGCTGGCATGAACCCAGTGGTATCAGCATACATCTTTGCGCCATCTTCGAGACCTACGAACTTCAAGAATTTCCAACCAGCGTCTGGATTTTTTGATTTGGAAGAAAGCATCCAGGAATCATTGAAAGTTGGGCATATATTGGTTCCGGCGGGTCCAAAAGGAAGAGGCGCTATGCCCCATTTCCAGGCGGGTTTGGCTTTAAATATATCACCCAATCGCCAGGTACCCTCTCCAGCCATCGCCACCCGTCCACTTAAGAAGAACCACCCGACTGCCTGATTCAATGCGTCGGTATCAGATGTGCGTGGACTGACTTTCTTTTTCCAGGTCAAGTCAACTAACCATTGCATTGCTTCGATGTATTTGGGCTGGTCATAATACACATTAGTGAGTTTACCAGTCTTATAACCATCTGTCTTTTCAGGTCCACCCGTGTTGTTGAAGGGGTCAATCCCATATCGCCAGAAGAGACCTACCCCTAACTGTCCTTCATAATAAGAACCACCCCAGACAGCAGTTTTTGGATCATCCACATTCTTGGTAAGAGAAGCTGCCATTTTTTCGTAGGCTTCGTTGTTCCAGGATTTATCCGCCCAATCAACTGTAGGATATTTTACACCGGCTTTATCAAACAAATCCATATTATAGAATGTCACGATGGGTTGATTAGCCAGGGGCAATGCCCATAATTTTCCATCACGCGTGACGGCATCGATTGCTCCCTGTTCAAGAACCGTAAGGTCGACTTTATCCGCTTTAATATAATCATCTAAAGGAACAATCGCTTTGTTGAGAATAAATGTACCAAAACCCGCGGCATAGTTTGCAGATACTTCTGGCGGCGTACCAGCAGCATACATTGCCAGCAGCTTCGCATTGTAATCACCCCAGGGAACGCCAATCATTTCGACTTTGATATTGGGATTCTTTTTTGTAAATTCTGCAACGGTATCTTCGCCCCATTTGATCAAAGTCGGTTGAATGTCGGTACGCACAAGGTAGGTGATGGTAACGGGACCGGTTTGAGCGGGAGCTTTGGTTGTTGCTGGCGCTTGTGTGGCGGCTGGAGCTGCGGGCGCAGCGGTGGGAGATCCACAGGCTGCCAGGGTCGTACCGGCTGCCATCAAGGCAGCGCTTTTCAAAAAATCACGTCTTGATACTTTCATCTGAATCCTCCTTTTTTGAGATTAAAACAAAATGGGTACAACATAATCTTGGGGAATGAATATTGGATTAGTTTCCATTGCAACTCATCCATCAATTGTATAATACAGGAAAATATGTCTCTATTCATGAATATTTGGTCGAATGTCGGTCAGGTAACAGACAAAAACCGGACAAATAACGGTCAACTTTTAATATGGTAGATAAAAAGGCACTTTTCATCGTCTTACGCGCAGCGCTCAACCACTTATACGATCCAGAATATCTTGAAAAAAGCCCATTGATCAGGTATTTGGGGATTGAATCCCGCTTCGATGCTGCCAGCGTAATCCACAAAAAATTGATCGATGCAATTGAAGAGCTGCGTCCAAAGGCGGGAATCGTAAAACCTGCTTATTACCAGCAGATTTATGACATCTTAATCTATCGGTACGTTCAAAAATTATCTCAGGAAGAAATATCACATCAGTTCGGGATTAGTGAGCGGCAGTTAAGAAGAGAACAAAATAGGGCAATTATGCTCCTGGCAACATCCTTAATGCAGCGCTCAGAAACAGAAAGCAAGTCTTTTGCTGTGTCTGGAAAAGATTCCAATCTTTCAACACAAAATTCCGATGAATCCATCGAATTTCCCTGGATCAAATTAGCAGTAGCAGATTATCCTACCGACTTATCTTTATCGCTTTCGCAGATTGAGGAAGTCATCTCCCCACTGGCAACAAGAGTCTCAACCGACCTCTCAATTCAGTTCGAAGATGGTTTACAACCAATAGCCATCCATCCCCTCGCCTTTCGCCAGATCATCCTGTCGATAATGGATCAAGCCATCCAGGCATGCACTGCTGGCAGGGTACAGCTTCGGGCTAAAAAACATCTCAACCAGGTCACAATTATCATTGATGGATGCCCTAAACCACCCAATTGTGTTGACCACCTGTTTGATATGAAATTGGTTCAAAAGATAGTCTCGCATTATATGAGCAAATTTGAATATCAAATCTCACCCCATCAGGTCCAATTCATGCTTTCTTTTCCAGTTTTAAAACAGATAACGGTATTATTAATTGATGATAACCAAGACATTCAACAACTTTTCCAGCGGTATGTAGAAGGCACTATTTTTCAAATCGTTTCTGCCAGCCAGGCAGACGAAATTTTCTCAACAATTGACACCGTGCATCCCAACATCATTATCCTGGATGTGATGATGCCAGCCATAGACGGGTGGGAGGTTTTATTACGTATCCGAAAAAATCCATCATCCAGGCAAACACCCGTCGTCATTTGCAGCATCCTGAACCAGGAAGAACTGGCATATTCATTAGGCGCAACGGAATATCTCCACAAACCCGTCAGACAGGCTGATTTACTGGAGGTGTTGAACCGCTTAATGATGCGCGAGGAGAGAGAACAGAACTGACAGCCTCAAAACAAGTCAACAATTCTTCGGTTGTAATCCCATTTCCACGAGAAACGCTGAACATATTGGAGATGACAACGCTTCCCAGCGGATCAAGAGAAGAAACAATGATGACCGGGATGGCACAAATTTCGGGGTCATTTGCTTTCTCCTTTAAAACCTGGAAGCCATCCATGTCTGGCATTACCAAATCCAGAATCACTGCATGAGGTTTTCGCTGGCGCATGAGCTCCAAAGCTTGCACACCACCCATCGCGCGCAGCACCTGATAAGGCGGCTCAACAGCTGACAATATCCGCGAGAATAGTTGTATTGCTTCGGGATTATCATCCACAACCAGAATGGAACGGATATCCTCACCAATTTGCTTCAGCGCCCTGATAAGGTCAACCTGAGTAACCGGTTTGACCAGGTATTGGATTACTCCCAAATGATGGGCTGCATCTGATTGCCCAGGCACCCAGCACACAAATAGCGGTGTATCAAAGGGTAATCCACCTGCCTGATGAATCTGGGTTATCAGTTCTTGGGTATCGGAGGTATTAACAATAACCGCAGTGGCTGGAGATCGTTTGACTTCCATCATCAGGTCATCAATACCTTGGACAAGTTGAACATCAACTCCTTGCATCCATTGTTTCATATATGAATACAATCGATACCCTTTCTCGAAAATGATATAACGGGGAAATAATGTTGGAGAAGGCGCTTTTGATAACCGCTGGCGAGGCTGGTATGGTTGATACCGATTAATCCAGCGGAGTGTTTTCGCTACTTGAGCTTCAGTCTCCACTTTTGGCTCCAAGGGAAGGCTAAAATAAAAGGTACTACCTTTTTGCTCCTCACTTTCTACCCACATTCGCCCATCATGCATTTCTACAAAGCGTTTACTGATTGATAAACCTAAACCGCTGCCCTCTTGTTTTCGCTTTAAGGTCGAATCAAGCTGCTGAAAAGGTTCAAAAATCCGTTTGATATCCTTTTCAGCAATCCCCGAACCTGTATCGCGCACCCCGATAATAACATCACCCTCCAATCGCCTGACGAACAAGGTCACTCCACCTTTTTCAGTAAACCGTCCCGCATTGCTTAGCAGATTTAATACAACCTCACGGATACGCAATCGGTCACAAAATACCGTAATATCATCTCCAGGAAAATCAAACTCAAAATTGAGTTTTTTACTCTGAAATAAATAGCTGACTGCCTCTCTTGCCTCTTCTAGTATTGAACGCAGAGATCCCCATTCACGAGATAACACCAATTTGCCGCTTTCCACCTGACTTAATGCCAGCACATCATTAACCAGACCCACTAAATGCTGACTGTTGCGTTGAATTGCTGCAACATCCGCAAGCAGTGATTCAGGCAAACGGGTTTTATAGGTGTGCGGGGATTTAAGGATCACCTCGCTGAACCCGATAATCATATTTAACGGCGTCCGCAGTTCGTGGCTGACATTCGCAACAAATTCCTCCTTGATCCGCCTGGCATCCTCCGCATATTGTGTTAACGTGCGCAGCCGATCCGACATCCGCGCCAGTTCTCTATTTGCCTGGATTAAGTCCTCCTGGACTTGCATCAGTTCCATGCGCTGCTCTTGCGCCTCTCTTAAGCTCTTCGCTGCTTGCTGATATCGATAATACGACCATTGTGCCAGGGTCAATAAGGATCGTGAAGCTACCCATCCAATCACCCCAGCTATAAAACAAGCCCGGATAACACTTTGCTGCACCATTGTTGAATATACGGACTCCTCAATTCCTTGAAAACCAACCAAAAGCAATCCAACAATCAAGAATTCCGATACGATCAACATTTGCCAACCACCAACAATTGCAGCCATAAATGGTAAAAGGATCATGAAAATAGCATGGATGGGATTATTAAATTGAACAATGAATAGTAAGATCACAGTTCCTGCGCCAATTTGCCAGATAACCTGAGCAGCAAAAATATATATCCGGGACAAATAATTAACCAACAACGAACTTCCAATAAGGAACAGGGCTATGGGAAAAGCTTGCTGAACAAGGTCCGGCAATGAAAGTCCAATATCAAATAACCAGATCAAAAAAAACAAAGAAAACACCAGGATTAAAATCCGAAAGGTATTTTCCTGCAATTCACGCATCGATTCGCCGACTTCTCCCGCTGGCGCACCTAACCATCTGAAGGACAATTTATGGATCATAAAAAATCTGCCTCTTATCCCTGAGAAACAACCCCAATGAAATGACAGCCATTCCTAATGAGTATACCTGAATTATTATGAGATTGTTTTTTCCAATAGTTGGGTATAATTTCTTTATGCCCAACACCATTCAACCGATCGTGATCGGTATCGCAGGCGGTACAGGATCAGGGAAAACAACTGTTGCGCAGAAAATCCTCGATGTCGTTGGCGCTCATCGCATCGCCTATATTCCTCATGATGCATATTATCGAGATCTAACCAATTTACCCCCCAATCAACGCGCTGTTGTCAATTTCGATCATCCCGACTCGCTGGAATCCGACTTAATGGTATATCATGTCATGCAACTTAAACAATGGATACCGATTCACTTACCTGTTTACGACTTTACTACCCACACGCGCACAGCAAAGACCAACCTGATCCAACCAAGCCGGGTTATCCTGGTTGAGGGGATTCTTATTTTTTGTGAGAAAAAACTACGCGAATTATTCGATGTTAAGATATTCGTTGACACCGACGCCGATATTCGCTTCATCCGCCGACTTCAGCGCGATATAGCGGAAAGAGGCAGGACGACGGAGAATGTCATCCACCAATATCTCAACACAGTTCGCCCGATGCATTTGGAGTTCGTTGAACCAAGCAAACGGTACGCCGATATTATCATTCCCGAAGGGGGATGGAATACAGTTGCGCTGGATATGGTTATCGCTCGAATTGAAAACCTGCTTCACTCCGAAAATATTCAGCAGGATTCTAAATAACTTAAGGAAGTATTGTACTTTCATCGCGAGGCTATTTTTCCACAATGAATAAAGGAACCCGACTCCTGTTGCTCCGCATTGCTGCCCTGGTTTTTGTCATTGGGTTGTCGATCAGCATGTATCTATTTCGAGACCAGGTGCGCGAATTAGAAGCCTGGGGATATCCTGGAATATTTCTAATTTCGGTCGCAGCAAACGCCACGCTTATCTTACCAGTGCCGGGAGTATTAATTACATCGATGATGGGGGCAGTATTCAATCCATTTTGGGTCGCCATCGCTGCAGGCAGCGGGTCAGCGGTGGGAGAATTATCCGGTTACCTGGCTGGTTTCAGCGGACAAGGCGTTGTCGAAAACACAAAGGTATATCATAGAGTTTCTGGTTGGATTCAAAAATACGGCGCTCCAGTCATTTTTGTGCTGGCTTTCATTCCCAATCCAATATTTGACATCGCGGGTATGATCGCCGGAATGATGAAGATGTCCTTGTGGCGCTTTTTTACCTGGTGTTTGCTTGGGAAAATATTAAAAATGATGATGTTTGCTTATTTGGGAAACCAAACCCTTAAATTATTCCAATTCTAATAGTCTAAAAGGAGATCTTTATGTCTGACTACAGCGAAATCGACCGTTACATTCACCAAAATCTGGATTACAGTATCCAGGAATTAAACACATTGCTAGCTCAACCCAGTGTATCCGCACAAAATCTTGGGATCAAGGAATGCGCTGAGATGGTCGCTGAATTACTTATGAAACGCGGATTCCGCGTGGAAGTCCTGCCAACCGCTGGCGCGCCTGTGGTTTTTGCAGAAAGGAAAGGACGAACTGACCGCACATTATTGTTTTACAACCATTATGATGTTCAACCTCCAGAACCAATTGAATTATGGCATACTCCCCCTTTCACACCAACTCTTAAAGATGGGAATCTATACGCAAGAGGTGTAAGTGATAATAAAGGCAATATTGTCAGTCGCTTATTCGCAATTGATGCACTTCTGGCGACCGATGGCGAATTGCCATGCAATGTTAAGTTTGCAATCGAGGGAGAGGAAGAAACCAGCAGTGTTCACTTAGAAGATTTCGTCATTTCAAACCAGAAGAAACTTGCAGCAGATGCATGTATTTGGGAGTTTGGAGGAATTGATGAACTTGGTCAACCAGTTATCAGCCTTGGATTACGCGGAATCTGTTATGTAGAGCTTAGCGTTGAGACAGCCTCTCAAGATGTCCATTCGGGTTTAGGTGGTTCAATCTTCCCCAATGCAGCCTGGAGATTGGTGTGGGCTTTGAACAGCCTTAAGGGACCAGATGAACGAATTCGTATCCCCCATTATTACGACGATGTGCGGCAACCAAGCCCGGTGGATTGGAAATTAATGGAGAAATTACCCGACGTTGCCGAAGATTACAAGAAGCAATATGGGCTTAAAGGATTTGTGAGAGGATTGCAGGGTGGGGTTGAATTACGGATGGCAGCCGTGTTTGAACCTACCTGTACAATTTGTGGATTGACTTCAGGCTATCAAGGTCCAGGCTCAAAAACAGTCTTGCCAGCCAAAGCAAGCGCCAAGGTGGATTTTCGTCTGGTGCCAGATCAGAATCCAAAAAAGGTAGTTCAAATGCTGCGCGACCATCTCGACCGGGAAGGTTTTTTTGATGTAAAGATCGAATACCTCGGTGGAGAAGCACCAGGAAGAACCGATCCCGAACATCCTTTTGTGAAATTGGTTGCTGAAGCGGCAGAATCAGCATACCAGCGACCCGCCCAAATCAACCCAATGATCGGCGGATCAGGTCCAAACCATGTCTTCCAGGAAACTTTAAAAGTGCCGCTCGTTTCAGCCGGTGTGGGATATCCTGGCTCAGGCGCACACGCCCCCAACGAACACATTCGAATAGAAGATTATATTACTGGTACAAAACATGTTGCGCGAATATTAAAAATGATGGGAGAACGAGAGTCCATATAGCCGCAAAAAGTCCGAGGGAAAAATTCCTCGGACTTTTTTATCGAATAGCCACTCCCCCCGGTCCTCCGTTCTCAACAATCAAAAGCAGCTTTTCAAAACTTGTTAAATAATTCGCGTTCTCCCAAATTCCTTCCCGATCGTTCACACCTTTGCGAACCTGAATCAATCCAGCCGGCAATTCAACCTCACCTTCACCCGCTTCTTGCACTTCCACCCGCAGTCCGCACCCGTTGGACAGATTTACCAGAATTTTTCCTTCCCCCAATCCCATTCTGATCTCCGCATTTGAACACGGAAGATCAATCTCAACATTCCCGATTCCCCCTTTTATTCTTGCAATATACTTTTCTATGGATTTGGGTAAAATCAGGCTAGTCGAACCAACCCCAACATCCAGGAAGAGTTCGCGAAGCCGAATATCCCTCAAATTTAATTTTGCGGCGCCTATTCCGCTGTCGATATTTAATTTGAGGGGAATGCGTGGATTTAAGCCGATTTCCCATACAAATTCATCCCCCAACGACATCCAGGTAAACCAATCTAAAAAGTATTCGTCTCGTTTTAAGGAGATGACTTTGTTGCTTTCACCTTTCGATGAAAAAGCCATCGACCAAATATGATCAACACGTGCAATAAACAATTGACCCGAATTGGTCAATGAATTTATTTCTGTTTTAGGTATTGATAATTTCAGGTTAATCTCGGCTGCCACAGCATTTTCAATTGGAACCTGAAAGACGCTGGTTTCTTTAATGGGAGGTTGCCTGATACCCAGTCCGGGTCCTATCCATAAAACCAGAATCACCAATCCAATGGCTCCTAATCCAATCCACAAGGAGGCGCGCTTATAACGCACCCCAAAGATCAACTCCAAGCCTATCACAATTAGGAACAGTGGCCATAGCTGCAATATAGAAACAGAATGAATCGGAAGCACAACACCCAGGTTCCCTAACAACCAGATGACTCCTACCACAATCAAAAGGTAGGGAAATAAAGTAGTTGTCCTGTCTGCACTTTCTCGCATGATTGAATTGCCTATAATCAATCTCTACTTAAAATATACACCTTCCACCAGGATTTGGGTTCATTTTTTAAGAATATTCACCCTTGAATTTATATTTAAGAAAGCAAATCCCCCTATCCCTGATTGTTTGCATTAATACCATAAGGATAGGGGGAATATAATGAAACTAACTTTTGAGGCGAGTCATTTCACCAGTTCTTTCGAATACTTAAAATAAGTATTAATAAACTCTTCAGATGAAAAACTCTCAAATTCTTCAACGGCTCGAACATCCTGATGAGCCAATAATTCATCTAAAAGGGTTTCTGCCAGATCATAATTTTGAGTTTGGTGAGCATCCAGCAGCTGCCAGAGCAGCATCCCTTTATCACCCGTCTTAAAGGCATAATAATCCCGCTCCATATCCAGCCATTCAGGCAAAACATGATTTAACATGATTTTCGCTGGAAGTTGGGTAATGGGTTTAATATGAATGCCCGATTGATTAATTACCGCCGGAACCTCAACCACAACATTTTCAGGAATACCTTGAAGAACAGATCCTTTATTCGGCACATTCACTTGAAATTCACCCTGAACATTGAATGTAAGCGCATCCATAATAGGTACAATCTGCTCACGTGTTTTTTCTTTTCCAAATGCTGAAACCAGATCATATTTCGGATCTTCAGACGCCTTAATCATCTCAGCAATCCGCGCCTCAAGATTTTTGACAAAAAACGGTCGGGCGATGTGCGTATCCGGACCGCCAAAAGGTTCTCCAAACCAGCGTTTTTTCGTAGCAATATCGGTATGATACCACCAGCCACCTCGCCGCACTGTATCACCTATTGGGAACAATCCATAAAGTCGGTATTCATTACAAGCTCCGCGGGACATCTGCGCATCATGAGTGGATCTCGCCCGGTGATTTTTCCAATAATCTTCACCTTTTGTAGCAATCCACTCATCGATCAATGGATAGGCATCCTTGCCTTCATACTCAAAACGGGTCAACCAGATATTGTGGTTCAATCCTGGAGCTTCCCAAACTACTTTATCTGGGTCTAAACCAATGACTGAAGCGATTTCACGATACCCGTAATGCCCATGACAAAGTCCGATTACTTTCACATTTGTCTCTCGTGTCATCATTGTGGAACCAGAAAACACCGGATTTCCAACCTGCAGCAGCCACGCATCAGGACAAAATCGCTCGATGTCTTTGGCAACAGAGAGCATCAACCAGAACTGGTGATAAGGACCAAGCGCTCCGCCAAAATGGTAATATCCATACTTTGAACATAAATCGCGCAGCGTCGCTTCGACCACATGCCCCAACACATACGCGGTATTAACAACATAATCTGCTCCCTCCAGGGCATGCTGACGATCTTTGGTCATCTCAAAGGTTAAGTTGGACCCTAATTGTTCTGCATAGCGTTTACCCAGGCGGAAAATCATTTCTAATCGTTCCTGATCTATATCCATAAATACTACATGACTGCCTCTCAAGTTTTCAGTGAGACACAAATCTCGAACCAGACCCAATGAAAACTGTGCACTCCCTGCACCAATTACTGATATTTTTAATTTCTTAGCCATTTTGTAATCTCCTTATTGAAGTCATTTAATAATCACTCGATTTCCGCCAGTTACCCGTGGAGATCCAGATAATTCCACCGTCTCTATTCTCACATCCCCTTGATCCCACTCCATCGTACCCATCCCCATGCTGTCAATTTCAATTTTTCCCTCCGGAAGGGTTAAACACATCGGAGCCGGAATAATCCCATCATATCCGACAACCCAACGTTTTGTTGCAGGAGAGGCAAACAACCAGGCTGAGCCATTTTCCTTGCCCTCATAACCCCATGTTAAAATTGCTTCACCCACCTGAAGTTTTCCACTTCGAGATTGTATCGCCACTGGAGAATCGAACATGGGAAAACCAAGCAGTCCACATTCTGTCCATCTTCGTTTCAATCTCCACTCCATCAAATCTACCTCTATACCTATCGTTTTCTCGCCGCGATTGTAAGATACACTCCACAACCTCTCCCCCTCCCCCGAATATACAAAGGGTGGCTGGCTCACTTCTTGAACCATTCCACTTGCAACAACTTTTGCAAAATCAACCCCGCTAAGGTAATTACTCCTCTCTGTGATTTCCAGGTAGAATCCACACTGCGGAACGCCTTTATAAAACGCCCCTGGCCATCCCATTTCCCAAAATGGTTTAGCTTCTCCCAGGTAGTTATACATCTCCAATACCAGGTCGCCATGTATCTCTGATAATCGAACAGGAGCATATCGCCCCATATTGGAGTTTTTAATTGGTAATACTGCTGTATAGACTTTGCCGCTACCTGCTACGACAACTTCCCCATTATGGACTTCCACCGGCAGCGAGTTAATTTTTCTGTCACCCACCCATATTTCGTCCACTTCAGATCGAATAGTCCAAATAATTACCGCTTTTGCGCTGTGGATCACGCCCAGGTTTTTCGGAATTGCATACAAGCCAATCGTTCGATTTTCATTTTGAACTCCCCAGAATCTGCCCTCATCAACCAGATTTCGGCTCTTGGTGCGGTCAGTAGCATGGTAGAAATCCCCCAACCATTTATCATTGGTCAGGTAGCGGGTATAGATTACACCTGGTTTGGACGCATTCTCACGAACATAATGTGCAATAAACACATTGGACTGCCCTGACAATTCCTTCGACGCAGTTCCCATAACAAAGGATGGACTATGGTAGGTTGTGGTGGTCATCTGAGAAGGAGTATAGACTCCTTCTTCTACCTGGTAAAATTTTGGTCTATGTACCAGAACATCCTCAACCCAACGGGGCAGTATCCCCTCTGTGATCCAGTTATTGACCAAATTAACCTCAGGCGGTAGATCGCAAACTACGCTTGGGTGATAAGCCCGACCATGTGGTCCCCCCCATCGTCCCGTAGCCTGGTGAATATGTAAACCGACACTTAACCCAAGCCTGGCTGCAGCGGTGCGCGCCCTTACTCGGGTGCCCTGGTCTCTTACTAATTCCCACAATAGATTAAGCGCGCGAATATCCACAACTGTATAGGTAGGGCTGTTAAATTCATACGGTGATCCAAATTGGTCCGTGAAAGCGATCCATTTTACCAGCTTCTGATAGCCCCGTTCGGCTATACGCGGTTCATTTAACAACTCACCCCCCAGACAGGTGTTCAGTATGTCAAGCAACGCAATATTGGTATAAACTACCAAAACATCCAGGCGTTCTATTTCCTCCAAACCTAATCGGATAGCTTTAAGGATACGCTCACGCAGTGCTGGTGTGAGCCGATGCCCATGTCGAATCATCATTGGAATTAACCGTTCAAGATTAAATTCCACAGCGTTCAGGTCAAAAACGACCGAGTCTTCAACCATCCAATAAAAATTACCATAGTGCGCGTCAGCCGGATCTAACTCCTGGCAACGCAGCACTACATCAATAATTTTCTCTGCCAGTTCCAGGTCGGCTTGTGTTCCATTTGCCACCAGTTGTTCTGCAAACGCTGCGCCGCGTCGACTTTCATGAAAAGTACCATTTTCAGTTTGTTTGGCAAAAAGCATCACCTGCCAATCAAAATCATCCGGGATTGGTAATGGAGTTGGTGTCATCTATTTCCTTTTTTCCTCTCAAGTTACTGGCTGATAATCACAATATAGCGCAGCGGAGTCGAACCGGTGTTTACCAAACCATGTAAAGTCTGAGGATCAAAGATTACAGCCTGGTTTTCCCTTAATTCAACTAACTTTCCATCCATTTCAAAAACCCCGGTTCCACTCAGGACATAAAATATCTCAGTGCCTAAATGAGAGTGAGGGAGATGGGCGCGCGTACCGGGTGCAATTTCACTTACATGCAGATGAAGCCGTTGCGGGTCTAATCCTTCTTGGATCAAACATTTGTCCAGTCCTTTTTTAGCAATTTCAATAAATTCAGACATAATTTAAACCTATCTTTCCTCAATTCTCCAACAAGAGTAATTCGGGTTTATCACTACAGATCCCGTCCACCCCCGCCTTTCTTAATTCCGCAATAACTTCTGGACGTTCTTCATGCCACAGGATAACCCCTAAACCAGCATTTCGAACTTCATCCATCCATTGGGGTGTCAACAATTCATATGGGCGTGGATGACTATCCCAGCAAGGATGTACGAAATTAGCCATACAGGAGCGAGCCAGTTGAACTGCTTTTACACCATCGTAAGCAATTGAACTGAATAACACTGAGGTTGCCAGACGAGGTTCGATTCGCTTAATCTCAAGCAGCCAATCAGGGCGAAACGAGCCAAGGATACAAAAACCCCCATATTTTAATTCTTTTAAGGTACTGATTACTAAAGGAATCACCGCTCCATCTTTAATCTCAATGTAAGCCCCCAGATTTTCTTCCTTACAGACCTCTAATGCTTCACGTAATAAAGGTACGCGTTCGCCTTCCCCCAAATCGACCTTTCTTAGCTCCTCTAAGGTCGAGTCTTTTACTGGCAAGATCCAATTTCCATCCGCTCGCAGAAACAGGTCATGGATCACAGCAGCCTGACCATCCCGGGTTCGTTGTACATCCAGCTCAACCATATCCGCGCCCAACCGGGCAGCATGACGAAAACTTGCCAGTGTATTATCAGGTTTATACGCCGAAGCTCCACGGTGACCAATCCGCAAAAAACGGTATTGAAAAGGCTGGATTTCATTACGTAGATGTTCTAGCCAGGCATTAACGCGGTCAGGGATCCATTCAAGCAGATAATGCCAGGGAATTATGGTGTTTTTTGCAAACCTGAATTCTTTAATAAAATTCCAGGAGGGTTCAAAGGAATATCTTGATAAATATGTGTGTGCCAGTCGATGATTCAGGGGAGAATATTGAACCTTTCCTGAAAGGAACTTAGATGGCAATACCCCGCTTACTCCAGCCAGTTCGCTTGTTTCAGAGCGCTTGAATTTTTTTCTGCGCTCAAAAAACCAAGCCGGGGTTGGAGCAAAGGCATGTTTACCAGGTTCGCTTAATAATACAGGGTGTGTACCCATAAAGGAATTTTCTTTAGAGGTCGGAATTTCTTTGCTCTCACCATGCCAACTTGCCTCCACCCGAACAATGCGGTCACCCTCTCCAACATATACCCATATATGTTCGAGCTCATAAAGGTGTCCAATATCCCAATCCCACCAGATTGCATACTCAACCGCAAAGCAGGCGGAATTACCTTTGGGGTCTTCCAGGATAATCTTTTTTCCCTGGAGAAAGGAAGGCGATTCTGCAGACTGTCTGAATACTGTGTATCCAGCCGCCAGAGGATAGAATGGTTCTTTTTCATCAAAGCGAATGATAGGACTAAACCGTTCCGCAAGATCACGGTCTCCATCTGATGCTGTATTTGCAAACAGAGATTTTAGTGTCAAATCGAGGCTCGCTGTCATATAGATGGTCTCCCAATTAAAAATTTCATGATTGGGTTTCAAAATTTAACCGCAATAAGGTATCATCATATCGAATCTCCATTGCATTTGCGCCAAGTTCTTGAGTACAATACGGGTTCTCGTAATGCTTAAAACCCGTAATAGCCTGCTTTTTACCATTGACTTGGAATTCGCCCTTCCAGGCAAATTCGATTTGATCACCTCTTAGGGATGAAAAACGGACCTGAGTATCTACAACCTCTAAAGGAAGGCTCTCGACCTTCTGAATGAACTGTTCAAAACTTCCATCTATTTCTCTACGTCCCATCTGGCATACCCATACATTTTTTTCGCCGAAGGAACGAATTTCACGGTAGGCATTGTCACCCTTTGTCATAAATGACAATCCTTTCGCAGCGTATAAAGCCAGGTAACCATCCCCTTTACGGGCAAAAGCCCATTCGTCGCGAATATCATAATTATCAAATCCATGCACCGGAAAATATGCGTGCGTAAATCCCATCCAATCATCCTCAGGAAGATTATAGATAGCAATTAAGACATCTTTCCATTGCGCTACACGGGGAAGAGTCTCATTCCCATGCCAAAAATTTGGTCGATGCGAACCATCTTCACTGGAACATACGGGATGGGTTGTAAAAACCACCGCAGAAGGTCCCATGGTCGCTTGCCAGATATGCTGCTGATATCCTTTCTCACCTGGAAACCAATCCTGCGCTGAACATAGCATATAATCAGGGGTCTTGTATGTAACTTTATTAATTGCGGTTCCGCGAGACCCCGAGGAAATAAATTCATATTGACTGCCAGTGTGTTGTTCCCGATTCCACATCTCCGCCGGCAAGTCTTGCGCAATTTGGGCAATCAGTGGAGGAAGCTCATAGGATGAACAAGCCAGACTAACCGTTCCCAGGATATGATCAGTGAAAACCCCCATCCCCCAAAGAATACGAGAAATTCCAGAGGTTGCTTCGCGAAATCCACCTTTGATAAATTGAGTATATGTTCTTCCATGAGTAGAACCAAATACTCCTTTATAGGAATTGACCGCCATAGTAAAGAACAACTTATCCAGTACCACCGAAGCAAGTTCCCAGACATCTTTCGTTGTAGCTAAAGATGCCAGGTGAGTTAATGCCAGTGTATCTTCTTCGAAGTAACAATTTGAATCCCATTCTTTAAACCCATATTTTGCCCGATTCTTCAACCATTCAATTGACAGGCGCTCCCCTTTTTCTTGATGCCACTTTCCATTCTGGTTTATATTTGAAAATATTCGATCCGGATAAAGTTGACCAGCCAACACTTCGCAGGTATGGAAAAGAATTGAGTGATTCTCGGTGGTATAACACATCGCATCACTGCCCGGTTCATCGTGCCAGTATTTAAAATTGAGAATACATTCTTCCAAAGGTTGTCGAAGTTTTTCTGGAAAATCCGGATTCGATCCATAGCGATAAATCATCCCCAGCAAACCCACCAGGTAAAAATCACTGCAATCGCCTCGCTTATTGATCCGATCTATCGTTGACAAGAACACATCGGTGTTAAGTTGATCCCACCATCCAAGTTCCATCTTGGCAATTTCCGAAAAAACATTTACTTGCCGGTGAGCAGCATCTTGAAGCGCTTCAATCCGACGCTGATAAAAATCACCATAAGGCTCAGTGGCGTATTGATTATGTTGAAGGTAAATATTCATCGCGCGTGTGATGCGTGTGTTTTTCTCGTAATACTCACGCGCTGGAGGCATTAGAATAACCTGATAAGCTCCTTCAGGAAATTCGTACGTATGACCAAACTCGGTATAGATATTCATTTTTCTATGTCTTATTGCTTCAGCATAAATATCACCGCTTGGTTTTTGTAAACGCATCAGCATATCTGTTGCAGAGGCTGGACCTTCAGGCATATACACTCGAACTGGTTCCTCACGAGTAAAAACATCCTGGCGAATTGTGATTGCCTCAAAGAGTAATTCCAACGCCATCCTGCGAAGCGCATTCGGAGCCAGAGTGGGGATTTGCACCGCTTTTTCAATTTGGCTTTCAGGCAATTGATAATCGACAACCTGCAATGCAGCCGAAAAAGGACACTCCCTGGCAGCAACCGCTTCCATTTGTAACAATATCTGGTTATACCCTTCTTTTAGAGAGACCGAACATTTAACCCGGTTGGGTAATTGATGATAAAAATGCTCCTGGCGGTGGGCAAACTCTCCATTGACATATAAATCAGCCGGACCATTGGTGGTTAGAATCATGGTTACATTCTGATCTTTTGGACTGTAAAGCTCTGTATAAGCAAAAGCCCGCAAATAATGGGTGATATGATGAAATACTGATAAATCGATGAAATGATCCTCTTTACAGCGGATATAATTCCACTTTCCTGAAAAATCATCAATTAGAAAATCCCCATATTCCACAGGCTCACCAATGATCTTGGGATGAAGTTCGTGATAATGTCTGATGATTTGGAGTTTAAAATCAAGACCGGAAAAATTCTCCAGGTTTGTTACTTGAATTGCCTGTGGTCCAGCCACCAGCCAGTTATGGATATAGCCTTTTTCAAGTGGATAATTCAGCATTGACATTGCCATTCGATTTAACTCCTGCCTTCTGAAATATGGTTTCGCCAGGAATAGAGAGGTTGAAATCCAAGATAATCTCTGGCTTTATCGATGGATAAGAGAGTCTCAAATGGACTGATTTCTTTTTTTAATGAGACGCCTGGAAAAACTTCCGCCAGCAGATCACGGCTTGGTCTATTCATTACCGTATCCGCTGCTGCAATGATAAAAACTTGTGCTCCATGAATATCTTTTTCAAGTGCCAAACGGCAGCTTTGGGCAACATCGCGCGCATCAATATATCCCCACAAATTCCACTTACGAATACGGGCATCATTCCAATACGCCGGAAATTCCTGGTATTGTTCAGGCTCTTTAATATTTGAAAATCGTAAACCGACAAACGAAATTCCTGACCAGCGATGAAATTGGCGCGCCATTTCTTCTGTTAATACTTTCGACAAAGCATAGGAACTTTCAGGAAATAGGGGATGTTCTTCATCGATTGGGGCATAAAGGGGCTTTTCCCGTTCAAAAGGCAGTCCTAATGTGGTTTCAGAAGACGCCCATACCACACGAGACATTTTCAAGGATACAGCAGCCGAAAAAACGTTATAACAGCTCATGGTATTGTGTTGAAAGGTATAAGCGGGCGTAAAGCGATCTGGACTTGGTATCGCCGCGAGGTGAACAACAGCGTCAAAACCCTGCATAACCTCATATACCTGACCGAGGTCAGTTAAGTCAACCTGTTTGAATCTGGTAAGCATTTCTAATGGCAGCATTTTATCGGCATTTAGAACTTGATAACCATGATCCAGTAGATCTCGAATTACGGCTTTCCCTGCCTTGCCACTTCCACCTGTTACAATTATTTTCATATCTCACCTTTCCTGTTTGTTGACCCTATTGGTTAAACCAAATCTCGTAAAGATCCTTATCATAACGAACACACAATTCTCCAGAGCCGAAACCCGAATACCCCCATTCGCTGTCATACAAGGCATAACCATGTAATTGAATCGCTTTTCCAGCCACCGAAGGGACAACCTCCCATCCCGTCAGAAACACCCCAATCGATGGAGACTCGTACCTGACGACCCCATCCTTTTCCTCAATTTTTGCAGATTTCAACCCATTCACAAAGGAATTAAAGGAGCCCCAATCGGCTTCACGTCCACATTCTACTATCCAGGTGTTTTCAGGCGCCCAACATTGCAGTTCTCTTCCTGCATACTGCCCAAAATCACCTACCTGCATCCCATTTATTGAATATATCCCGACATAACCCTTTCCAACCCTAGCAAAAACCCAACGATCATCAAATCGGACTTCATCAAACCTGGCTTGTTCAAACCAGCAATGCGACATCCACGCAAAAGGACTCAGCCGCCAGGTCAGTGACATTACATTCTTATACTGAACCACTCGGGGCAAAGTCGTGTGCCCCGACCAATAATCAGGACGCAGTCCAGACCCTTCACCTGTGGCATGGGGACAAGACCAGAAGATCAAAGCTTTATTTCCTAAAGTGACCTGCGTCACGTGGGATGAGCCTTCATATTCCCCTTTCCGATGATCCTGCAACCCACTAATCATATAATCCGGAGTGCGGTACACCTCAAAATCAGCATGTTTCATCGATGTGCGCAAGATTCCCTGGCGTTGACGGCAATCGATGACCATTGTTTTATCATGCGCAATTTTGTCAAAAATTTCTGGAACGCGATACGAGCTGGTTGCCAGGCAGACAGGCGCCATGCCCGACGTACCCTGGGTAAGTGAACCAGTTCCGTACATCAACCAGCATAACGCACTGGTACCTTCGAAGTCTGCATATTTCACATAAATGCCATAGCTTCTACCATGAGTGGTTCCCCATATTCCTTCAAAAGTATCAGCGGCAAGATAAAAGAACATCTGATCAAGCACGCCCTGCACCATCTGTCTGAATTTATACTGTCCCTCGATCACGGCAAAATCATACAGGTTGAGCAAAGGACTTATACAAATAGGCGCATAAGAATTTGAATGCCATTCGTCAAATCCAAAACGTCCGCGCTGCCTCAGCCATTCTGTAATATAAACATACGCTTTTTGATAGTGGAATAATCCATTTTGGCGGCTGTTTGTAAATTCGTCGGTAGGAAAAAGCAATCCTGCCATCCACTCAGCCACATGAAATAACAAGCGATGATTTTCAGAACCCATGTACATCACCGTATCCCCTGGCTCATCGACCCAATACTTGAATCCCAACACTGTATCTTTCATCATGGCGTTGATTTCTGGGCTTAACTGGTGCTTCTCTCGTTCCCAAAACATTAATCGCAATATCGCCTGAATTACGAAGTCAGCACAATCATTCCTGGCAGCAATAAATTGACAGGTCTCTCGAATTTTACTTTCCTCTACCTGGTCGATATACCCCAACGCATAGCGCGCAACTTGTGTCCATATATCATGCACCGATCGATTACCACCTCTGGCATAATGATTTAAAACCATGTTTCGTCTTTCGTCTATCCGTTCATAACCCTGTGGGGCAAAATGGGGAGTCACTTTGCGAATGGTAAATGTAGTCTTTGTCAAAACCGAGTTGTCTGGATTTTTCCAGGAACACTCAATTTGATATGTGTCATCTTGCAAATCGGATCCATTGCATAAAAACACGCGACCAGCAGCCTGCGGTAAATGTTGGTATAGAATGTTGCCATCCTGGTTTGTTAATGCTACTTCAATCGCAGGCAAACCTGGGATAGAGCTGCTCGGCGCCGATCCAAGAGTAAACTCAACACGATGATCCGGATAGAAAACATCTCTATCGAAACGAATACTCGCCAATTCTTGTTCAACTCTTTCCCGATTTTCTATAGTTATATTATCTGGTATAGGAATTGTTGCAGTCAAATCACTGTCATCACAAACCAGGCGAATTCCAACCTGAGCCATACGGGCTATTCGGAATAAACCAACCATGATTCGATTTTCTCCGGGGAGTAAACGAGCCGAAAACTCGTAATGGTTGACGCCCTCCATTACGGTCCCTTTGCTCAAATCATTATCAAAAACTGGCTTACCATTGATGTATATCATTATCCGTTGATAAATTCGGGTTTGGACGTGGAATAAACGTTCTCCAGGTTTATCAGGGGTTACGAGGCTTGTTAAGAATGCAGCTCCCAAATGATTCTTGATGTTATATGTACCCCATGAATAATACTTCTCAGGTCCACGCACCAGGTTCCAGGAAGCAGTTCGCCCCAAAAAAGTAGAAGGATGCCCCTCGCAAGGTGATGATTCCAGGATATTACAAGCTTCGTTAACTGCTCGGTTTATTGCCGTCATGCCCACAGAAGTGGGCAGCGGCGGTTGTTCAAAATAGGTTAATCCAACCACCTGTTCCGAAAAATCGATATTAAATGGTCCAAGCAATAACCAGGGTTTTATCATTTCTCCGAGTGGAATATGCCGCAGGAGAATATTCTTATGAGCCATGGAAAAACCTCCAGAGGAAAATTATGACTGTGTACCAGCGAGTCGAACATGAAAATAATGTGGAACTACCAGCATACTGATACCTAATACGATCTCTGCCAGGGTGATCATCAAACCCAAAGTAGTTAGTGGGAAGAATCGGTAAATCATTAAAACGATTTGCATGGCAGCGATAACGAGGACTTCAATGCCTAGAAAACGTAAAATCCGTTGAAACAAAATTTTTTTCTTAAATCCCTGTGAGAAATACGCTTCTGCAAAATAGAACATACCCAGCCAGATAAGACCTGCTATAAAATAATAAGCGTTATTGACAAAGGGGATCACCCATCGATTCAAATTGAACGAATTAACGCCAATGACCAATATAACTTCTCTACCAAGCGCAAGAATAATTAATCCCAATCCTCCCGACAGTATCCAAAAAAAACCGATAAGGAGAATCTGGTACCATTTTGGTTTGTTTTCATTCATCAATTTAAATTTCCTCTAAACCCAGTTCCGCCATTAATTTTCTCAACGCCCGAACTGCCACGCCCATTCCTTCTTCCCCGCTGAATCCGCTGCTGTGCCCGGCAATTGCCAGATGTGGTTCTAACGACAACACCCCCTGATAGCCAATCGCTTTAAGGTTCGCCAACAATTCCCGAACCTGACCATCCCCTTCACCGGCAGGTTTTACCTTGCCATCTACCAACATCGCGTCTTTGATGTGGACATATCCAATGTATGATTGCAGCATATCCCACCCACGTGTAACTGGTTGAGCAACTCCGACCTGGATAAAGTTCGCTGGATCCCAGGCAAATCTCATGGCTGGTGAATTGGTAAGCTTTAATATTGAGAGACAACGTTCGGGTGTATCTCCCACAATATGCTTTTCATTTTCCAAAACCAACATTTTATCCGCTTCTTCTGCTAATGTTGCCAATTGTGAAAGCTTTTCAGCAGCTTCTGGTACATATTGGTCATAGTGTTCATTCGTTGATGCATCAGGGGGATAAAATGAAAAAATGCGAATAAATTGGGTATCGAGCTGATTGGCAATCTCAATCAGGCGTGTAAGGTTTGCAAGTTCATTTTGGATAGGTTCTTTTAGGGGGGACTTGCCAACTGGACTGCCCAGGCAGCGCACATTGATACCATACGCTCCACATACAGATTTTACATTTTTTATATCTGTGTCATCCATTTTTAAGACATTTTTACCCCAAGCGCCACGCAGGTCCAGCCCTTTTACTTTTAACTCGCGCAACGTATTGCATTGAACAGCTAAATCGGGGGATATTTCGTCTCCAAAGGCACTTAAGGAAAAAACAGCTTGATTCATGGTTCTCTCCATTATTAAAAATTAATCATCCGCTATCCAGGCAGGTAATGGTAATCCCTGCCCTGTTAGAAAGCTGGTGTATAAAAAGCGGGGAACATCATGGATATAGTATTGACCATATCGTTTTTCCGGTAGAGATTCCAACAATATATCCACAACCCGTTGGGCGGCAGGTTCATCTAATCCGCTTATGAGTTCGTAATCATAGTAAATTGCCAAGTCGCGCTCAGGATCTTCTATGATTTTCGAGACGCCAAATTTTTCCGGGTTCAAAAATACCGGAGAGTAACGCTCCAGCAAGAATGTACCAGGGGAAGCAGAATGAATTGAATCTTGATGTTCATAAATGAAATTGATCGTATCTTGAGCATTCTCAAGGGTTTCACCTGGAAAACCAAAGAAGAAAAAGGTATGGTTCCAGATACCCGCCTGGGTGCTTTCACGTAGGATACGACTCATTTCTGATTTATAAACGCCTTTGACCATGTGTTCAATCATCGGTTCAGAAGCCGTCTCTAAGCCAAACAACAACATTCGGCAGCCGCCCTTTTTTGCCTGCTGAAGTAAAGGAGCAGTTAAGGTTTTTTCAAAACGCATACAGCCGCACCAATTAAATGGCGAGCCAAGCTCCTCCAGTCTCTGTGAAAGCAAACGCAGAGTCCTGGGAGGAATAGCTTCATCGGTAAAGAAAATGTGTCTTGCGCCGAATTTCTCCCGTATGGTCATCATTTGGCTTACTACCATTTCTATTGGCAATGGGAAGAAACGCTCTGGATGACCATAGCCAACATTGCAAAAACCGCATTTTCCATGATAGCAGCCATGAGATGATGCCAGGGGCAAAACAGGCTCTGGAATCAGATATTTTTTCAGAGGCATTCCATCAAAATCCGGAGTTAGTCCTTCTAAAGCAGTGCGGAGCGCCCCATCTGCAGGATCAGTAACACGAATCACAACCTGTTTGCTATTTCCAGTCTCACCAACACGAAAAATGAGACCAGGAACATCTTCCAAACCGGTTTTTTCTACAACCGCTTGGACCAATTTCAGGAGAGGAATTTCTCCCTCAAAAATCACTGCGCTATCAATCCATTGAAATACTTGAGGAACATTAGGGAGCGATTCGCGCAGCATTGAAATATGAGGACCCCCAACCGTAACATGGCACGACAAACCTGCTTCTTTAATCATCGACGCGATCGTCATACCAGCCAGCATTTGATCCATGGTCGGAATGGATATTCCCACCAGATCAGGTTTTAATGTTCGAATTTCCTGGAGTATTCCCTTTGTAAAAAAATCAATGAATGGATTAAGTTGAGGATCGCGTACCAACTTTGCCAGCTGCTTGCTTTGATCGACTGCACCAGCGGCTGCAAAGCGGGTCAATTCAATCAAATTAGGAAAATACGCCAGGGATACCAGTTGCATCGCCTGAACGATTGTTTCAAATGCTTTTTGGCTTTTATTTGGATCGTAGAAATCATGGCTTCTCATTACCTGCATGGCTGAATCAACTTGATCAGCGATGCCTGTTCCTCTTGATAAAGCCCAATTTATTTGAGGCGCAGACGGGCGTCCATAGGAGGTAGGACGTTTGCTTGCGCCTGCGCCGAATCTGGTTCGGATACGCTCAATTGCTTGCCTGAGATAACGCCGGGAAAGTATTTCATTAAAGTACTCGACATTTAAATCATGTTGAACAACATCAATTCCTCGCTGCCTCAAATAAGCCGTAAGTACCGGTAACGCCAGATGCGGCATTGTCGGCGTCCAGTGAGGGGGAAACAACAACATAACCTTTGTCATAGATTAATCGAGAGCTGTTGAACAACAGCTCTCGAAAATTCTACCATTGTTAAGACCAAAGTTATACTCTCTCTTTTTCGTATAATACACACCGCACCATGTGATCTTCTTCTGCCATGACTTGTGGCGGCTCAATTACATTACAAACTCCAGGCACCCTTTTTTGACAGCGGGGATGAAATGGACAACCTTTTGGCAGGTTATATGGATCTGGAACTGAGCCGCGAATCGTCGCCAGGCGCGCTTTCTTATCCATCTTCCTTCCCACACGTGGAATAGATTGCAATAGCGCCTGAGTATAAGGATGTAAAGGATTATAAAAAAGCGATACCACATTTGCTGATTCAACAACTTTGCCCATGTACATCACGACAACCTGGTCGCACATTTGAGCAACCACCCCCAGGTTATGCGTAATAAACATGATCGCCATGCCAAATTCAGCCTGCAATTGACGCATTAATGTCAAGATCTGCGCCTCAGTAGTCACATCCAGGGCAGTCGTCGGTTCATCGGCAATTAGCAAACTGGGACGACAGGAAAGCGCCATCGCAATCATTGCTCTCTGGCGCATACCACCGCTTAATTCATGGGGATAGCGGTCAACCGTGCGGGCAGGTAACGGCATTCCCACCAGATCAAGCATTTCGATTGTCCGCTCGCGGGCAATTTTGCTATTCACCTTTTGATGAAGGGAGATCACCTCACCGATTTGGTTGCCGATGGTATGCACAGGGCTGAGAGAGGTCATGGGTTCTTGAAAAACCATGGATATTTCTGCACCACGTATGCTGCGCATTTGTGCGCTTTGCTGATCAAATTTTACCAGGTCGAGAGCCTCAACCATATCACCATTTTTGGAGCCGCCATTGATGCCACCAATCTTGTGGTAGAAAAGGATCTCACCATCCACTATCCTGGCAGATTTTGCAAGGATGCGCATGATCGAACGCGCGGTGACGCTCTTTCCACAACCACTCTCACCCACAATTCCAATCGTTTGACCACGATTGATCGAAAAATCCGCTCCATCGACTGCTTTGACTGTGCCTTCATCCAGGAAAAAATAAGTTTTGAGGTTCTTGACTTCTATCAACTTGTTTTCGGTAGACATGGGCATCTCCTAGCGGGCGTAAGGGTCAGCGGCGTCGCGCAAACCATCACCAAGAAAATTGAAACACAAAACGGTTAACACAACAGCAACCGCTGGCCAGAAAACCCAGGGTGCCAGAGCAATTGCGCTGACATTCATGGCTTCCTGCAGGAGCACCCCCCAACTGATTGCCGGCGGGCGCAACCCTAAACCAATAAAGCTGAGTCCGGTTTCACTCAGAATCATGCCTGGTATCGAAAGAGTCAGGCTGGCGATGATATGGCTGAGGAAGGAAGGTACCATGTGCACCAGGATGATCCGCGACTGACTCGAACCGACCAAACGTGCAGCCAGCACAAAGTCTTCTTCCCGCATCGCCAGAAACCGTCCGCGCACCACCCGCGCCATTCCTGTCCAGCTAATCAGGCTTAGAATGACTGTAATACCAAAATAAACATAGATAACAGGCCAATTGACTGGTAATGCTGCGCTAAGTCCCATCCACAAAGGTATGGTAGGAATTGAGCGGATAAATTCAATCGATCGTTGAATGAAGTTATCAATTTTTCCACCAAAATAACCGGAAATACCGCCGATGATGATGCCCAGAATCAGGCTCAAGAATACTCCCACCAGCCCAATCGAAAGGGAGATACGCGCACCAAAAACAACCCGGGAGAACATATCTCGCCCCAGGCGGTCAGCGCCAAATAGCATTAACCCCTGTTCTTCTTGAGATACTTCCAATCCAAAGAGATGAACATCGGTGTCCCATAATCCCCAGAATTTATAGGGGGTGCCTTTAACAAAAAGGCGGATGGGATAAATCGTATCAGTTTCTTCGGAATACAGGTTTCGCAGTGTTTCCAGGTCAACTGTTCGCTTTATTTTATACACAAATGGACCGTGGAATTTTCCCTCTGTGTCAAAGAAGTGGATGCGCGTGGGGGGCGCCAATTTATAGCGAACGAACACATCATCCGGACCGTATGGCGCTACAAACTCCGCGAAAATTGCTACCGTATAGAGCAAAAATAAAACTGCCACACTGAACAGCGCCATTTTATGTTTGCGAAATTTCCACCACATCATTTTCGCCGGAGACGCGACCGCAATGCGTTCCTCAATTCTCTTCTCGTCTTCGAATTGGATATCAACCTGGTTTGTCATAGGGTCTCCTCCATCATGCCATGCGGATGCGCGGGTCAACCCACGCCAGGATAATATCGGATATCAATGTTCCGATCACAGTCAGCGTACTCAAAAGCAATAGAAAACTACCTGCAAGGTACATATCTTGGGATGTGAGCGAACGCAGCAACAGAGGACCGGTAGTTTCAAGACTTAAAACAATAGCTACCAACTGCGAACCTGAAACCAGATTGGCTAATTCCCAACCCACCGTGCTGAAGAAGGGATTCAAGGCTACCCGTACCGGGTATTTCCAGATCACTCTCGCTTCGGTGATACCCTTTGCTCGCGCTGTTTCCACATAAGGTTTGTTCAACTCATCCAGCAGATTGGCGCGCGTCGTTCGTAAGCCGCCTGCCGTCCCATTTAATGCCAGGATTAATACCGGGATCCAGAGGTGATTGAGCATATCAACGAACTTATCCCAACTCCAGGGTGCCAGTACGTATTCCTGCGAAAACAATCCTCCTACGTTTAGACCCAAATAATTCATCGCATACCACATGATTAATAACGCTAACAAGAAGCCGGGAGTGCCAATCCCGGCAAAACTGATAAACGTGACAATATAATCCGGTATTGAGTATTGGTGTGTGGCAGAATAAACTCCAAGGGGAATCGCAATAAACCAGCTTACAAAAAGCGCGGAAAACGAGAGTAATACGGTTAATGCCATCCGTTCCCAAATTAACTCTTTAACAGGCTTTTGGAATTCCATCGATTGTCCCCAATCGCCGCGCGTCAAGATTCCCCACATCCATTTTCCATATTGCATATAAATCGGTTCGCCTAATCCATAGCGGTCGCGCATTGCCTGGATGGCTTCCTCCTGGATATCTTCACCCATTGAGCGCAGACTCATTACATAACTGGTTAAAAAATCTCCTGGAGGTAGCTGGATCACAACAAAGGTGATCATCGAGATGATCAATAAGGTAGGAATCATCAGCCCAATACGTCGAATAATATATCCTAGCATTGAATACCTCCAGCTTTGCAGTTAAATAACACAACATCCCTCTTTCTTATTCGGGTTATGAAAATAAAAAAAGCAAAAAGACCTGTTCAGTGGTTATTAAACCCTGGTTGATTGAACCCAACTGACTTTCTTATCAATCTATAATTTCTGTCTCCCTCCTTTGGGAGGGAGACAGAAAAATTCCACACAAATAATCTATACTGCTGGGCGTTTGCTGGGATCTTCCCAGAAATATGTCTCGGAGTTGTACACTTGCTCGTCGCCAGTGGTATCATCATTCGGGAAACCAGCAAGGAAGTTCTTCAAACCGTTCTTGACAATGCAGAAGGATGGCAGCTCACCCAATACACCAATCATGGGGAGTTCCTCTGCCCAGATATCGAGGATTTGGAAGAACAATTGATTCTGCTTGGCTGGATCTGGTTCAACCGCGACCTTATCCCATATTTCCCAAATCTTGCGAATAAAGTGATCCTTAGGAGGTTCCACAGCGGCAGGATGCGTCTTGTCCATAAACCATCGACCATAGCCAGCAGCCCATGGGCGGTCTAACATCGTGCCGCGGAATATGGGAGCCTCTGGAACCAGCGGCAGTACCGTGCGGTCGCCGCCCCAAACAGCAGCTTCGATTTCGTTCGCGCCCCAGTGCTGTTCGAACAAGGCGCGTTCCACATATTTATAGGCGCACTTAACGCCCACCGCAGCAAACATCTTCACGATTTGCTGGTATGCATCTTCTGCTGGTGTTCCGATATTATCTGTACCTTCCATAGTGAAGCTAATCGTCGTTCCATCTTTGAACTTTCGGAACCCTTGGGCATCTTTATCTTTATAGCCAGCAGCATCGAGTCGTTTATTGGCTTCAGCAACATCGTACTTTATATGAGCCTCGGACAATTTCTTGTAATACTGCGGAGAAGCAGAAATTGGGCTATATTGACGCGGCGTTGCCAATCCAGAGTAAACCAGCTCATTCAATTTGTTGCGGTCGATTGCATACGAAAGACCGATGCGCACATCGCGGGCGTTGAAAAATTCTCGGAGCTTATCGTTCTTTGTCGAAAGGTTGAGTTGTACCGCCAGATGACCAGCGCTAATACCGCGAACCACCTTATAATCACCCTTTGCTTCGCCTTGCTTATAAAGCGTAAAGTCAGCCGCAGCGGATGAAACATGACGCGCCTGGAAGTCGATTTCACCGTTGGTAATCCACAGATTGAACACGTTGTTATCGGAGAACAAACGATGAGTCACCTGGTCAAAATACGGCAACTGATTACCAGCGCTGTCAACCCCAAAGAAGTACGGATTGCGAACCATGACATGTAGATCTTTACCTAGAGGTTCTTTCGCCGTCCAGGGTCCTAAGGAGGGGAGTTCCGGGTTTGCCCACCACCAACGGCGGTCATCAATAAAATAGCGATCCCATGAGGCAGATCCCGCAGCTTTGACCTTGGCTTCCAATCCGGCTTTGTCGCTGGTCAGATCCATGTGCCATTCTTTCAAATAATGTCCTGGCATCCACATGCCCGCGCGACCGATCAGGTTAATAAACATAGGTTTGGGCGCTTCAAATTTCAACGAAACTGTATATGCATCAGGGAAGCTAAAGGTTGCGGGTTTAGGAGGTGTACCAGACACGCCAGCGCCAAACTCTGCTTGAGGACCACCAGGAACAATGGTTTTATTGTTGACAAAGTTTTCCCACCACCACTTCACATCGGCAGAGGTGAATTCTTTACCATCTGACCATTTGACGCCTTTGCGCATTTTGATTGTCCACTCGGTGCCATTGGCGTTGACTGTCCATGCTTCCGCCAGGCGGGGCTTCATTACCAGGTTCTTGTCAAACCATACAAAACCGCGGTCTACCAGTTTCGTTGGTCCCCAACGGTCTGACACACCCTTATAGGCGCGGCGAATCATCCCACCATGTTTACCGACGGACTCGAGTGTAGGGGCTACCCAGGGATTATCCGGCAGTCGTTTATCGACAGGGGGAAGTTTCCCGGCTTTTACCATGTCAGCCAGCATGGGGGCTTCTTTGTATTTACTGGCGGGAGCGGCTGTTGCGGCTGGCGCAGTAGTCGCTGCTGGGGCTTTTGTTGGCTCAGGCGGCTTTGTGGCGGCAGGAGCAGAAGTTGCAGCAGGGGCAGTGGTTGGTTTGGGTGCTGCCGTTGGGGTTGGTTGCGGTTGACACGCAGCGGTGGCAGCGCCTACGGTTGCAACCACAGATAATTTAATAAACTCGCGCCGAGACAAAATACGTTTTTCTTCCATTTTCTTAAATACTCCTTTCAAATCTTCCTATGTTGGTTGTGAATTTATAAATCTCTTAAATACAGGGAATTCTGATCGATATTTCATCCTCCTTTCTGGCTTTAGCCAGCCACTTTTTGGGTCAGTCCAAGAACTCCGACCAGGCTTAATTCATCCGCCCGATGACAGCTGACAAAATGTTCTTTTGAAATTTCCCGCAAATGGGGGGGTTCTTTTTGACATTTTTCAATTGCGTAACGGCAGCGTGGATGAAAATAACATCCACTGGGCGGGTTAGCCGGGTCGGCTACATCCCCCTGCAATACAATAGGCTCTGTCCTAAGTTTTGGATCGGGTTTGGGGACCGCTGAAAGCAAGGCTTCTGTATAAGGGTGACGAGGGTTGTTAAAGAGTTCTTCCGTTTTGGCGTGTTCAACCAGCTTTCCCACATACATCACCACCACGCGATCGCTGATGTGTTCAACTACACTCAAATCATGCGATATAAATAGATAAGTCAGTTTAAATTCTTCCTGTAAATCCTGAAGTAAATTTAGCGTTTGCGCCTGTACAGAAACATCCAAAGCGCTCACCGGCTCATCACAGACTACCAGTTGAGGATGCAACGCTAAGGCGCGGGCGACTCCAATGCGCTGTCTCTGACCACCGCTGAAAGCATGAGGGTAGCGAACCATGTACTCCGGTGGTAACCCCACTACCTTTAGCAGCTCCGCTACCCGGTCTTGCAATTCCGCGCCTTTGGCGACCCCATTGACGAGCAAAGGTTCTCCCACAATTTGCAGCAACGTCATGCGTGGATTAAGCGATGAATAGGGATCCTGGAATATCATCTGCATATTCATGCGCAATTGTCGCAATTGATTTGAATCTAGGTCGGGAATATTGACTCGCCCCATCTTGCGGTCGGTAAACCAGATCTCCCCGGCAGTGGGTGAAAACGCGCGCATGATCAGGCGACCTGTAGTCGTTTTGCCACAACCACTTTCCCCAACCAAACCCAATGTCTCTCCTTCGTGGATATAAAAACTGACATCATCCACTGCTTTCACCGCTCCAACGATTTTTGAAACAATAAAACCTTTGCTGATTGGAAAATGTTTCTTTAAGTTCTTGACTTCAAGAAGGAGAGGATTGTTATTTTTTGTCTCTGGCGTCATGTGCAGTCCCTTCATTCATCAGTTTTTCAACAGCTATCCAGATATTCAAATATTCCTAATTCTCTTTTTAATCAACACAAATCTGCCTGTTGCTCAGTACACCGGAAAATATACTTTCGCATCAACTTGTATTATCTTAAAACCGTGCGGCAAAAATCATATACATCCGGTGCTCTCATTTCTAATTTTTTAAAGGGCTTACTCATTTCGCTGACCATGAAATAATTATCGAGCGTTTGCTAACCCACCTTTGTCCGACATCCATTTCATCTTCTTGAATAAGTATATGACATATACTCCATATAATCAAGGTTATCCTGAATTAATTCACCCCAACAATTCCGTGATGGTTCACGTTTGCCTTTCATTCTCGTAAGCAGACATTTTTTATCTTTTTTTTATCACGTTACATGGTAAACTTCAAAGAGGATATGATCAAAAATCTATTTCAAATGATCCGGAAAATTTTTTCGTTGATAACAACATCTGGCTATCACCCAGATCAAAGATATCAAATTTTCAGAAGTGTTCTCTTATTAACCATCCTTGCCTGTACTCTGGTAATAACTTCTTCTTTTTTCTTCGATTTTGGGCAATACCCTAACCTTCTCGCTATTCCAACTCTTCTGACCGCTTTTATCAGTTTTTCTTTAATTCGATCTCGGACAAAAATCGCTATTCATTTATTTTTATCAAGCAATTGGTTGATTAACACTTTTGCATCAGCGGTTATCTTCGGCGGGATCTTCAGCCCAACAGTCCCTTTTTTTGTCTTCCAAATTTTGTTAGCAGGCTTGACAATCGGAAAAAGAGGAGTTTCCTTTTACACCGGATTAACTCTACTCTCATTGATCGGATTGTACTTTTCCAATAAATTTGGCATTATCTCTGCACAATCTTTAGTTGTTCTTGAAAGACAGTTCTTAATTTACCTTTTCCTGGTTGTCCCTACGGGCATGATCGTTTATCAGATGGTTATTATTCTTGTCGAAGCGTATAAACAGATACATGACCATGCAAAGCAGCTCGAAAATAACAATAAAGAATTGTTAGCCATTCAAGAGAAGTTAGAAAAGATTGTTCATGAACGATCTGAGGAAATTATCAAACAAAAAATTTTTTATGAATCATTGGTTGATCATATTCCGGTTGCGGTGGTTACTTTAGATCAAAACTACACCACAACCTCTTGCAATAATGGTTTCACCCAGCTTTTTGGATATTCTGAGGATGAAGTATTGGGTCAAAAATTAGATGACCTAATTACAGGATTTGACACAATTCAAAAAGCGCGAGAATATACCCAGGCGGTAATCAACGGGAATACGATCAAGGTCACTAATGCCCGTAGAAGAACCAAAAGTGGAAATATCATCTACACTGATATTTACGGAGTTCCAGTAACCGAAAATGGTGAATTACTGGGCGGCTTGGGACTATATGTTGATTCTACCGAGCGGAAACGTGTTGAAGAAGCGCTGCTTGAGAGCGAGAATCGCTATCGTAGCTTGTTTGAGGATTCTCCCATCTCGCTGTGGGAAGAAGATTTTGGCGACTTGAAACTCTATCTAAATACCCTAGCCGATTCAGGCATTGAGAATTTCGAATCCTACTTAAATAATCACCCAGAAGACATTCAACACTGTGCGAACCTGATCAAAATAAACCACATCAACCAGGCTACCCGAGATCTATTAGAATTACCCGATAACTGGCAAGTGTCATTACCTCATATTTTTACACAAGACTCATTTGCTATATTTAAAGAGGAATTGATCCATTTGGTCAAAGGAAAAACCCACTTTCGAGGTGAGATTTCTCATCGCACACTTTCTGGGAAGATAATCTATGCTGATCTTAGGCTGGCAATCGCTCCAGGATATGAACACACTTGGAAAAAAGTCTTCGTTTCGCTGATTGATATTACCGAAAGGAAAAATGTTGAGGTTCGGCTTCATTACCTCTCCACCCACGATAATCTGACCGATCTACCAAATCGATTCCTATTGTATGATCGGTTAAAACACGCATTAGCATTAAGTGACCGAACCGGTTTGAAGGTTGCTGCTTTATTTGTTGACCTGGATCGATTCAAGGTAATCAATGACACGTATGGACACCTGAAAGGCGATCTTCTGCTACAGGCAATTGCGAAACGGATGACTGCGCTCGTAAGAGAGAGCGACACGGTAGCCCGGTTAGGTGGAGATGAATTTGTCATCGTGTTAGAAGGGATCAATAACACCAACGATGCAACCAATGTTGCTCTGAAAACCTACCAGGCTTTGAGTCAACCATTTATCATCGAATCGATCTCCATGACCATCTCAGCCAGTGTCGGGATATGCATTTACCCAGATTCTGCAAAGACATTCGATGATATGATTAAATATTCAGATGATGCGATGTATCAGGCGAAACAAACCGGATCGCATATTCATGTGTATCAGGAAAATTAGTTCAATTTACAGATTTTGTCTCATTCAACTGATAGTGCGTTTGCAAGCTTCGGTATTTAAAATCTTTTTGCAACAAAGCGCGAATAGCAGCCACCGCCGCTGCTGCCGCAGAAAGAGTCGTCAGCAATGGTACATCATTGCGGGTAGCCGCAGTACGGATCTTTGCACCATCACTATGACTGCTTGGCCCTAAAGGTGTATTGAGGATTAAGTGCACTTTTCGATTATGGATCAAGTCAACTACATCGGGACCACCTTGAGACACTTTATTGACAGTTTGCACCGGCAACCCAGCCCTCCTGAAATAATCTGCAGTTCCTGGTGTCGCAAAAATGAGAAAGCCAAGTCGATATAGATCGCGAGCTATTTTTAAGGCAGCTCCTTTGTCGAAATCATTGACGCTGATTAAGATATTTCCCGATGTTGGCAGATGTGTCCCCGCTGCCAGTTCAGCCTTCGCAAAAGCATGACCGAAGTGGGCAGCATGTCCCATCACCTCTCCTGTTGAGCGCATTTCAGGACCTAAAATTGAATCGGAGCCAACTAATTTTTTAAATGGGAGTACTGCTTCTTTGACAAAGAAGCCATCCACCTTTCTTTCGGTAGTTATTCCAAGATCCTTTAATAAATAACCTACCATCAACTTTGAAGCGACCTGCGCCATCGATAATCCTATCGCTTTACTGGCGTATGGTACTGTCCGAGAAGCCCGTGGGTTGACTTCGAGTACATAAACGATATCCTCTTTAATAGCATATTGGACATTGAGCATCCCAACCACTTTCAGCGCTAAACCAAGTCGTTCGGTATATTCTCGGATCGTTTGAAGATGATATGCACTGACCTTATAAGGGGGTAAAACACAAGCAGAGTCGCCAGAATGCACGCCTGCTTCTTCAATATGCTGCATTACCGCCCCCACTACTACCTGCTGACCATCTGCCATGGCATCTACGTCAATTTCATAAGCGTCTTCCATAAATCGATCAATCTGGACTGGTTTTCCTGGGGCTGCATCCAAAGCTTTCTGAAGCAATTGATCCAGGTCTTCCCGGTCGTTTACAATTGACATCGCTCTGCCACCTAGCACAAAAGAAGGCCTTACCAACACCGGATAGCCAATTCTTTCGGCAACCTGCCTTCCTTCATCGAGGGTTTGCGCAATACCATATTCTGGATGAGGAATATCTAATGTCTCAAGAAGAGCTGAAAAAGCCTGGCGATCTTCAGCCAGACGAATGGATTCTGGTGAAGTGCCTAATATTGGCACACCTGCCGCCTCTAAATGATCTGCCAGATTGAGGGGAGTCTGCCCACCTAGTTGTAAAATCACCCCCATAGGGCGTTCTCTTTCAACCACATTCATTACATGCTCAAAAGTCATCGGCTCAAAATACAACCGGTCAGATGTGTCATAATCAGTCGAGACTGTCTCAGGATTACAATTGTGCATGATGATTTCATAACCCAACCGCGATAAGGCAAACGCAGCCTGACAGCAACAATAATCAAATTCAATTCCTTGACCGATTCGATTTGGTCCGCTGCCTAATATCAGGATTTTTTTCTTGTTCGTAGGCTTACCTTCATCGCCTGTTTCATACGCGCTGTACAAATAAGGAGTATAGGCTTCAAATTCAGCCGCGCAAGTATCCACCTGTTGGTATACAGGAACGATACCCTGATCAATTCGCCAGCGCCGAACATCATGCCCGGTAAATTTTTTTTCAGGTTTGGAAAGGAGACGGGCAAGATATGAATCTGAGAAACCAAGGCGCTTGGCTTCTCGTAAGTCATTTAATGGGATTTTGGCTAATTCTCCTTCATACGCCTTTAAACTATTTTCAAAATCCGCCAACCGTTTCAGTTGCGCCAAAAACCAGGGATCATATCCTGTCCACGTGGCAACTTGCTCAATACTTAACCCACCCCGTAAAGCGCGATAAACCTGGAAAAGTCGATTTACTCCTGGAAACCTGAGATCAGACTCATCAGGAATATCTCTTCCAGTGTATGGGCGGTTCGTGCCGCTGCCTTCCAGTGAGTCAATCGAGTTTTCAAGGGATTGAACTGCTTTTTGAACCGCCTCCGCGAATGTCCGTCCAATAGCCATTACCTCACCAACGGATTTCATTTGAGGTCCAAGTCTCTGATCAACACCCGGAAATTTTTCAAAAGCCCAACGCGGGATCTTGACCACAACATAATCCACTGAGGGCTCAAAAGCGGCTTTAGTTTGGCGGGTAATATCGTTTGTAATTTCATCCAATGTATATCCAACCGCCACCAATGCTGCGATTTTGGCAATTGGAAAACCGGTAGCCTTGGAAGCAAGCGCGGATGACCGCGAAACCCGTGGATTCATTTCAATGACAACAATCCGCCCATTGTGGGGGTTGACTGCGAATTGAACATTTGAACCGCCTGTTTCTACCCCAACCACAGTCATCACCCGCTGCGCCAAATCGCGCATGACCTGGTATTCTCGATCCGTCAAAGTCTGCACAGGAGCAACCGTAATGGAATCGCCAGTGTGTATCCCCATTGGATCAAGGTTCTCAATACTGCACACCACCACAAAGTTATCAGCCTTGTCGCGCATCACTTCCAGTTCGAATTCTTTCCAACCAATTACTGATTCCTCAATCCAGGCTTGATGAATCGGTGATTCATCCATCGCTTTCGATACCGCGTCTGGCAATTCATCCACATGATTTACCCAGGCAGCTCCCGCTCCTCCGAGTGCAAATGACGCTCTAACCAACAATGGAAAACCTGCTTTCTGCGCGATTGCGTACGCTTCATCAACGTTATGGACTGCCCCCCCAATAGGAACCGGTATGCCCGCTTCCCGCATTTTTTGATTAAACAGGCTCCGGTCTTCGGCGATTTTGATCGAATCAAGATTGGCGCCGATTAAAGTTACACCGTAGCGTTGCAGAACACCAGATTCGCTTAGCAGCAACGCCAGGTTCAATCCTGTTTGACCTCCAACGGTCGGCAGCATGGCGTCTGGTTTTTCTTGGGCAATAATCGCGTCGACTGCATCAGGGGTCAATGGTTCGATATAGGTTGCATCCGCCAGTTCTGGATCCGTCATAACAGTAGCGGGGTTACTGTTAACCAAGACAACACGGTAACCCTGAGCTCTTAACGCTTTTACTGCCTGAGTTCCCGAATAATCAAATTCTGCTGCTTGTCCTATCACAATCGGACCAGAGCCTGGGATCAATATTGTGTGAATGTCAGTTCTTTTAGGCACGGCTGGTTTGCTTTATTAAATCGAAAAATTGGGTAAAAAGAGGATAGGCATCATGGGGACCAGGGGCTGCTTCAGGATGAAACTGAACACTATATACGGGATAATTTAGTAATCGCAATCCCTCGACTGTCCCATCATTAAGACTGGTGTGGGTAATTTCCACGTCTGTAAAGCTGAGCGATTCAGGCAAAACATGGTAATTGTGATTCTGCGCAGAAATGATCACCTTGCGGGTTTGATGCTCTATCACAGGATGATTGCCCCCATGATGACCGAACTTTAACCTCGCAGTTTTTCCGCCCATTGCCTGACCAATCAATTGGTGTCCTAAACAGATTCCAAAGATGGGAACGCCAGAATTGATTAACTGTTCTACAGCCAGCACAGCATACGGTAAACCCGCTGGATCGCCCGGTCCATTTGATAGAAATACTCCTTGCGGGTTTAATGCGAGAACCTGGTGGGCTGGGGTATCGGCTGGTACAATTCGTAACGTTGCCCCTTTCGAAGCCAGGTGTCGTAATATATTGCGTTTAACACCAAAATCATATACCACGATTAAGGGAGATGAGCCGGTGTCTGGAACAGCTTTTGGTACCCATTTTGATCCCTGGTCATCCGTCCAAACATAAGGCTCCGGGCAGGTTACTTCTCTAACCATATCCATTCCATCCAAGCCATGCCAGGATGCTACCATCTCTCGTAACTTTGTTGCCGGTGTACCACGAGTAGAAATAGCGGCTTTCTGGGTGCCACCCTCACGCAATTTCCGCGTTAAATAGCGAGTATCTACGCCGCTAATACCAGGAATATCATATTTTGTAAGCCAGTTCGATAATGTTGCGCTGGCTCTCCAATTAGAGACAAGCGGACTTAATTCGCGAATAACAACCGCAGAAATTTGAGGAATTTGGGATTCATAATCCTCGACATTGATCCCAACATTGCCGATATGGGAAGCGGTAAAGAGGACTCCCTGTCCACGATACGATGGATCAGTCAATATTTCCTGATATCCCGTCATGCTGGTATTAAAGACCAGCTCAAACACAGCATCTTGGCTTGCGCCAAACGCCTCTCCCTCAAATACAGTTCCATCTTGCAGCACTAACGTAGCTTTATCCATAATTCCGTGAATTATACCGGAATTTTGGGGAGATTGTATAGACAAGTTTCCTGAATTTTTCTGCAGGTTGGCAGGAATTAACAAAACCATAAGAGCCTCGATCGTAATAACCTGGATCGGCGAATGTCGAGGCTGGCACATGAAAACTGAATTGACAGGTTTCTGACAAGACTACGGGCTAGGCGTTTATCGAATTATCCAATTCATATAATACCTTCTTTGTTTTTTCCATTTCGTTTAATATTGCGGCATAAAGTCCTTCGGCAGTCTCTCGGCAAGATAAATGCGACACCGTATGCTCAGCTACTTTCTCGGCTTGATCCACTGTATTTATCCAATCTTGGGGAATAGAGGCAGTTCCTGCGAATGCTCCGGCAAAACCAGAAGCAATGGCAGTCACGCAATCAGTATCACGTCCAAAATTTACTCCGCCCACAATTGCTGCCCGGACATCAGGTGCAGTTACATAAAAGATAGCCAACCCTTTTGCCAGCAATTCCTCGCCAAAGTCCCCCGGGAGATCTGCATACCGGGCATTCATTTCATTTCGCATGGCAAAGGGGTCATTATATTTCAAGGCGATGTCCAAACAGGCATCAACTTGCTCTCGCGCGGCTTCTCCCGCATAATGGCGCACTACTTCAACAACCGAATCTTTGGTTGAATTTGCTTTACAGGCTTCCGCCAGACCCGCTGCAAATGCTGCAGCCGTGGGTAAGCCTGTGCTAAAAGTCGGTTGATACAACATGCCAACTTCCCAGGCGTCCATTGCTGCCTGCTTTGGATTACACGCATTAACCAGACCAATCGGATGGCAGGCGCGTGTAAACGATACAATTCCCGGCCAATGAGAAAACAATCCCACGTAGTTCGGTGGTAGTCCAGCTTTTACCAAAGGATAAAGCAAAGCATCACCCACCCACATGCGATAACCTTAATCACGCTTTTCGTCTACATCTCGAATGACAATCTGTGCCAGGTCGTAAGCAGTAATACGACCTTTTTTTTCAATAATAGCAGTACAAATCAGCTTCTGTCGCTCAATGCCGTCCTCCGTTTCACCAGCTTTCATTTCATAGGGATAATGCCAGAAATAGCGCTCTGACCAGGCTTGAGCTCGGCGCCGAACTGGTTCTGTTCTGCGGGGTGGTTGGTCTTTCAGGAACTCTACTTTTCCATACACTTCTTCAATCCTGGCAACACTCCAACCCTCAGTTAATGTGCCCATTGAGGAGCCAATCCGCGAGGCAGCGATACAGCCATATACTTTATCAAATAACGATGTCATGTGAATTCCTCCCGACTCTGAGTAGAATAACCTAAATATATTGAAGTCAGTACCTCAATCCGCTTTCAAGATAAATTAACGTGAGTTCGGGATAAGACGAGGATCTCCAAATGGAGTAAACTTTTGTCACCACAACATAAGTCGAAACATAAGGAGACCCTCAATGGACAGTTTACTTGAATTATTCTGTGATGTCGA